>Ga0302235_10000247_pt1 | contig 45951 bp, 34 predicted proteins | sample II_Palsa_N3_3_FD_193577 | JGI IMG/M metagenome (GOLD analysis project Ga0302235, IMG submission 193577) | Peat permafrost microbial communities from Stordalen Mire near Abisko, Sweden - II_Palsa_N3_3 | ecosystem: Environmental > Terrestrial > Soil > Palsa > Peat permafrost | place: Sweden...
AGCGTGGGCAGGTCGATCATCGAGATGGCCGCGTCGAGCGCCCACTGCTTGGCCGTGGTCTTGATGGACCTGCTGGCCAGCATGGCGGCCCGGGCCTCGGCTCCCACCCGGTCGACCCCGGGCAGCCCGTGCAGGAAGCCTCGCAGCGAGGCGTTCGACCAGGTCGGCGTGTCAGCCAGCGCGCTCATCAGCGGCTCCCTCCGTCGGGGCTATCGGTCACCATTCTGACCCACGGTCACGACTTGGCGGGTTGGTCCGGCCGGCCCCTGTTCGGCCGGACCACACGCTAGGCACCGGGTACTTGCAGCGTCCTGGCTCCTCCTGCGCGTTGAGCCGTCTGGGTGATGGACGCGGCGGTCTGCAGGAATTCATCGGTGCTGGGCGAGGAGTTAGCCGAAGATCGCGCCCTCAACCATGCGGCCGAGGGCAATGAGCCGCTCCTCGCCGCCGGGCGGACCGATGAGCTGGAGGGACGCGGGCAGCCCGGCCGGGCCGCCGGGAACGGGCAAGGACAGCGCGGGCAGGCCGGCCAGGTTGGCCGGGACAGTGAGCACGATGAGCGACATGCCGCGCTCGCCGAGCACCGGTGGCGGGCCCACCAGCGTCGGCAGCGCGAGGAACGGATGGCGGGCCAGCATCGCGCTGAACCAGTCGCGCACCGCCTGCCGGGTGCGGTTCGCGGCGGTCAGCTGATCGTCGGTGACCGCGGCCGCCTCGGTCATGTTGCGCCGGATGGGCGGGCTGAGCTGGTCCAGCTGCGGCAGCAGGTACGCGTTCGCCTGGTAGGCCTCCACGTCGATGATCACGTTCGCGGCGCGCACCGCGGCGCCGAGGTCGAGACCGGCGACGTCAGCGACCCGCAGGCCGGCGGCCGCGAGGGCGGCGTCAACCGCGGCGTCGATCTCCGGGGCGACCTCGGGCCGAATCCGGCCGACCTCGAGCTCGCAGGATCCGGTCGTGAAGCCCGGCTCGATCAGGCGCATGCCGAGTTCCACCGCGGCGATGTCCGCACCAAGCGGGCCCACGGTATCCATCGAGGGGGCCAGCGGGTAGACACCGTCGACCGGTACCCGTCCCCAGGTGGTCTTCAAGCCGACCACACCGCAGCAGGCGGCGGGGATCCGCACCGACCCGCCGGTGTCGGTCCCGAGCCCGGCGTCGGCCTCGCCGGTGGCCACGGCGACCGCCGAGCCGCTGGACGAGCCGCCGGGCAAGCGACGGGAGTCCAGCGGGTTCGGCGGCGTACCTGACCACGCATTCGTGCCAGCAGCGGACCAGCAAAGCTCGGCCAGGTTGGTCTTGCCGACAATCCTGGCCCCTGAGCGCCGTGCCGCGGCCACCACGGCCGCGTCCTTGGCCGCCGGTTTCGCCTGCTCGGCGATCACCTGGCAGCCCACCGTGGTGGGCACGCCCTCGACATCGATGCAGTCCTTGACCGCGAGCCGCGGCCCGGCGCCCGGCGCGTCAAGCCGCACGATCCAGGTGGGATCCATGGGGAGATTCTCGCAGATCCAAAGAAGTCACGGATATTTCTTCTGCCGGTCGTGGCGGCTGTGACGTCACGATCGGTTGATATCGCACCGTGTGAGTATGAGGGTCGCGATCATCACCGAATCGTTCCCGCCTGACGTCAATGGCGTCGCGCACAGCGTGCTGCGCGTCGCCGAACTCCTCGCCGAACATGGTCACCATCCGCTCGTCATCGCGCCGCAACCGCCAAGGGACTCCAGGGGGGACTCGTTTCCCTTCCCTGTGGTCCGCGTACCCTCGGTGCCGCTGCCTGGTTACCCGAGTTTCCGGCTCGGACTGCCCAGCCACCGGGTACGCGATGCGCTGGTCACGCACCGGACCGAGGTCGTGCACCTGGCCAGCCCGGTCTGCCTGGGTGCCCACGGCGCCGCCGTGGCCGGCCGGCTTGGCCTGCCCGCGGTCGCCGTGTACCAGACCGACCTGCCGGCCTACGCCCGCGCCTACCGGCTCGGCCGGGCCGGTGAGGCGTTCGCCTGGCGCCGGCTGCGCGGCATCCACAACAGCGCCGCGCGGACGCTGGCCCCGTCCACGGTCACCGCGACTGGCCTGCACGCCCAGGGCATCGACAACGTCTGGCTGTGGGGCCGAGGCGTGGACACCAGGCGCTTCGACCCGGCGCGGCGCAGCCAGGAACTGCGCACCGCGCTAGCGCCGGGGCGCCCGGGACAAGCGGCAGGCATAGGGCTGCTTGTCGGCTACGTGGGCCGGCTGGCCACCGAGAAACGCGTCGAGTGGCTGGCCGGGATCACCGCGCTTGAGGGGGTGCGGCTGGTCATCGTGGGGGGCGGCCCGGCCGAGGCCATGCTTCGCCAGCACATGCCGTCCGCCGTCTTCGTCGGCGAGCGCCGCGGTGATGAGCTGGCTGCCATCTATGCCAGCCTCGACGTGTTCGTGCACAGCGGGCCCTACGAGACGTTCGGGCAGACGCTGCAGGAGGCCGCCGCGAGCGGGCTGCCGGTGGTGGCTCCGGCCGCCGGCGGGCCGCTCGACCTGGTCGAGGACGGGGTGACCGGGTACCTGGTCCCACCCGCAGACCCGGACGCGTTCACCTGCGCCGTGGCCCGGCTGGCCGCCGATCCGGCGCGGCGGGCGGCGTTCGGCGCGGCGGGACGGCGCAAAGTCCTCGGCCGAAGCTGGCTTGCCCTGACCGAGGAACTACTCGGGCACTACGCCGCGGTGCTCGGCCGCGCCGAGAAGGCCAAGGTCGTGACTTGAGGATCGTCAGGCTGGCCAACTTCGTCGCGCCGTGCTCGGGCGGCCTTCGCACCTCACTCGGTGAACTCGGCGCGGGTTACCTGGCCGCGGGACACGAGCCGGTGCTGATCATTCCCGGGCGCCACGACAGCGACCAGCAGAGCGCCCAGGGCCGGGTGATCACGCTGCGCGCGCCGCGGGTGCCGTTCACCGGCGGATACCGGGTGATGTGGCGCCGCCGGCCGGTGGCCGCTCTGCTCAGCCAGCTGCAACCGGATTCCCTCGAGGTTTCCGACCGGGTCACGCTGCGCTGGACCGGCCGGTGGGCGCGCAGGCACGGCGTGTCCGCCGTCATGGTGTCCCACGAAAGCCTGGTGGCCTTGTTCCGGCTGGTGCCGCTCGGCCGGGGACTTTCCCGGCGCGGCGCCGACTGGCTCAACCGGCGCACCGCGCGCGCGTACCAGCGGATCATCTGCACCACCGGCTGGGCCGCCGTCGAGTTCGAGCGGATCGGCGCCCGCAACCTGGTCCGTGTCCCGCTCGGCGTCGACCTGACCACGTTCAGGGCACGGCCGTGCGGCGTGGCCGCAGGTGAGGTGCTGCTCGTGCACTGCGGCCGGCTGTCCGCGGAGAAGAAGCCGCAACGTTCGCTGAACACGCTGGCCAGCTTGCGCGCGGCCGGCGTGCCCGCCCGCCTGGTGGTGGCCGGGGATGGCCCGCTGCGCCCGCGCCTCGAGCGCCGGGCCGCGCGCGACGGGCTGCCCGTCAGGTTCGCTGGCTTCCTGCCGGGCCGAGCGGAGCTGGCCGCGCTGCTGGCCGACGCCGACGTCGCCATCGCGCCAGGGCCGGCGGAGACCTTCGGGCTCGCCGCGCTTGAGGCCCTGGCCTGCGGGACTCCGGTGGTGGTGAGCGCGGAGTCCGCGCTGCCTGAGGTTGTCGGCGAGGCTGGGGCCAGCGTAGCGGGTGAGGACCTGGCTCAGGGCGTGCACGCCGTGCTGGCCAGGCCTGAAACCAGCCGCCGGGCAGCGGCCCGGGCCCGCGCCGAGCACTACGGCTGGCCCGCCGCCGTGCAGGGATTCCTGGCTGTGCACCGTGCTTGCTCGCAGCAGGGGAAGCCGGCATGACCGTGTTTCCAGCATGACCGTGTTTGCCGCGCTGGGGGACTCCATTACGGTCGGCATGGGTGACCCGGTGCCGGGAGGAGGGTGGCGCGGGTGGGCGGCCTTGCTGGCCGGCACCCTGGACCAGCCCGAGATATACAACCTGGCCACGCTGGGCGCGCTGGCGGTGGACGTCGAGCGTCATCAGCTGCCCGCCGCCTTGGCTCTGGCGCCCGACGTCGCCAGCGTGATCGTCGGGATCAACGATACGCTGCGCGGCGACTTCGACCCGGAGCGCACCGGCGCCTCCATCGACCGCACGGTGGCGGCGCTGCGAGCCGTCGGCGCCGAAGTGCTCACCACGCGGCTGCCCGACCCGGGCCAGATGTTCGGGCTGCCGGGGGCGCTCGCCCGGCCGCTGGCCCGCCGGATGCGAGCGGTCAACGCGGCCGTGGATCAGGTGGCACTGCGTTACGGGACCGTGCATCTGGACGCCGCTCGGGATCCGGCTACCTACGAGCGCCGTTTCTGGAGCGTGGACCGGCTGCACCCTAATGAACGCGGACACCGCCTCATCGCTTGCCGCTTCCATGACCTGCTGGCTACCTCGGGTTTCCCGGTCGGCGACGGCCCTGACCCCGAGCCGTCGAGCCCGCCGCCCACCCGGCTCGCGGAGTTCGGCTGGATGGCCACCAAGGGCACCGGCTGGGTGTTCCGGCGCTCCCGGGATCTGGTGCCGGCGCTGGCAGCCCTGGCCGTACGGGAATGGCGAGCCGGCGAAAGCGGTACGGAACCTGACGTCGCTCCCGAAAGCGTCCCAACCTGAACACCCTGAGAAGACCTTCAGGAAACTTGCAGCTTAGCAGGGGCTTGCCCTTGGCTCCCCCGAAGGTTCGGGACCGATGATCTAAACGTAACGAAAGAACGGAGCCGCCAGACCAGGCGGCATTGAGTTGGGGGCGAAAGCCATGAGCCAGACCTACGACCCGAACGATTCTGAGCATTCCAGCGGACCGGAGGGCGGACAGGGCTACCCCAGCGGGCAGGTTTACCCCAGCGGGCAGAGCTACCCCAGCGGGCAGGCGTACCCCAGTGGGCAGAGCTACCCCAGCGGGCAGGGTTATGGGGCTGGCGGTTATGGGGCTGGCGGTTATGGGGCTGGCGGTTATGGGGCTGGCGGTTATGGGGCTGGCGGTTATGGGGCTGGCGGTTATGGGGCTGGCGGTTATGGCGCTGGCGGTTATGGAGCCGGCACCTATGGTGCGGGAGCTGGTTATGGCGGCGGACAGGGTTATGGGGGCGGACCTGGGTTCGGCAGCGAGCCGCCGCCGCCGCGGCGCCGGAGCCACAAGCGCGGGTTGGCCATCACCGCAGCCGTTGCGCTCGTAGCGGGAGCCGCGGTGGGAGGGATCATCGGCGGCACGGCCACGACGTCGACGGGGACCGCCACCGCGACCTCCAAGACCGTGCTCTCCACCAGCCAGATCGCCGCCCGAGTCGATCCAGGCCTGGTTGACGTGGTGTCCACCGACGGCGACGAGCAGGCGACCTCGGCGGGCACGGGCATCGTGCTGACGTCGAACGGCGAGGTGCTGACCAACAACCACGTTGTCGAGGGCGCCACCGCCATCAAGGTCACCGACATCGGCAACGGCAAGACCTACACGGCGCAGGTCGTGGGGTACGACGCCACCCAGGATGTCGCGGTGATCCAGCTGGAGAACGCGTCCGGCCTGACCATCGCCAGCCTCGGGAACTCCTCGAGCGTGCAGACCGGCGACAGCGTGGTCGCCCTCGGCAACGCAGGCGGCAAGGGCGGCACCCCGTCAGTCGCGAAGGGCACGGTCACCGCCCTGAACCAGTCGATCACCGCGTCTGATGAGCTTTCCGGCGCCAGCGAGCAGCTGACCGGGTTGATCGAGGACAACGCGGACATCCAGCCGGGCGACTCGGGCGGTTCGCTGGTCAACTCCTACGGCCAGGTGATCGGCATGGACACCGCGGCCTCCACGGGGTACTCGCTCCAGTCGCCGTCCGGCCAGGGCAGCACGGGCAGCACCAGCGCGGAGCAGGCCTACGCGATCCCGATCGACGAGGCGCTGTCCATCGCCAAGCAGATCGAGGCGGGCACCACCTCCGCTGACGTGCACATCGGCGCCACCGCCTTCCTCGGCGTGGAGATCGGGTCCGCGAGCGGGGGCAGCGGCTCCGGGGGGTACGGAAGCACCGGCGGCTTCGGCGGCGGCCAGAGCAGCACGAGCGGCGTGACCATCGCCGGGACCCTGGCCGGTTCTCCGGCCGCCAATGCCGGCCTAGCTGAAGGCGACGAGATCACCGCGCTGGGCGGCCAGTCGGTCTCCGCGGCCGAGAACATCTCCCAGGCACTGGTCAAGTACCACCCGGGCGACTCAATCTCGGTCACCTGGGTTGACCAGACGGGTCAGTCGCACACCTCGACATTGACCCTGGCCTCAGGCCCCGCAGCCTGAGGGGCGGGCCCTGCACCAGTGATCCCCGGCCGCCCCCGGGGATCACTGGTCCCGCCGTGTTACCGCGCCGTTTTACCGCGCCGTCTTACCACGCCGTCTTACCACGCCGTCTTACCACGCGGTCGCGTTCCCTAGCGCGGCCGCGTTTATCTTTGCTGGGACACCTGGGTCGGGTTACCTGGCCGGGAGGACGCGGCACGGCCCGTTCGGCTAAGAATGGGTGAAACAGACGGGAGGAAATCGGGTGCGCGTAGCGAGACTCCACGCGGTGGGCGACCTGCGGGTGGCGCGGGAGCCGGATCCGCTGGTCAATGGTCCAGGGACGGCCCTGGTGCGGGTCACCGCGGTCGGGATCTGCGGCTCTGACCTGCACTGGTGGGACCAAGGCGCGATCGGCGACGCCAAGCTCACGCATCCGCTCGTACTCGGGCACGAGGGGGCCGGGGTGATCGCGAACGGGCCGCGGAGCGGTGAGCGGGTCGCGATCGACCCGGCAATTCCGTGCGAGCAGTGCCGCGCATGCCGCGACGGCTACCGGAACCTGTGCTACCGGCTCAAGTTTTCCGGGCACGGGGAGACCGACGGCATGATGCGCGAGTTCATGACCTGGCCCGCGGCACAGCTGTACCCGCTGCCCGACCGGCTATCCGATGTGGACGGCGCCATGCTCGAGCCCCTCGGGGTGGCGGTGCACTCCGTCGACCTGGGACACCTGCCGTTCGGCGGCTCGGCCTCGGTGGTGGGCTGCGGGCCGATCGGGCTGCTGCTCATCGGCCTGCTCAAGGCGGCGGGCGCGAGCTCGGTGCTCGCCATCGAGCCGCTGGCCCACCGGCGGGAAGCGGCGGCGCGGGCGGGCGCGGATTTCGTGGTCGATCCGGGGTCGTTCGGGGACGGTCTGGGGCTGGGCGACCACGGGGTGGACGTCGCGTTCGAGGCGGCGGGCAACGACGAGGGTGTCGGGCTGGCGATCGCCTCGGTCCGGCCGGGCGGGCGGGTGGTACTGGCCGGCATCCCCGGTGACGACGCGATCAGGTTCGGGGCCTCGGCCGCTCGGCGTAAGGGGCTGACGATCGCGATGGTGCGGCGGATGAACGAGGTGTACCCGCGGGCGATCAGCCTGGCCGAGCGGGGGGTGGTGGATCTCGCCTCGGTGGTGACGAGCCGGGTGGGCCTGGGCGAGATCCAAGACGCGTTCGCGGAAGGTGCGCGTCGGACCGGGCTCAAGGTCGTCATCGAGCCGCAACGCTGATCATGAAAAGAGCGCTAATTCTCGACTGCTGTTGCGTGCTGTTGTTCGTGATCATCGGGCGGGCCAGCCATACGAAGGGCGAGAGCCTGGGCGGCATCGCCTCGACGGCATGGCCGTTCCTGGCCGGGCTGGCGGGCGGCTGGCTGGCGGCCCGGGCGTGGCAGCGGCCGTTCGGGCTTGTCCCCGCAGGGATGGGTGCGTGGCTCGGCGCGGTCGTCGCCGGCATGGTGCTCCGGGTGGTGTCCGGGCAGGGCACGACGGTCGCGTTCATCGGCGTCGCGCTGGCGTTCCTCGGCTTGTTCCTGCTCGGCTGGCGGCTGATGGCGGGCCTGGCAGGTAGGTGGCTGTGACACCAGCACCGAGCCCGGCGGAGGTGTCTGCCGCGCTCCGGCACATGCTTGCGGGAAGGTCCGGGGGTGAGGTCGTGGACGTCGAGCAGCCGGAGCGGGTCAGCGGCGGATTCGACTTCTGGGTCTACGGCCTGCACTTCGGCGGTTCAGGTCTCGCCGCCCCGTGGGCGGAGCCGCTGATCGCGCGCATCCCCGCGGTAGCCGCGCGTTACCCCTCCCTGCAGCAGGAGAGCCGAATACTGAGCTGGGTCGCCGCGCAGGGCTACCCCGCCCCGCCGATGCTGGAGCTGATGCCGCCCGGAGAGCTGTTCGACTCCCCCGTCCAGGTGATGCGCCGGCTGGCCGGAATCACGATGGCGCGGACGATGACATCCGCGCCGTGGCAGGCGCCCCGGTGGGCCCGGCGGCTCGCCGCCGGCCACGTCGCCCTGCACCGCCTGCCCGTGCCCGACTGGGCCGGGAGGTCCCTGGCCGAGCAGCGGCTGGGACTGACCCGGCGCATGGTCGCGCAGGACCCGGACTCGGGCCTGGCGAAGGCGCTGGAGCGCATCGAGCCGATCTTGCCGCGGCTCGAAGTCTTTCCGCCGACGGTTTGCCATGGTGACTTCCATCCGGCCAACCTCCTGGTGGAGGCGGGCACGGTGGCGGCGATCGACTGGACCGACGCGGGGATCGGGGACCGGCATGGCGACATTGCCCGGACCGCGTGGCTGTTCGGCTTCGCCGCGGTCGTGGCCAGGTCCGGCCCGCAGCGCCTGGTCCTGCGGGCGCTGGCGCCGCCCCTGTCGCGCGCCTACCTTTCTTCCTACCGGCGCGAGCTGCAAGTCGACCCGGCCCGGCTGCGGCTGTGGATGCCACTGCAGCTGCTGCACGCCTGGGCCGTGGCCGTGGCCGGAGAACAAGGATTCTTCGGACCGACCGGGCGCGGGAGCCAGTTCAGCGCTGAGCTCGCCGACTGGGCCGAGCGGCAGTTCCGGCTGTGCCTGGAAGACCTGCCCTGAGGCGTGTCACAGATAACAGGGCGCGGCGTGAATAGGCGCGAGGTTGCCGGGCAGGGGCGAAAGTTCCCGGTTACGCCGGGGCAATCGCATCTGATGTCTAGGCAAAGAAGGAATCTCTGATGGCCAACGAGCTGAATGGCCTGCGCGTGGCCTTTCTGACCTCGAACGAAGGAGTCGAGCAGGTCGAGCTAACCGCCCCGTGGCAAGCCGTCAAGGATGCCGGAGGCACACCCGAACTGCTCGCGCCGGAGACCGGCGAAGTGCAGGGCTTCAACCATGTCGAGGCGGCGGACACCTTCCCGGTGCACCGGTCCGTGCGTGCTGCCGACGTGCTCGACTACTCCGCGCTGGTGCTGCCAGGCGGCGTGGTCAACGCCGACGAGCTGCGCACGGTTCCCGCGGCGGTGAACTTCGTGCAGCGGATCTTCGAGACCGGCAAGCCGGTCGCGGTGATCTGCCATGGATCGTGGGTTATCGTCGAGGCGGACCTGGTCCGGGGGCGGACCCTGACCTCCTGGCCCAGCCTGAAGACCGACATCCGCAACGCGGCCGGCAACTGGGTGGACACCGAGGTGCAGGTGTGCACGAACGGGCCGAACACCATCGTGAGCAGCCGCAAGCCCGATGACCTGCCCGCGTTCTGCGAGCACCTGATCAAGGTCTTCCAGGAGCAGGCCCCCTCGGCCTGAGCGGCCGCCACCACAACCGCGCCACCGCAACCGCAAATGCGGGAATGGTTGTGGCACCCTGCACACACTCTGGGTGAGCTGCCATTTTCGCGCGGGGATTGCGCGTCCTGCCTGGGGTACGGGTGCCGTCGGCCCCATATGCCGGGCTCGGCCGCTGCGCGCCCCAGGCTGCGGTGCCCCGCGCGCTCGCAGGGCGGGCTTTTGTCCCTTTTGCTGGCTTATGGGTGCGGATTATCGTGGTGGATCCGGGCTTCATGGTTGATCCGGGGTATCCCCGTGCACCGGATCCACCGCGGGGCCCGGATCCACCGCGGTAACCGGAGAACCCCTCCGCCTGGCGTGGCGGTAGCGGGGGTCCTGTGGCGGCTGTGACGGCCAGGGGCGGAGGTCGGGGCGGGGCGATCACGCGCTCATCGTGGCCTCGATGGTCAGACGGCGCGCTGGACTGGCCGGACGGTCGAGGGAATTAGCCAGGATGGCTCCCTCGTGCAGGGTGCCATAGCCATGCCTGCCTGGGCTTACTATCCCCCGAGGCTGGCCACGCGAGTAGAGTTCGGTACTGGGACCGGAACGTGCTGAGGGGGTCAGCATCATCGCTCGGGGGGCGGTCCCAGGTCGAGCGCTGCTTAACGCGGCGCGCGCACTGGGCTGTGATCGGGTCAGCGCCGAGGTTGTCGGCGCCTTCCAGGGTGCCGGTATCCCGAGCATCTTGCTCAAGGGGCCGTCGATCGCCCAGTGGCTGTATCCGTCTGGTGGCCGTTCCTACCTCGACACCGACCTCCTCGTTCCGGCCTGCGAATTCAGCCGCGCCGGGGCCGTGCTCAAGGCGCTCGGCTTTTCCGAGCTGCTTGAGGGATTCCACTCCTTCGAGCGGAGCCTGGATCCGGGCGCGGAGATCGCGTTCGTCCGCCGGCCCGAACTCGGCCGCGGCGAGGGCGGGTTCGTCGACCTGCACCGCAACCTGCCCAGGCTGTCGACCCCAGACCAATTCCTGTGGGAGGCGCTCAGAGCAGGCACCGAGATCATCCTGGTCGGCGACGTCAAGGTCTGTGTACTCGGCCGTACCGCGCTCGCCCTCCATGTGGTCCTGCACGCCGTGCAGCACCAGTTTCAGCACCACACCAGCGAGGATCTCCGCCGGGCCATCGCCACGATGTCCGCGGATGACTGGCGACCGGTCGCCGACCTGGCCGCACGACTGGGCGTCACGGGAGTCATGGGGTTCGGGCTGCGCCACGACGCGGCGGGTGCCGAGATCGCGGAGGGTCTCGGCCTGCCCGGCCTGTCTTCGACCGACCCCCTGGTGAGGGCGCTGCACGCCCCCAGGGGGTCAGTGTCGCTCGCCGATTTCTGGTCTGCTCCCACGCTGCGGGCTAAGGTCCAGCGGATCCGCTGGATGCTGCTCCCGAGCCCGGCCAAGATCCGCTACGTGTCGCGCCTGCCTGACGCGCACGGGCGCACGCTGCTGCTGGCCTATGCGCGGTGGTGGCGGGATCTCGGGCCGGCCTTCGTTTCCGCGGTGCGCTTCGTCAGGGGACAGCCAAGGGCCCGCCAAGGGCGGGGCTGAGCGACGGTTGCCGTTGACAGCGGAACGTTCCGTGCCTAAAGTCTTAGTTGACTAGTACTTTGACGGACGGACGGATGGGCGGTCAGGTGATCAGCTTCCGGGTGGACGGGCGGTCGGTGGCGCCGCCTTACCTGCAGATCGTCCAGCAGGTCAAGCAGGCGCTGCGGATGGGCGTGCTTGACGTGGGCGACAAGCTCCCCACGGTGCGCGAAGTCGTGGCGGCCACCGCGATCAACCCCAACACCGTGCTGAAGGCCTACCGCGACCTAGAGCGCGACGGCCTGGTCGAGGCCAGGGCTGGGCACGGCACATTCGTGCGGCACCGGCCGCCGGGCCCGCCGCCCGGGACGCATTCACGGCTGGGCCGCAGCCTGGCCCGGTGGGTTGCGGAAGCGCGCGCGGCCGGGCTCGACGACGAATCGATGGAATCACTGCTGCGGGTGGCCCTGCGGGCGGAGACCGAGGAGGAGATCGCATGATCGAAGTGCAGGCAGTTCCCGAGGCGGCAGCGGCGATCCGGACCAGCGGGCTGGGTAAGCGCTACCGCCGGGTCTGCGCTCTGAGCGATTGCACGATCACCGTTCCCGAGGGCCGGATTTCCGCGCTGATCGGCCCGAACGGCGCGGGCAAGACCACGCTGCTGCGTTTGCTGGCCGGGCTGACCAGGCCGACCAACGGCGAGCTGACCGTGAACGGCGGCATCCCGCGTCAGGAGCCGGCCTTCCTGGCCAGCATCGGCTTCCTAGCTCAGGAGATCCCGCTGTACCGGCGGCTGTCCGCCGAGGACCACATCGGCGCGGGCGCGCACCTGAACCCGCGCTGGGACGGCGAGTCGGTGCGTGAGCGGCTGACGGCCTTGACGATTCCCCTTGACCGTGCGGTTGGAACGCTGTCGGGGGGCCAGCGTTCCCAAGTCGCGCTGGCGCTGACCCTGGCCAAGCGGCCCAGGCTGCTGCTGCTCGACGAGCCGGTGGCCGCGCTTGACCCACTGGCCCGGCGGAACTTCCTGGCCATCCTGGCCGACGCGGTCGCCGCGGGCGGGCTGACCGTGGTGCTGTCCTCGCACCTGGTCGCCGACGCCGAACGGGTCTGCGACCACATCATCATGCTGGCCGCGTCCCGGGTACAGCTGTGCGGCGACATCGAGGAATTGCTGGCTGAACACCAGCTGCTGGTCGGCCCGCGCAAGGACACCTCGGCGATCGAGCGGGACCATCGCGTGGTCCAGGTCACTCGGACGCCTCGGCAGGTCACCATGTTCGTCCGACGATGCGGTCCGGTCATCGACCCCGCCTTCCAGGCCAGCGACGTCAGCCTGGAGGAGGTCGTGCTCGCATACATGGGGCAAGACGCACCGCCGGCCCGAGCGCAGCTGAACTCGATCGGAGATAACCAGTGACCTGGCTCGTCTGGCGCCTGCACCGCACGCAGCTGTATATCGCCGCGGCGCTACTGGCCGCGCTCACCATCCTCTTGCTTGTCACCGGCCTGCAGATGGCATCGCAGTACCACTCGGCGCTCGCCGCCTGCGGCGCGAGCCACAGCTGTGCCACCCTGGCCAGCACGCTGTTCCTCGGCAGCCATGCGGTCGGCTTCTTGGTCATCATGACGCTGGGGGTACCCGCCCTGTTCGGGTTGTTCTGGGGCGCACCGCTGGTGGCCTCCGAGCTCGAGACTGGCACCAGCCAGTTCGCCTGGATGCAAAGCGTCACCCGCAAGCGCTGGCTCGCGGTCACGGCTGGTGAGATGCTGCTGGCCGCGGCCGCCTGGGGCGGCGCCGTCTCGGCTCTGGTGACCTGGTGGTCCGGCCCGGATAACGCGCTCCAGCTTGATCAGTTCAAACCCGGCCGGTTCGACATCATGGGCATCGTCCCGGTGGGCTACGCGCTGTTCGCGATGGCGCTCGGCCTGTGCGCCGGGGCGCTGCTGCGCCGCTCGGTGCCCGCGCTGGCCGTCACCCTGGCCGGGTTCATCGTCGTGCGCGCGGTGGTCACGATCTGGCTCCGCCCGCACTACCTGAGCGCGATCACCGTCACCTACAAGTTGTTCAGCCCGTTCACCCCGACCGGGTCGTACTGGCAGCTCGCGCAGGGCATCCGCAACCCGGCGGGGCAGCTCGTCCCGGCCGCGAACGGGCTCGCCATCGACGGCATTCCCGTCGGCTCCCTCCCGGCTGCCTGCGCGGCGGCGGCCGACGGCGTCCGCCCCACGGCGTCCTGCCGGCAGGCCCTGGGCGCCTTTCACGGGTTCATCACCTACCAGCCCGCCAACCGCTACTGGGCGTTCCAGGGCATCGAATTCGGCATCTTCGCCGCCTTGGCCGCCCTCCTCATCGCCGTCACCGCGGTGGTGGTGCTCCGCCGCGACGTCTAGCTGTCGGGCGCGGGACCGCCGAGCGGGGCCGGAATAGATCGTGAGCCAAGGTAATGGACTAGCTTTATGATAGGCCAGTTGCACCTCTAGGACGTGGGAAGACTACAGTTATCTATTATTCCGATGTGAATAAAGGAGAAGGGGATCCTTTGCTGCTGCTGCCCCGTCCTGAACACGGCGTCGTCGCCGCCGAACCACCCGGTACCGGCCCGGGATACTGGTCGGGCGCGCCGTGCGCGGTCACGGGTGACGGCGAGATCTTTCTCGCCTACCGGCTCAGGCGGCCCATCGGCCAGGGCCGTGGCTACGCGGTGGCGGTGGCGCGTTCGGCGGACGGCGAACGGCTCGAGACGCTGCTGACCATCGGCAAACGGGAGCTGGCCACCGAGTCGCTGGAACGGCCCGCCCTGGTCCGCACGCCGTCAGGACGCTGGCGCCTGTACCTAAGCTGCGCGACTCCGGGCACCAAGCACTGGCGCGTGGAGATGACCGAGGCCGCGCACCCATCGGAGTTCGACGTCAGGTACCGGGAGACGGTGCTGCCCGGTGACGCCAAGACCGGCGTGAAGGACCCGGTCATCGTCTACCATCGCGGCCAGTGGCATCTGTGGGCGTCGTGCCATCCGCTGGACGACCCGCTGCAGACGGACCAGATGACCACCGAGTACGCCACGAGCACCGACGGCCTGAGCTGGACCTGGCATGGCACCGCGTTGAGCGGGACACCCGGCCAGTGGGACGCTCGGGGCACGCGGGTCACCGCGGTGCACTTCGAGCAGGACACGATCACGGCCTACTATGACGGGCGCGCGAGTGCCGCGGAGAACTACGAGGAGCGGACCGGGGTTGCGACCGGCACCGACGCGGCGGCGCTGACCGCCGTCGGCCACGAGCCGCTCGCGTCCTCGCCGTATCACGGCGGCGGCCTGCGCTACCTGGACATCGTGCCGCTGCCCGACGGCCGGCAGCGCCTCTACTACGAGATGACCAGGCCGGATGGATCACACGCGCTGCTCACCGAGCTGCGCTAATGGCCGGGTTACGGGACGATCCGGCGGCCGTTCCTGGCCTGACTCTGGCCGGCGGGCCGACCGCCGACCAGGCCGCCCGAGCGCTCCCGGGGCTTGATCCAGTCGGCAAAGCTCTCCCCGAGAATGTCCTCAAGGAGCTTGATGTCGGTCTCGAACCGCGGCAGGAGCTCCTGGCGCTGGTCCCAGTCCAGCGGCTGGCGTTCGCGGCTGTGGCGCTGCAGGAAACGCTCGAGCGGGCCGGTCAGGGTGGCCGCGGTCAGGCCGGGGATCAGGGTGCCCACCGCGGTGGCCGTCCGCTGCGCGAACGCCACCGCGCTGTGGGCCAGCGTCGATTCCGGGTGAGACGTGACGTTGTGCCGCGGTATCTCGGTGAGCACCCCCGTCTCGACGCCGAGGAACGCGCAGATACGGTCCAGGGTCTGCGCGGGCTCATCGACGAGCAGCCGGTAGCGGATGACGAGGACCTGCTCGCGCGGGAAGAGCGTGAACAGGTACTCAAGCTGCTCTCCGTAACGGCCGAGCCCGAGGTAGTGCCAGAAGCTGGCCCAGCCGGCCTCGATCCGGCGCTCTTCCTCGCCGCAGGCCCGGACGAAGTCGCCGATGGGTTCCAGGCCCGCCGACCACAGGTGGGTCCAGTTGGAGTGCGCGCGTTCCACCGGGTCGCGGACGATCACGATCAGCCGGGCGGCGGGCAGCGTCTGGCGGATCCGGCCCATGGCGGCGCGATCGTACAGATAGAGCGGAGTCGACTCACCGCGCAGCGTCCCGGCCGGGGCCGGATCGAACAGGGCCTCGTAGTCCGGCCTGCGCCACACGTGCTCCCGGTAGGTCAGCGCGTCCCCGGGGCCGCCCTTGGTCGGCGGCGGACCGTCGGAGAGGAAGAATTTCGGCTCTTTGATCGCCGACATGTACAGTCCCGGGTGCTGGGCGAGTGCCGCGTGCAGCGCCGTGGTCCCGGCCTTCGGGGCGCCGATCACCAGGAAGTCGGGCATGGCCACCGGGGGCCTCCAAGGGGAAGACTGCTAATCGAATAATTTCGACTAGAATAGTCGGTTATTGCATGGGGCATGTATTATACCCAGCTAGCAGGCTTCAAATCGCGCAACGGGGACCGGGAGTTCGGCCAGTTGGGCGCGCTGAGGACGGGCAGCCGTTGGCGTGGGGGGCCGGCCCATGACCCCCGACGCGAACTGTCATCGGCCACGATCCCCCCGCCGAGCATAGGCACGCGGCTCGTAGCGTCATGGCGTGCTGACAACTGCCATCAAGATCGTGGAGGTGTAGGTGCCGGGCGTGGTGTTGCCCGGAACGGTCAGCCACCATCCAACCGGAGCAGCGGCGGCTGACCCCCCGATGGCGATAGATCCGATGCCGGTACCGGCATTGGCGTCATAAATGACGTAGGGGGTAGGCCCCGACGCCGCGGTGGTGATGGCCACCGGGAACGTCGTCACGGCCGTGGTGTGGGTCGGCAGCGTACACGTGGATCCCGTGGTGCACACGGCAGTCGGGTACCCGGCGGTGGTCTTCGAGGTGATGCTTCCGTTGGTCGAGAACGTTCCCGTATTCGACAGCGTCAGGGTCCCGGTGGTGAACGTCGTGGCCGCGACAGTGACGTGCCAGCCGGCCGCTGCTCCGGAGGCGTCAACGACGGTGTACGTCTCGTCCGGGGTGGTCGCGTCGACCAGGTTCAGGTCCGCGCCGGTGACCGCGGCGGACCATCCCAGGGAGCTATCTGTCGTCAGGTTCAGCGTGCCGGCCCCCAGCGTCAGCGTCCCCGTCAGCGAGCAGGACGCCCCGGCGGCACACGTGCCCGCCTGAGCAGGGGCCCCGAGCAGGGCAGAAGCGCCGACCCCCCCGGTCAGCAGCACGCCGACTGCCAGCAGGAGGGTAAGGCGCCCACTGATTAGGCGCCGGGGCAGGCCTAGGGCCGACGCGTCAACGGTGGTGCTCAACGGCCAGAATCCTCCTCCGGGAAGTGCCCCGCGGCTCGCAGCGTTATGGCGTGCTAACGACTGCCATCAAGATCGTGGAGGTGTAGGTGCCGGGCGCGGCGTTGCCCGGAACGTTCAGCCACCATCCAACCGGAGCAGCGGCGGTTGACCCGCCGATGGCGATCGATCCAATGCCGGTAGCGGCATTGGCGTCATAGATGACGAAGGTGGTCGGCGACGACGCCGTGGTGGTGATGGCCACCGGGAACGTCGTCGTCGCCGTGCCGTGGGTCGGCAGCGTACACGTGGTCGACGGGGAGCAGGCGGCAGTCGGGTACCCGGTGGCAGTGGCCGAGGTGAGGCTTCCGTTGGTCGAGAACGTTCCCGTATCGGCTAGTTTCGGGGTACCGGTACCGGTAGAGGTGAACGTCGTCGCCGAGGTGGTGATGTGCCAGCCGGCCACGGTTCCGGTGGCGTCCACGATGGTATATGTCTCGTCCGCGGCGGTCGGGTCAACCAGGTGCTGGTCCACGCCGGTCGCTGCGGCGGTCCATCCCAGGCTGGCCGATGTAGTCAGGTTCAGCGTGCCGCCCCCCAGGGTCAGCGTCCCCGTCAGCGAGCAGGACGCCCCGGCGGCGCACGTGACCGCCTGAGCGGGGGCCGCGAATAGAGCAGAAGCGCCGACTCCCCCGGTCAGCAGGACGCCGGCCGCCGTCAGGAGGGTAAGGCGTCCACTAATGATGCGCCTGGACCGGTCTAGGGCCCCAGCGCTAATCGTGGTGCTCATCGGCCACGATCCCCCGCCGAGCATGGGCACGCCGGCTCGTAGCGTCATGGCGTGCTGACGACTGCCATCAAGATCGTGGAGGTGTAGGTGCCGGGCGCGGCGTTGCCCGGAACGTTCAGCCACCATCCAACCGGAGCAGCGGCGGTTGACCCGCCGATGGCGATCGATCCAATGCCGGTAGCGGCATTGGCGTCATAGATGACGAAGGTGGTCGGCGCCGTCGCCGCGGTGGTGATGGCCACCGGGAACGTCGTCGGCGCTGTGGTGTGGGTCGGCAGCGTACACGTGGTCGACGGGGAGCAGGCGGCAGTCGGGTACCCGGCAGTGATGCTCGAGGTGAGGCTTCCGTTGGTCGAGAACGTTCCCGTATCGGCTAGTTTCGGGGTACCGGTACCGGTAGAGGTGAACGTCGTCGCCGAGACGGTGATGTGCCAGCCGGCCGCGGTTCCGGTGGCGTCCACGACGGTATATGTCTCGTCCGCGGCGGTCGGGTCAACCAGGTGCTGGTCCACGCCGGTCGCTGCGGCGGTCCATCCCAGGCTGGCCGATGTAGTCAGGTTCAGCGTACCGGCCCCCAGGGTCAGCGTCCCCGTCAGCGAGCAGGACGCCCCGGCGGCGCACGTGACTGCCTGAGCGGGGGCCGCGAGTAGAACAGAAGCGCCGACTCCCCCGGTCAGCAGTACGCCGGCCGCCGTCAAGAGGGTAAGGCGTCCCCTAATAATGCGCTTTGAGTAGTGCATAGATGCAACTTCCGCCTTAGGAGCATCAGAGACGCTCAGTAGTTAAACGATAACACATTGTTTATATAGAGAACATTGCTCCCTTCGCATGCCTCTGTCGTACCTTCGCGCGGCCGGCGATGCCGTCACCCATGTCCGGCCGTGTCGTGGCCGGGTCCGCGCCTGAGCCTGCGGAGCAGCACGGCCATAACGGCCAGGGCCAGCACGCCGATGATCATCAGCGCGATGGCCCACGGCGGGACGGACGGCCCCGCGGGGACAACGGTGTAGGCGCCGGCCCCAGTGTGGTAGATGCGGGTAGCCGGGAGGGCGGGCACGGTGACGGTGCCCGCCCAGCGGACGGTCAGGCCGTGACCGTATCCGAGCAGCACGGTGCATGAAACGGCTCTTCCCTTCGGGAGCCCGGAGGCATTGACGGGGATCGCCGCCTGGCCGTGGGGCAGGACCGTGCCGGCGATTACGGTGTACGCGTAACGTTGGCCGGCGGCAGTGCAGGACGCACGGCCCCGGGCCCCGGTGAACGTCTGCCCGGTGTTGCGGAGCACGATGCTTAGCCGACCGAGCTGGCCGATGGCCACCCCGGTGACCGCCGGGATCTGCAGCCGCGTCGTCAGCTGGTCCAGCGATCCCACGGTGACCGCCACGGCCACCGTGACCTGATCGATGATGACGGCCCTGGCTTGGGCCCCCTTTCCGTTGGAACCGACCTGCACGGACCGTGGGCTCGCATTGGATTCCACCGTGATGCCAGCCAGATACTGGCCCGGTGCTGTCCTGGCGGGCACGTGCACTATGAACGGCTGCCTGTCCCCCATGCCGGCCGGCACCGTGACCGTGCCTGGCAGGCCAGTCACCCAGCAGGCCGAGCCAGAGCATCCCCCGAACAACGGGTTGAAGGCGCTGCCGCCGTTGCCTGCCGTGATGCCAGCGGACCGGCCGATTCTGAGCGTCACGGTCCTGGTTCCCGGATTGCTGATGATCGCGGTGCCGACGACCGACTGGCCGGCGGCCACGGTCATGACGAAGTACGGGGCCGGGGTCCCGCTGCTGCCTGGCGCCGGGGTAATGCCGAATTGGCCGTTGCCGACGGCGGGTGCCGCCGCAGCGGGCAAGGCAGGGATGACGGCGGCCAGCGCGGCCAGGACCACGGCCAAGGCCAAGGCCACGGCCCGCCAGCGGCACCAGGCAGGGCCCTGGGGCCCGGTCATGGGCCGGATACCACGGCGAGCGTCACCGTCGAGGTGTAGGTGCCCGAATGAGCATTGCCTGGCACGTTCATCCACCATCCAATCGGGTACGTTGCGGTACTGCCGCCGAGAGTGACCTGGCCGACGCCGGTGCCCGACGAGGTGTCGTAGAGCGTGAAGGGCGGCGGTGCGCTGGAGGCGGTGTTCAGGAGAACGGGATAGGTCGTCGTGTCGGTCGGCAGGACGCATGACCCGACGCAGGTCGCGCTCGGTGCAGTGCTTGCGACCGAGGTGACGCTGCCGGTGACGTCCATGGCCCCGGTGCTGGGAATGGTGTAGCTGCTGGCGGTGAACGTCGTCGCCGAGGCGGTGACATGCCAGCCGGCCGCGGTCCCGGTGCTGTCGCTGACCGTGAGCTGCTGGTCCGCCGCGTTGGTGTCGACCGCCTGCTGGTTCTTGCCGCTTAGCGTGCTTGACCAGGTCAGCGAGCCCGGGGAGGTCAGCGTCACGGTACCGGGGAAGCTGATGGGCAGGCTCGTACCCGAATCGATCTGGGTGCCGCCGTTCCTGGTGGTGATCGCCGAGGTGTAGCTGCCGGTGGTGGAGGTGTTGGTCAGTCCGGTGATCTTGATCGACACCGCCGTCCCCGAAGGGACGCTGACCGCGGTGAACGTATAGGTCAGCGTGCTGCCGGCCAGCGCCACGCTGCCGCCCGTGGCGACCGAGGCCGGAGTCACCGTACCGACCGCCGGGGTGCCGGCCGTCCCGGCCGGCACGGTCATCGTCACCGAGGACAGCGTCGAGGTCGTCGCGGTAGTGAATGTGTAGGTGTAGGTGATTCCGGTGGCGCTGAGCGCCGCGCTCGATACGTACCAGGCCGGGCTGACCAGGGCACCGGTGAAGGTCACCGCCGGGGCCGTGCCCGAATCGACCGTGGTGCCGCCGTTGCTGGCGGTGAGCACCGAGGTGTAGCTGCCGGCGGCGGAGGTGTTGGTCAGCCCGGTGATCTGGATCGAGGACACCGTCCCTGAGGGAACGCTCACGGGGGTGAACGAGTAGGTCAGCGTGGTGCCCGCCAGCGACACCGCGGCGCCCGGCGGCGTGGACGGGAGCACCGTGCCCACCACCGGGGTACCGCTTGTCCCGGCCGGCACGGTCATCGTGATCGACGACAGCGTCGCGGTCGTCGGGACGGTGAACGTGTAGGTGTAGCTGACGCCGGTCGCGCCCGTCGTCGTGCTGGACGCCGACCAGCCCGGGCTGGTCAGGACACCGGGGAAGGTCACCGCCGCGGCCGTGCCCGAATCAACCGCGGTGCCGCCGTTCTTGGTGGTGATCACCGAGGTGTAGCTGCCCGCGGTGGCGGTGTTCTTCAGTCCGGTGACCTGGATCGACACCGCCGTCCCCGAGGGGACGCTCACCGCGGTGAACGTATAGGTCAGCGTGGTCCCGGCCAGCGACACGCTGCCGCCAGTGGCCACCGAAGACGGAGTCACCGTGCCCACGGCCGGGGTACCGGCCGGGGTACCGGCCGGCACGGTCATCGTCACCGAGGACAGCGTCGACGTCGTCGCGGTCGTGAACGTGTAGGTGTAGCTGACGCCCGTCGTACCTGTGACCGTGCTGGACGCCGACCACGCCGGGCTGGCCAGGACGCCGGTGAAGGCCACCGACGCGGCCGTGGCCGAATCGACCGCGGTGCCGCCGTTCCTGGTGGTGATCACCGAGGTGTAGTTGCCCGGGGTGGGGGTGTTGGTCAGCCCGGTGATCTTGATCGACACCGCCGTCCCCGAACTGACGCTCACCGCGGTGAACGTGTAGGTCAGCGTGGTCCCGACCAGCGACACGCTGCCGCCCGTCGCCATCGAAGACGGAGTCACCGTACCCACCACCGGGGTACCGGCGGTCCCGGCCGACACGGTCATCGTCACCGAGGACAGCGTCGACGTCGACGCGGTCGTGAACGTGTAGGTGTAGCTGACGCCCGTCGCGCCCAGCACGGTGCTGGACGCCGACCAGGCCGGGTTGGTGAGGGTGCCGGTGAGGACGGTGACGCTCGCAGGGGCGCTGGGGGCGGAGGTGCCGGTGGTGGCCGTGGTGGTAACAGTAATGGTGTAGGTGGCGCCGGAGGTCAGACCGGTGACCGTACAGCTAGTCGCGCTAGTGGAGGTGCAGGTGAAAGCACCGGGACTGGTGGTGGCGGTGTAGCCGGTCAGGGTGCCGTTGTTGAGGAACACCGGTGCGGTCCAGGACACGGCCGCAGTGGTGCTGCCGGGTGTCGCGGTCACGCTGGTTGGTGCCTGGGGCCCGACCAGGACGGCGGCGTTTGCCTCCGCGGTGGAATCGTTGCCGAGCTGGCCGTTGCCGTCGTTCCCCCAGCAGTAGGCGATGCCCGCGCTGTCCAGCGCGCACGAGTCCTGATCCCCCGCACCGACCTGGGTCAGGGTCCGGCCGGACAGCGCCCCGCCGGTGTACACCGCGGCGGGTACAGAAGTGGTCGTGGTGTTGTTGGTGCCCAGACGGCCGTCGGCGTTGTACCCCCAGCAGAAGGCCAGCCCGGTGCTGCCCAGCGCGCAGGTGTGAAACTCGGTGGCGCTGATGGTGGCGAGAGTCACGCCTGCCAGCGCGCCGGCCGTGTAGACCGCGACCGGGACGGATTGCGCACTGGTGGTGGTGCTGTTGCCGAGCTGGCCGTTTGTGCCGTAGCCCCAGCAGTAGGCCAGGCCGATGCTATCCAGCGCGCAGGTGTGCTGGCCGCCGGCCGTGATCTGGACGATGGTCCGGCCGGCCATCGGTGTCCCGGTGGTGTAGACCGCTGTCGCCGCGGGCTGCGCCGTGGTGGAGGTGGTGTTGTTGCCGAGCTGCCCGTAGGTGTCGGTGCCCCAGCAGTAGACGAGGCCGGTGTTGTCCAGCGCGCAGGTGTGATAATAACCTGCGGCGACCTGGACGATGGTCCGCCCGGCCAGCGCTGTCCCGGTGGTGGTAACCGCCACCGGGGTGCTGCTGCTGGCGGTCGAGCCGCTCACGCCAAGCTGGCCGCTGCTGCCCAGGCCCCAGCAGTAGACGGCGCCCGCGCTGGTCACCCCGCACGTGCTGTACTGCCCGGCGCTGATCTGGGTGAAGGTCAGACCGCCCGACACCAGCACCGGGACGTTGGAGGGGGTGCTGCTTGTGGTGCCGTTGCCGAGCTCGCCGTCGACGTCGTACCCCCAGCAGTACACGGCGCCGGTGCTGGCCAGCGCGCACACGTGCCAGTACCCCATGGTGATCTGGGTCAAGGTCACCCCGGCGAGCACCCCGCCTGTGGACACGGCCACCGGCGTGAGCTGCGCGGTCGCCGTCGTGACACCGTTCCCCAGCTCACCGTCGCTGTCGTCGCCCCAGCAGTAGGCTTTGCCGCTGTAGATGGTGCAGGAGCTTTCGCGGCCGCCGGCCGCGATGGCTCCCGGCGGCCAGGGGGTCACCGTGGCGGCCGTGCTGTTGGCCGAGTTGCCGTCGGTGGTCCGGGCGATGACGGTAATGGTGTAGGTGGTGCCGTTGGCCAGGCCGGTGATGGTGCAGGACAGGGCGGTCGTGGTGGTGCAGGTGGCGCCGCCGGGGCTGGCGGTGGCGAGGTAGCCGGTCAGGGTGCCGGTGCCGAGGCTGGCCGGAGTCACCCAGTACACGGCCGCGGTGGTACTGGCCGGGAACGCGGCGACGCTGGTGGGGGCACCCGGCACGATGCCCGCCACGGTTACCGGTACGTCGCTGCTGGTGGTCGAGGCGTTCCCGAGCTGGCTGTTGGTGTTGGTCCCCCAGCAGTAGAAGGCTCCTGTCGTGCCCTGCGCACAGGTGGCGACCTGCCCGGAGCTGATCTGGAACAGGATCACCCCCGCCAGTACCCCGGTGGCCGTGACGGCCACCGGGGTGCTGCTTGAGGCGTTCAGGTTGTTCCCCAGCTGGTCACCGGGTGTGCCGAGGCCCCAGCACCAGGCGGCGCCCGTGACATCTACCGCACAGGCGAAGCTCGTGCCGGCCGTGATCTGGGTCAGCGGCATCCCGGTGCTCGTCGCGGTCACCGCTACCGCCGTGTTCTGTATAGCGGTGGTCGATCCGTTCCCCAGCTGGCCGCTATCGCCGGCGCCCCAGCAGTACGCCGCGCCGGAGCTGCCCAGCGCGCATGTGGAGGTGCCGCCGGTGGTGATCTGGACGAGGGTCACCCCGGACAGCACCCCGCTCGCCGTCACCGCCACCGCCCTACTGCTGGTAGTGCTCGCGCTGTTCCCCAGCTGGCCGCTGGTGCCAAGCCCCCAGCAGTAAGCGGCGCCGGTGCTGGCCAGCGCGCACGTGTAACTGCTCCCGGCGTCGATCTGGGTCAGGGTCAGCCCCGACAGCACGCCGGTGACCGTCACCGCGCCCGGCACGATGCTCGCCATGCCGCCGCCGTTTCCCATCTGGTCGCTGCGGTTGTTGCCCCAGCAGTAGGCGACCCCGGCGCTGGTCAGCCCGCACGCGAAGTCGCCGCCGACGCTGATCTGGGTGAAAAACAGCCCGCCCGACACCAGCACCGGGGCGCTGCTGGCGGTGTTCGTATTGTTTCCCAGGTCGATGGTGTCGCCGCTGACGGCGATGCTGTTGTTGCCCCAGCAGTAGGCGGCCCCGGTGCTGGCCAGCGCGCACGTCCAGTCCTGTCCGGCGCTGATCTGGATCAGGGTCAGCCCCGACAGCGCCCCGGCGGTGTAGACCGCCACCGGCGTGGACACCGGGGTCGTGGTCGTGGTGTTGTTCCCCAGCTCGCCGTAGGTGTCGTCGCCCCAGCAGTAGGCCTTGCCGTTGCGCAGCAGGCACGAGTGGCTGTACCCGGACGCGATCATGGTCGACTCGGACATCACCGCCACCGGCACCGGGAAGTTCACCCCCGTCGCCGGGTTCCCCACCTGGCCGGTGGCGTTGTTGCCCCAGCAGTACGCGGCGCCGGTACTCGACAGCACGCACGCGGTGGGTCCAGTGGCACTGCCACCCGCGCTGAGCTGGGCCAGGGTCACCCCGGACAGCACCCCGGTGGCCGTCACCGTCACCGGGACCAGGCTCTGACCGGTGGTGCCGTTGCCCAGCGCGCCCTGCCCCCAGCAGTAGGCGGTGCCCGCGGCGGACAGCGCGCAGCTGACCTGGTAGCCCGTGCTGATCTGGGCCAGGGTCACCCCCGACAGCACCCCGGTGGCCGTCACCGCGACCGGCACCAGGCTCTGGGTGGTCGAGTTGTTGCCCAGCTGGCCGTTGCCGTTGTACCCCCAGCACCAGACGGCGCCCGCGGTGGTCAGCGCGCACGAGTGGTTGGCCCCCGAGTTGATCTGGCTGAACGTCAGCCCGCCCGACACCGCCACCGGCACGGTGCTCTGCGTGGTCGAGTTGTTCCCCAACTGGCCATTGGTGTCGAACCCCCAGCAGTAGGCGGCGCCCATCGTGGCCAGCGCACAGGCCGAGGCGTCGCCGGAGGTGATCTGGGTCAGCGTCACCCCGCCCAGCACCCCGGACGTGCTCACCGCCACCGGAACGTTGGTCTGCGTGGTCGAGTTGTTACCCAGCTCGCCATTGGTGTTGGCACCCCAGCAGTAGGCGGCGCCCGCGCTGGACAGCGCGCACGCGAAGCCGGCGCTGCCGCCGGTGCTGATCTGGGTCAAGGTCACCCCGGCCAGTACCCCGGACGTGCTCACCGCCACCGGGACGTTGCTCTGCGTGGTCGAGTTGTTACCCAGCTGGCCGGTGGCGTCCGAGCCCCAGCAGTACGCGGCCCCCGCTGTGGACAGCGCGCAGGTCAGTTCGTAGCCGGCGCTGATCTGAGCCAGGGTCACCCCGGCCAGCGCCCCGCCAGTGTTGACCGCCACCGGCACGCTGCTGCTCATCGTCGAGTTGTTGCCAAGCTCACCGTAGGTGTTATCGCCCCAGCAGTAGGCAGCCCCGCTGCGGATCACGCACGTGTGGGTGTACCCGGCCGCGATCGTGGTCGCGGATGCTGTCGCCGCGGCCGCGGGTGCCGGGGATACCAGCTGAACGGCCACGCAGCCGCTGGCCACGAGCCCCATTACTGCCCCGGCGGCCACGACACGCTGCAACACTCCGCCCCGCAACACCCCGCCCCGCATGACCCTGAGCGCTGGCACGCTCGGCCATGCTGGCCTGGGCGGAGCCCACCCAGGCCGCAACCTGCACCGGATCAAAATCCGCCCCCCGTATCCTGACCGGTCATTACCTAAGGAATCGGACCGTGTACATTTCTCCCTTACCGTTTCCTAACGGACATCTATTATGCTTACGATTTATGCATTAATACTCGGTGATTACCTATCTCCCGAACTCACCTAGGGCACAATGCCGCTTTCCCCGGCAACATATTATAGTAAACGCACTCGCGGCAGACGCTCCACACGCCCCTAAAGTCAAAAAGACGACCCTTGAAATGAAAAGGCGGAATGTGATGTGAGCTCGAGCAGCCTGAGTCCGCCGCCGATCAACCGGTCCTGGGTAGGATGGGAGCGGACCGAGCGCGACTGGCGGCGCGCCGGGTGCCCGGCTGTGGCCGCTAGTCATGACAGGCTTGCCCTGCTGGCCGGAATTCCTGGTGCCGGCCCCGCTGGGCAAGTAGCCGCGTTTCGAGGAGGAGCTGACCCGGCCGTGCGCCACACCCAAGGAGTCGGTACGCAGGTCGGTTCATGAGGGCGGTCGTCTACTCCGGGTACGGAGTCGATCCGGAGCTGAGGCAGGTGCCGGACCCGGTGTGCCCACACGGCGGGGTGGTCATCGCGGTGGGCGCGACCGGCGTGTGCCGGTCGGATTGGCACGCCTGGCAGGGACACGAACCGGTCGCGTTGCCGCACATCGGCGGCCACGAGCTGGCCGGGGTCGTCGTGCAGAGCGGTCCTTCGGTGACCAGGTGGCGAGCTGGGGACCGGGTGACGGTGCCGTTCGCCTGCGGTTGCGGCCGTTGCGAGTACTGCCTGGCCGGCCAGGCGCAGGTGTGCCCGGAACAGACCCAGCCGGGGTTTACCGGGCCGGGGTCCTTCGCCGAGCTGGTGGCGATCCACGCGGCTGACGCGAACCTGGTGTCGCTGCCCGCTTCGGTCGGGTTCGTCACGGCCGCGAGCCTGGGCTGCCGCTTCGCCACCGCCTTCCGCGCGGTGACCGCGCACGGACGGGCGCGGGCCGGCGACTGGCTGGCCGTGCACGGCTGCGGCGGCGTCGGGCTGTCGGCGGTGATGATCGCCTCGGCCCTCGGGGCACATGTGATCGCCGTCGACGTCGCGGCCGCGGCGCTGGACCGGGCGCGCGAGCTCGGTGCGGAGTTCACCGTCCGGGCCGGGCCGGGCACTGTCGCCGCGGTCGGGGAGATCACCGGCGGCGGGGCGCATGTCTCGATCGACGCGCTCGGCTCGCCGGCCACCGCGGTGGACTCGGTCCGCTGCCTGCGGCGCCGCGGCAGGCACGTGCAAGTTGGCCTGCTGCTTGGCCCAGCTTCCGTTCCCCCGCTCCCGATGGACCTGGTCATCGCGCGAGAACTGGAGATCTACGGCTCCCACGGCATGGCCGCCCCCGACTACCCACCGATGATGGCCTTGATCGCGGACGGCACGCTACGGCCCGGCTCGGCCATCGGCCAGGTGATTCGGCTCGAGGACGTAGGCCAGGCGCTGGCCGCGATGGACACTCCGGGTTCGGCGGCCGGGATGACGGTGGCCAGGCTCTCGCCCTGAAGCCGGCGCGGTGACGCCTGGACTGGCTCTCATGAGCGAGGACCGGAGTTCCGGGTATGAAGGCCGAAACAGGCCAACTGCGAAAGGATCAGCAATGGCGGACAGCATCTACTCCATCAGCGAGATTGTCGGCTCCTCCACCGAGGGCATCGACGACGCCATCAAGGGAGCCGTTGCTCGCGCCTCGAAGACCTTGCATAACCTCGACTGGTTCGAGGTCACCAATATGCGGGGCCGGATCGAGAACGACGACCTCGCCCACTTCCAGGTCACCCTGAAGGTCGGCTTCCGGCTGGATGAGCCGTCAGCCTGACCTGCGGGATGGCCGCCGGGCGCTAGCTGGGCTTAACTGGTGTCATGGGCTTTGATTACATCCTGGTGGAGCGGGCCGGCGCGTTCGCCACCGTCACCATGAACCGGCCGCAGCGCCGTAACGCCTTGTCTCTGGGGCACATGCGCGAGCTGATCACGGCTTTCCGCGACCTCGGCGACAGCGATGTCCTGGGCATCGTGCTGGCGGGTAACGGCCCGGTGTTCTGCGCCGGGCACGACTTCGCCGACGTCGCGGACGCTGACCTGCCGGAGGTCCGCTCGCTGCTGATGACCTGCACCGAGCTGATGACACTGATCCAGCAGGTGCCCCAGCCGGTGGTGGCGCGGGTGCACGGGCTGGCCACGGCGGCGGGGTGCCAGCTGGTGGCCAGCGCCGACCTGGCAGTGGCCAGCGACCAGGCCGGCTTCGCCGCGCCCGGCGGGAAGGGCGGCTGGTTCTGTCACACGCCGATGGTGGCCGTGGCCAGGAACATCGGCCGCAAGCGGGCGGCGGAGATGGCGATGTCGGGCGACGTCATCGACGCGCGCACCGCACTGGACTGGGGCCTGGTCAACCGGGTGGTGCCCGCAGCGCAGCTCGACTCCGCCGCGCGTGACCTGCTGGACCGGGTCACCCGCGGATCGGCGGACAGCAAGGGCATCGGCAAGCAGGCCTTGTACGCGCAGATCGACCTGGACCAGCCCAAGGCCTATGCCTACGCCGTCGAAGTCATGGCGGCGACCAGCCAGCTCCCCGACGCGCGGGAGGGAATGCGAGCGTTCCTGGACAAGCGCAAGCCGCATTGGCGGCGCGGACGGTCGTAAGCGCAGCGGCCTTGAGGCTTCTCAGTTGTCACGCGTCGCGATGCCGGTGCTGGTGCGAGTCGTGCGGAATCTGAGCCACCAGAACAGCAGCACCATAGGCAGGGCCAAGCCCCCCAAGCCGTAGATCGCGAAGGCGGCAAATCCGTCGATGTGCTGGACCAGCCAGCTGAAATTCTGGCCAAAGAATCCAGTGACGAACGTCAGAGGCAGGAAGACCGTGGCCAGGATCGTGAGTTGCTCGATGGTGGAGTTCTGCTGGACGCTGACCTTGGTCTGCTCGACCGAGATCACGGCCATGTTGGCCTCAAGCACCGTGCCGAGCAGGTCACGCTGGGCGGCGACTTCCTCGTTGACCAGAAGCAAGTGGTCCTGGACATCATTCAGGTACGGCTGCAGTTTCGAGGCTCCGTTGGCGCGCTCCACCGTGGTGACCACGGCGAGCAGCGGGTGAACGGCCCGGTAGAAGTCAGTGGCCTCGCGGCGCAGCGAGTAGATCCGTTCTGTCGGTGCGACCGCGCCGGAGAACACCACGGCCTCGACCTGGTCAATATCACGTTCCAGCCCGGCGACGACCGGCGCGTACCCGTCCACTACCTCATCCAGGATCGCCCACAGCGCGGATGAGGTGCCCTCGGCGAGCAACTCCGGTCGCTGCTCAAGGCGCCGCCGGGCCGCGCGCAGCTCACTCCCGATGCCCTGCCGGACCGTGATCACGAAGGTCGGCGCGAGGAATACGCTGATCTCGCCGAACTCAACCTCCTCGGCCTCATCGTCGTAGCGCGCCGTGCGCAAGATGACCAGCCGCACCTCCTGTTCGTAGCTCTCGATCTTCGGCCGCATGTGAAAGCTCTGCGCGTCCTCCACCGCCAGTTCGTGCAGACCGAAGGTGTCCCGGACCTGGGCTAGTTCCTCTTCCCCCGGCTCGAACAAGCCCAGCCAGACGAAGCCGCCCTTCTTGCATCGGGCTGCCGCGTCCTCCAGTGAGACCGGGCCCTCATCGCGCCTGCGGCCATCCTGGTAGTGAGCACAATCAATGATCATCGTCGGAACCTCCATGGTCGGCAGCCGGAGCAGAACCCCCGCTACCCGAGATGACGGAATACCTTCTGGTACAGATCAGGGCGGCGGTCGGCGAGCAGGTCGTTGTCGCCGGCCAGGGCTTTGTCCCGGGCCCTGAACAGATCACAGGCGGCGGTGAGCACGGCGGGGCGGTCGGCGAGAACCGGCCCGACCAGCGGGTAGCCGTCGGGACCGACGATGACCGAGCCGCTGATCCAGGACACGCCCCGCTCGGTCTGGCACCGGTCTGCCACCGCGACGAAGACTCCGTTGGTGGCGGCCGCGGCCTGGGCCTTGATCACCTCGGTGGGACGCTCCCCGGTCGGCCAGCTCACCGCGGGCCAGTTCACCGGCGCGGCGATCACGTCGGCGCCGTCGAGCGCGGGCAACCGCACCCATTCGGGAAACTCCAGGTCATAGCAGATCATCACGGCGACCCGGCCGAACGCGAGGTCCACCACGGGCGGCGGCGCGTCGCCGGGGGTGAAGACGAGCTTCTCGGAATCCCACAGGTGCGCTTTGCGGTAGACCGCCCGGGTGCCGGACGCATCAACGACGGCTGCGCTGTTGTAGAGGCGGCCGTCGGCGCCGAGCTCGCAGAACCCGCCCACGATCACCAGCTGATGCGCGCCGGCCAGGGAGCGCCAGTGGCGCAAGGTGACGCTGTCGGCGGCGGGTGACGCCAGGCTGAGAGCTTCGGCAGCCGCCTGCCGGGCGACGTTGCCGAAGACGTAGCCGGAATCGCACAGCTCCGGCAGCACCACGAGCCGGGCGCCCGCGGCCGCCGCCTCGGCCACCGCGCTGGCGGCCGCCCTCCGGTTGACCTCGGGCTCACCCACGGTGATCGCGAGCTGCGCCACCGCGATCACGGTGAGGCCCGGACCGTCCTGCGATCTGTCCACTTCGGGTGCTCCGTTCGTCAGCGGCGACATAACTATGTAAACAGCATCGGTGTCCCGTACCGTCGGCGGAGACGACTTGCGGAAGAGCCGGCGGAGACGACTTGCGGAAGAGTCGGCGGCAGACGAGGCGGGGAAGGAAGGGCGGCCGGTGACGGGACAGGCGGATGTCGTGGTGGTGGGGGGCGGGCACAACGGTCTGGTCGCGGCGGCCTACCTGGCGCGCGCGGGGCTGAAGACGGTGGTGTGCGAGCGGCGCGGCGTCGTCGGCGGCGCGGCGGTCAGCGAGCATCCGTTCGGCCCGGACTTCACGGTGACGTCGCTGTCGTACGTGGTCTCCCTGCTGCCGCCGGATCTGGTCCGTGACCTCCGGCTGGAACAGCACGGCTATCAGGTGTACCCGCAGGGTCCCTACTTCGCGCCCCGGGCGGACGGACGGTGCCTGCGCCTGCCCGACGACCCGGCGCAGCGGCAGGCCGAGATCGCCAAGTTCTCGGCCGCCGACGCCGATGCCTATCCCCGGTACGAAGAGCACCTGGCCGGCATCGGCCGGATCCTCGGGCCGCTGCTGCACCAGATCCCGCCCCGGCTCGGGTCGCGGCGGCCGCAGGACCTGGTGCGGCAGGCGCGGCTGCTGACCCGGTTGCGGGGGGTCGACGAACGCGGGGCGGTAGACGTGACCCGCCTGCTCACCGGCAGCATCGCGGACCTGCTCGAGGACTACTTCGACAGCGACGCCATGCGGGGCCTGCTGTCCGTGTCCGGGGTGATCGGGACCTGGGCCGGGCCGCGCTCGGCCGGGACGGCGTACGTGATGCTGCACCATCACATCGGCGAGACCGAGGGACTCTCGGGTGCCTGGGGATTCCCGCGTGGCGGCATGGGCGGGGTCACCGGAGCGCTGGCCCGGGCCGCCCGGATGTTCGGGGCGCAGGTCAAGACCGACGCCGAGGTGGCCCAGATCCGCACCAGGGACGGCCGGGTCACGGGGGTGACACTGGCCGGCGGGGAGTCGATCGACGCACCGGTGGTCGTCACCACCGCGCATCCGCAGATCTCGTTCCTCCAGTTGCTCGACCCGGCGGACCTGCCTGCCGGCTTCGTGGCCGACATCCGCGGCTGGCGCAGCCGCAGCGGCACCGTGAAGATCAACCTGGCGCTAGACCGGCTGCCGGCGTTCGCCAGCCACCCCGAACCCGACCCGTCGGTCTACGGCGGCACGATCGTACTGGCCGAGTCGCTCGATGACATCGAGGGCGCGTTCCAGCAGGCGGTCTCGGGCACCCCGGCCAGCTTGCCGTTCGCCGACATCTGCATCCCCAGCGTGTTTGACGACTCGCTGGCGCCGGCCGGGAAGCACATCATGTCGATGTTCACCCAGTGGGTTCCCTGCGGCTACGCCGACGCGCCTCATGACGCCGAGCTGCAGGCCTACGCGGACCGGGTGCTGACCCGGGTGGAGAAGGTGGCGCCCGGGTTCACCGACTCGGTGCTGCACCGGCAGGTCATCGGGCCGCACCAGATGCAGGAAGAGTACGGACTGGTCGGCGGGAACATCTTCCACGGGGAACTGTCACTCGGGCAGATGTTCCACGCCAGGCCCGCCGCCGGATACGCCGACCTGCGCACGCCAGTGCACGGTCTGTACCAGGCGGGCTCGGCCACCCACGGCGGCGGCGGGGTCACCGGCATCCCCGGGCGCAACGTGGTCAAGCAGATCCTCGCCGACCGGCGGGCCGAACGCTGGCGCCGAAGGGTCGCGGGCCGCCCGGGGAAAGCGGCGCTCAAAAGCTGATGTAACCCATCTTGACCTCGGGTTACGCGCATCAATGCGACATCGTCGCGCTATCAGACGCAAAATTTTCCCACAAACTCAAATGCTCCCAGGCAACACTCTATTACCTCCTCTCTCTGGCGGCTGCGAACCAAGATCACAAGGGGTTGGCACGGAAGGCGACGCGCCGTTCCCGGATTACGCAGATGTGCGACTTCTCGGCGAAAAGTGTTTGAACCCGACCAGGCTGGGCGACGTGTACAGGGTAGGAGTGGGGAGCATTACGTGGGATATGCCGATGAATCCGGCCTGGACTCACGCGGTTGCCCGGGCGGACGTCTGCTGACCCGGACGGGGGATGGCGGTTCGAGCTGTTCTGGCCCGGAACAGCTGCTTGAGGACCGTTTCTTCGGCCATCCCGGCCCCCTTGGTGAACGACTCAATGGTGATCGTTCTGCTGACGATGGGGAGGGGCATCGTGTCAGTCATTTCCGACCCGCAGGCCTTCAACGAGGACGACCTGTACGTAGATCTCCGGCCGATCTTCGGGCCTTCGCTGTTCCTGAAGTGCGAGGGCTTCAACTTCGCCGGCTCGATCAAGCTGAAGGCGGCCACCGAGATGGTCGAGGCCGCCCACCGTTCCGGAGTCCTGACGCCGGGGGCGGTGCTGGTCGAGTCCTCGTCAGGAAACCTGGGCGTGGCCCTGAGCGTGATCGCGGCGAGCAAGGGCTACCGGTTCCTGTGCGTGACTGACGCCCGCTGCAACCTTTCAGCCCGGCTGCTGATGGAGGCGCTGGGCAGCCAGGTACACATCATCACCGAGCCGGATGCCGCCGATGGCTTCCTGGGTGCGCGGATAAATTACGTCCGCGCCCTGTGCGCCGCCGACGATCGCTACGTGTGGCTGAACCAGTACGCCAATCCGGCGAACTGGAAAGCGCACTACCGGACGACGGCACCGGCCATCGCCCGTCAGTTCCCGCAACTGGACGTGCTGTTCGTCGGAGCAGGCACGACCGGGACCCTGATGGGCTGCGCACGCTACTTCCGGGAGCGGCTCCGGCCGGTGCGGGTCGTCGCGGTGGACACCGTCGGCTCGGTGGCCTTCGGCGGCACCCCGGGCCGCCGGATGATCCCCGGCCTGGGTGCGAGCATCCGCCCGCCGCTGCTCGATAGGTCCTATGTGGACGATGTGATCCACGTCGAAGAGGCAGATACCATCCGCGCCTGCCATCGCCTGGCTCGGCGCGGATTCGTGTTCGGCGGCTCCACCGGCACGGTGGTCAGCGGCGCGATGAGCTGGCTCGCCCGGCATGACGCCAGTGAACTCACCGCGGTGGCCATCGCCCCGGACCTCGGCGAGCGCTACCTCGACACCATCTACCAGACCAACTGGCTGCAGGCGATCTACGGCCAGGAGGTGCTCAGCGCCGACGGGCTATCCGTCGGTACCCCGCCTGACCCGGGTCCGCGAAACGGTCAGCGGCACGACCTTGACGTGCCGCTCGCCGTCTGTCAGCCGATTGCTTTCTGATGGAGCTGACGGTAATGGGGAGTCCGGCCGGGGCGCTGACCGCCGATCCGGTGACAGGCACCGAGATGATCTTCGCCGAGGTGCTGGCTGACCTCGTGCACGTCGAGCAGGTGTCGGTCAATAGCCACTTCTTCGATGATCTTGGTGCTGACTCACTCGTGATGGCCCACTTCTGCGCCCGGGTCAGGAAGCGGCCGGACCTGCCCTCAGTATCTATGAAGGACATCTACCGGAATCCGACGCTCAGGAGCCTGGCGGCGGCGCTCGCGCCCGCTGAGCCTGCCGTGGCCGCCGCGCCTGCCGTGGCCGCCGCGCCTGTCCCGTCCGGCGCGGACGCCAGGGTCGGCGCAGCCGAGATGCCGACTGTGGTCCTGGCTAAGCCTGCGGCACCTGCTGAGGTGGCGGCGCCGACGAGGACGCGAGAGTACATCGTGTGCGGAGCGCTGCAGCTCCTGTTCTTTCTCGGCTATGCCTGGGTGGCCGCGCTGGTCGGCGCCCGGGCTTATGAATGGATCTCGGCCGGGTCAGGCCTGCGCGATATCTACCTTCGGTCGGTCCTCTTCGGCGGCGCGGGCTTCACCGTGGTATGCGCCATCCCGATCCTGGCCAAGTGGCTGCTGATCGGCCGGTGGAAGCCGCGGCAGATCCGCATCTGGAGCCTGGCCTACCTCCGCTTCTGGATCGTCAGGACGCTGGTCCGGTCCAACCCGCTGGTCTTCCTGACCACGGGCTCGCCGCTCTACGTGCTCTACCTGAGGACGCTTGGCGCCAAGATCGGGCCCGGCACGGTGATCTTCTCGCACAACGTGCCCGTGTGCACCGACCTGCTCACCATCGGCGCGGACTCGGTGATCCGCAAGGACGCGTTCTTTGGCTGCTACCGGGCGCACAAAGGCTGGATCCAGACCGGTCCTGTCACCGTCGGCCGGAAGGTATTCATCGGCGAGAAGAGCGTGCTTGACATCAACACATCGATGGGCGACGTGACGCAGCTCGGTCACGCCTCCTCGCTGCACAGCGGCCAGCGGGTGCCGGTCGGCGAGCGCTGGCACGGGTCTCCGGCCCAGCGCACGGACCTTAACTACGCCAGGGTCACGTCGGCGCGACGCCGTGGCACGCTGCGCCGGCTCAGGTTCAGCGCCGTCACCTTGTTCTACGTTTTCTTCCTGTACCTGCCGCTGGTCGAAGGGGGCGCGTTCCTGCTGCTGACCGCGGTGCCGGCGTTCGGCAAGGTACTCGACCCGAACATGGACGCGATCACGTCGCGCAAGCTCTACACCGACGCGCTTGATCTCTCCTTCCTGCTCGTTTTCGGCCTCATGCTGGCGGGCCTGATCGTCGTGGCCACCGTCCCCCGCCTGCTTAACCTCTTCATCAAGCCGTGCACGGTCTATCCTCTGTACGGATTCCGTGACCGGATCCACCGGGCGGTCGCGCGGATGACCGGCGTGAAGTTCTTCACCCACCTTTTCGGTGACAGCTCCTTCATCGTCTACTACCTGCGCTGGATCGGTTACGACCTATGCGAGGTCGAGCAGACGGGGTCGAACTTCGGCACCGAGGTGGGACACGAGACCCCGTACCTGAGCACGATCGGCAGCGGGACGATGGTCGCCGACGGGCTGTCCCTGATGAACGCCGACTTCTCGAGCACATCCTTCCGGGTGTCCCCGGTGTCGATCGGGGGGCACAACTTTCTCGGGAACAACATCGCCTATCCGGCCGGCGGCCGGACGGGCGAGAACTGCCTGCTCGCGACCAAGGTGATGATCCCGCTTGACGGGAAGATCCGCGAGGGGGTGGGCCTGCTCGGCTCGCCGCCGTTCGAGATCCCCCGATCGGTCGAGCGCGACAGCCGGTTCGACCACCTCAGCACCGGGGACGAGCTGCGCCGCCGCCTGCGGGCGAAGAACCGGTACAACCTGCGGACCATGGGTGTCTTCCTGCTCGGACGGTGGCTGCACATTTTTCTCGTCACCGTGCTGGCGCTAGCCGCCTTCGATGCCTACGGCGGATACGGACAGATCGAGATGGGCGCGTTGTTCGCGCTGAGCGTCCTGATCACCCCGGTCTACTTCGTGCTCGTGGAGCGCGGTATGAGAGGGTTCCGTCGCCTTGAGCCGAAGTACTGCTCGATCTACGATCCGTACTTCTGGCGGCACGAACGGCTGTGGAAGGTACCCGGAGAGGCGTACCTGAAGATGTTTGACGGCACCCCGTTCAAGAACCTGATCTGGCGGGGCCTCGGGGTCAAGATCGGCAAGCGGGTCTTCGATGACGGCTGCTACCTGACCGAACGGACGCTGACCACCATCGGCGATGACGTCATGCTCAACGCGGGAAGTAAGGTCCAGTGCCACTCGCAGGAGGACGGCACCTTCAAGTCCGACCGGACCACGATCGGTTCCGGCTGCACGATCGGGGTCGGGGCGATGGTCCATTACGGCGTGACGCTGGGCGACCGATCGGTCCTGCTGCCGGACTCCTTCCTGATGAAGGGCGAGGAAATCCCGCAGCACGCGCGGTGGGGCGGAAACCCGGCGAGGGAGATGTGAGATGACGACTATCAGCCTGCCTGACATTACCGTTGATTCCGCCCGCAAGTTCTGGCGCGGCGTGCTGCTGACCGGCGGGTTCACCGCGATCCCGCGGTGGACCCTCGACCCGGTGCCCGGCGTCGCCGGGTACGAAACGATCATCCCCGGTGACCTGGTGGCGGGATTGCGCGAGCAGGCCGCCGAGCTTGGCGTGCCGCTCAGTTCGATGCTGCTGGCCGCGCACGCCCGGGCGCTCGCCGCGCTATCAGGCGAGTCCGAGGTCGTGACCGGCTATCTCGCCGCGCCTGGTGGCCTGCCGCTGCCTTGCCGCCTGGCGACCGGACCCGGCTCGTGGCGGACCCTCCTGCTTGACACCCACCGGGCCGAGTGGGAACTGCTGGCGCACCAGGACTTCGGAGTTGGCGATCTGAGGGGTGAGCTCGGCCTGACCGGGCCAGCCTTCGAGACCGTGTTTGATTCGGTCGGCGGCGAAGGCACGCTGGCCGGGGACACCGTGCTCTGGGTGGGGATCCGGCCGCACCGCGGCCGGCTCGTGCTGCGGCTGCGGTACCGGACCGACGCGATTGACGCGGACTACGCCGCCAGGATCGCCTGCTATCACCTCACCGCACTCACGCTGATCGCCGCCGATCCGCAGGCCCCGCACGACCAGCAGTCCCTGCTGTCCGCCGAGGAGCTCCGCTTCCAGCTCGAAGGGCTGGCGGGACCGGACAGGAAGCTGCCTGACCGCCGGATGCACGAGCTGTTCGAGCAGCGGGTGCGGGCCCACCCGGACGCCGTCGCCGCCATCCGCGGCGACAGGCAGTGGACCTACGCCGAGCTCAACGCCCGGGCGAACCGGCTGGCACGAGTCCTGCTGGCGCGGGGGCTGCGGCGCGAAGGCGTGGTAGCGGTGGTGACCGAGCGCAACCTGGACTGGATGGCCGCCGTCCTGGCGATCTTCAAGGCCGGCGGCGTGTACCTGCCCATCGAGCCGCACTTCCCGGCCGATCGCATCGCGATCACGCTGTCCCGGGCCGGATGCGAGCTCGTGCTGACCGAACCAGGCAGCACCGCCACGCTCGGTCCGGCCCTTGACTCCCTGTCCGGAGTCCGGACGCTCTTCGTCGAGACGGCCTACCAGGAGAACCACGCCGATACTGACCTCGGCATCGACGTCGCGCCTGACCAGCTCGCCTACATCTACTTCACGTCAGGCTCCACCGGTGAGCCGAAGGGCGCGATGTGCGAGCACGCCGGCCTGCTCAACCATCTCTACGCCAAGATCGACGACCTGCGGATCGGCGAGGGACAGGTGGTCGCCCAGACCGCGCCCCAGTGCTTCGACATCTCGCTGTGGCAGCTGCTTTCCTCGCTGCTGGCTGGCGGCCGGACCCTGCTGGTCGAGCAGGAGGTGATCCTGGACGTCGGGCGCTTCGTCGAGGCGATCGCCGACGGCCGGGTCGGCGTCCTTCAGGTCGTGCCGTCGTATCTCGAAGTGGTGCTTTCCTACCTGGACACCCATCCCCGGGAGCTGCCGGACCTGCGGTACGTGTCGGTCACCGGCGAAGCGTTGAAGGCCGAACTCGCGCAGCGCTGGTTCGCGGCCAAGCCCGGGATCAAACTGGTCAACGCGTACGGGCTGACCGAGACCTCGGACGACACCAACCACGAGGTCATGGACCGGGCGCCCGTTGGCGAACGGGTCGCGCTCGGCCGCCCGGTCGGCAACGTGCGGATCTACGTGGTCGACGAGCAGCTGTCTCCGGTGCCGCTCGGCGCGGCCGGCCTGATCGCCTTCTCCGGGGTCTGCGTGGGCCGGGGGTACATCAACGACCCCGAGCGCACCCGGCTGGCTTACCTGGCCGATCCGCACCGTGAAGGGCAGCGGCTCTACCTGGGCGGCGACTACGGCCGCTGGCAGCCAGACGGCAAGCTCGAGTTCCTCGGCCGCCGGGACAGCCAGGTCAAGATCAGCGGCTTCCGTATCGAGATCGGCGAGATCGAGAACGCCTTGCTGCGGGTGCCAGGTATCCGCGACGGCGCGGTGGTGGTCGCCGGGCGGGCCGGGCCGGGCCAGCGCCTGGTGGCCTTCTATTCAGGGCCGCGGGCACTGTCGGCCGTGGTTTTGCGAGACCGGCTGGCGGAGTCGCTGCCCGAGTACATGGTCCCGGCGGCCTTCCGCTGGCGGGAAAGGCTGCCGCTGACCGCCAACAGCAAGATCGACTCCAAGGCGCTGACCGCGCTCGCCGACGACCTCGGGACGGCGGAGACCGACTACGATGCGCCAAGCACGCCCCCCGAGCAGCAGCTGGCAGCCGCCTGGGCCAAGGTGCTGGGCATTCCGCCGGACCAGATCGGCAGGCACGACAACTTCTTCGACCGGGGCGGTACGTCGCTGTCAGCCGTAAAGCTGGCGATCGCTCTCGACCGCGCGGTGTCCCTCAAGGACCTCACCCGTCACCCGGTTCTCGCCGATATGGCCGGGCTGGTGGACGGGAAGTCGGAACCGCGTTGCGGCCTGCTCCAACCGCTGCTGGAACCGGACGGCAGGCCTGGCACAGCCCTGGTGTGCTTCCCCTACGCCGGTGGCAACGCGGTGAACTTCCAGTCGATGGCCAGCGCGCTGCGCGGCAGCGGCCTGTCCGTCTACGCCGTCGAGCTGCCTGGTCACGATCTCGGCACCGAGAAAGAACCGTTCGCGTCTATGGCGCAGGTGGTCGATCAGGTCGCCGCCGAGATCGCCCGGCGCGGCCTGACCAGGGTCCTGCTCTGGGGTCACTCCTCGGGGACCGCATTCGCCCTGGCGACGGCGAGGAAGCTGGCCGAGCAGGAAGTAGACGTCCAGCGGGTGTTCCTCGGCGCGCAACTGCCCGGCGATGCCGCCAGGCGGCGCGCCAGCATCGCCGAGCTGATCGGGCAGAGCAATGCCGGGATCGCCGCGGCGCTGAGCGCGGCTGGCAGTTACACCGAACTCGGTGAGCTTGACGCGCAGCGCGCCGGGCAGATCGGTGCCGCCTACCGGCACGACTGCGTGTCCGCCCATCGCTATCTCGCCGACGCCATGGACGATCCGCCGACGGCGAAGCTGTCCGTGCCGGTCACCGTGGTCGTGGCCGCCGACGACCCGTACACGGCGGATTTCCCCGCCAGGCACCGCGACTGGCGGCTCCTGGCCGACCAGGTCGACCTGCACGAGCTCGCCGACGGCGGCCATTACTTCCTGCGGACTCGTCCGGGCGAGGCGGCCCAGGCCGTGCTGCGGGCGGCTTCTTCTTTACCGGCTCTTGTTGACCTGCTCGTTATAGGAAAGGACATTCAGATGTCGCATTCATCTTCGGCATCCCTGTTCGACGTGAATCTGCAACCAGGCAAGCCTGCTGTGCTGCGGGCCGAGGCCGCCGGCGACACGCCGGACTGGGCAGCGGAGTACCGGGACGCGCTGCGGGCGGTCGTCGCCGAGCACGGCTGCGTCCTGGTGCGCGGCCTCGGGCTGCGTGACGTGGCCAGGACCGGGACCGTCTTCCGGCAGCTGGCCACCGGGCTGATGACTGAGCGGGAGGCCTTCGCGGCCCGGCAGGCCTATCCCGATGGCCTGTACTCCTCATCGAAGTGGCCGGCCAACCAGCAGATGTGCATGCACCACGAGCTGAGCTACACGCTTGAGTTCCCCGGCCTGATGCTGTTCGCGTGCCTCACCGCGCCCGCCAGTGGGGGCGCGACCGCGATGGCCGACGCGCCGACCGTGCTGCGCGCCCTGCCCGCCGAGCTGGTCAGCCGGTTCGAGCGGGAGGGCTGGGTGCTCATCCGCAACTACAACGAGGACATCGGGGCATCGGTCGCCGAGGCGTTCGGCACCGACGACCGCGGTGCCGTCGAGAGCTACTGCCGCGCCAACGCGACCGAGTTCGAGTGGCAGCCCGATGGTGGACTGCGCACCAGGCAGCTCCGCAGCGCCGTGGTGCGCCACCCGCTGACCGGCCAGCGCTGCTGGTTCAACCAGATCGCCTTTCTCAACGAGCGGACGATCGACCCTGAGATACGCGAGTACCTAGTGGACGTCTACGGCGAGGACGGGCTGCCGTTCAACACCTGCTTCGGCAATGGCGACCCGATCGGCGACGACGTCGTGCAGCTACTCAACGAGACCTACGAGGCCAGTACCGTCCGCGAGCCGTGGCAGGCGGGCGACCTGCTGCTGGTGGACAACGTCAGGACCGCGCACAGCCGGGAGCCGTACGAGGGACCGCGCGAGGTGCTCGTCGCGATGGCCGAGGCGGTACGCCTAGCCGACTGTTCGCCGACCGTCACGGTGAGCGCCCGATGAGCGCCCCCGTGCCGGTCGCGGTGCCGCCGTTCGCGGTGATCTCGGGTGCCGAGGTCCAGCGCGCGCTGCAAGGGCGCCAGAAGCAAATCATGGATCTGGTCGAGGCCACCTACCGGCGGCACAGCGGCGGTGACTCGGTGAACCCGCCGTCCTATTTCCTGCGCTTTCCCGACCGTCCGTCATCCCGGATCATCGCGCTGCCCGCATCGATCGGCGGGCCGCTCCAGGTGGACGGCCTGAAATGGATCTCCAGCTTTCCCGAGAACGTGAAGGCCGGCCTGCCGAGAGCCTCGGCCGTGCTGATCCTCAACGACCACGACACCGGCTACCCGTTCGCCTGCCTGGAGAGCTCGATCATCAGCGCCACCAGGACGGCCGCGCTGGCGGCGTCGGCGGCGCGATGGCTCAGCCGCGGCCGGCCGCGGCCGACGCGGGTGGGATTCTTCGGGGTGGGCCTGATCGCCCGCTACATCCACACCTTCCTGGCCGGGACCGGCTGGTCGTTCGGCGAGATCGGCGTGCACGACCTGTCCGCAGAAAGCGCGGCCGGCTTTCGCGGTTACCTGGAGCAGTCAGCCGCGGCCGGCCGGATTACCGTATACGACTGCGCGGAGCAGCTGATCCGCTCCAGCGATCTGGTGGTCTTCGCCACCATCGCCGGGGAACCGCACGTCGGCGACCTGTCGTGGTTCTCGCACAATCCGCTGGTGCTGCACGTGTCACTGCGCGACCTCACCCCGGAGATCCTGCTCGCCTCGACCAACATCGTCGACGACGTCGAGCACTGCCTGAAGGCCGAGACGTCGCCGCATCTAGCCGAACAGCTCACCGGCAGCCGGGACTTCCTGGCTGGCACCCTGGACGACGTGATGGCCGGGCGGGTGAGAATACCGGCGGACCGGCCGGCGGTATTCTCGCCGTTCGGCCTCGGCGTGCTGGACCTGGCGGTGGGCAAGTACGTCTACGACGAGGTCGCCCGCTCCGGCGAGCTGCACATCATCGATGAGTTCTTCCACGAGCTGCGCCGGTACGGATGAGCGGGGTCAGGGGGCGATGCTTGAGGAGGCCGACTGGGAGGCGCGGGCGATGTCGGCGACCAGCTCGAAGGAGCGGAGGCGGTCGGCGGGGTCGAAGACCATGGTGGTGATCATCAGCTCGTCGGCGGCGGTCGCGGTGATGAGCTCGTCGATGCCGCGCTTGACCGTTTCCGGTGAGCCGAGGATGCTCGAGGCCTGGCGGTCCGCGACGAACGCGCGCTCCAGCTCGTTGTAGGGGTAGGCGGCCGCTTCGTCCGGTGAGGGCAGCGGGCCGGGGCGGCCCGAACGCAGCCGCAGGAAGGACAGTGCGCCGGAACCAGCCAGGAAACGGGCCCGCTCGTCGGTGTCCGCGCAGATCACCCCGGCCGCGACCATGGCGTACGGGCGGTCCAGGATCTCGGACGGGCGGAAGTGCTCGCGGTACAGGGCCAGCGCGGGGAGCGTATTAACCGCGCTGAAGTGATGCGCGAAGGCGAACGGCAGGCCGAGCAGGCCGGCCACCTGCGCGCTGTAGCCACTGGAGCCGAGCAGCCAGATGGCGGGCTGGTGGCCCAGGCCGGGCACCGCGGTGATCCGCGCGAACTGGTGCCCGTCCGGCCAGTTGCCGGTGAAGAAGCCGAGCAGGTCCACGAGCTGCTCGGGGAAATCGTCCGCGGACAGCGCCTCCGGCGAGCGGCGCAGCGCCGCCGCCGTGACCTGGTCCGTACCAGGCGCGCGGCCGATGCCGAGGTCGATGCGGCCGGGATGGAGCGCCTCGAGCATGCCGAACTGCTCGGCGACCACCAGCGACACATGGTTGGGCAGCATCACGCCGCCGGAGCCGACCCGGATGACCTGCGTCGCGTCGGCGATGTGACCGATCAGCACGGGCGGCGCCGAGCTGGCGATGCCGGGCATGTTGTGGTGCTCGGCCACCCAGAACCGGTGGAAACCGAGGTGCTCGGCGCGCTTGGCCAGGTCGATGGTGGCCCGGAGTGCGTCGCCTGCGTTCCCGCCGTCCGGTACGGGGGCCAGGTCAAGCACCGAAAGCGGTACGGCCCCCGGGCCGAAGGTCAGGCCTGCATCTATATCGTCCACGGCTTATCCGAACAGCGCGAGACGCCCGGTTCTTCCGCGCCCGCAGACTAGCCGCGGTGAACGGTCCGCCGGGGGCCGGCCTGCAGCGCGTCGTCGCCGTAGGGGCGGCCGTCCAGGTTCCAGCTCCAGGAGATCTCCGGGGTGATCCGCATGTAGATGCCCGGGCCGAACTGGCCGGGGCGCTCGACCAGCTCGGCCGTCCCGTAGACCCGCAGGAACCGCGGCGTCCACGGGCTGGTGGACACCAGGTCGTCGATGACCAGGGCGACCTTGGGGTGGCCCGCCTGGACGTTGAGGAACTTCCTAGTCCGCTCGGGCGCGCGGCCCCCGACCCAGAGGTAGGTCCCGTCGAACTCGAAACCTACCGGCGCGACGTCCGGCTGGTCGTCCGCACCGACGGTGGCGATCCGGGCCAGCGGCTGTGACTTCAGGTAGGCGACCTCGTCCTCGGTGAACGCCATGAGCTATCTCCCTTGTTAGTTCACGTCGCCAGATGGCGGCGCATGATGATACGCGCCCGGCCGCTTCCGGCGTAGTCCGGCGCCAGCGTCATCTCGGTGAAGCCCATCCGCCGGTGAAAGGCGACCGATCCCTCGTTCTCCGGGCTGGTGATGGCCTTCAGTGCGGTCGCCCCGCGCTCGGCCGCCACGGCCGCGAACGCCTCGTACAGCCGGCGGCCGAGCCCGAGCCCGCGGGCGTCATCACGCACCGCCACGAAATGGATGTAGCCATCGCCGGCGGGCGCGACAAAGCCGAGCAGGTAGCCGGCGATCTCGCCGGAGGGCCGCCTGACCATCATGGCGGTGTCGCCGAACTCGCAGAAAAACATCGGATGATGCAGATACCGCGGCAGTTCCCTGTCGCCCCAGAACCGCTCGAAGTTCCGCAGGATCTCGGCGAGATCGCCGTCGCGGGCGCGCTCGATCGTGACGTCGCTCATGCCGGCGGCTCGCTCATGCCGGCCGGGACAGAAGCAACCACGACGACCACGCTGCCGCACTCCCCCCGCCGCCCGCCACCCCGCTCGCTAACGGCGTAACCCAGGCAGACGCACGCTGTGCCCCGGCTCGTGACGGCGCGGTTCCGGGTCCGGTCCATCGGGCGTAGAGTCCGGGTGACGGCATGGGATCTCACAGCGGAGCGGATCATGGATCGCCATCACTGGTCACACCGCATCAGCCAGCTCGATCCAGCCCGGGACTACGAGCAGATCTACCGGATCCTGGCCACCCATGAGTTCCCGTGGGATCTGAACCAGTCACTGTCCTTTGCGCTCTACCGCACCTATGCCGTCCCGAGCATCGGCCGCCTGCTGTCCGAGACCGGCGAGTTCACCCAGCGGACGCAGAAGCGCTATGACGACACCACGCTGATCCTCGACACCATCGGCGAACACGGGCTGGCCAGCCCGGCCGGCCGGACCGCGGTGCGGCGCATGAACCAGATGCACGGAGCGTATGACATCTCCAACGCCGACAAGCTCTACGTGCTGTGTGCCTTCGTGGTCATGCCGATCCGCTGGATCGACAAATACGGCTGGCGACGCCTGACCCAGGCCGAGCGCACCGCCAGCGCCAACTACTACCGCGAGCTCGGCCGGCACATGGGCATCAAGGACATCCCGTCTACCGACCAGCAGTTCGCTGCCTTCCTCGACCAGTATGAGCGTGAGCATTTCGGCTTCGACGAAGGCGCGCTGGCGGTGTCGGAGGCGACGCTACGGCTGATGGCGACGTTCCCGCTCAACCGTCTGGCCCCGAAAGCCGTGATGGACAGATTCGCCAAGGCCCTGATGGATGACCCGCTGCTTGATGCCTTCCACTACCGCCGGCCGGCCCGCTGGGAACGGGGGCTGGCCACCGGAGCACTGCGCCTGCGTGCGTTGACGGTGAGATTCCTGCCCGCCCGCAAAGAGCCGCTTTATGCTCGCCAGCTGCCTAACATCCGCAGCTACCCGCAAGGCTACGACGTGGCCCGGCTTGGCACCTTCCCCCCAGGGTGCCCGGTGCCGCACGCGGACTTACTTCCGGGCGGAGTTCCGGTGGCGTCGGCTCGGGCCGGACTCGACGTGCAACGGTTCCGCGGCCGAGGCGGCCGAGCCCAAAGTGCCGCCAGTACGACCCGAGAAGAGCCGGCGCAGGGATCGCTTGAAGCCGCCCTCCCGCCTCCGTGCCCCAGTGTGTTTCGCCACTTGTCTGCTCCCTCACTGGGGCCGGAGCTTCTTACCGGCCGGTACCCCAACATAGCGCGGCGGAGCGGGGAGGGGTAGACGCAGCCAGCGGAGAAGTTCGGCGAAGTCGGCGTCGATGACGGCCTGGTCGTGGTGGGGGCTGGTCGTGGTGGGGGCTGGTCGTGGTGGGGGCGCGAGGTTAGCCGGAGGCGGGAGCCAGGCTCGTTCATTCTTCCAGGGCGCCGAGGTCGGCAGGTACGTCGACGGAATAGGGCCTGAGGATTTCCAGCGGGACGATCTCGAGCGCGCGCTGATGGGTCGAGGCGAGTACCACAGGCGCGGCGGCGCCGTCGCGGTGGGCCTGAAGCCAGTTGGCGGCCGTCACGCACCACCGGTCCCCCGGCACCAGGCCAGGGAACCTGAACTGGGGCATGGGCGTGGTGAGGTCGTTGCCTATGCGGCGCTGATGCTCAAGGAACTCGGTGGTCACCACCGCGCAGATCGTGTGGCTGCCCAGGTCTTCAGGCCCAGTGGTGCAGCAGCCGTCCCGGTAGAAACCAGTCAGCGGATCGGTCCCACATGGCTCAAGCTCGCCGCCGAGCACATTACGGTCGCCCATATTCAGAAGTATCCGTACCGCGGCAGGTGATCCGCAAGCTCCAGGGCCGGCTGGCCGCTGGACAGGGCGGGACGGCCGGCTTAGTCTTGACTGCATGGTCAGTCAAGACTTTCGTGCGGCGCATGCTCCTGCTCCGGTGGACCGGGGTGAGCTGGAGCAGGCGCTCCGGCCGTTCGGGGAGAGCCGGATGCTGCCGCGGACCGCGTACGTTGACCCCGCGGTGTTCGGGTGGGAGCAGCGGCATTTCTTCGGCGGCGGCTGGATATGCGTCGCGCGCAGCGACCAGCTGCCCCGGCCGGGCGACCAGCGGGCCGAGGCCACCGGGCAGGGCGGCGTGCTGATGGTCCGCGGCGAAGACGGCGAGCTGAGAGCATTCGCGAACAGCTGCCGGCACCGGGGCCACGAGCTGCTTCCTTGCGGTGAGTCCGCCCAGGGCAAGGCGATCATCTGCCCGTACCACGCGTGGACGTACTCGCTGGAGGGCGACCTGCACGCGGCCGCGGGTTTCCGGCGGCAGCCCGGCTTCGACTTCGGCCAGTGGGGCCTGCCGCAGCTGCCGGTGACCGAGTGGCACGGCCTGGTCTTCGTGGACTCCTCGGGCGGGGGCTCGGGCTCGCTGGAAGAGGCGCTGGCCAAGCTGGACGAGCTGGTCGCGCCGTACGAGCCGGAACGCCTGGTGACCGCGGGCCAGCACAGCTACGACTCAGCGGCGAACTGGAAGATCCTCACCGAGAACTACCACGAGTGCTACCACTGCCCTTCCATCCACCCCGAATTGTGCCGGGTCAGCCCGCCGAAGAGCGGAGAGAACTACGCCGCCGACGGCGCCTGGA
>Ga0302235_10000250_pt1 | contig 45793 bp, 43 predicted proteins | sample II_Palsa_N3_3_FD_193577 | JGI IMG/M metagenome (GOLD analysis project Ga0302235, IMG submission 193577) | Peat permafrost microbial communities from Stordalen Mire near Abisko, Sweden - II_Palsa_N3_3 | ecosystem: Environmental > Terrestrial > Soil > Palsa > Peat permafrost | place: Sweden...
ACGAGGCCATCTATCCCCACCGACCGCAGTCGCGCGAGTGTGACCTCAGCGATCTGCCTGGTCTGCTCCGGTCCGGTCGCCAGCCTCGGTGGCGTCACCGCGAAAATCAAGAACTCACCGATCCGATCGGCGATGCGCTGCTGTAGCTCCACGGGCCAACCGTAGCCAACGGTCGACGCCTCGGGCCAGCCCGACGCCGCGTCTGCGCAGGTCCAGTCGCGCCAGGGCGAAACCAGACCCCGACGAGCTGACGGGCGACCCGGCCGCGAAATGGGCACGACTGGCCGGGTGTCTTGAAGACCTGGCCGGACCGCGCGAGCGCCAATCGTGCCCATTGACGAGTAGAGGCGGGATCGGCTTGGGTCGTGGGCGTCGCTGATTTGCCGCGCCTGCGGCGACCTGGCCGCCGAGAGGTCGCTGCTCGGCGCCGAATGCGGTCACGAGACCCCTCACCACCGACGGCGTGACCGCTCTTGCACGATGCGGCCACAACGTCGGCATGCCCCCAATACGCGTAAAGCAGCTACGAGATCAGGCCGGCCCCGTGCCTCCGTTGTGTGGGTCACACGCCGGCGTTGAGGCTTCGAATACGGCGGCTGACACCCACGACCCGCGGCCTGCCGGGTGGGAAATGACCTCAGCCGAAGCCCGGACAGTTGCCCGGAGCCGTTGCCCGAAGCTTGCGTCCACAATAATCATCCAAGCTTAGCCAGCATAAAGTGCCGATTTACAGGCACTTCCACAACGACGCCCCCGGCAGGACTCGAACCTGCGACCCACGGCTTAGAAGGCCGGCGCTCTATCCAGCTGAGCTACGGGGGCGGGCGGGTGACGGCGGCCGGCGTGCAGTCACGGCCGGAGCCGGTCGTGCACGCCGCGCCGTGACTCACGCGAGCGTAGCGTCGAGCGTGATCTCTCCAACGCCGGCGAGCGCCCGGCTCACCGGGCAGCCGGCCTTGGCGCCCTCGGCGGCCTGCTTGAATGCCTCCTCGTCGATGCCTGGCACTGACCCGACCGTGTGGAGCGCGATCGAGGTGATCGTCGGCGCGCCATCGACGAAGCGAAGCGTCACCTCGGCGTCCGTCTTGACCGATTCCACCGGCGTGCCGGCCTCAGCGAGGGCATTCGACAGCGCCATCGAGAAGCAGGCGGCATGCGCCGCTGCGATCAGCTGCTCCGGATTGGCTCCCGGGCCGTCCTCGAAGCGGGAACGGAACGAGTACTGGCCACTGACCGTGTCGCCGGCGGTGAACGTCCCGCCACCTGACCTCAGCTCTCCCCTCCACTCTGCGGTGCCCTTCGCTGCCATCGGCTACTCCTCGTATCTTGATTGGCGGTCCCGGCACGGGATCCTAATGCGAACGCTCAGCCGGCCACGACCGACCAGCCGCCGAGCGGCAGAGCTCCCTGAGATGCGCGACGGCAGGGTGGGTCTGTAGCGGCGACTTGGTCCCGTTTCGTGACGAAAAACGGCACTTTCCGGAACCAAGTCAGAGGCTCGGGCCGTGAGCCGCCGTTTTCGCCCGTGTCACTTCTGATGACGTCTCCACGGGCACTTTCCCGGCCCAAGTGAGAGTTCTAAGCGTCGGCCGGTGCCGTCGGCGAGCGCCTGGTCTGCGCCGGCGGCCGCTTCACGATCGAGCAAGCGACCAACGCGTCTCCGAGAGCATTCTCGGAGCAAATGCTCTCCAAGATGCGTGAGGGGGATCGCTACCCAGAGCGGGCGTCGAGCAGGACCGTCCACTCCTCGATCGACTCGACCGTCAGCGTTCCGTCCTGGGCCCAGTTGTCCTGCGCCAGCCGCTCGCGTACGGCCTGCTCGGAATCGGCGCAGATCGCATGGAGGACATCGCGTCCACCCTCGAGCGGCCCGCCGAGGACAATGAATCCCTGCTCGACGAGGGAGTCCATGAAGCGCGCGTGCTCGTCGAAGCCTTCCTGCTCGCGTAGGTCACGCGACCAGTCCCACGGACCACCACGCCGGAGTCTCACCGCGAAGTACATGGTGGGCGAAAGGTTACGAGTGCCGCGGCCGCAGCATAGGATTGTCGAGCAATGGCTTTTGTGCGCGTGCGGTGACCTGGCCGGCAGAGCTCGAGCTGAGCGGCGCCGGGGGCGAGCCCGTCAGCTTCGAGCGAACGGTGCTGTCGCACGGCGTCGCCGAGCTGCCGCCGAACGAGATCGCCAGTGACGGCTCGCGGCTCGAGACGGTCGTGCTCGCCGGTGGCCGCGCATGGCTCGTCCGCCTGGCGCGGGCCGATCGCCCAGGCCGGGCCCAGCTCGGCAGCCCGCCGCCGGCTGCGCCACCCCCGCCCGAGCTGCACGCGCAGTTGCTCGCGGTCGTGCGGCACATGCTCCGGCTCGACGAGGACCTGAGCGCCTTCTACCTGCTCGCCGCGGCCGATCCGGCGCTCGCGTGGGTGTGCGCCGGGGCGGGACGGATGCTGCGCAGCGCGACCGTGTTCGAGGACCTGGTCAAGACGATCTGCACGACCAACTGCACCTGGTCGGCGACCGAGCGGATGGTCGGCGCGCTGGTCGGCCACCTCGGCACGCCCGCCGAGGGAGGCATCGGGCGGCGGGCGTTTCCGACGCCCGAGCAGATGGCCGCGGCGGACGAGGGCTTCTACCGGGAGGTGGCGCGCGCCGGCTACCGTGGCGCCTACCTGCGCACGCTCGCGATCGAGGTCGCCGAAGGCCGGCTCGACGTCGAGGCGCTCGGCGATCCCCAGCTTCCGGACGCCGAGGTCGCCGAGCGGCTGCTGGCGCTCGCCGGCGTTGGTCCATACGCGCTCGCGCACGTGATGATGCTGCTCGGGCGCTACCGGCGGCTGATCCTGGATTCCTGGACCCGCCCCACGTACCGCCGGCTCAGCGGGCGCCAGCGGGTGACCGACAAGGGAATCGAGCGCGCGTTTCGCCGCTATCGCCAGTTCGCCGGCCTCGCCTTCTGGCTGAGCTTGACCGAGAGCTGGGTAAAGCCCGAGGGCGATCGCTGACGCAAGCTGCCTGTTCGGCGGGGGCGTCGGATGCGGTGGTACAACCGCCGCCGCGGTCGGCTGAGGCGGACGATACGGCTGTGTTGGAGCAGCAGAGCGCATGCATGGTCTGGGCGTGCGCTGCGCGTTCGTCTGCCAGCGTCAAACACGCAGCGTCCAGCTCGCGCCGGATCCGGAGCATCGATCGCTGAGCGGCGATCGACTCGGCTCTGGCGTCGCGCAGCCGCAACACCGTTCCTTCAAGGACCCGTTGCAACTCGCTGGCTTCACCGATGCGGCCCCGGCGACTGACGGCATGACGCGCATGCGGGGCCAACACGTGCTCTGGCACGAACTGCCACGGATAGAAACGCTCGATCGCGCGGCGCTCGCTTTGGGCGAGCGCGAACGCTAGATCGGGTTCATAGAACGCGGGGAACCGGGCGTAGTCGTTGACATTCTCCGGAGCGGCGGAGCGCAGCGCGGACTCGTCGAAGGTCTCCCCGGCCAGACGCAAAACCGATGCACACGTCGTCGGCCCTAAGCGAAGCGACACAGAAGGGGTGTGATCCAGCCCTTCTGATGATCGATTGATCGGGGCGCCGGGATTTGAACCCGGGACCTCCTGCTCCCAAAGCAGGCACGCTACCAAGCTGCGCCACGCCCCGTGCGCAGTCGAGTCTAATGCTCAGTGGGGCGCCCGAGGAGCGCGAACACGGCGCCCGATGGCCGATCGGCACGCCGCGATGCCCGGCCACGCACCCGTCGGGTAGCCTCCCCGGCCGGCATGGCGACGATCGAGCCCCTGCGCGCGCTGCGCTATGACTTGGCCCGGACCGGCGGCCTGCAGCCGGTCGTCGCGCCGCCGTACGACGTGATCGACGCGGCCCAGCGCGAGGCGCTGGCTGCGCAGTCGCCGTACAACGTGGTCGAGATCGACCTGCCGGTCGGTCAGCCCGATCCCTACGCCCGCGCGGCCGAACTGTTCGACGCGTGGCGCGCGGAAGGCGTGGTCGTGCGCGATGAGAAGCCGGCGATCTGGCCGCTCGAGCAGGACTTCACCGGCCCCGACGGACGCGCCCGCACCCGCCGCGGCGTGCTCGCGCGAGTGCGGATCGAGGAGTATGGCCCGGGCCGGATCCGCCCGCACGAGCGCACTCACCCGGGTCCACGCGAGGACCGCCTGCGGCTGACGCGCGCGACCCGCGCCAACCTGTCACCGATCTTCGCGCTCTTCTCGGACCCCGGCAATCTCACCTGGAGCGCGCTCGAGCCGTCGATGCGCGAGCAGCCGTGGGCGCAGACGACCGATCCCGACGGAACCCGGAACCGGCTGTGGCGTGTCGAGGACCCGACCGCGATCGAGCGGGTCGCTCGCGCGGCCAGCGGCGCCGAGCTGCTGATCGCCGACGGACATCACCGTTACGAGACCGCCCGCGTGTACGCCGAGGAGATCGGCGGCGAGGGTCCGCACCGCTATGTACTGATGTGTCTGGTGACCCTCGAGGACCCGGGACTGACGGTCTTCCCAACCCACCGCCTCGTGCGTGGGCTGAGCCCCGAGCAACAGGAGGCGCTGGCGGAGACGATCGGGCGCGACTTCGACGTGACCCCGCTCGAAAGCAACGACGAGCTGCCGCCGCCGCCGAGCGACGCCGTCGAGCTCGGCTATATCGACGCCCACTCCAAGCGCCCCTACCGGCTCGTGCTGAAGAACCAGGCGATCGCCGACCGCGCGCTGCCGGACCGCGCCGCTCCGTATCGCCGGCTCGACACCGCGGTGTTGGAGGCGCTGATCCTGAAGGGTCCGCTGCAACTGACGGATGACCGCATCGACCACCTCGACGGTCTCGGGTACGCGCGCGACGACGCGCAGGCGCTCGAGCTCGTGCTCGCCGGCGACTACGACGCCGCCTTCTTCATGGCGCCGACGCCCGTCGAGCGCGTGCAGGAGGTCGCCGCCGCAGGCGAGAGCATGCCGCCGAAGTCGACCTACTTCTTCCCCAAGGTCCCGACCGGCCTGATCTTCAACTCCCTCGTAGACTGAGGGTCAATGAAGGCGACAGCACACCAGATGAGGCCGGGCTCCTTCCAGCACACGGTCGAGATCCGCGGCCACCGGTTGACGGTTGACGAGACGCCTGCGCAGGGCGGCGACGACGAGGGGCCCTGCCCTCAGGAACTGCTCGCCGCCAGCCTCGCGTCGTGCACGGCCGTGACGATCGAGATGTACGCCAAGCGGAAGGGCTGGGAGATGGGGCCGATCGAGGTCGAGGTCGCCTACGAGCCGGCCGAGCGGGGCGGTCAGACGAAGTTCTCGGTTGAGCTGCGGCTGCCGGCGGGCTCCACGCAGGAGCAGCTCGAGCGCCTGCAGGTGATCGCGGCCAAGTGCCCCGTCCACCGCACGCTCGAGGGCGATGTGATCTTCGCCGACCGCATCAAGCTGACGAGCCCGGCGTCCACCTGACCGCCGTGGAGCCGACCGGAACGGTCCAGGACGAGCTGGCGCGAGTCCTGCTGCCGCCGGAGCAGGCACTCGAGGTCGACGTCCGCGGCGCCGAGGCCGCGGTGCTGGTGCCGCTGTTCATGGACGGCGGGGAGCTGCACGCCGTCTTCACCAAGCGCCAGGAGGATCTGCGCCGCCACCCCGGCGAGATCTCGTTCCCGGGCGGCCGGCGGGATCCCGTCGATGCCGATCTGCTTGCGACCGCGCTGCGCGAAGCCGAGGAGGAGATCGGTCTTCCGGCGGCAACGGTCGAGATCGTCGGGGCGCTACAGCCGACCCCGACGATCGCCACCGGCTACGCGGTCTACCCGTTCGTCGGCGTGATCTCGTCCGGCTTCGCCTGGACCCCGAGCGCACGCGAGGTGGCGGAGGTGATCGAGCTGTCGCTGTCAGCGCTGCGCGCGGGCTACGGACGGCGCCGGCTCGTGCGTCGTGGCCAGCCGTTCCGCACCGACACCTACCTGGTCGGCGACCACCTGATCTGGGGCGCGACCGCGCGGATCCTGTCAGACCTGTTCGACCGGCTGGGAAGCGATCCCGAACCAGGGTGACGGCCGGCGCGATCCCGTAGCGGCCGCGAGTCGGGCCACTCACGCTTCGGCGGCCGGAAGCACGCGTTCGACCGCGCCGAGCAGCACCGGCAGCCAGCCCGCCCGCGTGGACGGGCGCGCGATCTCGTAGGGGATGCGGGAGCGCTCGCACGCCGCGACGACGGTCTCTGCGCCGCTCGCGAGCAGCTCCGACGGCAGCGAGCCCTCGCCTTCGTAGACGACGCCGCGAACGGTGGTATCGAGGATCGCGCGCAGCAGCGCTTCCAGTCGCTCGCCGTGAAGTGCCCGAACGGTCGCGGGCGGTCCGGTGGCCCCGGCCAGCAGCAGCACGAGGATCGCGACGTGCTCCAGCGCCGGCATCAGCGTCGCCAGCCGGTCGGGCGAGGCCAGCGTCGGCTCGGCCCCGGTCGCCTCGATCAGCGCCAACGATCGAGGATCGCGAGTCGTCCCGCGGACGGCGTGGCCGCGCGCGCGGAGCGCCTCGGCCAGCTCGCGGCCGCGGCAGCCACAGCCGACGATCAGCACCCGAGCCAAGTCCGCCGCCCGACGACCACGCGGCGAGTCTAACCCGCGAAGAGGCTCTGAGGATGCTCAGCGCGCCGAAACTTCCGGTCGCGTCACCGTGTTCTGGTGGGTGACCGAAAGCCGCACGACGTCCACCGGAGCGGCTCGGCGCACACCAACGAATACAGCTGGAAAGGGAGTGTTCAATGCCCAATCGATTTGCCGTGCTTGCAGCGAGCCTGGGCGCCGTTGCGGCGCTCGCAGCTCCAACGGCCGCAACCGCAGCGACGCAGACGGTTACCGCCCCGACGACGGTTGACGGGCTGACGCTCGCCGCAGCTCCGAGCCAGATCCTCGCCGGCCAGAGCATGATCATCTACGGCCGCCTACAGGGTCCGAACAACGCGGGCCAGAAGATCGTCCTGTACCACAAGATCGCCGGCCGGCCGAGCTTCACTGTGATCCAGACCGGCAAGACGAACTCGCAGGGTTACTACGAGTTCCTGCGTCCTGACGGAATCGTCAACACGAACCGCAGCTGGTTCGTCGTCGGCCCGAACGGGACCCACAGCAACACGATCAGCGAGCAGGTCGCTGCATTGGTGTCGCTGACGACGGGCACGCTGAGCACTGTCACCGGACAGCAGGTGGTGTTCTCGGGCCACGTGTTTCCCTCGGGGAGGCACGCGAACGAGCAGGTCAAGATCCAGGAGCAGACCGGACTGACCGGTACCGGTTGGAAGACGATCGCCGAGACCTACACCAATGTCCACGGCTTCTTCAGCATCGGTAAGACGTGGCGGACCCCGGAGGACTACACGCTCCGCGCCGTGGTGGCGTCGGACGCGTACAACGTCCAGAGCTTCTCGGACAGCCTGACCGAGTCGGTTCAGCAGTCAGAGAACCCGCTGTTCACGGTTGACAGCTCGTCCCCGATCACCCCGGAGGGCCAGGCCGTCACCCTGTCTGGCACGCTCGAGGGCGCTTCCGGCAACGCGCCGGTCGCCGACACCGAGGTGACCCTGTACGGCAAGCTCGCCGGCAGCGGCAGCAGCACCCCGTTCCAGGCGATCGCCACCTCCTCGACCGGTAGCACCGGCGGGTACGGCTTCACTGTCTCGCCGACGTACAACACCGTCTACTACGTCGCCACGACGCTACAGCCGAAGGTCCGGAGCGCCACTCTGTTCGAGGGCGTCCAGGACCAGGTGACCGCGGCTCCGAGCTCGACCAGCTCGACCGTCGGCGGGACCATCACCGTCAGCGGCGCTGTGACGCCGAACAAGACCGGCAGCGAGATCACGCTGCAGGAGCTCGGCACGGACGGTTACTGGCACAACCTCCAGTACGGCACCGTCGCGACCGGATCGGCGTACTCGTTCACGGTCACGTTCGGGGAGACGGGCACAACCGAGCTGCGGGTCCACATCAGCGGCGACCCGAGCAACATCGGCTACAACACAGCCCCGATCTCGATCTCGGTTTCCGGCACGGCGCCGGTGACCTCGCTGCCTACCGCTTCGTAAAGCGGCGGCACGATCGCGGGCGGCACGGACGCCGAACGCAAACCCCGAGGAGGGCGGCCCAGCGGCCGCCCTCCTCGGCTTTCTAGGCGGCTCACGGGCTGCCGACTGGTTCCCCTTCCCCCGAGGCTCGCGCTCACGCGCGGGCCTCGCGGTCGTCCAGCGGGGGCGTCGTGTTGCACGACTGGCAAGTTCCCAACTGACGGTGCATTGTCGCGTTGATCAAGGGATGACCAGCGTGAGCCGGCCCGGTCTCGCGCGCGACGCCGTGCCTAGGAGGATCGGATGCATCTGAAGTGCCCGTCGCATCACCTAACCCAATCGCGCCAATGCGCCGATAAGTTGTGTATGGACAACTCCGCGCTCCGGCGCCTGATGCTCGTCCTCGGCGCAGCCCTGGTCGTGCTCGCCGTCGCCGGCTCCCCCGCCGTCGGCGCCGTCGCCCGCTCGTCGCAGGCATGCGAGTACACGACTACGCCCGTGACCGCAGCGACCCGCGCTGAGGTCAGGAGCGCCGTCGTCTGCCTGATCGACCAGCAGCGTGTCGAGCACGGCCTGCCCGCAGTCGCATCCAACGCCGATCTGAGCCGCTCCGCTCAGGACTGGACGCAGACGATGGTCCACAGCGGCGAGTTCACGCACGGAGCCGACTTCGCGGCGCGGATCACCGCGGCCGGCTTGAAGTGGTCGAGCGCCGGAGAGAACATCGCGACCGGCTTCGTGACCCCGGCCCAGGTGGTCGCCGCCTGGATGGCGAGTCTTGGACACTGCCAGAACATCCTCAACCCGGGCTTCTCGCAGGTCGGGATCGGCGTCGTCTCGCGCCCTGTCGCGAACTACGCGACCGAGGCCGCGACCTGGACAGCGGACTTTGCGCTGCCGATGGGTTCGGCCCCGCCGTCGCGGAACCTCGCGCCGATGAACGGCTGCCCCTACCGGTCGTAAGGGCTAAGTTCAGACCGATGCGCCGGCGGCGTCGGGACCGACCGCGACCGCGGGGCTATCCCGCAGGTACCACTCGGCGTCCAGCGCTGCCTGGCAGCCGGTACCGGCGGCGGTGACCGCCTGGCGGTAGGTGTGGTCGACGAGGTCGCCGGCAGCGAACACCCCGGGTAGATTGGTGCGCGTCGAGCGACCGTCAGTGATCACATAGCCGCCCGCGTCGCGCTCGACCTGTCCCGCCACCAGGTGCGACTGCGGCTGGTGGCCGATCGCGATGAACGCGCCCGCGAACTCGAGCTGGCGAGCGCTGCCGTCGATTGTGTTGCGCAGGCGCGCGATCGGCAGTGAGCCGCCCAGCACGCCCGGCATGAACTCCTCGATCGCGTACGGCGTCAGCCACTCGATGTTGGGCTGCGAGCGGGCCCGCTCCAGCATGATCTTCGACGCGCGAAAGTCGTCGCGCCGGTGGACGATCACGACCTTGGCGGCGAACTTCGCAAGGAAGATCGCCTCCTCCATCGCCGAGTCGCCGCCGCCGACGATGATCGTGGGAACGTCCCGGAAGAACGCTGCATCGCATGTAGCGCAGTAGCTGACGCCCCGTCCGGCCATCTCGGCCTCGCCGGGGACCCCGAGCTTGCGGTGCACAGCGCCCATCGCGAGGATCACGGTGCGGGTCAGGTACTCCTGCTCGCCGACGTGCACCCGGTGCAGTCCGCCGTCACGCGACAACTCCAGCGCGGTCACCTCGTCGGTCTCGAGCCTCGCGCCGAACCGCTCGGGCTGATCGCGCATCCGCTGCATCAGCTCCGGTCCCATGATCCCCTGCGGGAATCCGGGGAAGTTCTCCACGTCGGTCGTCTGCTGCAGCAGGCCGCCCCACGCGAACCCCTCGATGACGAGCGGCTCGAGGTTCGCGCGCGCGGTGTACAGCGCCGCCGTGTATCCGGCCGGACCGCTGCCCACGATCACGACGTTCTCGTAATCCCGCACACTCACTTCACTAAGTATAGCTTCCGGCGTCGGTGGGAGCCCCGATCGGTGTCGAGACCGTCGCCCACGAGCAGGATCAGCTGCCGGCGACTTCCTGAAGGGCGTGTAACCCGGCCGCAAACGCCCGTACCGGCGACGCGACTCGCGGGGCGGCGCGGCGAACCGACTCGGCGAGCGCAGCGCCGGCGAGGAGGTCGACCGCATAGTGCTCGCCCAGGTAGACGAGCGCGACGCCGAGCGCGCCCGCGTAGACCCATCCGCCTGCGCCCGCGACCGGACCCGCCTCGGAGAGCAGGCGCGCGGCCATCAGCGTCGTCGCGAAGTGCAGCGAGGGCATCGCAGCAAGCGGGTTGCCCCCGAGGACGTCGTAAAGGTCGCCCCAGCGCTCACCCCAGAAGCTCTCCCCGTACTCGAGCATCATTCGCCGGACATGCGGCGATGCGGTGTCGCCGAGATATCCGTGTTCGGCCGCCCACCACGGCGGCGCCGTCGGAATCGACCAGTAGAAGACCGCGCCTAGGTCGAACACGGCGTAGATCCGCGCGGCCGCGCTCGGGAACAGATCGGGACGGCGCCAGCGGACGTAGGCGACGCTGCCGTGCGGCACGAAGAACCACATCCAGTGGCACCACACGAGCAGCCGCTCGACCCGCCGGACCCGCCCCTTGCGGGCGAAGCGACGTTGCAGGCGTTCCCCAGGAATCTCGCCGAACCCGAGGATCCGGTCGGCGACGATCGGGTAGCGCACGCGCACCCGGCCGTGGAGGCGCTCGGGGTTGTCGTTGGGCATCTCATATGCGGCCAGGTATGCCCACATCTGCAGCGCGCAGATGGCCGCGTCGCGGGTCAGGCTGCGCGGACGGACGACGCATAGCGCCGCCGGCGCCAGCGCGGCGGCACCGAGCACCGTCGCGGGCCGCAATCTCAGGCGCTTGCGGAGCGCAGGCGTGGCCACGCCCGTCGCGACGAGGGCCCAGGCGGCACCGCGGATGGCCCTTGACGCCTTCAAACGCGGCCAGTATATGGTCAGCAGGAGCCTGCACCGCGACCAACGTCTGGCGACCGTGGATAAGATGCAGGCCCCTTGCAGCCGTCCCGCACCACACCACGGCTCCTCCGCGGACGCGTCGTCCACGGGCTCGTACTGATCTCATTGGCGATCGGCGCCTCGCTGGTGCTTGCGCCTGAGGCGCTCGCGAACTGCTGCACGGTCAAGGCGGGCGGCTCGCCGAATGCGAACTCGATCAAGACGCTCTACGAGATCATCTTCGGGATCGCGGTGCTCGTGTTCCTCATCGTCGAGGGCGCGTTGCTCTACGCCGTGTTCAGGTTCCGCGCGAGCAAGCACCCCGTCGCGGACCAGATCCATGGCAACACCAGGCTCGAGATCAGCTGGACCGTGGGCGCCGCGGTGATCCTCGTGGTACTGACGGTCGTGACGTTCATCAAGCTTCCGTCGATCATCGACGCGCCGAACTCGAATGCGAATGCCGACGAGGTGCTGTCCGCGTCGCTGACCGCGCCCAACCCGCCCAACGGGCACAAGCTCACGATCTGCGTCCTCGGCAGGCAGTTCATCTGGCGCTACACGTACGGCAACGACTGCAACAAGCAGTACTTCAACGATCGCCTGCCCTACTCCTTTCAGGAGATGTACGTGCCGGCCGGCGAGACCGTCGACCTGCTGATCCAGTCGAGCGACGTGATCCACGCGTGGTGGGTGCCCTCGCTCGGGGGCAAGGTCGACGCGGTGCCGGGGTATACCACCTACACGTGGTTCAAGGCGCTCAAGGCGGGAGCCCTCTACCACGGCCAGTGCGCGCAACTCTGCGGCCGCCAACACGCGTTCATGACCGCGCTGGTGAAGGTGCTGACGCCGACCCAGTACACCGCCTGGATCAAGAACCAGACGACGTTGATCGAAGAGCAGAACGACCAGGTGGCGACGCTGCGGCGGAACCTCGCCCAGCAGGGTGAACCCACCGAGAGCTTCTAGGCAATCCGACCGAGGCAGATATGGGTACGACCGACTACGCGCTGCGCCCGGTACCGCAGGTCCTCACACACGAGATCCACCAGCCGCGGACCACCAAGAAGTGGCTCGACTGGGTCATGACGACCGATCACAAGAAGATCGGGATCATGTACCTCGTCCTCACCTTCGTGTTCTTCATGATGGGAGGCGTCGAGGCGCTGCTGATGCGCACGCAGCTGAGCGTCCCGAACAACACGCTGATCAGCGGCGAGCACTACAACGAGCTGCTCACGCTGCACGGCACGACGATGGTCTTCCTGTTCGTCGTGCCGGTGATGGCCGGGTTCGGCAACTACTTCGTGCCGCTGATGATCGGCGCGCGCGATATGGCGTTCCCGCGCCTGAACGCGCTGTCCTTCTGGCTCCTGCTGGCGGGCGGCATCGTCTTCTACGCGTCGCTGCTGTGGCATCCGCCCGAGGCGGGGTGGTGGAGCTACCCGCCGCTGTCGAGCAAGCAGTACTCGCCTAGTGGCGGCCAGGACGCCTGGATCTTCCTGATCCATCTCACCGGCATCTCCTCGCTGGTCGGCGCGATCAACTTCTACGTGACGATCGTCAACATGCGCGCGCCCGGGATGAGCTGGGGCCGGATCCCGCTGTTCATCTGGACGATCCTGATCTACTCGGTGCTGCTGATCATCGCGCTGCCGGCGGTCGGCGCCGCCGTGACGATGCTGCTGACCGACCGGCACTTCGGTACCCACTGGTTCGATCCGACCGACCACGGGTCGCCGGTGCTGTGGGAGAACCTGTTCTGGTTCTTCGGGCACCCCGAGGTCTACATCATGATCCTGCCGGGGTTCGGGATGATCTCCGAGGTCCTGCCGGTGTTCAGCCGCAAGCCGATCTTCGGCTACAAGGCGATCGCCGCCTCGACGATCGTGATCGCGTTCCTGGCGACGCTTGTGTGGGCCCACCACCTGTTCACGGCGCCGATCCCGATCGTCGTGCTCGCGTTCTTCATGCTGAGCTCGTTCCTGATCGGAATCCCGACCGGCGTCAAGATCTTCAACTGGATCGCGACCCTGTGGCGAGGGTCGCTGGTGATGACCACCTCGCTCTACTGGGCGATCGGGTTCATCGGAATCTTCATCATCGGCGGCATCACCGGCATCTTCCTCGCCGTCTTCCCGGTCGACTGGCAGCTGAACGACAGCTACTTCGTCGTCGCCCACTTCCACTACGTGTTGATGGGCGGCGCGGTCTTCGCGATCATGGCCGGCACGTACTACTGGTACCCGAAGATGACCGGGCGGATGGCCAGCGAGCGGCTCGGCAAGGCCTCGTTCTGGGTGACGTTCATCGGCTTCAACATGACCTTCTTCGTGCAGCACGCGCTCGGCCTGTCGGGGATGCCGCGCAGGATCTACACCTATCAGCCAGACCAGGGCTGGTCGACGTACAACCTGATCTCGTCGATCGGCTCCTACATCCTCGCCGCCGGGATCATCATGTCGTGCTGGAACTTCCTGTGGAGCTTCAAGCACGGCAAGATCTCCGGACCGGATCCGTGGAAGGCGAACACGCTCGAGTGGTTCACCACCTCGCCTCCGCCTCCCAACAACTTCGACACGATCCCGCGGATCCGCTCGGTCGAGCCGATGCGCGACATTCGCCGCGAGATCGAGATCCAAACCGGCGTGATGCAGAAGAACGGCGGCACCGAGCAGTTCTCACGGCCCCAGCCGGTGGCCGCCGAGCACTCCTAGCGACGCTGCCCACCGCCGTCCCACGAGCCGATAAGCTGCGCCCGTGAGCACCCGCGCGCTCCAGGCAGGCGTCCTGGACAGACGGACGGCAGCCTTCCGCCAGGTCGCCTCCGATTATCTGGAGCTGACCAAGCCGAAGGTCCAGTCGCTGCTGTTGCTGACGACCGTCACGACGATGGAGGTCGCCGGCGACCCCTCCGCCGCAAAAGTCGCGCTCTGCTGCCTGGGCGGCTACCTATCAGCCGGCGGCGCCGGCGCCGTCAACCACTACTACGACCGCGACATCGACGCCCAGATGAAGCGCACCGCGACACGCCCGATCCCTGCCGGACGCGTCTCTCCCCACGCCGCGCTCGCATTCGGCTGCTCCCTGGCCGCCACGTCCTTCGTCCTGATGTCGCTGACGCTCAACGTCCTAGCCGCCTCGCTCGCGCTCGCCGGCTTCGCCGGCTACGTCGGCATCTACACCGTCTGGCTCAAACGGCGCACCGCCCAGAACATCGTGATCGGCGGCGCCGCCGGCGCGATGCCACCACTCGTCGGCTGGGCGGCAACCCGCGGCTCGCTGTCCTGGACCGCCGTCTACCTATTCGCAATCGTCTTCTACTGGACCCCACCCCACTTCTGGGCACTGTCGCTGCTGATGAAAGACGAGTACGCGAAGGTCGGCGTCCCAATGCTCCCCGTCGTCCGAGGCGAGCCCGAAACCCGCCGCCAGATCCTCCTCTACTCGCTCCTGCTCTACGCCGTCACCCAGCTCCCCTTCTGCGCCGGCGGCTTCGGCCTGACCTACCTGGTCTGCTCGATCGTGCTCGGGCTCGCGTTCCTCGCCTACGCAATCCGGCTCTACCGCCACCCCACCCGCCGCGCCGCACTATCGCTCTACCTCTACTCACTCGCCTACCTCGCGCTCCTGTTCGCCGCGATGGTCGCCAGCGTCAAGCTTTAGGGCCCTGCGGCCAGCGCCGACTCGCGCCCAACCCGGTAGGATGCTGCGCCGATGGATCGAAAGCTCGCCCGCAAGAACCTCCGAGCCGGACTGATCGCCGGCGCCATCGCTGCGTTCATGTTCGGCATGACCTTCGTCGTCGCGGCGATCTACCTGCATTCATGAGTGCGACTGAGCACAGGGTGCAGGCCGAGCCGGACGTCGACGAGCGCCTGAGCGACGTCCCGGCCGCCGGCGAGGAAATCCATCTCCCCGGAAACTCGATCATCCCGGTCACGACCGCGATCGGGATCACGCTGACCGTGATCGGCACGACGATCGACTTGCTCTGGTCGATCCTCGGCCTCATCATCTTCCTCGTTTCGGTGGGCATCTGGATTCGCGATGTTCGCCGCGACATCGACGAGCTCCCCGAAGACCACCATCACTGACGCGCGGCCGGGCGCCGCGGAGCGGTTCCGCCAGGCCCGCTGGTAGCATCGACGCCATGAGGATTCGTCAGAAGTATCGGATGCGGACGCCTTCGACGGGTCGCGAGGTGATCGTCGAGGCGGAGCCCGGCAACGAGTACGTCGACCGGGAGACCGGCGAGCACCTCGAGGTCGTGGCCCAGTTGCTCCCCCTCGCCCCGACCCCGTCCGAGCTGCCCTGGGCAGTGGAGAACCTGCGCTTCTGCAACCACTGCGACCAGCTCGTACAGAAGGACCTGAACGACTGCCCGTGGTGTGGGCGTCGGCTCGAAGCGCTTGGCGCTTAGCGCCGTCACCGCGACGCGGCGCAACGACCGTTCAGCGCAGATGTCACATCCGCACAGCCGTTCCCGGATATTCGGCGCACTCGCGGCCAGCATGATGGCTGCCGGCTTGGTAGCCGCGTGCGGAAGTGGCGGCGCCGGGACGACCGACACGAGTGGCGCGCCTCAGCTGACCGTCCCGACCACGGGCTCGACCGCAGCGGCGACGTCGACCGGGACCACCAGCACTTCGACGACGACCACCTCGACCACAGCGGCGAGCGGCTCGACCACTTCGAGCTCGAGCGGAACCTCCCCGCCGCAAACGGTCACGACCACGGCGGCCACGGTCCCCCAAACCTCGACCAACGGCGGCGCGTCTGTCAGCACGACGACCAACTCGGCTGCGAGTACCACGACCAGCGGCTCGAGCGGCGGCACGACGACCGGTAGCAGCGGCGGAACCTCGACCACCGGCGGGATCTCGCTCGGAGCGTTCTGCGCTCAGAGCCCGGGCGCCTGCTAGGCCCAATACGGGCTAGGCTCCGAGTCCGCACGTTTCGCGTCAACGGCGGACCAACGGAGGCAACAGCCGATGGGCACGATCACCACGTCCGATAGCACGGAGATCTTCTTCAAGGACTGGGGCTCCGGCCAACCCATCGTCTTCAGCCACGGCTGGCCGCTTTCGGGCGACGATTGGGACACCCAGATGCTGTTCTTTTTGCGGAACGGCTACCGCGTGATCGCCCATGACCGGCGCGGGCATGGACGCTCCAGCCAGACCGGTGAAGGTCACGACATGGACCACTATGCCGACGACCTGGCGACGCTTGTTGCCCATCTCGATCTTCGGGACGCCGTCCACGTTGGTCACTCCACGGGGGGTGGCGAGGTCGTCCGCTACATCGCCCGACACGGTGAGAGCCGGGTGGCGAAAGCGGTGCTCATCAGTTCGGTGCCGCCGCTGATGGTGAAGACCGACGCCAACCCCGGCTTTGTCGCCTTCTCCCAGACCGATTTCACCGAGGACCTCAAGAAGATCACAGTGCCGGTCCTAGTCATGCACGGCGACGACGACCAGATCGTTCCGTACGCCGATTCCGGACCATTGTCGGCGGAGCTCGTGCAGAACGGGACGCTCAAGACGTACGCAGGATTCCCCCACGGTATGCCGACCACCCAGGCCGAAACGATCAACGCCGACCTGCTCGCCTTCCTGCAGTCCTGACTGCGGCGGTGGCGACGATGACTCGGCGCGAGCTCCCGGCCACACCGATCAGCCCAGCTCGACGACTGTCGGTACGGTCGGCATGAAAAGCTCCCGCAGCGCATCGGCGCTCATCGGGCGGGCGAGCAGAAAGCCCTGCGCATAATCGCAGCCGAGCTCCTTGAGCCGAGTCTCCTGCTCGGGCCGTTCGACCCCCTCGGCGATACAGCGTAGGTCGAGCACGCGGGCTAGGCCGATGATCGCCGTCGTGAGCCTGCTCTCCCGATCGTCGCGGTCCACGCTGTCGATAAATCTCTTGTCGATCTTGAGGATGTCGATCGGCAGCTGGAGGATGTAGCTCAGTGAGGAGTAGCCAGTGCCGAAGTCGTCGATGGCGACCCGAACGCCGAGGCTCCGCAGCGCACCAAGCCGATCGATCGCGACCTCAACGTCGGATATCAGCAGGGTCTCGGTGATCTCGACGATCAGGCAGTGCGGATCGAGCCCGCTCGAATGCAGAGCATGACGCACCTCTTCGACGATCTCCACACGAGCCAACTGCTGCGCTGAAATGTTGACTGACACGAAGCGATGCTGCGCATCGGGGTCGGCGTGCTGGAAAGCCACTGCTTGCTCGCACGCGCGCTGAAGGACCCAGCGGCCGAGGGCGACGATCATGCCAGACTGTTCGGCCACAGGTATGAAGGTGGAGGGTGGCACGCTGCCTCGCACCGCATGATCCCAACGCAGCAGAGCTTCGTACCCGCTGATCTCATCGGTCGCCACGTCGAAGATCGGCTGGTAGGCGAGCGTGAGCTCGTTGGCCGCGGTGGCCGCCTTGAGGTCTGCGCGCAGCGCGAGCTGTTTGGCCACGGTCTCGTGCATCGCCGGCTTGAAGTGGCGAAACGTGTTGCCGCCGGCGGCTTTTGCCTGGTACATCGCGACATCGGCGTTGCGCAGCAACTCATCGACCGTAGTGGATGGCCCGATGTCCCGGGTCGAGCGTGCGACGGCGATTCCGATGCTGCACTCGACGGTCGCCTCTCGGCCGTCCACCGACACGGGAGCGCTGACGATCTCGAGCAACCGCGCGACGATCTCGGAGATGTTGGCCCCGTGGTCGATGTCCTCGAGCAGAACCGCGAACTCATCGCCGCCGAGGCGTGCGACGGTGTCGCTTTCGCGCGCCGAAGAACGGAGACGTGTCGAGATGGTCTGTAGTACGCGGTCGCCGGCGTCGTGGCCGAATGTGTCGTTGACGACCTTGAAGTCGTCGAGGTCTAAGAAGAGCATGGCGAGGGACCGACTGGCGTCACCGCGGCGGCTGAGCGCGTGCTCGACGCGATCGCGGAACAGCGCGCGGTTCGCGAGATCGGTGACTGGATCGTGAAAGGCCTGGTAGGTGAGTCGCTCTTCGAACTGCTTGCGCTCGGTGACATCGCGAAGGTTGACCACGACCCCTCCAACCGCCGGGTGCTCCAGCAGGTTGGTGAACAGACACTCGGTGTACAGCCGGCGACCATCGCGATGGCGGACGCGAAACTCAAACGCCTCCGAGGACGTCGAGGCGCGCGCAAGTAGCCCGCCGAGCCCCGACTCCAGAAGCACTCGGTCCTCTTCGAGGACCTCGTCCAAGAAGCGTCGGCCGGCGAAGTCGGCAAAGTCGTATCCCAGGACCTGGCGGACCGAAGGACTCGCGTACGCCACCGCCATATCGGACGTGAGCACAAGGATCACGTCGCTCGAATGCTGGACCAGCGCGCCCAGGCGGACCTCACTCTCGGTCCGCAGCACGCTCTCACGTAGCGCGGTCTCCCGCCCGGCGGCCGCCTCCTGCGCCCTCGCGAGCCCGATCATCCGCACGACGACAAGCCCGAACATCACGATCGTGGCGCCACCGATCACGATCGCGTCAGAGTTACCTTGCGCCGATGACTTGAGCATCTCCACGACCGGTGCGATCAGGGCGGCGACGGAGATTCCGAGGATCCGCACACGCGTCACCTTAGGCTTCGACGCCGTAGCGTCCGAGACGGTTGTCATCGACGGGTGCAGCGCGGCCGCGCCCAACAACACGTAGTACAGGATCCAGCCACCGTCAAGCGGATCGCCCGGCGTATACGTACCGTGTAGTTGAATCCAGCCGTAAATGGAATCGGTGATCAGCACTGCGGCGATCGCGGCGACCATCATGGCGTAGGCAGGCCCGTGGCGGCCTCCTCCGACGGCCATCCGCACCGCAACGCCGAGCATCAGGATGTCGCCGAGCGGGTAGCCGACCGAAACCAGCTTGGTCCCCAGGTGTAGGGCCGAGTCGTGCGCGTACGGTGAGATCAGGAAGACCCAAGACAGCAGCGCCAAGCCGATCGTCACGATCAGCGAATCGACCAGACTCGCCCAATCACGGCCCGGATTACGCCGGCGGATCAGGAGCAGGAGCCCGGCGATCGTGAACGGGTAAACCCCGGCCAGGTAGACCGCGTCGGCGACCGAGGGGAATGGCAGCGCCGTGCCGAAGAGGGCCTTGTAGTTGTACGACAGCACGTCCCCTGCGACGAAGAAAGCCTGCCCCGCCGCGATCAGGTACCACGCGAGTCGAGCGGCGGGCTTGTGCGCGCGCACCCCGACCACGATCGCGATGACGGCACTGAACCCAATCAGGTTGAAGACCGGCCCGCTGTTGAGCGGCCCCACGAGGTACGCAACCGCGATCGGCGCAATCAACGCCAGATATAGCCACCAAGCGTGGCGGGAAAGGCGCATCTCGCTGATCACCGACTCATGGGCAATTCGTGGCCAGCCCTGCACCGCATACGGATCCATCGGCATCGAGAGGCGTTCACACGAGAAATCCGGCGGCTCGAGACCGGATAAACGCAGCCTCCTGTTGACTTTTTGAGCTAACGAGACTGATGGGTATCGGAACTGTGCTACAGTTCTCTTTACGGAACCAGCAGGTTCCGTAAAGACTACGGCGCCGACGTGAAAGGGGCAGCCGAAGATGACGAACGACTCCCCAGCGACGCGAACGATCGGGAGGCCGCGAGACGCCAGAGCGGGCCGCGCGATCCTCACGGCGACCCTGCAGCTGATGGCCGAGCGTGGGGTCCGTGACCTTCGTATGGATGATGTCGCAGACCGTGCCGGCGTCGGGAAGGCCACGATCTACCGACGTTACCGCTCCAAGGATGAGCTGGTCAGCGATGCCATCGCGACCCTGGTCAGCGAGATCACGATCCCCGATACCGGGTCAACGCGGGCGGATCTGAGGGCGCTGATGACGCAGGCGATTGAGCTCTACAGCGGCTCGCTCGCGGCCAGGCTGATGCCCGCGGTCCTCGAGGAGGCGCGCCGGCGCCCCGAGCTGGCGAGCACGGTCCGCGATCAGTTTCTCGCCGGACGCCGAGCGGCGCTGAGCGCCGTCCTGAAGCGTGGCGTGCGGCGCGGGGACCTGCATCAGGGGCTCGATCTCGAGCTCGCGCTCGATGTGCTCGCCGGCGCCATCTTCTACCGGCTGCTGGTGACAGGCGGACCGATTGACGACCGTCTCGCGGAAGGCATCGTCGAGCTCGTCCTGCGCGGCTTCGCGCCCGTCCGGCAAGGCGGTGGCGCCTGACGCCGTCCGGATCCGCCATCGATGCGCTCCGCGGCTCGCCCGGACGCGCCCGCCGCGAGCAGGACCCCTCAACAGAATGACCCCTTAGATCGGAGCACCGAATGAAGATTCATGCCCTCACCACCGGAGCCGTCAGCGTCAAACAGAGCTTCCTCCATCCCCTCCCGGGCCCACGCCGCCAGCTCGGTCTGTTCCTGCCTGACACATGGTCTGCGCCGTTGCCGATCCATTGCTGGGCAATCGAGCACGACGGAGTGCTGAGACTCGTGGACACCGGCGAGACCGCCGCCGCGCGGGACGTCCCATTCGCTCGCATGCACGTGACGGCCGAGCAGGAGCTGCCGGCCGTGATCGCCGCAGCCGGCCTCGCGGTCGACGACGTCGCCGAGGTCGTGCTCACCCACGCCCACGGCGACCACATGGACGGACTGGTCCACGTTCGCGCACCGGTCCTGATCAACGAGGACGAGCTGCGCTTCCTCGCCTCGCCGATGGCGCGCGTGATGCGCCGCGTGCTACACCAGCCGCTGCCGGCTGGGTTTGCGCCAGAGCCGTTCGCGCTTGACAGCGGGCCGTTCGGGGCATTTGCCCGAAGCCGTGCTCTCAGCGATGACGGACGCATCGTCGCCGTCGCCACGCCGGGGCACACTCCCGGTCACATCTCCGTCATCTGCGTCGATGACTCCGGCCGACACGTGCTGCTCGCCGGTGACGCGACCGACTCGCTCGAGCAACTGCACGGACGACGCGCGGACGCGGTCGGACCTGACCCCAAAATCCATGTCGCGACGCTCGAAACGATCCTCGCTCACTGCGCGGATCACGCGACCGTCTACCTCCCGTCGCACGACCCGGACTCGCTCGCGAGGTTCACAGCCGCAACGACGGTCAACTTCGACGGTGCCGATCAGCCCGTCGGGGTCGCCGAGCACGCCTGAGGGGTGTCGGCCGTCCTCAGCGAAACAACCCTGCCGGACCCGACAACGGGGGTCAGAAACCCGAGAAGTACGGTCACGCGCTTGCGTCGGCGACGTGGGGAGAGTACGTTGCAGGGGCCGTTTCGACGCGATTAGGGGTATCGCGCCGGGATGGCGTTTGTACCGCTGACTGCGGAGCGCGGTGACACGATCGCCGTCCTGTTCGGTCTGTGCCCAGTCTCGTTCCGTCGGACCGACTGCCGATCGCGTGCACGCGACCGGCGCTCTCCCTCGTCGAAAGGTAGGTAGCGATGCGTGGTCTTGCTCGGTGGTGCATCGCCCATCGCCGTCGCGTCGTCGTGGCCTGGATCGCCGGAGCGGTCCTGATCACCGTCGTCTCGCATGCGGTCGGTCCGAACTACGTCACCGCCTTCGGTCTCCCGGGGACCCAGTCCCAGCAGGCGCTCGACCTGCTCAAGCACGATTTCAAGGCTCAGAGCGGCGATGCCGACGCCGTCGTGTTCCACGTCTCGCACGGAACCGTCGACGCGCCGGCGGTACGCAGCGCAATGACCCGGCTGCTGGCGCGGGTGAGCGTCCTGCCCCATGTGGCGGGTGTCGTCAGCCCCTACGGGCCGGGAGGATCGGTCCAGGTCTCCCCGAACCGGATGACGGCGTTCGCGACGGTCAACTACGACCAGCCGGCGAACGTGCTGGCGAGCAGCACGGGCAAGCCGCTGCTGGCCCGGGTAGCCGCTGTCCACCTCCCGGGCCTGCAGGTCGCGGCCGGCGGGCAAGTCGTCGAGAACGCGGAGGGGTTCAGCACCGGCCCGGCGACCGAGGTCGGGATACTCGCGGCGCTGGTCATCCTGCTGCTGACCTTCGGCTCGCTTGCCGCGGCGGGGATGCCGTTGATCACCGCCGGCCTAGGTCTGATCACCGGGGTCGCCCTGATCGGCCTCGGCACCCATGTGACGAACATGTCGAACATCTCGCCCGAGCTGGCCCTGATGATCGGCTTGGGGGTCGGGATCGACTACGCGCTGTTCATCGTCACCCGCTTCCGAGAGAACTACGTCGAATTCGTCGATCTGGAGCGGTCGATTGTCGAGGCGATGGACACCTCAGGCCGGGCGATCCTGCTCGCCGGCGCGACCGTGGTGATCGCCCTGCTCGGGATGTTCGCCACGGGCGTGGCCTTCATGTACGGACTTGCGATCGCGGCCGTGCTCGCCGTGCTTGCGGTCCTCGCCGCGTCGCTCACGCTGCTGCCAGCGCTCCTGTCACGCTTCGGCCCCAGACTCGTCCGCACCCCTGGCGCGCGCGCGGGCCGGTTCGCTCGTCGCCGGGCGGCGGCGCGCGCGGTCGGGGCCACCGGCCCAGCCGGGGCGAACGGCGGCGTTGGCGCGGTCGTCCTGACGCCGCCGCCGTCGGCGTGGAGACGATGGAGCGCGACGGTACAGGCGCGGCCGTGGCCACTGGCGATCGTCTCGTCGGCCGTGATGATCCTGCTGCTGGTGCCGGTCTTCACGATGCGGCTCGACTCAAGTGACGCCGGGAACGACCCCGCCAGCACCAGCTCACGTCACGCATTCGATCTGCTCGCGAAGGGCTTCGGCGCGGGGTTCAATGGTCCGTTGCTGCTCGTCGCCGAGCTCTCGGGCGGAGATCGTGCGGCACTCCCGGCGTTGCGCGCCGCGGTCAGCGCCGCGCCCGGTGTGGTGGCAGTGACCGAGCCACGGATCGCGCCATCGGGCGCGGTCGCCGTCCTCGAGGCGTATCCGGACTCTGCTCCGCAAGCGGTCGCCACGACGAATCTGGTGAACCACCTCCGCGATACCGTCCTGCCGGCGCTGAAGCGTCACACCGGCGTGACGGTCCTCGTGGGCGGGTTCACGGCGTCCTCGATCGACTTCTCGCATGTCTTGGCCGGCAAACTGCCGCTGTTCTTCGGGCTCGTGATCCTGCTCTCGGCGTTGCTTTTGTTCGTGATGTTCCGTTCCCTGGTGATCCCGGTCCAAGCCGCGGTGATGAACCTGCTCACGATCGGAGCCGCGCTCGGGGTCACCGTGCTCGTCTTTCAGCACGGCTGGCTCGCGGGCGTGCTCGGGGTCCAGGAGGGCCCGATCGAAGCGTGGGTTCCGGTGATCATGTTCGCGGTCGTGTTCGGGCTCTCGATGGACTACGAGGTGTTCCTCGTCTCCCGCGTGCACGAGCAATGGATCAAGCGTGCGGACGCCTCGGCCGCGGTCGCGGACGGGATCTCGTTCACTGGCCGGGTGATCAGTGCCGCAGCCGCGATCATGGTCTGCGTGTTTTTGTCCTTCACCCTCGGTGACGAGCGCACCTTGAAGGAATTTGGGTTCGGTCTCGCCGTCGCTGTGTTCCTGGATGCACTCGTGGTCCGCTGTGTGCTCCTCCCGGCCGTGCTCGAGTTGCTCGGCCCGACCACATGGCGCCTGCCGCGGTGGCTCGAGACGAGGCTGCCGCACATCAACATCGAAGGGTCAACCGCCCGCGCGCTGCCCGCAATCGAACCACTTCCTGTCGGTGAGTCCTCCGAGCTGAAGTCCGTCTCAACAGAGCCAGAACCGGTGCCGTGACAGCGCGGCGAGGACGTCGCAGCTCAGGCGCGAGCTCGACCCGCCGCAACTATCTAATGGTGTTCGTGGTGATCTGTGCGCCGCGGGCTGGGGCGTCACGTGCTCCGTCGCGGCGCGAAGCATAACGGCGGCTCGAGCGTGGTCTCGAAGTTCGTCGGGCGAGGTCGAACCTTCGATATCGGTGAACAGGAAGGTGAGCGTCCTCGTGTGCGAAGACCAGTGGTGCAGGATGGCCCACTAGGGTGAGGCTCGTTGACACGGCTGCGGGCGGGCACTACCGTCGCCACGGGACCGGGGCGTCGTGCCAGATGTGTTTCTCTCATATTCGCGGCGTGACTCGGAATTCGTGCGGCGGCTCGCTGTTGCGCTCCAGGATCGGGGCAAGGACGTCTGGGTCGATGTCGAGGGGATTCGCGATGCTGAGATTTTCCCGGAGGCACTGCGGCTGGCGGTGGAGTCAAGCGACGCGTTCGTGTTCGTGATCAGCCCGGATTCGGTCCGCTCCCAGTTCTGCGAACAGGAGGTCACGCGGGCGGCTGAGCTGAACAAGCGCATCATCCCCCTGTCTCGACGCCCGGTTGATGACCAAGAAGTCCCGGAGGAAGTGCGGGTCCGCAACTGGATCCCCGCAGACGACGACGGCTTCCAGAACACCGTCGACCGTCTGGTCAAGGCGCTGAACACCGACCTTGACTGGGAGCGTCAGCACTCGCGCCTGACGGTAAAGGCACTGGAGTGGGAGCAGGCCGGCCGTGATCGCAGCTTCCTGCTGCGTGGCTCAGACCTCAGCGCCGCGGAGCTCTGGCTTGCCGCCGGTGCGGGCAAGGATCCCGGACCGACTCGCCTCGAGAGCGAGTATCTGGCTGTCGCCCGCGCCGCCGCGGCGCGCAGGCAGCGCAACCTGGTCGCGGCCAGTCTGGTGGTCGCGGCGGTGTCGGTCGCGTTGCTGGTGTTCGCGCTGATCTCTCGCGCCGACGCGATCCGTTCCGGCAACGCGGCAAAGGCCCAGGCGCTTACCTCCGACGCCGAGCGAGTCGGCGCGCAGGCGCTGACCGAAAAGAGCTTGGACCTCGCGATGCTCTATGCGGTTCTCGGGGTGAAGCTCCAGAACCGCCTTCAGACTCGCGGCGACCTGCTTGCCGAACTCCAGAACAATCCCGCGGCGATCAGGGAGATCCGCCCGTCGAACAACCAGATCATGTCGCTGGCGGTCGGCTCGCGCGGGCATCTGCTGGCGACCGGTGATACCGCCGGGGTGGTGCGCTTCGAGGACATGTCGCGCTGGACCCCCAGCGGCTCGCCCATCATGCTCGGTGGTTCGATTCCCTGGGAGGCGATGGCCTTCTCTCCGCGCGGCGACACGCTCGCGGTCCTCACCGAGGGGGGCAGTCCCGAGGGCGGCATCCAGGTCGGGCGCACGAACCTCTATGCGATCGACGTCGCGACCCGCAGGGTCCGCTTGCTCGGCTCCTGGCAAGGCGTGTTTGCCTCCGTCCCCTACCCCGCGGCTTCACTGGCCTATGACCCCAGCGGGCGCTACCTCGCGCTGTCACTGTCGACCAGTTCGCCAGCTGGAGACTTCACGGCAGACAGCCTGGCACTGCTCGACGCCTCGACCGGCCGGACGGTCTGGCGCCGGCGCTATCCGCTCGTCGCCGGCCAGTCGGAGGCCCGGGTGGAGTTCGCTCCCGATGGGTCGCTCTTGACCTCGGCGCAGCAGGGGGACACGCTGCTGTGGAGTGCTCGAACGGGGCGAGTGCAGCGACGCTTCGCGATCGGCGGGCAGCCCGCGATCAGTCCCAACGGGGAAACCGTTGCGCTTGCGATCAACCCCCCCTTCCTCGGAACCGGGGCTGCCCGGATCGCCGTCCTGAACCTGCGCAGCGGCCGCTACCGCTTCCTGCCCGCATCGGTTCCGAACGTCTGGCTGCGGGGGTTCGCGTTCGACCGGACCGCCGCGCCGCCGTCCACCGGCACCAGCCTCGTCGGCGAAACGATTCACGGCGACGTCTACATCTGGGATGTCGCGAGCGGATCGATCACCGAGACCATCCCCGCGCCGCCCGGCGCGCGTGCTTCAGAGCTTCTCGATCCGACCGGGCGCACGGTGCTGGTCGGCTCACAGGCCGGGACCGTGGTCGCGTCGGACCTGTCGGGCGGGCGGCGCTTGGGACGGGCCTTTCAGTGGAACACGCCTGATCAGTCGTGTGACAGCAACCCGTGTCTGATTGTGAATCGGCAGAGCAAACTGATGGCTGTCGGCCAGGGCGACGGCTCCGTGGCGCTGATCGATCTGCGGACCCTGCGGCGGACGGCCACTCTGCCGCCACGCGACGGACCAGAAGTGACTGGGTTGGCACTGTTTCCCGACAGCGGCACGCTTCTCACCGGAGGCATCAACGGGCATCTGACGCTCTGGGATGTCCGCTCTCGCGAAGTGGTGCGCACGATCAGCCTGGGTGAGCCCGTCTGGGCCGCGGCGGTGAGCCCGGACGGCCGGCTGGTCGCAGCGCAGACGCAGGCCGAGAGCAGCCCGAACTCGGAGGTCCAGGTTCGCCCCGTCGCGGGCGCCAAGCCGCTCTGGACTCACGAGGTTCAGGACGGGACGGGCGGCCTGTACTTCAGTCCGGATGGGAGGGAGGTGGCGGCGCTCGGTTGTTGCACGTCGTTCTCGACGGTCGTCAGCTGGGGGTCGCGCTCCGGTCGGCAGTTGTTCCGATCGCGTCTTGCCAGCCACGCCACGGCGATCGCCTATTCCCCGGACTCACGTCTGCTGGCCGTCGGGACCGAGGACGGCCAGGTGCTGTTCTGGAATGCCCGCACCGGCATAGCGCAGGCGCCACCCCTGCACGTCTCCCCCGCCACGATTGCCGGGATCTCGTTCTCCCCCGACGGGACCCTGATGGCGGTTTCATCATATGACGGCAGCACCACGCTGTGGGATCTGCGCTCCCATCAGCAGCTCGGAAGCTCGTTCCCAGAGCGGCCCAGCACCATCACGACGCCCGTATTCGAGCCTGACGGCCGGCTGCTGATCGACTATGACGCCGACGCCGAAGAGTGGCCGATCGATGTCCACGCCTGGGAGCGATTCGCCTGCCAGGTCGCCGGGCGCGACCTCACCCGCGCTGAATGGCATGACCTTCTGCCGACGCGGCCGTATATGAAGGTTTGCCCGTGACCTCGGCCCCGACGGGCTAGCGCGTCGGGACCGGCGAGGTGATCTCGGTGGCGCTGTACTCGGCGCTGGTTCCCGGATACGTGCAGCCATAGCCGGCGGAGTCGCCGATCGACAGCTGCGCGAGGACGACGTTCGAAAGCTTGCTGCAGCTCTGGCTGCGGCTCTGGCGGTAGGCGAAGTCCGTCGGCTCGAGGTTGATCGCGAGGATCGGCGCCCACGTCGGCACGGTGATGCCGAGGATCTCGCCGGGGACCACCGGCATTGGCTGGAGCAGCGGAAACTGCGTGACCTCGCCTAGATACGGCAGGAGCTGGACGGGCTGGCTCTCCGCCGCAACCGCCCAGCGGAAGCTCGCGTGCGGACCAGCCGGCCGCAGCACGGTCAGCGCGGCTTGCGGCGTGCCGCCATAACGCGACTCGAGATAGGCGAGGTCCGCTTGGAAGGTCTTCGCGTTGGTCGAGATCGGCGAGACCCCGAGCGAGAACGCGACGATCTCGCCGGCGTGATGGACCTGCGTCGGGTAGGCGAGGCCGTCTCGCAGGGTCTCGAACACCGTCATCTCGGTCAGCACGATGTTGCAGGCGCCCTTGGCCGGGCAGGTCGGGGCTGTGAGGGGCGTGGTCGTTTGGCCCAGCTCGAGCTCGGCGGCGGCGGCGGAGCCGCCCAAGGGGCCGAGGACGACCGCCGCAGCGGCGACCAGGATGCTCGAGATCGCGGCCGCACGGGCCCGAGTGAAGCGTTTCATCTGAGCTATTGAACACGAGCGGGGCGCAACGGTTGCGCCTCACGTTGCAGAACCGCGTATCCGACCGAAATCTGGCGGCCCGGCCCCTGGGTCAAACCTCGATCTTCGTGGCTAGATCTTCGTGACGTTGACCGCCTTCGGCCCCTTCGGGCCGGCCTCCTCCTCATAGGAGACCTTCGACCCCTCCGGCAGCGAGCGATATCCGTCGCCGTTGATGCCGCTGTAATGGACGAACAGGTCCCTCCCCCCGTCATCTGGCGTGATGAAGCCGAACCCCTTGTCGTCGCTGAACCATTTGACGGTTCCTGTAGCCATGTGCGTGTGCTTTTCCCTTCAGAGCTGCTCGGTTGAACTATCGGGCGGCCCACTGGCCCCGACCTAAACGAGAAAAAAGTAGCAGGGAGGATGGCCACCCCGCCGGGCGCACGTCGACCGGTGCCGCTACCCAAGGGAGCGAAGCTCAGCCGCGACGCGGGCGATCTCGTCCGGGTCGCCCGGCGTCGGGCGCCACGGCAGCTCCAGCGGATCTCCGACGTACCGTGGCAGCACGTGGATGTGGAAGTGAAACACCGTCTGCCACGCCGCCGGCTCGGACGAGTTGATCAGGTTGATGCCGTCGGCGTCGAGGCGCTCGCGGATGCGGCGCGCCAGACGCTGCGCCGCGAGCGCGGTTGCCGTCAGATCCTCGGGCGGCAGATCGAGCAGGTTGCGCGAGTGCCGGCGCGGGATCACCAGCGAGTGCCCGCGGGTGCCCGGGCTGATGTCCATGAACGAGATCGTCAGCTCGTCCTCGTCGACGATCTGCGCGGGGAGCCCACCCGCGACGATCTTGCAGAAGATGCAGTCCGGATCGGTCGCGCTCACGGGCGCAGCCTATCGTCCGGCGAGCAGCTCGCGCGCGAGCGCGAATGCCTGCGCTGCGTCCTGCACCTCGCCGGCATACGCGGCCTCGGTCAGCTCCGCCAGCAGCGGCCCCAGCAGGGGCCCGGGCGCGATCTCGAGCGCGGCCGCGAGCTCGTCGCCTCGCACCGGCGGTCGCGGCGGCGCCGCCCGGAATCGCAGCGCTGCGGGCAGCAGCTCGCGGGCCAGCTCGAGATGGAGCTCGACTGCCCGCTCGCTCCCGTCCCCGAGCGTCGCGAGCCGGTCCGCCACGCTCACGACGGTCACGTCGACCGACACCGGCTGGGTGGCGGTCAGGTAGCGATATACCGTTCGACGGTCGAGCGGCCGCTCGTGCACGAGGAAGCCGAGGCGCAGATGGTGGCGCGTCAGCGCCGCAACGTGCGCGGCCAAGCGGTCGGAAGCGCGCAGCCGCGTCAGGATCGCGCCGGCCAGCTCGCCGCCGGCCTGATCGTGCCCGATGAACGACACCCGCCCGTCCGGCAGGACGCCGCGGGTGAGCGGCTTGGCGATGTCGTGGAAGATCGCGCCGAAGCGAAGCGCCTGCCCCCGCGTCAGCTCGTTGGCGAGCGGCTCGGCGAGAACCTGGGCCAGCTCCCCGGCCGCCGGGCCGAACCAGCGCACTGGCTCGTGCGTCACCTCGATCACGTGCTCGAGCGTCGCAAGCGTGTGGTCGTGGACGTCGAGGTGGTGGAAGCGGCTCTGCTGCACCCCCCTCAGCGCCAGTACTTCGGGCAGCACGGCCGCCATCGCTCCGACGTGCTCCATCGTCAGCAGGCCGAGCACCGGTCGCGGCCCCGACACGATCTGGATCAGCTCGGCCAGCACCCGCTCGGGTGAGACCCCGGCCAGCGCGGGTGCGCTCGCCAGCGCGGCCGCTGCGGTGGCGGGATCCAGAGCGAAGTCGAGCTCGGCGCGCAGCCGCGCGAGCCGGATCACGCGCAGCGGGTCCTCGACGAACGAGCGAGGTCCGACCATCCGCAGCCGCCGCGCGGCGAGGTCGGCCTGCCCCCCGAATGGGTCGATCAGCCCGCCGCCGGCGAGCGGCCGCGCGATCGCGTTGACCGCCAGGTCGCGGCGCGCGAGATCGGCCTCGATCGTGCCGCCGGCGAGCTCGATCAGGTCGATGCGCCAGGCGCGGTCGCGCGCGAGCACCCGCCACGCACCGAACGCCTCCGACAGCACGAACGCGTGGGCGCCCGCGGTCCTCGCCAGCCGTCGCGCCAGCTCGGGCGCCGAGCCGTCGACGACCACGTCGAGATCGACCGAGGGACGGCCGAGCAGTTCGTCGCGGACGGCGCCGCCGACCAGCCAGGCGGGCTCGCCGAGGGGGGCGAGCGCCGCCAGCGGCTGCGGGGGACGGACGGGCGGGTTTCCATTCACGGCTCCGCGCCGTCCCGGTGGTGGCGCCGCGGGACTCGGCGCGAGATCCGGCAGAGCACCTCGTACGAGATCGTGCCCGTCCGCCGCGCGATCTCCTCGGCGGTCTGGCGCTCGCCGCCGTCGACGCCGATCAGCGTCACCGTCTGGCCAACCTTCACATCGGCGTCCGGCCCCAGCTCGACCGTGATGTTGTCCATGCTGACCGTCCCGACCAGCGGATAGCGCCGCCCCCCGATCAGCACGTCGCAGTTGCCTGAGAGCCCGCGGTCCACCCCGTCCCCGTAGCCGATCGGCACCGTCGCAAGCACCGTCTCGCGCGTGGCCACGAAGCGCCTGCCGTAGCCGGCGCTCTCCCCGCGCCGCGCCGGCTTGACCGCGGCCACGTACGAGCGCAGTGACAGCGCCGGCTCCAGCCCGTGCGCCGCCGGGTCGAGGTTCATCGGGTCGCTCCCGTACACGGCGATCCCGCACCTCACCATGTCGAACTGCGCGGCGGCGACCCGCAGCGTCGCGGCGCTGTTGGCCGCGTGCCCTACCACTCGCCCGGGCGCGAGCACACGCACCGCGGCCAGGAAGGGGATGAACGCGCGCAACTGATGCTCGACGTACTCGAGGTCCTCGTCGGCAGTCGCGAAGTGGGTCATCGCCCCCGCCAGCTCGAGTGCGGGGGCTCCTTCCAGAGCCGCCCGCGCGACCGCCATCGCCCGCTCGGGATCGCGGGTGCCGAGCCGCCCGAGGCCGCTGTCCAGCTTGACGTGCACGCGCACCGGCGCGGCGAGTGGCGGCTTGGCAGCGGCCGCCGCGCTTCGCACCGCGGCCACGAACCGCTCGTCCCAGGCAACCAGCTCGGCCCGAGCGCCGAGCGCGACGGGGAGCTCCTCGCCGCTGAGCGCCCCCAGCACCAGCACCGGCGCGCCGATCCCAGCGGCACGCAGCTCGGCCGCCTCCTCGGCACTCGCAACCGAGAGTCCGCTCGCGCCGCCCCGCAAGGCGGCGCGGGCGGCAGCCACCGCCCCGTGGCCGTACGCGTTCGCCTTGACGACCGCCGACAGCCGCGTACCGGGCGTCAGGCGCGAGATCAGGCGCGCAACGTTGCGCTCGATCGCGGCGAGGTTGACCTCTGCCACCGCGCGGACGGCCACGCTACTTCCTCGCCGACGCGACCAGCACGCGCGGCAGCGCAAGGATCACGTCGCTGGCGAGCACGCCCTCCACGCCGAACGCGAGCCCGGCGATCCGCCCGGCCCGCGCGTGCGCGCAGACGCCGGCGCAGGCGGCAACGAACGGGTCCATCCGCTTGGCGAGAAACGCGCCGATCACGCCAGAGAGGACGTCGCCGGTGCCCGCGGTCGCGAGCGCCGGCACGTCGCCGGGGCTGACCGCGACGCGACCGCCGGGCTCGACGACGAGCGTGTCATCGCCCTTCAGCACGACGATCGCACGAGCCAGCTGGGCAACCTCGCGGGCGCGCGCGAGCCGGTGCGCGTCGACCTCGCCGCTGTCGATTCCGAGCAGCCGCCCGAGCTCGCCGGCGTGCGGCGTCAGCACCGTCGGCGCCTGCCGCGAGGCCAGCCAGCGCAGCGCGTTGCCCGCGTGCGCATTGAGGCCGTCGGCATCGAGCACCAGCGGTATGTCGACTCGCGGCGCGAGCGCCCGCGCGAAGTCCTGGGTCGCAGGATCGCGCCCGAGTCCGGGGCCGAGAACGAGGCTCTGGAGCCGCTCCGCGCGCCCCAGCACCGTCTCGACCGCGGCCGACCCGATCGCTCCGCCCTCATCCGGCAGCGGCACCTGCATCACCTCCACCAGCTTTGACGCGAACACCTGGAGCAGTGAGGAGGGGACGGCGACCGTCACGTACCCTGCGCCCGCACGCGCGGCGGCCATCGAGGCGAGCGTTGGCGCCCCGGTGAGACCGGTCGAGCCGCCGCAGACGAGCACGCTGCCGGCGCTGAACTTGGTCGAATCGGCGCCGCGCCGGGGGACCTGTGCCAGGACGGCGTCGCGGAGCAGCCCGATCTCCGCTTCAACTGGACGCGGGCCGGCGGGGATCCCGATGTCGATCACGGTGACCGTCCCGGCGTGGCGCTTGCCGGGCGCGATCCACAGGCCTGGCTTGGCGGCGTGGAAGGTGACGGTCGCGTGGGCACGGACGGCGCCGGCCGTGACCTCGCCGGTCGATGCGTCGACGCCGCTGGGTACGTCGCAGGCGATCACCTCGGCCGCGTCGCGCCGCTCGTTGATCGCCGCGATCGCGCCGGCTGCCGGCTCGCGCGGGACGCCCGCGAAGCCGGTCCCGAGGATCGCATCGACGATCAGCGCGGCGGCGCCGAGCCCGGCGGGCGTGAACGGCTCGGGCGGTGCGCCGGGCAGGCGCTCGAGGTTGAGCCGGGCGTCGCCCCGCAGCTCTTGGGGATCGGCGAGCAGGAGCACGCTGACCTCACGGCCCTGCTCCCGCAGGAGCCGGGCCGTGACCAGGCCGTCGCCGCCGTTGTTGCCCCTGCCGCAGACAACGGCGACCGGCCCGTCCGGCACACGCTCGGTGCAGACGCGCGCCAGCCCTGCGCCGGCGCGCTCCATCAGGTCGGCGCCCGGGATCCCGCGATCCTCGATTGCCCACGCGTCGAGTGCACGCTGCTCCGCGGCGTCGGGCAGCGCCTCGAGCCACTCCGGCAGGGCGCTCATACGAGGATCGCGACCGCGCCGGCGCTGGTTGCGGTGTGCGTCAGTGACACCTCGACGGCGACGCCCAGCTCGGCCGCTCGCGCGGCGGCGGCGCCGTACAGCGTGACCGACGGGACGCCGTCGGTTTGGTTGACCACCTCGACGTCGCGAAAGCTCCAGCCGCCGAGCGCGAGCGCCTTGGCGACGGCCTCCTTGGCGCAGAACCGCGCCGCCAGGTGCTGGCCCGGCCGCGCCCGCGCCTGCGCGTAGGCTCGCTCGGCGTCGGTGAACAGCCGCTCGGCCAGCTTGGGGTGCCGCGCGAGCGCCTGCTCGAGCCGGTCGATCTCGAGCAGGTCGAACCCGATCCGTTGGCGCGGCCCAGCCGTCACGTCACTCCACCGTGACCGTCTTGGCGAGGTTCCGCGGCTGGTCGACGTTCAACCCGCGCCGCCGCGCGATCCGGTAGGCGAGCAGCTGCAGCGGGATCACCGCGAGCAGCGGCGCGAGCATCCAGTCGGTCCTGGGGACCCGGATCACCTCGTCGGCGTGCTCGCCGATCTCGGCGTCACCCTCGGACGCGACCGCGATCACGCGGGCGCCCCGGACCCGCACCTCCTGGATGTTGGACATCACCTTGTCGAGCACCGGCGACTCGGTGGCGACGACCACGACCGGCGTGTTCTCGTCGAGCAGCGCGATCGGGCCGTGCTTCATCTCGCCCGCCGCGTACGCGTCGGTCGCGATGTACGAGATCTCCTTGAGCTTCAGCGCCCCCTCGAGCGCGACGGGCAGCCCGATGTGACGGCCGAGGTAGAGGAAGAACGGCGCGTCGTAGTGGGCCTCGGCGATCGCGTCGATCCCCGCGACGTCGCGCTCGAGCAGCTCGGTGATCAGGTGTGGCAGGCGCTTGAGGTCGGAGATCACAGGCTTGAGCTCGGCGCGGCCCATCACCCCGCGAACCTCGGCGATCCGCAGCGCCAGCAGGTACATGGCCGTGATCTGGCTGACGAACGTCTTGGTCGCTGCGACTCCGATCTCGAGGCCCGCGCGGGTGTACAGCACGCCGTCGGCCTCGCGGGTGATCTGGGCGCCCATCACGTTGGTGACGGCCAGGGCCGCGGCGCCACGTTCGCGGGCGGTGCGCATCGCGACGAGCGTGTCGAGCGTCTCGCCGGACTGCGAGATCCCGATCACCAGGTCATCGGGCCCGACGACGGGGTTTCGATACCGGTACTCGGAGGCGACATCGACCTCGACCGGGACCCGGGCCCACTGCTCGATCGCGTAGCGACCGATCAGCCCGGCGTGGTAGGCGGTGCCGCAGGCGACGATCACCACCCGGCGGATCCGCCTGAGCAGCTCGTCGTCGATCTCGGTGGCGTGGGGGTGGCCGGGCGGGGTCAGGTCCCCAAGGTCGATACCCCAGCCCCGGGCCGCACGCTCGCCGATCGTCTCGGCCACCGCGCTCGCCTGCTCGTAGATCTCCTTGAGCATGAACGTCTCGTAGCCCTGCTTCTCGGCGGTGTCGGCGTCCCAGTCGATCTCGACGATCTCGCGCTCCAGCGGCTCGCCGTCGGGCGAGAAGAACTGCACGTCGTCGGGGGTCAGCAGAACGAGCTCGTCGTCGGACATGAACTGCACCCTGCGCGTCTCATTCAGAAACGCCGGAATCGCCGAGGCGATGAACTGCTCGCCGTCGCCGCGACCGACGATCAGCGGGCACTCCCGGCGGGCGCCGACCAGCACACCGGGCTGATGCGCGGCCATCGCAACGAACGCGTAGTGCCCGCGCAGCTGGGCATAGGCGGCCCGCACCGCCGCCAGCAGGTCGCCCTCGTAGTGGTGGGCGACGAGGTGGGCGATAACCTCGGCGTCGGTCTCCGAGGTGAAGACCGCGCCCTCCTCCAGCAGCTTGACCTTGAGCGCGATGTAGTTCTCGACGATCCCGTTGACGACGATGTGAACGTTGTGGGTGCTGTCGTAGTGCGGGTGCGCGTTCTCCTCGGTGACGCGGCCGTGGGTGGCCCAGCGGGTGTGGCCGATCCCGGTCGCGGCCGGCTCCGCCACCGGGGGTTGATCGCTCTCGGCGTCGCGGGACTCGACCAGCGCGATCGCCGATCGCAGCGCGCTCAGGTTGCCGACCGCGCGGACCGAGTCGACGTGGTCGCCCGCCAGGACCGAGATGCCGGCGCTGTCGTAGCCGCGGTATTCGAGCTTCTCGAGGCCGGCGAGCAGGAGCGGCCGCGCCTTCCGGGGTCCGACGTAGCCGACGATGCCACACATACAGGCGCTCCTGACGACGGGGAATGGACTCTCTCGAGTGGTCGAGTCGCAGCGGCGACCCGCGTCCGCGCCGGTTTCTCGTGCGCGAGCGAAATCCTGATTTTACCTGCAGGGGCCGGCGGAGCCGGTTCCTGGGTTCCTGGCTTCTTGGCCCATGTTCGGTCGTGGGTTTGGTAGCGAGCGTCCGGGGGGTTGAATCCTGCGCTCACGGAGGACGCCCGGGCACGACCACAACTCCGCACACCCCGTCGGTCATCACGGGGGTAGTGGGATTGGGGTCGCGTGGGATACCTCAACTCCGCAACCCCCTCCGGGCGGGTGGGGGTGTGTGGAGTTGTGGTCGTCGTGGCGATCACGGCGCCGGGCGAGCGGCGGGTCGGATCGAGCCCCACGACCGAACGCTTACTCGGAGCCTGGGCCGCTGCGCCCGGGGCCCCTTCCGGGATCAACCGCCGAGGGCGCTCTCGACCACGCGCGCGAGGCGCGCGCACACCTCATCGGTCTCCTGCTCGCTCGGCGCCTCGACCATCACGCGGATCAGCGGCTCGGTGCCGGATGCCCGCACGAGCACGCGACCGCGACCGCCCAGGGCGGCGTCGGCGTCGGCGATCGCGTGCTGCACGGCCTCGTGCGCCATCGCCGCGACGAGGTTGGCACGGTCCGATGCACGGATGTTCACGAGCCGCTGGGGGAGCTTGTGCATCGCACTGCGGTCGCGCAGGTCCCGGTCGCCGAGCGCCTCGAGCGCCAGCAGCGCCGACGCGATGCCGTCGCCGGAGGGACCGAGGCCGAGGTTGATGATGTGGCCTGATTGCTCGCCGCCGAGCACCCAGCCGCGGCGGCGCAGCTCATCGAGCACGTAACGGTCGCCGACCGCGGTCGTCGCCACCTCGATCCCGAGCTCCCGCATCGCGGCGTGGAAGCCGTAGTTCGTCATCACCGTCACCACGACGCCGCCGCCGGTGAGCCCACCCCGGTCGCGCATGTGCACCGCCGCGAGCGCGATCAGCTCGTCGCCGTCGACGACCTGACCGTCGCGGTCGAGCGCCAGCACGCGGTCGCCGTCGCCGTCGAACGCGAAGCCGGCGTCGTAGTCGCGGCGGGCGATCGCGGCCGCGATCGCCTGCAGATGGGTCGAACCGCAGCCGGCGTTGATGTTGCGCCCGTCGGGAGCGTCGGCGATCAGGTCGACGTCCGCGCCGAGCAGCCGGAAGATCTCCGGCGCGGCGCGATAGGTGGCGCCGTTGGCGGTGTCGAGCACGAACCGGCGGCCCGTCAAGTCGAGCTCCGCGAAGCGGCTGTGCAGCTCGCTTACGTAGTCCTCGAGGGCGCCTCGCAGCCGGCGAACCCCGCCGATCCGCTCCGGGCGGCGCGGCTGGCGCTCGAGCTCCCGCTCGATCTCGTGCTCGGTCTCGTCGTCGAGCTTGAAGCCGTCGGCGGCGAACAGCTTGATCCCGTTGTCCTCGTAGAGGTTGTGCGAGGCCGAGATGACCGCGGCCAGGCCGAGCCCGTGGCGGCGCACGAGCAGCGGCGCGGCGGGGGTCGGCAGCACGCCGGCGAGGAAGGCGTCGCCGCCGGCAGCGGTGACCCCGGCGGCGATCGCCGCCTCGAGCATCTCGCCCGACTCGCGGGTGTCCCGGACGATCAGCACCTGCGGGCGGCTGTCGGGGGCGAGCGTGACGGCCGCCCGTGCCAGTCCGAGCGCGAGGTCGGCGGTCAGGAACTCGCCCGCGCGCCCTCGCACGCCATCGGTTCCGAACAGCTGACGGGTCAGCGCTTCGAGAACTGCGGCCGCTTGCGGGCCTTCTTGAGCCCGGCCTTCTTGCGCTCCTTGACGCGCGGGTCGCGCGTCAGGAAGCCGCGGCGCTTGAGCTCGCCACGCAGGTTCGGGTCGGCCTCGAGCAGCGCCCGCGAGATGCCGTGGCGCAGCGCGCCGGCCTGGGACGAGACGCCGCCGCCGTGCATGTTGGCGACCACGTCCATCCGCGCGTCATAGCCGACCGCCTCGAGCGGCTGACGGATCACCCGCTGGAGCGTCGCGCGCGGAAAGAACGTGTCGAGCGGCTTGCCGTTGATCAAGTAGGTGCCCGTGCCGGGCTTGAGGATCACGCGCGCGACCGCGGTCTTGCGCTTGCCGGTCGCGGTGTAGCGCGCGCCGGCCGCGAGGTCAATCGCAGCGTCGGCGATCGGCTGCGCCTCGACCTGAGGCTCCTCGTCGGCGGCCCGCCTGGCGGCCTCTTCGGCCTCCGCCTCGGCGGCGGCACGAGCCTCGGCATCGAGAAACTGGTCGCTGTCGGTGACGATGTCCGGCACGAGGTCGGCGCCCGGGATCGCCGGCTTCTGACGCGGCGGAAGCTCCTCCTCGATGTACTCGACCTCCGCGATCACCACTTCCGTGGGATCGAGAACGACGGCGTCTTCGTCGACCGGCTGATCGCCGACCATGCTCTCCAGCGCGGGCTCGACCGGGATGATGATCGCGTCGCTCAGATCCTCGCCGGCGCCCGTCGGCTCCGGAGCGGCTTCGGGTGCGGGCTCCTCAGAGTCCGTCTGGTCTTCAAACTCATCGGTCACGACGAAAGCTCCATCGGCGAAGGTTGCTGGGCTGCGTGCGGATGCTCCGGCCCGGCGTACACCTTGAGCTTGGTGATCTGCCTGCGGGCGAGCCGGTTGCGCGGAAGCATCCCCTTGACGGCGATCCGGATGACCTCCTCAGGCCGGCGCTCCAGCATCTCGTTGAGAGACCGCGACTTGAGTCCGCCGGGATAGCCGGAGTGGCGGTAGTAGCGCTTGTCCTCGCGCTTGTTGCCGGTCACCGCGATCTTCTCGGCATTGACGACGATCACGAAGTCGCCGGTGTCGACGTGCGGCGTGTAGGTCGGCTTACGCTTGCCGCGCAGCGCATCCGCGATCTGGGTGGCGAGCCGCCCGAGCGTCTGCCCGGTGGCATCGACGATCAGCCAGTTGCGCTCGCGGTCGGCGGGTGTAGCGACGTAGGTCTTCATGGCACGCGTAGGCCGCGGGTCTCCGCGGCACGAGCGATCGATGATAGCCAGTCGCGCGAGCAACGTCGTCTGCCCTCGCCCATCTCCTACGCTGATGGGCAGTGGAGCTCCCGGTCACATTGCGCCGCATCGCCTACCGCGCCGGCTACAACGTCCTGCGGCTGGTCTGGCTGGTGCGGCGCCCGGCGGTCGACGGGGTCAAGTGCGTGATCACCGACGGTGACAGCGTGCTGCTCGTCCGCCACACCTACGGCAGCCCCCGCTGGGACCTCCCGGGCGGCCGGGTCGGCCGCGCCGAGCCGCCGCTGGACACCGCCCGCCGCGAGATGACCGAGGAGCTCGGCGTGCAGATCGCCGACTGGAACCCGCTCGGCGAGCTGCACGTCGAGATCGACCACCGCCGCGACACGATCCATCTGTTCCGCACCGAGCTGCGCTCGCCATCATTCCGCATCGACCGCGGCGAGCTGTCCGTCGTCCGCTGGTTCCGCCGCGCCGAGCTGCCCGCCGACCTGGCGCCGCACGTGATACCGATCCTCGCGCGCGCCGACCCGCTGCCAGCTCCCTGACACACGAACACGTCGGGCATCAGACCCCGGAAAGCATCAGACCCCGGCAAGCATCAGACCCAGGCAGGTTACATTGCCAAGATGGGGCCTCCGGGGGATCGCGCCAGCTCGCACGACCTTGGCTCGCGGTCCGCGCATGCGTGGCTCGAGGCGGTCACGCGCGAGGAACGGCGGGGCGAGCTCTTGGCCGCCTTCGACCTGGCCGAGCAGGGGTTGACCGAGCACCCTCAGGAGTTATCGCTCAAGCACAGAGCGGTGCTGGCGCTCGCGCGCGCCGGAGCGACCGATGAGGCCGCGCGGCGCTTTGGGGAGTACGGCCTCGACGGCGCCCAGGACGAGGACGTCGCGGCGCTGGGGGCCCGGATCGCCAAGGACTTCGCGCTGCGCGAGGAGGGCGAGGAGCGTCGCCGTCGAGCCGGAAGGGCGGCGCGGCGCTACCAGGCGGTGTTCGAGAGCACGGGTGGCTACTACCCGGCCATCAACGCGGCAACGCTGCTCCTGATCGCCGGGGAAGAAGCGCGCTCGCGCGAGCTGGCGGAGGTAGTGCTGGGCCTGCTCGAGGTGGAGGGAGACAACTCCTACTACTCCGCCGCAACGGAGGCGGAGGCGCACCTCCTGCTTGGCCACCAGAACGCCGCCGCGGCCGCTCTCGGGCGCGCGGCAGCGTGCCACGGCGGCGACTACGGGGCGCTGGCCACGACGCGCCGCCAGCTGCGACTGGTGTGCGAGACGCGCGCGCTCGCTCAAACGGTGCTGAGTCCGCTCAGCGGTCCCGGGGTCGTCTATTTCTGCGGCCACCGGATCGCGGCCGAGCACGATTCTGGCCGGTTTCCGGCCGACGCGGAGGCACGCTGCACCACGGCCATGGCCCAGGTGGTCGCAAGCCGGCCGCCGGCTTTCGCCTACGGCGCCCTGGCAGGCGGTGCGGACATCCTCTGGGCGGAGGCGCTACTCGCGCACGGCGGCTGCGAGCTGCACGTTGTGCTCCCGTTCGCGCTCGACGAGTTCATGCGGTGGTCGGTCGCGCCATGCGGCCCCAGCTGGGTCGAGCGCTGCGAGCGCCTGCTCGCGGCCGCCGCCGATGTCCGCTATGCGACCGACGACGCGTTCCTGGGTGACGACGTGTTGTTTCGCTACGGCGGCGAGTTCGCGATGGGCCTGGCGCTGCTGCGCGCCCGCTACCTGGACGCCGAGGCGTGGCAGCTCGCTCTCTGGGACGGCGGCCCCGCCCTGGGTATGGCGGGCACAGCGATCGACGTGGCCACATGGCGTGCCACCGGCCGCCTGGCCACGATCGTCTCGCCGGACGGAGGCGTCACTACGCACGAGCGCGGGCAGCCACGGCGCGCTTCCGCTGACCACCCGGCGTCCAGTCCGGGATCGACGCCGGCGTCTGCCGGGCGGGTCGTGCGAGCGATGCTGTTCGGCGACCTCACCGGGTTCTCGAAGCTCACCGACGAGCAGCTGCCGACCTTCACGACGCGCGTCCTCGGCGCCCTGGCCGACGTCGTTCAGACACATCAGGAGCGCATCCTGTATCGGAACACGTGGGGCGACGCGCTGTACCTGGTGCTCACCGACGCGGCGGCAGCCGCGTCGTGCGCGCTCGACCTCCAGCAGGCGATGGCGCGGATCGACCTCGAGTCCGACCGCCTGCCCGCCCACCTCGCGCTCCGGCTGGGCGGACACCTGGGCCCCGTGTTCCCAACCCACGACCCAGTACTCGACAGTGACGTGTTCATGGGCTCGCACGTCAGCCGCACCGCGCGAATCGAGCCCGTGACTCCGGCCGGAGCCGTGTACGTGACGGAGGCGTTCGCGGCCGCGCTGGTCCTCGCCGGCCAAATCGAGCTGACTTGTGACTACGTCGGCCACATGGCGGCAGCCAAAGGCTACGGGCGCCTCCGGATGTACCGGCTCCGGAGAGCGAGCGGTTCCGATTGGCCGGCTACTCCCACTCGATCGTGCCGGGCGGCTTGCTCGTGATGTCGAGCACGACGCGGCCGACCGGTCGGATCTCGCTGATCATCCGGCTCGCGATCTGCTCCAGCAGCTCGTAGGGCAGGCGGGCCCAGTCGGCGGTCATCGCGTCATCGCTCGTGACCGCACGGATCACGATCACGTTGCCATACGTGCGAGCGTCACCCTGGACGCCGACGGTGCGGATGTCGGGCAGCACGCAGAAGGACTGCCACAGGTCGCGGTACAGGCCGGCCCTGCGGATCTCGTCCTGGAGGATCGCGTCGGCCTCACGGAGGATGTCCAGGCGCTCGCGCGTGGCTTCGCCGCCGACGATCCGGATCGCCAGACCCGGGCCCGGAAACGGCTGGCGCCAGACCAGCCGCTCGGGAAGCCCGAGCTCGGCCCCGACCGCCCTGACCTCGTCCTTGAACAGCGAACGAAGCGGCTCGACCAGCTCGAACTCCAGATCGTCAGGGAGACCGCCGACGTTGTGGTGGGACTTGATCGTCGCCGTGCCGGTGCCGCCGCCCGACTCGATCACGTCCGAGTACAGCGTGCCCTGCACCAGGAACCGCACGTCCTCGAGCCGTCCGGCCTCCTCCTCGAACACGCGGATGAACTCGGCGCCGATCCGCTTGCGCTTCTCCTCCGGATCCGTGACCCCGCGCAACCGTGCGAGGAAGCGCTGCTCCGCGTCGACCGCGACGAGCGGGACGTGGAAGTGGTCGCGAAAGGCGGCGATCACCTGCTGGCCCTCGTTCTTGCGCATCAGGCCGTGGTCGACGAACACGCAGGTGAGCCGGTCGCCGATCGCGCGGTGGACCAGGAGCGCCGCGACGCTCGAATCGACCCCGCCAGACAGCCCGCAGATCGCGTGCCCGTCGCCCACCTGAGCCCGGATTCGTTCGATCTGCTCGTCGATCACCGACCGCGGGCTCCAGCTGCGCTCGCAGCCGCACACGTCGCTGAGGAAGTTCTCGAGCACCTTCTGCCCGTATGGCGTGTGCACGACCTCGGGGTGGAACTGGATCCCGTAGATGCCGCGCTCGCGCGACTCGAACGCCGCTACGGGCGAGGCGGTCGACGCGGCGAGCGCAGCAAAGCCCGGCGGCGGCTCGAACACGGTGTCGCGGTGGGACATCCAGCATGTCTGCTCCGGTGGCGTCCCGGCGAGCAGCGTGCCGGTGTCGCTGACGCGCAGCTCCGAGCGCCCGAACTCACCGACCTCGGCGCCCTCGACGCGCCCGCCGAGCTCGCGCGCGAGCAGCTGCATGCCGTAGCAGATGCCCAGCACCGGGATCCCGAGCTCGAGCAGGCGGGGGTCCAGCCGTGGCGCCCCATCGGCGTACACCGAAGCGGGGCCGCCGGACAGGATCAGACCCCGCGGCGCCCGCCGCGCGACCTCGTCAGGCCCGACGTGGTGGGGCAGGAGCGTGGAGAACACGCCGCACTCCCGCACCCGCCGCGCGATCAGCTGCGAATACTGCCCGCCGTAGTCGAGCACAACGATTTCCTCGTCGGCGGTCGATTGGCGCGAGCAACCGACAAGCGACTGCTGACTAATCAGGGATGCCAACGGCCGCCGCCCTGGCGCCCATGCCGACGCCCTGCTCACGCTGGAGGTGCTTGCCCTCGGTCTGCAGCGACGGCGCCACCATCAGCTCGGCGCGGTTGAACTCGGCGATGTCACGGTAGCCGCAGGTCGCCATCGAGGTGCGCAGGCCGCCCATCAGGTTGAACGTGCCGTCGTTCTCGCGAGCGGGACCCCTGATGATCTCCTCGAGCGTGCCGTTCGGCGTGGTCGCGACGCGGGCACCGCGGGGCAGCGTCGGATGGAACGTCGCCATCCCCCAGTTGAAGCCGCGGCCGGGCGCTTCGTAGGCGCGGGCGAGCGCCGAGCCGAGCATCACTGCATCGGCGCCGCATGCGATCGCCTTGGCGATGTCGCCGCCGTTGCGCATGCCGCCGTCGGCGATCACCTTGACGTAGTCGCCGGTCTCGAGCATGTGCTGCGAGCGCGCAGCGGCGACGTCGGCGATCGCGGTCGCCTGCGGGACGCCGATCCCGAGCACGCCGCGGGTCGTGCAGATCGCGCCCGGACCGACGCCGACGAGCACGCCCTTGGCGCCGGTGCGCATCAGGTGCAGGCCAGTGTGGTAGGAGGCGCAGCCACCGACGACCACGGGAATCGGATCGAGCTCGCGGATGAACTCCTTGAGGTTCAGCGGCGGGCGCGTCTCATCGCGCGAGACGTGCTCGGCCGAGACGACCGTGCCCTGGATGACGAGGATGTCGAGCCCCGCCTCGAGCGCGACCTCGTAGTACCTGCGGACCTTCTGCGGCGTCAGCGACGCAGCCGCGACCACGCCTTCGCGCTTGATCTCCTGGATCCGCTGGGCGATCAGCTCGGGCTTGACCGGCTCGCGGTAGATGTCCTGCATCTCGCGCGTGGCGATGTCCTTGGAGAAGCTCGCGATCCGCTCGAGCTGGGCGTCAGCGTCCTCGTAGCGGCAGAAGATCCCCTCGAGGTTGAGCACCGCAAGGCCGCCGAGCTTGCCGACGATCCCGGCGGTCTGGGGCGAGACGACGCCGTCGAGCGCGGCCGCCAGCAGCGGAAGATCGAACCGGTAGGGCCCGAGCACCCAGCTGATGTCGACGTCGTCGGGATCGCGCGTGCGCCGGGACGGCACGATCGCGATGTCATCAAACCCGTAGGCCCTTCGGGCCTTCTTTCCACGTCCGATTTCGACTTCCATCAGGTCATCCTAGTTCCGGGGGAGGACGGCAACGCCGCGCCTTTGGAGGAGCGGCGCCGGCGCCGGGCGGCAGACGCCCCCGGCACTGTCATCGTAGCTATCAGCTGACCTGCGCCGGCAGCGACAGGCGCTCGACCTGGATGCCCTCGAGCAGCCGGTCCACCTTTGCCGGCTCGAGGATCCCGGCGCCGATGTGCTGGGTCGATTCGGCGCCGCAGGCGACGCCGAATCTGAGGCAGTCGACCGGCTCCTTCCCGGCGTACCGGGAGGCGACGTAGCCGGCCAGGAAGGCATCCCCGGAGCCGATCGGCGAGCGCGCCTCGAGCGGTTCGATCCGGATCCGGTAGAGCGCCGGGGCGCCGTCGACCATGACGTGCGCGTAGCAGCCGTCGGCGACGGTCATGATCGCCTCGGCGGGACCGAGCCGGGCGATCTCGGCGACCGCCTGCGCTCGGTCGTCCACCTCGTTGAACTCGTGGCCGACGAGCTCCTCGGCCTCGAGCTCGTTGGGCGAGACGACATCGGGCTCGGCGCGGACCGCCTGGTGCAGGGGCTCCCCGTCGGTGTCGATGATCGTCACCACGCCGAGCTTGCGCACCGAGCGGATCAGGGAGGCGTACACGTCAGGCTCGACCCCGCGCGGGAGGCTGCCGGCGAACACGCAGATGCTCGCCCCGCGCGCGAGGTACATCAGCTTCTCCTTGCACAGCTCCAGCTCGCGCGGCGACACGGACGGGCCGCGTTCGTTGATCTCGGTGTGCAGCCCGGTCGTCGGATCCAGCACCGCTGTGTTGGTCCGCGATTCCTCACGGATCCTGACGAACGAGTTGAGGATCGCCTCGTCGTTGAGCGCCTCGACGATGCGGCTGCCGGTGGCGCCGCCGGCCAGCCCGGTGGCGATCACCGGCTGACCCAGCCGCTTGATCGCCCGTGCGATGTTGACGCCCTTGCCACCCGGCATCGTCTTCTGGTCGACCGTCCGGTGGCGCCTGCCGGGGGTGAAGTTGGGCACCTCCAGGGTCTTGTCGAGCGCCGCATTGAGGGTGACGGTGATGATCATCATTCCTCCAGCTCGCCGGTGGACAAGCCCCGCTGGGTTCGACGCCACCTGCCGGCGAGCGCCCCAGCTGCCCCGAGGGCGAGCGTGAGCAGTATCAGCGTAGTGGGTCCGGCTGGCAAGCTTGCAAGCTCGCGCCGCCCGCGCGCGCCCGGCCGCGCCGGCACCTGGCCCGCGCCGAGGACTGGCACCGGGTGGAACTGGCTGAAGCCGTAGTCGAGCAGGGCCAGCGCGCTCGCGTCGCGCGCCGCCTCGCTGGGCGTCCCGAGAACCGACGCCAGCAGGCTCATGCCGTCCCGCACGCCGAGCGCGACGAGCACGTAGCCGGCGGCAGCCGTGTGGCCGGTCTTGACACCCTGAATCCACGGGATCCGGCCGACGAGGTCGTTCCGGTTGATCACGTGCCGGACGTACCGCCCCGACCACAGCGTGGCGGCCGGGAGCGCGACGACCCGCCTGAAGTAGGCCGAGACCGACAGGTCGTAGGCGGCGAGCCGATCAAGGTCGCACGCGCTCGAGTAGTTGCCGGGCGTGTCGAGACCGATCGGGGTGGAGTAGTGGGTGTGGGTCAGATCGAGCGCCTGCGCGTCGGCGTTCATCATCCCGATGAACCTCGCCACCGAGCCGCCGCCGACGTTGTAGGCCAAGTCTTCGGCGGCGTCGTCAGCGCTCGGGAGCAGCAGCGCCAGGATCAGATCGTGCACGCTCATCCGCTCGCCCGGAACGAGCCCGATCTGCGAGTCGACCGGGCTCGGGTAGTAGTCGTTCTGGGTGAACACCTCAGACAGGTCGTGGACGTGCTGGAGGGTCACGAGCGCCGTCATCAGCTTCGTCGTGGACGCGATCGGCAGCTCCGCCTCGCCGTTGGCCTGATACAGGACGGCGTCGCTGCCCGCATCGAACAGGCACGCAGCGCTCGCATCCAGCGCCGGCGGGGGCGCCGCCGCGACCGCGGCGCGGGCACCGACCGCAGCGCCCAGCGCGCACGCGAGCAACGCCGTAGGCAGCCGCGCGCTCATCGCCGCAGGATCAGCCGCTGCCCGACGCGCAGCGAGGTGGACGATACCCCCGGATTGAGCGCCTCGAGCGTCTGCAGCGACACGCCCGTCCGCGAGGCGATCAGGTCAAGGCCGTCTCCCGGCCGCACCACGTAGAAGCGCTCGGGCGAGGACGGCTTCGGTTTGACCGGCGGCGAGTGCGCGTGCGTGACGACGTGCGGGCCCGCGCGCGACCGCCGGTCCGGCTTGGCGTGCGCCGGCTTGTTGTGCGTCGCGACCGTGCTGTGGACGATCAGGTAGATCCCGGCGCCCGTCGCGAGCAGGGCGAGCGGCGCGAGGTATCGAGCCGGGGTCCGCCGCTGACGCGCTCGGTCAGGCATCCCGCGGCGATCATACCCGCGGCCGGCGGCGCCGCTTGTCAGCCTCGCAACGCCCAGGCGAGCTCGCGCAGCCGGGAGGCTTCGCGCCTTGCCGCGTCGCCGGGCTCGCCACCCGCGCGTTGGTAGGCGTAGACGATTCCGCGG
>Ga0302235_10000255_pt1 | contig 45281 bp, 35 predicted proteins | sample II_Palsa_N3_3_FD_193577 | JGI IMG/M metagenome (GOLD analysis project Ga0302235, IMG submission 193577) | Peat permafrost microbial communities from Stordalen Mire near Abisko, Sweden - II_Palsa_N3_3 | ecosystem: Environmental > Terrestrial > Soil > Palsa > Peat permafrost | place: Sweden...
CGACGACCACCGCGACGACCGCGACGGCGACGGCGCGTGCCATCGGCCTGCGCTTCGCTGTCGCTCTGCTCGGCAGCGCCCTCGGCGACCGCCTCGTCGGCAGCGTCCTCGGTCGCGCCTTCACCCAGAGGCTCTTCGCCCTCGGCCTCGTACGAACCCTCCTGCGAACCCTCGGCACCCTCGGGCGCACCATCTTCGCGGCGACCGCCACGACGGCGACGGCGGCGACGACGGCGACCGCCCTCGCCCTCTTCGCTGCGCTCGGGACGCTCGGCGCGTTCCGCCCGCTCGGGCTTGGCCGGACGCTCGGTCTCTTCCTCGTCCGTGGTCTCTTCGATCTCGTCCTCTTCCTCCTCGATCTCGTCGATCAGCAGGTCGTCGGGATCGGGTTCGGGCATCGGCGGCAGCTTGGGCGCATGCGCCGGCGGCGGGCCGGAGATATCGACCGTCATCCGCGCGCCTTCGTCGTGGTGATCGGGGATCACCTCGATCTCGACGCCGTAGCGATCCTCGATCTCGCTGATCTCGGCGCGCTTGCGGTTGAGCACGTAGATCGTCGCCTCGCGCGAAGCGCGCAGCGTGAGCAGGATGCCGCGGCCGCGTGCGGCGGCCTCCTCGAGCAGGCGCAGCGCGGACAGGCCGGCGGACGAGGCGGTGCGGACGAAGCCCGTGCCCTCGCAATGCGGGCAGATCCGCGTCGAGGCCTCCAGCACGCCGGTGCGCAGCCGCTGGCGGCTCATCTCCATCAGGCCGAAGCTGGAGATGCGGCCGATCTGGATGCGCGCACGATCGTTCTTGAGCGCCTCCTTCATCGCCTTCTCGACCTTCCGGACATTGGAATTATTGTCCATGTCGATGAAGTCGATGACGACGAGGCCGGCCATGTCGCGCAGGCGAAGCTGGCGCGCGATCTCATGCGCCGCTTCCAGGTTGGTCGCGGTCGCGGTCTGCTCGATGTTGTGCTCGCGGGTGGAGCGCCCCGAGTTGATGTCGATCGAGACCAGCGCCTCGGTCGGGTTGATCACCAGATAGCCGCCCGACTTAAGCTGGACGACGGGCTGGTACATCGCGGTCAGCTGATCCTCGACGCCGAAGCGCTGGAACAGCGGCACCGCGTCGATATAGGGCCGGATCTTCTTCGCGTGCGCCGGCATCAGCAGCTTCATATATTCGCGCGAGGTCTTGTAGCCCTCGGGGCCCTCGACCAGCACCTCGTCGATCTCGCGCGAATAGATGTCGCGGATCGCGCGCTTGATGAGGTTCGAATCCTCGTAGATCAGCGCAGGCGCCTCGGACTTGAGCGTGCCCTCGCGGATCCCGTCCCACAGGCGCGCCAGATAATCGAAGTCGCGCTTGATCTCGACCTTGGTGCGCTGGAGCCCCGCGGTGCGCACGATGCAGCCCATCGTCTTGGGGAGCTTCATCTCCGCCATGATGACTTTCAGCCGCTTGCGATCGGCGACGTTGCTGATCTTGCGGCTGATCCCGCCGCCGTGCGACGTGTTGGGCATCAGCACGCAGTAGCGGCCGGCGAGCGACAGATAGGTGGTCAGCGCGGCGCCCTTGTTGCCGCGCTCCTCCTTGACGACCTGCACCAACAGCACCTGACGCCTGCGGATGACGTCCTGGATCTTGTATCGGCGGCGCAGATTCTGGCGGCGGCGGCGCAGCGCCTCGACCTGGTCGCCATCGCTGCCACGCCCGGCGGACTTGGCCGGCTTGGCGTGCTCGCCATCCTCATGGTCGCCATCCTCGTGCGGATGGTCCTCGGCGGCGTCGAGATGCTCGTGGCCGCCATCGGTATCGAGACGCTCGATCGAGGTCTCGTCGATGTCGTGCGCGTGCGCCTCTTGGCCGTGGTCGTCATGATGATCGTCGTCGTCGTGATAATCGTCGTCATCATCGTCGGCGAACGCGAGCGCATCCTCTGCTTCCTCGCGGAGCAGCGCGTCGCGATCTTCCTTGGGGATCTGGTAGTAATCCGGGTGGATTTCCGAGAACGCCAGGAAGCCGTGGCGATTGCCGCCGAACTCGATGAACGCGGCCTGCAGCGACGGCTCGACGCGCGTCACTTTGGCGAGATAGATATTGCCCTTGAGCTGCTTGCGTTCGGCGGATTCGAAATCGAACTCTTCGATACGGTTATTATGTGCGACCGCGACCCGGGTCTCTTCCGGGTGGCGCGCGTCGATCAGCATGCGCGTCGTCATTATATGTTCTCCGGGCGCGCCGGCCGCGGCTCGAAAGCCGCGGGTGCGCCGATAAGCTGGTATCTATGGGATATGCCGGCCCGGCCGGCGCGGTGCGCCTGGGGGCCGACGGGATGGAAACAGGGATGAACATGCGCGTCGCTGCTGCATGCCGGGCCGGATCGGCCGGGCGCCCCGTCCACGCGCCGACATCCTCACGGATGCACGGGACGCAGGACGAGATATGCAACATGGCGACGGTCAACCTAAGCCGCCGGCCGCCAGGAACGGCGCCGGCCTGAGGGCGCGGGGCGATCGTCCTGCGGGCAGGACAGCCGTCTGCGCGACACCCGTCACCGGTGCTAGCACCCGTGTAGGCATACGGCAAGCAAGCGGTGGCGGCGGGCGCGATGCGCGGTATCGCGGGGCCTGATCGAGGCTCGCTTGCCGCAACGAACTGGATCCCGCTAGGCTCTTGCGATGAACAGAGCCCTCCTCCTCTTCGCGCTGCCGCTGCCGCTGCTGCTCGCCGCCGCACCGTCGCCCTATGCCGCCCGCGTCGCGCACGTCCTGAAGGCGACGCCGCTGATCGACGGGCATAACGACTGGGCGGAGTCGCTGAGGGAACGCGAGGGCGAAGGCCGCTGGACGCTCGATCTGCGCCAGGGGCTGGGCAGCAGGCCGATCCCCTACAATACCGACATCGCGAGGCTGCGGCAGGGGCAGGTCGGCGGCCAGTTCTGGTCGGTGTGGGTCGACGCCGGCTTGCCGCCGCTCGAGCAGGTGAAGCAGACCCTAGAACAGATCGATCTCGTGAAGGACATCGTCGCGCGCTATCCCGACACCTTTGCGCTGGCGCGCACCGCCGACGACGTGCGCCGCATCCACAGGAGTGGTCGCATCGCCTCGATGATCGGCGTCGAGGGTGGCAACCAGATCGCCGACAGCCTGTCGGTGCTGCGCGCCTATCACGATCTCGGCGCGGGCTATCTGACGCTGACGCATTCGAAGACGATCGATTGGGCCGACTCGGCGACCGACGATCCCAGGCACGACGGGCTCACCCCGTTCGGCGAGGCGGTAGTCCACGAACTCAACCGGCTGGGCATGCTCGTCGATCTCTCCCACGTCAGCGAAGGCACGATGCGCAGCGCCTTGCGCGTCAGCAAGGCGCCGGTGATCTTCTCGCATTCGAGCGCGCGCGCGCTCGACGACCATCCCCGCGACGTGTCGGACGACGTGCTGAAGCTGGTGGCGGCCAATGGCGGCGTGGTGATGGTCAATTTCGCGCCCTCCTATCTCACCGAGGCGCACCGCCATTGGGGCGCGGAGGAGGCCGCCGAGAAGGTGCGGCTCAACGCGCCGCCGTTCGGTGGTCTCTACATCGGCCAGCCCGACAAGGCGGCGGCGGTGATGACGCAATGGCACCGCGACAACCCCGAGCCACGCGTGACGCTCACCGATGTCGCCGATCACATCGATCATATCGCCAAGGTGGCGGGCGTCGACCATGTCGGGATCGGCTCGGATTTCGACGGCGTCGACAATTCGCTGCCTGACGGGCTGGGCGACGTATCGACCTACCCCGCGCTGCTCGCCGAGCTGATGCGGCGCGGCTGGAGCGACGCCGACATCGCCAGGCTGGCGGGCGGCAACGTGCTGCGCGTGATGGCGCGTGCCGAGGCTGTGGCGGCATCGATGCGCAGCGAGTTGCCCGCTACGGCGACGGAAGCCTCGCTCGACGCGGCAAAGCGCTGACGAGTCAGTCTTTGTCGTCCGTTCCATTCGCGGCGTGCAGCATCACCAGCCGCGCGAGCAGCGTCGCGGGAAATAGCTGACCGATCACCGATTCGAGGCTGGCGAGGCTGCGCACCATCGGATGCACCGCCATGATCTCGCCGGTGCTGCCCGTCGTCAGCGAACCCAGGCTGAAATAGAGCAGCCCGCTGAACTGCGCGCGCGGCCCCGCCGCCATGCCGCTGAACGCGCCGTCGGTGACGAGCATCGTCAGCCGGTAGAGCCCCGCGAAGATCAGCGCGACGTAGAGATAGAGGATCACCGCGCCCAGGATGCGGTGAACGGTCACCCTACCCGGCCCGAATGCGGCGATCGCGACGATCGTTGCCACCGTCACGTCGAAGCCAATCGTCACCACGACCTTGATCGCGGCGATCACGAACGCGGTCTGCCCCAGCCGCCATTGCAGCGTCGCGAGCAGCGAGGCGACGAACGCCAGCGCGACCGCGGCGCGCACCGCGGGGTGGCGCGCGATCACCAGCATCGTCGTCGCGGCAAGCCCGAAGCGCAGCATCTCGACGAGATCGGCCGAGGCCGCGCCGGTCGCCGCCAGCGGCGCGACGACGAACACCACCGCGATCTGGATCGCGAGGATGATGCTGAAGCCGACGTCGTTGCCGCCCGGCGTTCGGCGGATGTGCATCATCGAGATCCTTCGTCTGCCACGCCCGTCGGCGCCGTTGCCCGTCATGACCTGAACGCCGCGGTAACCGGCGCACCACGGCTGTTCCTGCGGGTGTGCGTCGGCTAGGACGGGCGCCCGCGTCCCGCGCTCGAAGGACCAGCATGATGATCGACCGCGCGCAAGTGGCGCCGCCCCGCAGCCCGGGATTTCTGTGCGCACGCGCCGCGTCGCGCTGGCTGCTCGCGGTCGCCTATTTCCTCGTCGGGGTGGAGCATATCCGCTCGCCGCACGGCTTCGTCGCGATCGTGCCGGGCTGGGTGCCGTTTCCGCAGCAGACGGTGTTCGTCACCGGGCTGTGCGAGCTCGCGGGATCGATCGCGCTGCCGACGACGCGGCTGCGCTGGTGGGCGGGCGTGATGCTCGCCGCCTATGCGGTGTGCGTCTATCCCGCCAACATCAACCACGCGATCAACGGCATCGCGGTCGGCGGTGCCTCGCTCGGCTGGTGGTATCACGGGCCGCGGCTGGCGGCGCAGCCGCTGATCGTGTGGTGGGCGCTGTTCGCGGGCGAAGTGACCGAATGGCCGTTCCGCCGGCCGCGCTAGGCCTCCTCGCGCTCGGGTAGCTGCCGCGCCCAGCGTTCGGCGACGCGAACCGGATCGAACAGATGCCGCCCATGGACCAGCATCGCTACGCCCATGCTCGCGCATCCGAAGGCGAGCAGCGCCAGCAGATAGGCGAGCGGCATCGTCGTCGGGTCGCGGCCCCGCGCGTCGGCGACAAGGTGCATCCCCGCGCCATAGGCCAGCGCCACGAGCACCGCCCCCGCGAACCGCAGCGAGACCGCTGCCCATGAACCAAGCCGTGCCATATCGCGCGTCCACCGTTGAAGCGGAGACGCATCTATCGTGCGGCGCATAGGAAAAGGAGACGCGCGGACGGCGGTTCGCATAGCATTTGCGTAGGATTCGTCGTCGGTGCGCGGCTCGGGCTAGGTCGCGGCCCCGATCAGCCGGTAGCCGATCCCGAGTTCGTTGACGACGAGCGTCGGCCGCGTCGGGTCGGCCTCGAGCTTCTGTCGCAGATTGCGGATCAGCACGCGCAGATATTCGACATGCCGTTCGTGATCGTTGGGCCAGACCGCGCGTAGCAGGTGCTGGTGCGTGATGACGCGGCCGGGGAAGCGCGCCAGCTCGGCAAGCGCGACGAACTCCTTGGGGGTGAGATGCACCGCCTCGCCGTCGCGCGTGACGCGGTGGCCGAGCAAGTCGATCGCGACGCCGCCCGCTGTCAGCGCGGTCTGTCCCCCGTCGGCCGTCAGCCGGTGGCGCAGCGCCGCGCGGACGCGCGCAAGCACCTCGTCGGTGTCGAACGGTTTGGTGACATAGTCGGCGGCACCGAGATCGAGCGCCGCGACCTTCTCGTCGGTCGCATCGCGCGCCGAGACGATCAGGATGGTGGCGCTCGACTGTCTGGCGATCAGCGGGATCAGCTCGATCCCGTCGCGATCGGGAAGCCCCAGATCGAGCAATATGACTGCGGGATCCTTCACAGCGAGGCGCTCCATCGCCTCCCGCGCGGTGCCCGCCTCGGACACGGCATAGGCGGCGCGCTCGAGCGCACCGCGCAGCAGCCGCCGGATCGCCGGCTCGTCGTCGACGATCAGGATCGTGGCAGGGGTGGTCATGCGAACGCGCCCTCGTCGAGCGACGTGACCAACAGCGTCTCGCCGAAGCGCAGTCCGAAGCACGCGCCGCGCGGCGCCGTGCGGTTCGCCGCCTCGATCCCCACCCCCATCGCATCCGCAAAACCCTTGACGATCGCGAGCCCCAGCCCCGTCCCCGTCCGTGCGCGATCCGATCCCTCGATCCGCCGGAAGGTCTCGAACACCGCCTGCTCCTCGCCCGGCGGCAGGCCGCTGCCCTCGTCCATCACCGACAGCGTCAGCCCGGCGGCGTCGCGCTGTGCCGCGATCGTGATCGGCGTGCCCGGCTCGCCGTGACGGCCGGCATTGTCGAGCAGGTTGATCAGCACATGATGGAAAAGCTGCGGATCGACGCGGACCATCGGCAGATCGGCAGGCAGCTCGATCCGCACCTCCCGGCCCGCCAGGATCTGCTGCGTGTCGTGGAGCGCGCCCGCGACCGCGTCGGTCAGGTCGATCGCCTGGATGTTGAGCTTCAGCGCACCCGCCTCGACGCGCGCCATGTCGAGCAGATTGGCGACGAAGCGGTTGAGCCGCGCGGTCTCGACCGAAATGTCGTCGAGCAGCGCGGGCGTCGGCGCGCGCTTCATCTCGTCGACCGCGGCGCGGATCGCGGTCAGCGGCGTGCGCAGGTCGTGGCTCACCGACGACAGCAGCGCGGCGCGCAGCCGGTCGCGCTCGCGCAGCTCGGCAACGTCGCGCATCTGGTTCTCGATCTGCATCCGGTCGAGCACCAGCGCGGCCTGGTCGATCAGGCTCATCAGCAATTGCAGCTGGTCCGAACGGATCGGGTTGCGCCCGTCGTCACGCGCGACGCCCAGCGCCGCCATCGTCCGGTCGGTCGCGCGCAACGGGTGGAACAGCCAGTCGGACGCGGTCAGCGTGTCCGATCCGCGCCCCGCCGGCTGCGCCTTGTCGAGCGTCCATTGCGCCGCGGCCATCTCGATCGTCGCGAGCCGGTCCTCGGGCGGATAGGCGGCGCGCAGCACGGGGCCCGCCTGCGACGGCATCAGCAACGCGGTGCGCACGTCGAACAGCCGCGCGACCTCGGCGCAAATCGCCTGCATCAGCTCCTCGTCGGTGCGCGCGGCGGTGAGCTGGCGCGCGAAGCCCGCGATCGCCGCGTTCTGGCGCGCGCTAGACCCGGCGAGATCGGCCTGCGTCCTGGCGCGTGCCGCGAAATGGCTGGTGACGAAGGCGACGCCGAGCAGCACCAGTAGCGTCACGACATTCTCGGGATTGCTGACGCTGAACGTGCCGACCGGCGGCAGGAAGAAGAAATTGTACGCCAGTGACGAGGCCAGCCCCGCGAATACCCCCGGCCACCGCCCGAACAGGCTGGCGGCCAGCATCACCGGCAGCAGATAGAGCAAGGCGACGTTGCCAAGCGCGAGGATGTGGAACAGCCCGGTCGCCGCGACGGTGACCGCCGCGACCATCAGCAGCGTCGCGAGATAGGCGCGCCAGACGCCGGGATCGGGTCGCGACACCGTGCGGCGGGCCGTTGGCGCGCTCTCGTCAGCGAGCGGCAGGACGTGGACCGCCATCCCCGACGTCTCGCGCACCAGCCGATCGACCACCGAGCGATGCCGCAGCTCGAACCAGCGCGAGCGCGGCGACTTGCCGATGACGAGCTGCGTCGCGCGCGCCTCGGTCGCGAACGCGCTCAGGCCGGTGAACACCGAGGTCGCCGGCACCGTCGCGACCGCGCCGCCAAGCTGGCTGGCGAGGTTGAACGCGGCGGCGATGCGGCGCTGCTCGGCCTCGCCGAAATGCTGCGTGCGCGGCGTCTCGATATGCACCGCGGTCCACGGCGCGCGCAGCGCGTCGGCGATGCGCTTGGCGGTGCGCACGAGCAGCTCGGCGCCGGGCAGCTCGTTGATCGCGACGACGATCCGCTCGGTCCCCGCCCAGGTGCCAGCCAGCGCATGCTCGCGGACATAATCGAGCATCTGCGCATCGACCGCCTGCGCCGCGCGGCGCAGCGCCAGCTCGCGCAGCGCCGACAGATTGGACTTGGAGAAGAAATGGTTGAGCGCGCGCGCCGCCTCGTCGGGAATATAAACCTTCCCGTCCTTGAGCCGGTCGATCAGTTCGTCGGGCGGGATGTCGACGACCTCGATTTCGGCGGTCTCGAGCACCGAGTCGGGCACCGTCTCGCGCACGCGGACATGCGTGAACGAGGCGACGACGTCGTTGAGGCTCTCGAGATGCTGGATGTTGAGCGTCGAATAGACGTCGATTCCTGCCGCCAGCAGCTCCTCGACGTCCTGGTAGCGCTTGGGGTGGCGGCTGCCCGGCACATTGCTGTGCGCGAGCTCGTCGACCAGCACGAGCCCGGGGCGGCGCGCGAGGATCGCGTCGAGGTCCATCTCGGCAAGCGTGCGGCCCTGGTGCGCGAGTTCGGCGCGCGCGATCGTCTCGTGTCCGCGCGTCATCGCCTCGGTCTCGGCACGGCCGTGCGTCTCGACCACGCCGATCACTACGTCGGTGCCGCCCTTGCGCCGACCCGCGGCCTCGGAAAGCATCTCATAAGTCTTGCCGACGCCGGGCGCCGCGCCGAGAAACACTTTCAACCGTCCCCGCCCCTCTCGCGCGACGAGACGCAATAGGGCATCGGGATCGGGTCTGTCGTCGCCGGGCTTCACCGCTCTCCTGTAGCGCCGAGCCCGTGCGGCTGTCGATCAGGCGCTAGCGACCGGCGGCGAACCCGCGCGCCTGCGCCGCACGCCACAGCGCCAGCCCCTCGCGGCGCACTGCCTCGGGCAGCGTCGCCTGTGTCAGGTCGCTGCGTGCGCTGCCGGGGAAGATCAGCGTGGTGACATCGCCGCCGATGCTCTCCATCGGATCGACCACGCGCCGGCAGACCCCGTCCGTCCCCCGCTGAGCGCACAATTCGCGGCCGAGCGCGCGGTGCAGCGCGAGCGACCCCTCGCCGAGCTTCGCGAAGGGGCCGGTGTCGGCGACGATCACCGGCACGACATGCCCGCGCGCGATCACCACGCCGAAATTGCCGACCCCCACGCCGGTCAACCGCGCGAACTCGCCGCGCACGTCGCGCGGGCCGGCTTCGGGGATGACCACATAGGGGATCGCATCGGCATCGACGGGGCGGTCGCGACCCCTGGCGTCGGGCAGCATGAGTGCGGTCGGGCACTGGTCCATCGCGCCGTGCGCGGGGCTGCAGGCGAAGGACGAGCCGTCGAGATCGACTGCGAGCTTGGCGGTATAGGCGATCGCACCATCGGGCAGGCGGCGCAGCGCGGCCACCGCATTGGGATCATCGCGGCAGCCGTGCGTGCGATGCCCGCGGAAGCGATCGGCTCGGTCGCAGGCGTCGAACTGGCGGCGATAGCCCTCGTCGATCGGCTGCCCGGGCGGCAGATCGACGCCCCGGGGCCAGGGCGACGATGCCAGTGCGGCGGCGAACAGGAGCGCGGCGACCATGCGCGCGCCATAGCCGCACGCGGTGGCTGCGGCGACCGCTTACCGGCGGCCCGAGGCGGATTTGCGGCGAGTGCGTGCGCGGATGCTCAGGGCTTGGCGGCGGGGGCGGGAGCAGGCGGTGCAGGCTCGCCTTCCAGCTTCGCGTCGGCGGCCGCGATATCCGCCGGCACGGGCGGGATCGACGCATAGGGCAGGTCACGGTGCAGCGTCAGCGACCAGCGCGTCAGCCACTCGTCGCCGTCGGGCCCGACATAGGTGTCGGCGATCTTGTAGGCCGGATCACGCATCGCTGTGTCGAGCGGCACGACGGTCAGATGCGCCTTGTCTAGGATCGCGGCGAGCGCGTCGATGCTGACCGCGTTGAGCCGGCTGGCGTGGAGCAGGAAGACGAAGGCGGGCTCGCGGCCGAGCAATTGCTGCCCCGCCTGCTGATACCAGGCGACGATCTTGGTCGTGAACTCGAGATAGGCCGCGCGAATATGCGCCGCCTGCTTCATGTCGTTGTGCGCGAGCGCGTCGTCATAGGGTTCGGCGAATTCCCAGTCCGAATTCTCCATCGTCACCGGCGCAATGCGGTAGCCGTGATCGTGCAGCCAGCCTTCGAAGCGGTGGCGTGTCTCGATCGTCAGCCCGGTCTCGAGATAGGGATAACGATACCAGCGCTCGTGCCGGCCGCGCGCGGCGAGCAGCTTGCCGGTCTCGACCTGCCCGCGGGCGACGTCGGCGATATACGTCTCGACCGGGACCTTATCGAGCGAGAAGTGCGAATAGCTGTGGTTGCCCAGATCCATGCCCGCATCGAGCCAATGCTTGAGCCAGGCAATGCGGGCGGGCTTGTCATAGCCCTCGAGCTGGATCTCGTTGACGAAGCCGGTAACCCGCCAATGGTGCCGCTGGAAGCCGTCCAGCAGCGCGTCGGTGATGCGCGTGCCCTCGGCGGTCGATGCGTAGCGGCCGAACGTCGGCAGATCGTCGAAGGTAAGCGCCACGGTGCCCGCCTCGAGCGGGGTCGCGGCAAGCAGCAGGCCAGCGGCGAGCAGCGCGCGGGTGAACAGGTGGAGGCGAATCATCGTCATGCCCTTGCTTAACAGGCGATTTGCCGCGCGCCATGGTGGCACGACACCGGCTTTCGCAAAAAAATCGGTAGCGTGTCGCAACCTTCCTTCCCGTGGTGCATTCAGCAGTCAGGACCCGGGCGCCCCCCTCGCCCGGAACATCCTCCCCGAACTTTGGCCCCGTCGGCATGTCCGACGGGGCTTTCTTTTTGCCTGGCGCCGGGCGACGGCTATGCTGACGGCGATCAAGGGAGACGATGGCGTGGCGACGGGCGAAGACGAGACTTTCGAACATGCTGACGAGCGCGCGCAGCTCCATTTCCTCGCCGCTCTGGTCGATGAACTGATGAAGGCGCTGCAGGCGACGGGCACGATGCGCCGCGACCAGCTGCAGGACATCGAGAATGCGGTAAGCGCGCGGACGGGGTCGGCGCCGCGGGCATGGTGACGCCGCGCGCTTGACGCGTCGCTCGCAGCCGCGCGGCGCGCTATTCGGCGCCGAGCCGGCCGGTGGGTCCGGTAGCGTCATAGAGTGCCGGAGCGATACCGCGCGCCGTCTGCAGCGTCTGTTGTGCTTCTGTTCAGCCGGGGTGTCGGTGAATGCGCCGAACCGCATCGGAGCGCGCGGATGCCTCTAAAATCGCGCGCGACGGGACACTATATCGTTAACAGCGTTGATGCAGCTGTGCAGGCCGGCGGCGGACAAGGAGCGTGAGTATGATCAAGCGGAATGGATGGATGGCGCTGGCGTGCGGCGTCGCGATGATCGCGGCAGCACCGGCGATGGCGCAGCGGGCCGGCGGTGGCGGTGGTCACGGCGGCGGTGGCGGTGGCGGCGGCTTCCATGGTGGTGGCGGCGGCGGTGGTTTCCACGGCGGCGGTGGCGGCGGCTTTCATGGCGGCGGCGGACGTGGCGGCTTCCGCGGCGGACGCGGCTACGGTGGCTATGGTGGTTGGTACGGCGGCTACGGCTTCTACGGTGACCCGTTCTTCGGCGTCGGCTTCGACGATTTCGACGGCTGGGGCGGTGGCTACGACGGCTATTATGGCGGCGGTTACGGCGGCGGCGGTTACGATCAGGGCTATTATGGTGGCGACGGCTATGCAGCCAGCGGCTACCAGGCGCAGGGTTATCCGCAGGGCGGTTATCAGGGTGGCGGCTACCAGGGCGGCGGCTATGGTTGCCAGCCGGTCTGGGATCCGTCGCTGAACAGCTACGTGCCTGCCTGCAACTGAGCCACGTGCGCTAAACGAAAAGCCTCGCGACGATCGACGTCGCGGGGCTTTTTTCTTGTCGACGTTTCTTACCGACGCATCACGACAGGAACGGCTTGCCCTCATGCGCGACGAGCAGGTCGTGCATGTCGGAGGCATGATCCTCCTCGTCGGCGAGGATGTGCTCGAGCATGATCCGCGTCGTCGGATCGTCCTGCCCGAAATAGCGGATCAGTTCCTGATAATGCTCGATCACGAGCCGCTCCGCGATCAGGTTCTGCTTGATCATCTCGATGAGGTTGCCGCCCTTGCCATATTCGGTGGCGGAGCGGCTGGCGAGGCCCTCGGGATCGAGATTGGGGATGCCGCCGAGCTGATCGATGCGGTTGGCGGCGAGCAGCATATGCTCGTGCTCGCTCTTGGCATGTTCCTCGAACTCGGCCGAGACACTCTCGCTGGTGATGCCCTCGGCGGCGATCGCGTGCATCTGGTAGCGCAGCACGCAGACCAGCTCGGTCGCGACCACGGTCTGCAGCAGTTCGATCGTTTTGTCGGCATCGCCCTTGTACATCGCGGTCACCGCGCCGTCCTCGAGCGACGCCTTGGCGCGCGCGCGCAGCGTCTCGACATCGGTGAGGAAGGCGGACTTGTCGGGCTGGTCGGTCATGATCATGCTCCTTCGCGCCGTCGCAGCGACGGGCTTTCGCACTGAGACGTGCCGTTTCGCGCATGGTTCCTGTGGCGAATCGTTCGCAATCCAGCCTAGCTTCACCCGTCCCGCTCGCGGCCGGTGAACCGACTCCGCGGCGCGGCGTTAAGCCAAAAGTTTTCGTGGAATTGGAACATGCTCGGACAATGACCGCATCGCCGCACCACTCTTCGGATCAATTTGCCCAAGCGTTCGATGCGCATATCCAGCAAGCGGCATTGCTCGACCTGAGCGACCGGTTCCGCGCGCTCGGCGACCCGGGCGATCTCGCCTATGCCGCCGCCGAGATCCTCGCTACCACCTTCGGGATCAGCCGTGTGGGCTATGGCACGATCGATCCCGCCACCGAGACGATCACCGTCGAGCGCGACTGGAACGCGCCGGGTATCGCAAGCCTCGCAGGCGTGCTGCATTTCCGCGACTATGGCTCCTATATCGACGATCTCAAGCGCGGCGATACCGCAGTGGTCGACGACGCGCGGCTCGATCCGCGCACCGCGCCGACCGCGGCTGCGCTGGAGGCGATTTCGGCGCGCGCGTTCGTCAACATGCCGGTGACCGAGCAGGGCGGATTCGTCGCCTTGCTCTATCTCAATCACGACCGTCCGCGCGCGTGGAGCGACGCCGAGCTGGGCTTCATCCGGGAAGTCGCGGATCGCACGCGCGACGCGGTCGAGCGCCGGCGCGCGGAAGACGAGCTGCAGCGGCTCAACGCGATGCTGTCCGACGAAGTGCGGCAGCGCACCGCCGAACGCGACGCGCTGTGGGAGGCGACGCCAGACCTGCTCTGCGTCGCGACCGCCGACGGCCGTTTCCTCGAGATCAATCCGGCCTGGTCGATCGCGCTGGGCTGGAGCGAGGCCGAGCTCAAGGCGGAGCCGTTCGCGGCGTTCATCCACCCCGACGATCTCGCCGGCACGCATGCCGCGATGGCCGCGCTGATCGATGGCGACAAGGTGTTCGACTTCGCCAACCGCTATCGTCGCAAGGACGGCGACTATCGCTGGCTCAGCTGGAACGCGGTGCCGCGCGGCGAGCTGATCTACGCGGTGGTGCGCGACGTCACGCAGGCGCGCGAGCAGCAGGAGGCGCTGCGCCGTACCGAGGACGCGCTGCGCCAGGCGCACAAGATGGAGGCGGTCGGCCAGCTGACAGGCGGCCTCGCACACGACTTCAACAATCTGCTCGCCGGCATTTCGGGGTCGCTCGAGATGATCCAGATGCGGCTTTCGCAAGGCCGCAACGCGGATGTCGAGCGCTATGTGTCGGCGGCGCAGAACGCCAGCAAGCGCGCCGCCTCGCTCACCCACCGGCTGCTCGCCTTCTCGCGTCGCCAGACGTTCAGCCCGGTAGTGACCGAGGTCAACCGGCTTGTGGTCGGGATGGACGAGCTGATCCAGCGCTCGATGGGGCCGTCGATCGATGTCGAGATGGTCACCGCCGCGGGCCTGTGGAACAGCTGCATCGATGCCAACCAGCTCGAGAACGCGCTGCTCAACCTGTGCATCAACGCGCGCGACGCGATGCCCGAAGGCGGCAGGCTGACGATCGAGACGGGCAATCGCTGGCTCGACGAGCGCACCGCGCGCGAGCGCGACCTGATGCCCGGCCAATATATCTCGCTGTGCGTCAGCGACACCGGCACGGGCATGCCCAAGAGCGTGATCGATCGCGCCTTCGATCCCTTCTACACCACCAAGCCGATCGGCCAGGGCACGGGCCTTGGGCTGTCGATGGTGTATGGCTTCGCGCGCCAGTCCGAGGGGCAGGTGCGGATCTATTCCGAGGTCGATCAAGGCACGATGGTGTGCATCTACCTGCCGCGCCATCTCGGCGAGGGAGAACCCGACGCGGTCGACGACCAGCTGCCGCTTCTTGTGCAGGCGGCGGACGGCGAGACCGTGCTCGTGGTCGACGACGAGCCAACGGTGCGGATGCTCGTCGTCGATGCGCTGCACGAGCTCGGCTATGTCGCGATCGAGGCCGGCGACGGCGCGGCCGGGCTCAAGATATTGGAATCGGACACGCGGATCGATCTATTGATCACCGACGTCGGGCTGCCGGCGGGGATGAACGGCCGCCAGCTTGCCGACGCGGCGCGGACCGCGCGACCGGGGCTTAAAGTGCTGTTTATCACCGGCTATGCAGAGAATGCCGTGCTCAGCCACGGCCATCTCGATCCGGGGATGCACGTCCTGACCAAGCCGTTCGCGATGGACATTCTGGCAGACCGCATCCGCGGCCTGATCACCGCCTGAAGGGACGAGACATGGCCGGCATGGACGACATGATGATCGACACGCCCGAAGGCCCGATGCGCTGGGCCGATTGGAAGAAGAAGAACCCGGTCCAGCTCCCCTCGCGCCGCACCAAGGGCAAGGATCTGCCCAACAAGATCAAGCAGCGCACCGACGAGGCCTGAGAGGCTCAGCGTCGACAATCGGGCGGCGGACGGGCAAGGCGCGCCGATGCCGCACATCGTCGCCATCACAGATCCCGCCGATCCGCGCATCGACGCCTATCGCGACATCCGCGAGCGCGATCTTGTCGGCCGCGACAGCTTGTTCGTCGCGGAAGGCCGCGTCGTGCTGGCTATGCTGGTCGCGTCCGCGGCGTTCCGCGCCCAATCGCTGCTGATCGCCGCGCACCGGCTGGAGGCGCTCGCCGATCTGATCGCGCTGCTGCCCGACTCCGTGCCCGTGTTCGCGGTCGCGCAGGCGGTGATGGACGGGATCGCGGGCTTCCCGCTCCACCGCGGCATCCTCGCGATCGGGCAGCGGGTCGCGACGCCCGATGCCGATACGTTGCTTGGCACGCTGGAGGGCGACGGCGACGTGCTGCTGCTCTCGGGGATCGGCAACCACGACAATATGGGCGGCCTGTTCCGCAACGCCGCCGCCTTCGGCACCCGCGCGATCCTGCTCGATGCGGATTGCTGCGATCCGCTCTATCGCAAGGCGATCCGCGTTTCGGTAGGCGCCGCGCTGCTGGTGCCGTTCGCGAAGCTGGCACGCGACGAAGAGCCGGTGGCACTGCTCGAGCGCCACGGCTTCGTGCCGATCACGCTCAGCCCGTCGGGTGCGACGACGCTAGCGGACTATCGCCCAGCGCGGCGCAACGCGGTGCTGCTCGGCTCGGAGGGGCCCGGGCTCGATCCCGCGCTGCTCGCACGCACGACGAGCGTACGGATCGCAATGGCGCCGGGATTCGATTCTCTCAACGTCGCGACGACCGGCGGCATCGTGCTGCACCATCTGGCGACGGGGCGCAGCTGAAGCCGGGGCTTCGACCGCCTACAGCCCCTCACCGCCCACCCACTGCGCGTTCGACAGCCGCCGCGCCACCGACCAGGCCTGGCGGCGGATGTCCGGCACCGCAACGATCTCCCAGAATGCGCCGCGCGTCATCGGCCCGACCGCAAGCAGCCGGTCCGACGCGCTGCCGTCGGCGGCGATCGTCTGCGAATCCTGATCGACGTCGATACCGATGCGCAGGCGATCGGAGCGCAGCAGGCCGCGGTCGGTGAGCGCGCGCAGCAGCGGCTCCTGCGTCGCGGTGAGGTCGCCCTGCGGCCCGGTGCCGTTGACGATGCGACGGACGCGCAGCGTCTCGATCGTCTCGCCGTGGCGAGGCCGGTAGCGGACGCGGACGTGCGAACCGTCGGGCTGCGCGTCGATCAGCTTGGCCGCGCCGACATCGAGCCAGCCCGCGTCGCGCATCTCCTCGATCCGCTGCCACACCGAAGGTGCGAGCCGGTGGCGATGGACGTCCCACCACGCACGCAGATGGCGCAGGAATCGCCGCTGTTCGGACAGCGCCATCGCGCGCCAGATGCTCTGCGTATAAGGGCGTAGCTCGTCTACCGCGGCGCGCCACTCGATCTCGCCGGCGCGCGCACGCAGCGCCTGGAGCAGCGCGATCGCGGTCGGCTCGGGGCGCTCGGCGCGCTGCGTCTTGGGGACGCCGTCGGCGTGCGACCGCGGCAGCAGGCCGCGCCGCGACAACGCGACGACTCGCCCGCGGAAACCTCTGGCATCGAGAAACAGCGCGATGTCGACCATCGTCAGCCCTGTGCCGAGTACCAGCACGACATCGTCGGGGGCGAGGTCGGCAGCGATGTCCGCGCTCCACGGATCGGCGGCATAGCTGCCCGCGGGCAGCGAGGCGGGATCGATCCCCGCCGGCGTGTGCGGCGGCAGATTGCCCGGCGCGAGCACGACATGATCGGCAGCGATCGTCCCGCCGTCCGCCAGCGCGACGTGCATGCCGTCGTCGCGCGGATCGATATCGATCGCCTCGGCCTGCACCACGCGCAGCCGCCCTGCCGAGCCCGCCACCGTCTCGGCGAGCAACGCGTCGAGATAGTCGCCATAGACGAGCCGCGGCGCGAACCCCTTGATGCGGCCACCGTGCGCCGTCTCGAGCCAGCGTGCGAAATGGCCGGGATCGTCGGGCAGCGCGCTCATATTGTCGGCGCGGACGTTGAGCAAATGATCGGGGTGCGCGGCGGCATAGGCGACGCCGCGCGCGGTGTGCGGGCGGCGTTCGATCAGCGTCGCGCGCGGGCCGTCGTGGCGCAGCAGGTTGACCGCGAGCAGCGTGCCCGAAAAACCGCCCCCGATGATCGCCACATGATCGTGCCGCATGCCGTCTCCTGAATGATGCGCGTGTCGATGCGCGATCGGGCGGGGGGCGTCAAATCCCGAGCGTGCCGTAACGGAAGGCTGCGACTGGTCCCGAAGAGAGCACAAATCGCTCGTTTTTCGCTTACCGAGACGCTCGGCTGTCGCCTAAAGCACGGCACGAAGAGGAGCCATCATGACCGAATATGCCGCCGTTCCCCGGATCGACAAGACCGGCCTCGCCGTCGCCGAACCGCTGGCGCGCTTTGTCGACGAGCAGGTGCTGCCCGGCACGGGGATCGAGCCCGACGCCTTCTGGGCGGGTGCTGCGGGCATCTTCGCACGTTTCGCGCCGGAGAATGTGGTGCTGCTCGCCAAGCGCGACGATCTCCAGGCGCGGATCGACGCGTGGCATGAGGCAGGCGCGGGCAAGCCGGTCGATCCCGCCGCTTACGATGCGTTTCTGCGCGAGATCGGCTATCTCGTCCCCGAGCCGGCGCCGTTCGCGGTAACCACCGAGCGCGTCGATGCCGAGGTGGCGACGCTCGCCGGGCCGCAACTCGTCGTACCGATCCTCAACGCACGCTTCCTGCTCAACGCCGCAAATGCGCGCTGGGGCAGCCTTTACGACGCGCTCTACGGCACCGACGCGCTCGGCAGCCTGCCGCCAGCCGGCGGCTACGACACGGCGCGGGGCGCACAGGTCGTCGCGCGGGCGAAAACGTTTCTCGACGAGGTCGTGCCGCTTGCTGATGGCCGCTGGGCCGATTTCACCGGTGGCGAGCCGGTGCTGGCCGACCCTGCGCAGCGCGTCGGCCGCTGGGGCGACCATCTGCTGTTCCGGCACCATGGGCTGCACATCGAGCTCGTCGTCGATCCATCGAGCCCGATCGGTAGCACCGATCCCGCTGGCATATCCGACGTCATCCTCGAATCCGCGCTGACCACGATCTGCGATCTCGAGGATTCGATCGCCGCAGTCGATGCCGACGACAAGGTCGAGGCCTATGGCAATTGGCTCGGGCTGATGAAGGGCGACCTGACCGCCAGCTTCAAGAAGGGCGGCGAGACCGTTTCGCGCACGCTCGATCCCGATCGCAGCTACACCGCCCCCGACGGCACGGAGTTCACGCTGCCCGGCCGCGCGCTGCTGTTCGTGCGCAACGTCGGCCATCTGATGACGACGCCCGCGGTGCTGCTTCCCGACGGCCGGGAGGCGCCCGAGGGCATATTGGACGGCATCGTCACGTCGACGATCGCGCTCCACGACCTCAATCGTGCCGGCAAGTATCGCAACAGCCGCGCGGGCTCTGTCTATATCGTCAAGCCCAAGATGCACGGCCCCGAGGAGGCCGGCTTCACCGATCGGCTGTTCGACGCGATCGAGGACCTGCTGTCGATGCCGCGGCACACGATCAAGGTCGGCGTGATGGACGAGGAGCGCCGCACCTCCGCCAATCTCGCCGCCTGCATCGAGGCGGTGAAGGGGCGCATCATGTTCGTCAACACCGGCTTTCTCGATCGCACCGGCGACGAGATGCACACGTCGATGCGAGCCGGCCCGATGATCCGCAAGGGCGAGATGAAGGCGTCGATCTGGATCGACGCGTATGAGCAGCGCAACGTCCTCATCGGGCTGGCGGCGGGCATGGCGGGCAAGGCGCAGATCGGCAAGGGCATGTGGGCCGCACCCGATCGCATGGCCGACATGCTCGAGCAGAAGATCGGCCACCCGAAATCGGGCGCGAGCACCGCGTGGGTGCCGTCGCCGACGGCGGCGACGCTGCACGCGCTGCACTATCATGCGGTCGACGTCGCCGAGCGACAGCGCGAGATCACCGGCCAGCCGGTGCCCCCACCCGACGCGCTGCTGACGATTCCGCTCGCCGAAGGAAAAAACTGGTCGCCGGACGAGATCGCCGCCGAGCTCGATAACAATGCGCAGGGCATATTGGGCTATGTCGTGCGCTGGGTCGATCAGGGCGTCGGCTGCTCGAAAGTGCCGGACATCCACGACGTCGGGCTGATGGAGGACCGTGCGACGCTGCGCATTTCCTCGCAGCACATGGCGAACTGGATGCTCCACGGCGTCGCGAGCGCAGCCGAGGTGGATGCCGCGCTGACGCGGATGGCGGCCAAGGTCGATGCGCAGAATGCGGGCGATCCGGCCTATGTCCCGATGGCGGGCAACGAAGCAGACAGCCTCGCCTTCCAGGCGGCGCGGGCGCTCGTGTTCGAGGGGCTCGATCAGCCCAGCGGTTATACCGAGCCGCTGCTGCACCGGTTCCGCCAGCGCGCGAAGGCAGCGGGGTAGGGCCTCAAGCCACAGCCTCGGCCACCCCCTCGGCCGACGCCGGCGTACCGAAGCGGGCGCGCAAGGCCTTCTTGTCGATCTTGCCGACGCTGGTCTTGGGCATCGCGTCGATCGTCTCGATCCGGTCGAGCAGGGCGAAACGGCTGATCTCGCCGCTCTCGACCGCCGCCTGCAACGGCGCGTTGACCACCGCCAAGGTGGGCGTCGCCCCTGCCGATGCCACCACCACCGCGATCGGCCGCTCGCTCCAGCGCGCATCGGGAACGCCGATCACCGCGACTTCGGCGACACCGTCGGTGCCCGCGATCAGATCCTCGAGCGTGAGCGAGCAGATCCACTCGCCGCCGGTCTTGATCACGTCCTTGAGCCGGTCCTTGATCTGGATATAGCCCTCGGCATCGATCGTCGCGACGTCCTGCGTGTGCAGCCAGCCGCCCTTCCACAGCAGCTTGGAATTGTCCGGATCGCCTGTGTAGCAAGGCGTGAGCCACGGCGCGCGCGTGACGATCTCGCCGCGCGATTTGCCATCTGCGGGCACGTCGCGCATGTTCTCGTCGACGATGCGGATCGAGACCAGCGGGACGGGAACCCCCGTCATCGTCAGCGCCGCCATGTCGGACTCCGCGCTGCCGTTGGCGCCGAACCGCCTGCGGCACAGCGCGAGCGTCGGCGCGGTCTCGGACATGCCGTAGCCCGCGACGATGTGCATCCCGCGCTTGGTCCCCTCGCGCCACAGCGACTGGGTAAGCGCGGCGCCGCCGATCGTCATCAGCCAGCCCGTGAGATCGGTGCCGCGCTTGTCTGCCGCGGCGAGCACCATCTGCATGATCGTCGGCACGCAATGCGAGAAGCTCACACCCTCCTTCTCGCGCAGATCGAGGATAAGATCGGGTTCGTAGCGGCCGGGATAGACCTGCTTGATGCCCAGCATCGTCGCCACATAGGGAATGCCCCAGGCGTGGACGTGGAACATCGGCGTCAGCGGCATATAGACGTCGTCGGCGCCAAGCCCCGGTGCTTCCGTGCTGCCGAACGGCGCATTGCACGCCAGCGTGTGAAGCACGAGCTGGCGGTGCGTGAAGCACACGCCCTTGGGATTGCCCGTCGTCCCCGTTGTGTAGAAGGTGGTGGCGACCGCATTCTCGTCGAAGTCGCGGAACGGGAAAGCGGCCGACGCCGCCGCGCTCAACGCCTCATATTCGCCCTTGGCATAAACCGGCAGCGCGTCGTCGGCGCCGTCCATGATCGCGACCACCACCTTGACCCTGGGACAGGACGACAGGATCGCGTCGATCAGCGGGAAGAAGTCGCGGTGGACGAGCACTATCTCGGCCGACGCATGGTTGAGCGTATAGGCGACCTGCGCGGGTGACAGCCGGACGTTCACCGTCTGCAGCACCGCGCCCATCATCGGCACCGCGAAATAGGCCTCGAGATAGCGATGGCTGTCCCAGTCCATCACGCCGATCGTCATGCCCTCCTCGGCGCCCAGATCGGTGAGCAACGAGGCGAGCCGCCCGATCCGCTGGCGCAGCTCGCGATAGGTGAAGCGCAGCTGGTCGCGATAGACGATCTCCTGCGCGCCCGACGTCACCAGCGCGGCATCGAGAAGATGCCCGATCGTCAAAGGAAAACGATAGGCCTCGTCGGTTTGGTCCGCAAAACGCAGCGGCATCGTCTCTCTCCTATCGTTTCGACAATTGATAGGACCATACCGGGCTTAGGAAAAGACGATTTCGCGATCCGCGCGCGAGGCGGTGACGGCCGCACTCGGTTTCGCTAGACAAATTTTATGGCATCGCCCGCGCCCCTCGCCGAAACCAGCCGCTTCGCAGCCAAGCGCGCGCTGATCCTCGACACCGCCTCCGCGCTGATCAACGCGCGCGGCGTCAAGGGATTGTCACTGGGCGAGGTCGCCGAGCGGATCGGGCTCGGCAACACCGCGGTCACTTACTATTTCAAGCGCCGCGACGTGCTCGCCGCCGCCTGTTTCGATTGCGGGCTCGATCTGCTCGACGCGCAGGTGCGCGAGGCCGCCGCGCTGCCCGACACGCGGGCGCGGATCGCGCGGCTGGTCGCGCTCCACTTCGCCGATCTCGCCGACGTCGACCAGGGCACCGCGCGCCCGATCGCGCGGCTGAGCGACATGCGCGCCACCGACGATCCGATGCGCGCCGAACTGGTGCGGCGCTACTATGCGATCTTCCGCATCGCGCGCGGCTTCTTCGACGCGGGCGCCGACGAGGAGAGCAAGCTGCTCCGGCTGATGCGCACGCACGTCATGCTCGAGACGCTGCACGCGCTGCCGAGCTGGCTCGATCGCTATGCCGGCGAGGAGCATGACCGGGTGCAGGCGCGGCTGGTCGATCTGCTCTGCCACGGGCTGGTGCCGGGCGGCGGCACGACGGACCTGGCGCCCGTGATCGCGGCACCACCGCAGGCGCCCGACCGCTTCCTCGATGCGGCGACGCGGCTGATCAACGAGCGTGGCTATCGCGGCGCTTCGGTGGAGCGGATCGCCGCCGCGCTCGACGTCACCAAGGGCAGCTTCTACCACCATCTCGACGCCAAGGACGATCTCGTCCTCGCCTGCTTCCGGCACAGCATCGCCACGATCGCCACCGCGCAGCAGGCGGCGCTGGCGAGCGAGGGCGATCATCGCCGCCAGCTTTCGGCGGCGCTCGCAGCGCTGGTCGCAGTCCAACTCGGCGACGGTACGCCGCTGTTGCGCAGCACCGCGCTGGTCGCACTGCCGCCGGAACTGCGCCGCGAGGTGCTCGATCGTACCAACCGGCTGGCGCGGCGCTTCGCGGGGATGATCATCGACGGGATCAGCGAAGGCTCGATCGCCGCGATCGATCCGCTGGTCGCGGGCCAGGTGCTGCTCTCCGCGCTCAACGTCGCCTATGAGTGCCGCGGCATCGCCGTGCGCGTGCCGGCGGATCGCGCAGTGGCGCTGTATATGTCGATCCTGCTGCACGGCGTGCTGGGCGACGGTGATCCGGCGTAGCCAGCCCCAGCGTATTGCCATAATAATACAGTCCGATGCGCAATCCGTTTTCCGAGTCGAACGAGACCGATCGCGAGGCCGCCTGGTACGAGGCGCCGCGCGACGTGCCGATCGACGCACTACCCGCGCCCGAACCGATCAAGCCGCGCAACCGCTGGCGGCTGGTCCGCTGGATCGTCGCGGGCGTGCTCGCGCTGTTCTTTGCGGCGGTGGGCTGGCTGGCGGTGACCGCGCCGCTCTCCAAGTCGCTCCAGCCGATCGCCCCGCCAAGCATCACGCTCACCGCATCCGACGGGCGCATCTTCGCGCGGCAGGGCGCGATCGTCGATCGGCCGGTCGACATCACGCGGCTGCCCCCGCATGTCTGGCAGGCGTTCGTCGCGATCGAGGACCGGCGCTTCTTCCACCACGGCGCGATCGATCCCCGCGGAATCGCGCGCGCGGCGTGGCACAACCTGCGCGCCGGCGGCGTGCGCGAGGGCGGCAGCACGATCACGCAGCAGCTCTCGAAGCTGGTCTTCCTCAACGCCGACCGCACCGCGGGCCGCAAGCTGCGCGAGGTGATGGTCGCCTTCTGGCTCGAGGCCTGGCTGAGCAAGCAGCAGATCCTGTCGCGCTATCTCTCGAACGTCTATTTCGGCGACAATGTCTACGGGTTGCGCGCCGCCGCGCACCACTATTTCGGCAAGCAGCCCGAGCAGTTGAGCGTCGGCGAATCGGCGCTTCTCGCGGGGTTGATGAAGGCGCCGTCCAAGCTCGCGCCGAGCACCAATCTGGGCGGCGCGCAGGCGCGGCAGGCACTGGTCGTCGCGGCGATGGCGGACGCGGGCTTCATCGACGCGGCGACCGCGCGCGCCGTCCAGCCCGCGGCGCTGCACCTCCGCCCCGTTCCCGCCGCGATCGGCGGATCGTGGTTCGCCGACTGGGTGCTGCCCGCCGCGCGCGACCGCGCCGGCGGCGGCTATGACGAGCAGAGCGTGCAGACCACGCTCGACAGCCGCCTGCAACGCGCCGCGAACGCCGCCACCGCGCAGGTCGGCGGCGACATGCAGGTCGCGCTGGTGGCGATGAAGCCCGACGGCCGCGTCGTCGCGATGGTCGGCGGGCATGATTATGACGCGAGCAGCTTCAACCGCGCCACGCAGGCGCGCCGCCAGCCCGGATCGACCTTCAAGCTGTTCGTCTATCTCGCCGCGCTGCGCGCGGGCATGACCCCGGACGACCGCATCGCCGACACCCCGCTTACGATCGACGGCTGGTCGCCAGGCAACGCCGATCGCCATTATCAGGCGACGATGACCCTGCGCGAGGCCTTCGCACGATCGAGCAACGTCGCCGCCGTCCGCCTCGCGCAAAAAGTCGGGCCCGATGCGGTGGTGCGCGCCGCGCGCGATCTCGGCGTCACCAGTCCCTTGAGCGCCGATCCCAGCCTCGCGCTCGGCACCTCGGGGGTAACGCTGCTCGAACTGACCCGCGCCTATGCCGCGGTCGCCGCCAACGCCTATCCGGTCGTGCCGCACGGCCTCCCCGATCCGCCCGCCGGCTGGCTCGATCGGCTATGGGACTGGCATCATCACAGCCTGGGCGCGCAGCACGCGATGCTGCTCGACTTGCTTTCGGCGACGGTCAAGACGGGCACCGGCCGCGCCGCGGCGCTGAGCACGCAGGTGTTCGGCAAGACCGGCACGACGCAGGACAATCGCGACGCGATCTTCGTCGGCTTCGCGGGCGGGCTGGTCACCGCGGTGTGGATCGGGCGCGACGACAACAAGCCGCTGCCGGGCATGGCGGGCGGCGGGATGCCCGCGCGGATCTGGCGCAGCTTCATGGCGCAGGCGATCGGCGCCACGCCGCTCGGCCAGAAAGCGCCCAAGGCGGTCGATCCCGACGCGCTGTCGGGCGCGCTCGACGCGATCATCGGCAACACCAGCTTCGGGCTCGACATCGGCAAGGACGGCATCAAGATCACCACCACGCCGCATCCGCCGACGCCGCGACCGACCGACGATGCCGACGACCGCGACGACGACGACGGCCCCGACAACGGCTGATTTTCGTCGGCGTCTGGCGGGCGCCGACCGACTGACCATTTTGCGCTAGACGCTCGACGGAACTCGCACGTCACTGCCGGATTGAGGAGTCGCTCATTTTCCCGGAAGGTTATGCCGATGGCGACCCGCAAGTCCGATCCGCTCGCGACTTACAACGCCAAACGCGACTTCGCGAAGACGCGCGAGCCCAAGGGCGAACACGGCACCAGGTCCGGCCATCTGTTCATGGTCCAGAAGCACGACGCCACGCGTCTCCACTGGGATTTCCGGCTCGAGATGGACGGCGTGCTGAAAAGCTGGGCAGTGACGCGCGGCCCCAGCCCCGATCCGGATGACAAGCGCCTCGCGGTCCGCACCGAGGACCATCCGATGTCCTATGCGACGTTCGAGGGGACGATCCCGGCGGGCGAATATGGCGGCGGCACGGTGATGCTGTGGGACGAGGGCGAATGGGAGGCGGTCGGCGGCAAGGATCCGGTCAAGACGATTGAGGACGGCCATGTCCACGTCATCCTGCACGGCCAGCGGATGAAGGGCGAATGGCTGCTCGTGCGGATGAAGCCGCGGCCGGGCGAGAAGCGCGAGAACTGGCTGCTGCGCAAGGTCGAGGATGCGCAGGCGGGTGCGTCGGGCGCGCTGGTGGATATGGCGCTGACCAGCGTGACGACGGGCCGAACGATGGCGCAGATCGCCGATGGCGACGACCCGGTGTGGCATTCGGACGCGAAGCAGGCGAAGGCGGATCCCAAGGCGGCCAATGCGCCGGGGAAGAAGGCCACCAAACCCGAAAAACCTCCGTTCCCCCGCGCAGACGGGGGCCCAGGGAAGCAGGCGAAGGCGCCCGCCACACCGGGCTCCCGCCTTCGCGGGAGGACAGCTAAGCCCTCCCACAAGCGGGAGGCCGGCAATCTTCCCCCCTTCCGCGACGTCCAGCTCGCCACGCTGGTCGATCATGTCCCCGCCGGCGCCGGCTGGCTGCACGAGGTCAAGTTCGACGGCTATCGCGCGCTGATCACGGTCGCGGGGGACAGCGTCAAAGCCTATACCCGCCACGGGCTCGACTGGTCGGATCGCTTCGCGCCCGTCGTCGAGGCGATCGCCAAGCTGGGCCTAGGCTCCGCGTTGATCGACGGCGAGGTGGTCGCGCTCGACAAGGAGGGTCGTCCCAGCTTCTCCGCGCTGCAATCCGCGCTCAAAACCGGGGGCGATCTCCACTATTTCGCCTTCGACTTGCTCGAGCAGGATGGCGAGGACCTCGCCGCGCTGCCCAATGTGGAGCGCAAGGACCGGCTCGCCGCGCTGCTCGCCGACGTCGCGCCGCCGATCCACTATGCCGAGCATATCGAGACGGGCGGCGAAAAGCTGTTCGAGACGCTGTGCGGCAGCGGCTACGAGGGCATCGTCTCGAAGCGCGCCGACGCGCCCTATCGCGGCACGCGCTCGAAGACCTGGCTCAAGACCAAATGCACGCGGCGGCAGGAGTTCGTCATCATCGGCTTCATCGAGAGCGACAAGGCGGGGCGCGACCTGCGCAGCCTCGCGGTCGGCGTCAACGAGGGCGGTGAATTGCGCTATGCAGGCCGCGTCGGCACGGGCTTCGATGCCGACACGCGCGACATGCTGATGGCCAAGCTCAAACCGCTGATCCGCAAGACCGCGCCCGCCGAAGTGCCGCGCGTCGCAGCGCGCGGCGTCAAATGGGTCGCGCCGAAACTCGTCGCCGAAATCGCCTTTGCCGAGTTCACCGGCGACAATGTGCTGCGCCACGCGAGCTTCCTGGGGTTGCGCGAGGACAAGCCCGCGGACGAGGTCGTCGCCGAACGCCCCGCCGATACGCCCGCGGCAGAACCCGCCGCAAAACCCGCCGACGACGGCAAGCCGTTCGGCATCGCGATCACGCATCCCGATCGCGTGATCTTCCCCGGCGACGGCACCACCAAGGGCGAGCTCGCCGCCTATTACGCGAAAGTCGCCGCGCCGATGCTGCGCTGGCTGGGCGATCGTCCCGTCAGCCTCGTCCGCTGCCCGTCGGGGCGCGGCAAGGCGTGTTTCTTCCAGAAGCACGACGCGGGTAGCTTCGGCGACAGGGTCGGCCGCGTGCCGATCCGCGAGAAGGACGGCCATATGGAGGATTATCTCGTCGTCGACGAGGGCAGCGCGATCATGGCCTGCGTGCAGATGGGGACGATCGAGTTCCACGGCTGGGGCGCGCCGGCCCGCGACGTCGAGCATCCCGATCGCATGGTGTTCGATCTCGATCCCGACGAGGGCCTGAGCTTCGAGGACGTCCGCAACGGTGCGATGCAGCTGCGCGACCTGCTCGGCGAGATGGGACTGGTCAGCTTCGCGCTGGCCTCGGGCGGCAAGGGCGTCCACGTCGTCGTGCCGCTCGATGGATCGGCGGACTGGCCCAAGGTCAAGGATTTCGCGTCGCGTTTTTCCCGTGCGGTCGCCGAGGCGCACCCGAAACGCTTTACCGCCAACATGCGCAAGACCGAGCGCAAGGGCCGCATCTTCCTCGACTGGTTGCGCAACGAGCGCGGCGCCACCGCAGTGCTGCCCTATTCGGCGCGCGCGCGCGAGACCGCGAGCGTTGCCGCGCCAATCAGCTGGGACGAACTGACCAAGCTCGAAAACGCCAAGCCCTTCACTGTCGCGGATGCCGACGAACTGCTGCGCCGCGCCGCGTCGCGCGACCTCGCGGGCTGGGGCGAAGCCGAGCAAGCGCTGCCCGACCTCTGACACATTTGCCTGCCAGCGTCCTCGCTCCACTGTAGCGGAGGCGTAAATGAAAAAGGGCATGGCGATCGGTCTGGCGGCGCTGTTCGCGATCGGCGCGGGATCGGCGGCGCAGGCCGGGATCGGCGCGGAGGCGATGGGCGTGCGTGCCGACGGCGAATGGGGCGGCGAACTCGGCGTCGGCTATTCGTTCGGGCTCGCGGGCTTCAGCCTGACGCCGGGCGGCGGCGTGCTCGTCTCGGGCGACCACACGCGCGCCTATGGCCGGATCGAGGCCGCCTACAAGATCCCGCTGTTCGCCAAGGTCGGGCTCGGCGCGCGGATCGACGGCGATCATACCCGCCCTTACGGCACGGTCGCGCTGCCGCTGCTGCCCTTGTTCAACCTCAAGGCCAATGCCGGCCCCAAATATTACGCGCTGGGGCTGACGCTGGGCTACTAGCGCCGACGATGTGGCTGCCTTCCCTCTCCCGCAAGGGAGAGGGTTTTACTGCGACGCGAAACCGCGCTTCCACCACGGCCGGCCGTCGCCCGACTTGAGCACCGCCGATCGGAACAGCCCCGAGGCGAAGCGCAGCGCGACGACCAGCCAGATCGTCTGCCAGATCAGCGCGAGCAGGTGCGGCCAGAGCACGGGCAGCTCGGCGGCGCGCGCGAGCATCGCCAGCGGCGAGCTCCACGGGAAGATCGCCGCGGCCCAGGCGACCCAGCCGTTCGGATGGCTCGTCCCCGCTGCCGCCAGCCCGTAGAGCAGCAGCTGGAACATCGTGACGGGCAGCGCCATCACCTGGATCTCGCGCGGACTGCCCGCCTGCGATCCGATCCCCAGGAATACCGCACCGAGCAGCAGATAGTTTCCGATGAAATAGGCGACCACCAGCACGCAGAACGCTGGCCAGCCGACGGCGGGCACAGGCACATGCGCGAGCAACTGCGGCGCAAGCGCGAGCAGCCCGATCGCGATGATCACCCCCCATACGAGCACGAACGTCATCGCGATCGCGAGCATCGAGATGAGCTTGCCCAGGAAGATCGCATCGACGGGGACCGCGGCGGCGAGCACCTCGATCACCTTGTTCGACTTCTCCTCGATGAAGGTCGACAGCGACATGCCCGCGAGCAGTACCAGCAGCACGAACAAGCCGGTCTGCGCGCCGCTCGCCAGCCCGACGCGGTCGCTTGCGGCGCCCGATACATCGGCGCCGAGCGCGACGGCGGCATGACCTAGCGACACCGGCGGCGGCGCGGCCTCGCCGAGCGCGGCGGTCGCGCGCGCGGTGTCGATCAGCAGCGCGACGTCGTCGTCGGTGCCGTCGGGCGCCTGGCTCGACAGCAGCAGATGCGGTTGCTCGAGCGTTCCGCCGAGCACCGCGGCATAGCGACGCCCCTGCCCCTTGAGCAGGCTGCGCGCCAGGCGCTCGCCGGACCCGGCGGCGGCGGCGGGAAGCGGCGCGAGATCGGGCAGAACGTCGTCGCCGAGCCGCGTGACCAGCCGCTCGTGCGCCGCGACCAGCGCGCGCGTCGCCGGTGCCTCGGTGATCAGCGCGACGACGGGTCGATGCGCGGTCTGATGATCCTGATCGGCGCCGATCGCGCCGAACATCGCGCCGAACAACACGGGAAAGATCGGCGTCGCGAGGAACAGGATGAAGATGCGCGAGAAGACCGTCGCAACATAATCGCGCCGCGCGATCACCCAGGCGGAGGCGAGCAGCCGCTTCATGCCGCGTCCTCCGTTTCGTCCTGCGCGACGGGCTCGCCGACGAGCTCGACGAACGCCTCGTGCAGGCTGGGGCGCTCGATCGCCAGCGTCTCGATCCCGGCGCCGCCCGCGATCAGCGCCTCGAGCACGGGCTCGATCCCGTCGGCTGGCAGCGCAAAACTCCAGTCGCGATCCTGCGCGGTCGCATCGGCGGGCAGCGCCGCGCGCCACGGCCCGTCGGCGCGGCGTGTGCGCAGCTGGACGCGCGAGGGCAGCCGGTCGCGCGCGGCGGCGACCGTACCGTCGAAGCGCACGCCGCCCTTGGCGATCACGGTGATCCGTTCGCACAATCGCTCGGCATGCGCGATGACGTGGGTAGAGAAGAGCACGGTCGCGCCGTCGTCGACCTGCGCGCGGATCAGCCCTTCGAGCCGCTGCTGGTTGATCGCGTCGAGCCCGGAGAAAGGCTCGTCGAGCACGAGCAGCCGGGGCTTGTGGACGATCGTGCCGAGCAGCTGCACGGTCTGCGCCATGCCCTTCGACAGCGTGCGGATCGGCTTGGCGGCGGCATGGCCCAGCCCCGCCTCCTCGAGCAATTGGGTGGCACGGCGGCGCCCCTCGGCGAGCGGAAGACCTCGCAACGCGCCCAAAAAGGCGATCGCCTCGCGCGGGTTCATGCTGGGATAGAGTCCACGCTCCTCGGGCAGATAGCCGATCCGGGGGGCGGCGCGCATCGGCTTGTCCTCGCCCAGGATGCGCCGCCAGCCGACCTCGGGATCGAGGATGCCGAGCAGCAGCCGCAGCGTCGTCGTCTTGCCCGCGCCATTGGGGCCGAGCACGCCGTGGATGCTGCCGGTCGGCACGCGAAGGCCGACGCCGTCGACCGCGCGCGCCTTGTCGAACCATTTGACGAGGCCCTCCGCTTCTACCGCGAGATCAGCCAAGGCGGGAGGCTCCGGGAAGGCGAAGGGCGAGATGGTGCATCGGCAGCACGATGCCAGCGAACATCGCCGCTGGCTAGGGCATCGCCCGAGCGCTGCCGACGAGCGTCCGCGCGATTTTGGCGTGCATTGCGCTCGCGCTTTCCCTTATCCTGTCCGCCTTGGCACGGACGGAAAGACAGACAATGACGACACACGCCGATGTGCTGATCGTAGGCGCAGGGCATGGCGGCGCGCAGGCGGCGATCGGCCTGCGCCAGCGCAAGTTCACAGGCTCGATCGCGATCGTCGGCGAGGAGCCCGAAATCCCCTATGAGCGCCCGCCGCTCTCGAAGGATTATCTGGCGGGCGACAAGCCGTTCGAGCGCATCCTGATCCGCCCGCCGGGCTTCTGGGACGAGCGCGAGGTCGCGATGCTGACCGGGCGCCGCGTCGTCTCGGTCGATCCCTCCGCGCATGTCGTCACCACCGAGGACGGCGGGACGATCGGCTATGGCAAGCTGATCTGGGCGACCGGCGGCCACGCGCGCCGGCTGAGCTGCGCGGGGCATGATCTTGCCGGCGTCCACTCGGTGCGCAGCCGCGCCGACGTCGACCGCATGATGGGCGAACTCGCCACCACGACGCACGTCTGCGTGATCGGCGGCGGCTATATCGGGCTCGAGGCGGCGGCCGTGCTGACCAAGCTCGGCAAGCACGTCACGGTGCTGGAGGCGCTCGACCGCGTGCTTGCGCGCGTCGCGGGCAAGCCGCTGTCACGCTTCTACGAGGCAGAGCACCGCGCGCACGGCGTCGACCTGCGGCTCAACACCGTGGTCGAGTGCATCGAGGAGCAGGACGGCCGCGCATCCGGCGTGCGGCTGGCGGGGGGCGAGATCGTGCCCTGCCAGATGGTGATCGTCGGCATCGGCATCATCCCCGCGATCGCGCCGCTCGATGCGGCCGGCGCACGCGGCGGCAACGGCGTCGCGATCGACGAGCATGGCCGCACCTCGCTGCCCGATATATTCGCGATCGGCGACTGCGCGCTCCACGCCAACCCCTATGCCGACGGGATGCCGATCCGGCTTGAATCGGTGCAGAACGCCAATGACCTCGCGACCGCGGTCGCGCGGCAGATCGTCGGCGATCCCGAGCCCTACCACAGCGTGCCGTGGTTCTGGTCGAACCAGTACGACCTGCGTCTCCAGACGGTCGGTCTCTCGACCGGTCACGACCAGGCGATCGTGCGCGGCGACATCGCCAGCCGCAGCTTCTCGATCGTCTATCTCAAGGCGGGCGTCGTGGTCGCGCTCGACTGCGTCAACGCGGTCAAGGATTATGTTCAGGGCCGCGCGCTCGTCGTCGGCCGAGTCGCCGCCGATCCGGCGCGACTCGCCGACGCGTCGGTTCCGCTCAAGTCACTGCCCGAAACCGCGATCTCTCCCGCCTGAGGCACGGTCCGACGAACAACGCGAGCCTGGTTAATGACAGGCTAACGCTAAAAGTTCATCGTCGGGTCAGGCGCGCCACCTAGGCAAGGAGGCGGGGGAGCGCTGTTGGGGATCAACGGGCTCATGAGTAGATTTTCAGCGCTGGGCCGGGTCCGTTGCCATGGCCTTGCTGCGATAACCGTCGTGCTGGGGGCGCTGCTCGCGCCGCCGCTGCCGGTTGCCGCCGCGACGATCGATCATGTCGCGATCGACGGCAATGCGATCACGCTCGCCTTCGACCAGCCGGTCGCGGGCGCATCGGGATTGATGCTGGACGGGCCGCGCCGCATCGCGGTCGACGTCGCCGGCCTCACCTCGGGGAGTGCCACCGCATCGGGCGGTCCCGTGACGCAGACCCGTGTCGGCGAGGTTCGCCCCGGCATCGGGCGGGTCGTCTTCGATCTCGCGGGCTACAGCGTCGTCCGCTCCGCCACGCTCGCCGACGACCACCGGACGCTGACGCTCGAGCTCGCCGACGCATCGCCGCGCGAGTTCACCGCCGCGGCGCGCGCCGGACGCACGTTGTACGGCGCACCGATGGCGCTCGCCGACAGCGGACGCGGTGGCGTCACCGTGCCGCTCGACGCTCCCGAGCCCTATCGCCTGCCGATCCCCCCGGTGCAGGGCCGCGCCGACAAGCCGCTCGTCGTGATCGACGCGGGCCATGGCGGCCATGATCCGGGATCGCTGTCGCTCGACGGTCGCTACCGAGAGAAGGACGCGACGCTGGCGATCGCCAAGGCGCTGCGCGACGAACTGCTCGCCAGCGGCCGGGTGCGCGTCGCCTTGACGCGCTCGGACGATCGCTTCCTCGTGTTGCAGGAACGGCGCGAGATCGCGCGGCGGCTGCATGCCGATCTGTTCATCTCGATCCATTGCGACAGCGCCCCCGGATCGCAGGCGAACGGCGCCACCGTCTACACGCTCTCTGAAGTGTCTTCGGACCAGGTCGCGGCCCGGCTCGCCGCCAAGGAGAACAAGGCCGACGTGATCAACGGTGTCGACCTCGGCGCGCAGTCGAGCGACGTCGGCAACATCCTGATCGACCTGACGCAGCGCGAGACGATGAACGCCTCGTCACGCTTCGCCGATCTCGTCCAGCGCGAGATGACCGACGAGGGCATCAGCTTCAAGACGACCTATCACCGTTTCGCGGGCCTCGCGGTGCTCAAGGCGCCCGACGTGCCAGCGGTACTGATCGAGAGCGGCTACATGACCGATCCGGGCGACCTCAAGCTGCTGTTCTCGAAGGAATATCAGCACCGTGTCGCAGTCGGCGTCAGCCACGCGGTCGAGGCACATTTCGCGCGCCGACTGGGCCGCACAGACGTCGCGATGGCGGAATAAGGCGCACTCCCACCGCCGTTCGTCCTGAGCCTGTCGAAGGACGTGTCGCGAGCGCTGCATTTGAAGCACGTGCTTCGACAAGCTCAGCACGAACGGCGGGAGGTGCTTCCAAAGCGCCGCATTCCCCTCTAGACCGCCCCCGGCATGGACGAGCAGGCGGAAACGGGCGGGCGGATCACGATCAGGCGAGAGGGCGGCCGCTGGCGGCGCGTGCTCGGCTCGCGCTGGACGCAGGCGCTGATCGCGCTGATCATGCTGATCCTGATCGCGTGGCTGGCGATCTGGTTGATCTTTGCGCGCGATCTGCCGTCGACCGACAAGCTGCTCACCTACGAGCCCCCGCTCCCCACCAACGTCCGCGGCCTTGACGGCGCGCCGATCTACACCTTTGCGCGCGAGCGGCGGATCGAGCTCTCCTACGCCGAATTTCCGCCGCTGCTCGTCGACGCGTTTGTGTCGGCCGAGGACAAGAGCTTCTTCACGCACCACGGCGTCAACCCGCTGACCTTCGCCAACGGCGCGTTCGAGTTCTTCACCAAGATGGGCACGGGCAATCGGGCAAGGGGTGGTTCGACGATCACGCAGCAGGTCGCCAAGAACCTGCTCACCGGCAATGAATATTCGGTCAAGCGCAAGGTCCGCGAGGCGATCCTCGCGATCCGCATCGAGCGCACGCTCTCCAAGCAGCAGATCATGGAGCTGTACCTCAACCAGATTTTCCTGGGCCGGAACGCCTATGGCGTCGAGGCGGCGGCGCAGAGCTATTTCGGCAAGGACGTCAAGGATCTGACGCTGCCCGAGATGGCCTATCTCGCGATCCTGCCCAAGGCGCCGAGCAACTATACGCCCGAGCATGATTCGGAGCGCGCGCTTGCCCGCCGCGCCTATGTGCTGCGCGAGATGGCGGCCAACGGCTACATCACCCCAGCGCAGGAACAGGCCGCCGACGCCATCCCGCTCGGCGCGGTCGAGCGACAGGCGGTCAAGCAGGACATGCCGCAGGGCTATTTCGTCGAGGAGGTCCGCCGCGAGCTGATCGACAAGTTCGGCGAGAACGAACAGGACGGTCCCTATTCGGTCTATGGCGGCGGGCTCTGGGTGCGCTCCTCCTTCGATCCCGTAAAGCAGGCGGCGGCCGAGAAGGCGTTGCGCGACGGCCTCGTCCGCTACGACACCGGCCACGGCTGGTCGGGCCCGTCGGGGCATATCGAGATTGGCGACGGCTGGCAGGGACGCCTCGTCGCCGCCAGCATCGGCACCGGCTATGCCGACTGGAAGGCCGCGGTCGTGCTCTCTAAGGGCGGTGGCGAGGCGCAGATCGGCTTCGAGGATGGGCATACCGCCACGCTGCCCTCCTATGCCGCCAACCTGCCCAAGCGCGGCGTCGGCGGATCGGCGTATAATTTCCTCCACGCCGGCGACATCGTCGTGGTCAAGGACGTCGCGGGCACCTGGACGCTGCGCGCGATCCCCGCGATCTCGGGCGGAATGGTGATCGAGAACCCGCACACAGCGCAGGTGCTCGCGATGCAGGGTGGCTGGGATTTCAAGGGCGCAAGCTTCAACCGCGCGACGCAAGCCCAGCGCCAGCCGGGATCGACCTTCAAGCCGATCGTCTATTCGGCCGCGCTCGACAACGGCATGACCCCCGCCTCGATCGTCGTCGACGGGCCGTTCTGCGTGTTCCAGACGGTGAGTCTCGGCACCAAATGCTTCAAGAATTTCTCGGGCGGCTATGCCGGCCCCAAGACGATGCGCTGGGGCCTCGAACAGTCGCGCAACCTGATGACGGTGCGGATCGCCGCGCAGATCGGCATGAACAAGGTCGTCAAGCAGGCGCATAATCTCGGCGTCGGCGACTATCCCGCGGTGCTCGCGATCGCGCTGGGCGCGGGCGACACGACGGTGATGAAGCTGGTCAACGCCTATTCGGCACTCGACAATCTCGGCCGCCAGATGGCGCCGTCGCTGATCGACTATGTCCAGGATCGCCACGGCAAGGTGATCTGGCGCGCCGACAATCGGCCGTGCGACGGCTGCAATGCGCCCGATTGGGACGGCAAGGCGATGCCGCGCCCGCCCGTCCGCGGCCAACAGGCGATCCCCGCCGATTCGGCCTCGCAGATCGTCCATATGATGGAAGGTGTCGTCCAGCGCGGCACCGCGACAATCCTGCGCGATCTCGGCCGGCCGATGTTCGGCAAGACCGGAACGACGACGGGGCCGACCAACGTCTGGTTCGTCGGCGGATCGGCCGATCTCGTCGGCGGCGTCTATATCGGCTACGACCGGCCGCGTCCGCTCGGCGCCTATGCGCAGGGTGGCACGATCGCCGCGCCGATCTTCAAGCAGTTCGCGGTCGCGACGATGGGCAACGACCCGGTGGTGCCGTTCCGCGAGGCGCCCGGCGTGCGACTGGTACGGATCGATCGCAATTCGGGGCGGCGCGTCTATGGCGGCTGGCCGTCCAACGATCCGCTCTCGCCGATCATCTGGGAGCAGTTCAAGCCCGAGACCGAACCGCGCCGCTCGATCGCCAAGGCCGCGATCTCCACCAAGGCCGCGCCCAAGACGGCCGCGCCGCCGCGTGATGCGGATTTCTTGCAGAAGGAGGGCGGCATCTACTAGATGCTTCGTTCCCCGGCGAAAGCCGGGGTCCAGAGCTGCGAACGTAGCGCCTGACGCCCTGGGCCCCGGCTTTCGCCGGGGAACTATTGAATTTTGGAGTTTCCTTATGCGCGCCGAAGCGCAAGCCCATGTCGACAAGATCAACGCCGCGATGGCGCTTGTCCGCCGCTTCATCGAGTGGGACCGCGCGCAGCGCCGGCTCCACGAATTGAACGCGCGCGTCGAAGACCCCGCCTTGTGGAACGATCCCAAACAGGCGCAGGCGATCATGCAGGAGCGCCGCCGGCTCGACGAATCGATCCAGGCGGTGACCACGATCGAGCGCGACCGCGACGACACCGTCGAGCTGATCGAGATGGCCGAGGCCGAAGGCGACACCGCGATGGAGACCGAGGCGGTCGCCAGCCTGGGCGAACTCGCCGCCAAGGCCGAGACCGACAAGGTCAAGGCGCTGCTCGCGGGCGAGGCCGACGGCAACAACACCTATATCGAGGTCAATGCGGGCGCCGGCGGCACCGAGAGCCAGGACTGGGCGCAGATGCTCCAGCGCATGTACCAGCGCTGGGCCGAGCGCCACGGCATGAAGGTCGAGCTGATCGACCATCATTCGGGCGAGCAGGCCGGCATCAAGTCCGCGACGCTGATGCTCAAGGGCGAGAACGCATACGGTTGGGCGAAGACCGAGAGCGGCGTGCATCGCCTCGTCCGGATCAGCCCGTATGACAGCTCGGCGCGACGCCACACCTCGTTCGCGAGCGTCTGGGTCTATCCCGAGGTCGACGACGATATCGACATCCAGATCAACGAGGGCGATCTGCGCATCGACACCTATCGCGCATCGGGCGCGGGCGGGCAGCACATCAACACCACCGATTCGGCGGTGCGGATCACGCACATCCCCACCAACATCGTCGTCCAGTGTCAGAACCAGCGTTCGCAGCACAAGAACAAGGCCGAGGCGATGAACCAGCTCAAGGCGCGGATGTACGAGCGCGAGTTGCAGGAACGCGAGGCGATCGCCAACGCCACCAACGCGACCAAGACCGACATCGGCTGGGGTCACCAGATCCGCTCCTACGTCCTCCAGCCCTATCAGCTGGTCAAGGATCTGCGCACCGGCGTCACCTCGACCGCGCCCGACGACGTGCTCGACGGCGCGCTCGATCCATTCATGGCAGCCGCGCTGTCGCAGCGCGTCACCGGCGAGGCGGTCGAGGTCGAGGACGTCGATTGAGGCGAGCCGCTGCCCCCGTCTGTCTTGCCGTGCTTATCGCGCTGTCGGCGTGCGGATCGAAGGCGCACACCGCCGACGCACCCGCACGCAACAAGGACGGCTTCCCCCTGCCCTCACGTCCGGTCGCGACGATCATCTCGGACGGCTGGTCGACCGAAGGCGCGCGCGACAAGCTCGACGAGGCGCGTGCGGTGATGGACAAGGCGGGCGTGAAATCCGGCATGACCGTCGCCGACATCGGCGCGGGCGAAGGCTATTATACGGTCCGCCTCGCCAAGCGCGTCGGCATCGAAGGCCGGGTGCTGGCGGAGGACATCATCCCCGCGGTACGCGACGGCCTCGCCGAACGCGTCGCGCGCGAGCAGCTCGACAATGTTAGCGTGCGGCTGGGCGATCCCGCCAATCCGCGCCTGCCGCCGGGCAGCTTCGATCGCGTGCTGATGGTCCACATGTATCACGAGATCCAGCAACCCTATGAATTCCTGTGGAATCTCCGCCCCGCGCTCAAGCCCGACGGGACGCTCGTGGTGGTCGACGCGGATCGCCCGACCAACCGCCACGGCACGCCGCCGGTGCTGCTCGACTGCGAACTGCGCGCGGCTGGCTTCGTGCGCGTGAGCCAGCAGCAGATGCCATCGGCGGGCGGCTATCTCGCGGTGTTCAAGACGGTCGGCCCGCGCCCGCTGCCGCAGGCGATCCGCCCCTGCGACGCCGCCGGAGGCACGTCTTGAAACCCTATCTCGAGCTCATGCAGCGCATCCTCGACGAGGGCGTCGAGCAGCAGGACCGCACCGGCGTCGGTACGCTGAGCGTGTTCGGCCACCAGATGCGCTTCGATCTGTCCAAGGGTTTTCCCGTCGTCACCACCAAGAAGCTGCATCTGCGCTCGATCATCGTCGAGCTGCTGTGGTTTTTGCGCGGCGACACCAATGTCGAATGGCTGCACGAGCACAAGGTCAGCATCTGGGACGAATGGGCTGCGTCCGACGGCGATCTCGGCCCCGTCTACGGCAAGCAGTGGCGCGACTGGACGACGCCCGACGGCCACCACATCGACCAGATCGCCGACCTCATCCGCGAGATCCGCGAGAAACCCGCGTCGCGCCGGCAGATCGTCTCGGCGTGGAACCCGGCGGATATCCCGCAGATGGCGCTGGCGCCCTGCCACTGCCTGTTCCAGACGCGCGTCGCGAACGGCCGGCTCGACCTGCAACTCTACCAGCGCTCGGCCGACGTTTTCCTTGGCGTGCCGTTCAACATCGCGAGCTACGCGCTGCTGACACATATCCTTGCCGCACAATGCGGGCTCGAACCCGGCACCTTCGTGTGGACCGGCGGCGACTGCCACCTCTATTCCAACCATCTCGACCAAGCGCGGCTGCAGCTCACGCGCGAGCCCAAGCCGCTGCCGACGCTGCGCATCCTGCGTCATCCGGATGCGATCGACGGCTATCAGCCCGAGGATTTCGTCATCGAGGGTTATGACGCGCATCCGCACATCAAGGGCGCGGTGGCGGTATGAACGGCGTCGGCGAACCCGAAATCGTCTTCTTCGCGGCGCGCGCGGACAATGGCGTGATCGGCGTCGAGGGAGGCCTCCCCTGGCGCATTCCCGCCGACCTCAGGCGCTTCAAGGCGATGACCAGCGGTCTCCCGATGATCATGGGCCGCAAGACCTTCGAGAGCTTCCCCGACCTGCTCGTCGGAAGACGCCACATCGTGCTGACGCGCGACACGGGCTGGTCGCGACCGGGTGCGGAAGTGGCAGACGGCGTCGACGCAGCGCTGGCACTCGCCGGCGGGCCGGTGGTGGCGGTGATCGGCGGTGCGGAGATATACACGCTGTTCCTGCCGCTCGCCCACCGCATCGAGCTGACCGAGGTGCATGCGGAGCCTCAGGGCGATACGCACATGCCCGATCTCGGCGAGGGCTGGCGCGAGACGTTCCGCCAGGATGTCGCGGCCGAAGGTGCTAGGCCGGCGTATAGTTTCGTCACGCTCGTAAAATAGCCGTCACCCCTGCGCAGGCAGGGGCCCATCTCGCGATCGAAGCACCCAGCGGAGCAGGCGAGAGATAGGCCCCTGCCTGCGCAGGGGCGACTGAAAGGGAATATCACGGAGATTGGCAGGACGCGTCCCTCTGCTATAGCCCGCGCCCATGAAACGACTTCCCGGGGATCGCCCCGTGCCCGCGGACTTGCGCGGCGCGGTCGTGGCGCTCGGCAACTTCGACGGTTTTCATGTCGGCCACCAGGCGGTGGTGGGCCGCGCGCTGGCGCTCGCCCGCGCGACCAACCGCCCCGCGCTGGTCGCGACCTTCGATCCGCACCCCGCGCGGCTGTTCCGGCCCGACGCGCCCCCCTTCCTGCTGACCACGATCGACCAGCGTTTCGACCTGTTCGACGCGTTCGGTATGGACGGTGCGCTGGCGCTGCCTTTCGACCATGCGCTCGCCGCGCTCGGCCCCGAGTGCTTCATGGCCGAGTGGATTCAGCAGCGCATCGGCGCCTCCGCGCTCGTCACCGGCGAGGACTTCACCTTCGGTAGGGATCGTGCGGGCAATACCGCCATGCTCGCCCAACTGGCGCGCGCGAGCGACATGGACGCCGAGACGATCGCCCCCGTCGAGCAGGACGGCGCGATCGCCTCCTCGACGCGCATCCGCGCGCATCTCAAGGCCGGCGAGATGGGCGCTGCGACCCGCCTGCTCACCCGCCCCTATACGATCGCGGGCACCGTCCAGCACGGCGACAAGGTCGGCCGCACGATCGGCTATCCGACCGCGAACCTCGCGATGGGCGACTATCTGCGCCCCGCCTACGGCATCTACGCCGCGCGCGGGCGGCTGGCGGACGGGCGCGTGCTCGACGGCGCCGCGAACCTCGGCATCCGCCCGCAGTTCGATCCGCCCAAGGAGCTGCTCGAGCCGCATTTCTTCGATTTCTCGGGCGATCTCTACGGCCAGCCGGTCGCGGTCGAACTGATCGCGCACATCCGCCCCGAGGCCAAGTTCGACAGCCTCGCCGCGCTGACCGTGCAGATGGAAGCGGATTGCATCGAGGCGCGGCGCATCCTTGGGTCCTCCCCTCCCTGAAAGCGCACGAGGTCGGGGGTGGGTTCGCCCGGGGCTGGCGCGGCGCTGAGATCCGGAGACCGCCCCACCCCTAACCCCTCCCTTTCAGGGAGGGGGATAGTAGGCTAGAGCCCGCGGCAATGTCTGACACCCCCGATACCGCACGCGACTGGCGCGACACCGTCTTCCTGCCGAAGACCGACTTCCCGATGAAAGCCGGCCTCGCCGCCAAGGAACCCGCCATTCTGGCGAAGTGGGAAGCGGACGACCTCTACGGGAGCTTGCGTGCCGCGCGCGTCGGCGCCGAGCGCTTCCTGCTCCACGACGGCCCGCCCTACGCGAACGGCGACATCCACATGGGCCATGCGATGAACAAGGTCCTCAAGGACATCATCGTCCGGAGCCAATCGCTGATGGGCAAGGACGCGCCCTATGTTCCCGGCTGGGATTGCCATGGCCTGCCGATCGAGTGGAAGGTCGAGGAACAGTATCGCGCGAAGAAGCTCAACAAGGACGACGTGCCCGTCGCTCAATTCCGCGCCGAGTGCCGCGCCTATGCGCAAAAATGGGTCGACGTGCAGCGCGAGCAGTTCAAGCGGCTCGGCGTGATGGGCGACTGGGCCGATCCGTATTTGACGATGAAGTACGAGGCCGAGGCGACGATCGTCGGCGAGCTGCTCAAATTCGCCGAGACCGGCCAGCTCTATCGCGGCGCCAAGCCGGTGATGTGGAGCCCGGTCGAGAAGACCGCGCTCGCCGAGGCCGAGGTCGAATATGAGGACATCGTCTCGACGCAGATCGACGTCGCGTTCGAGATCGTCGAGAGCGCGGTGCCGGAGCTGGTCGGCGCCTATGCGGTGATCTGGACGACGACGCCGTGGACGATCCCGGTGAACCAGGCGCTCGCCTATGGGCCGGAGGTTGAGTACGTCCTTGTTGAGTCTACTCGTAGCCTCGCTACGCATGACAACGGCGCTTTAATGAAGCCCTTCCGTTTCATCGTGGCCGAAGCGCTCTTAGGTGGAGTCCGCAGTCGCACCGATATCGCGATGGCTCCCGGCACTGTTGTTAAGCACTTCAAAGGCGCCGACCTCGTCGGCACCTTCGCCAAACACCCGATGTACGACCACCTCCGTCACCCCGGCGAAGGCCGGGGTCCCGCTTCTTCTAGCGGCGGCGAAGGTAGCGGGACCCCGGATCAGGTCCGGGGTGACGAGGGGAAAACCCGGGGTGACGGAGTGGTGGACGAGGCGGCGCTCGCCTTCTTCGCCAAGCCCCGCCCCTTCCTGCCCGGCGACTTCGTCACCACCGATGCGGGCACGGGGCTGGTCCATATGGCACCCGATCATGGCGAGGACGATTTCCTGCTCTGCAAGGCGCACGGCATCGATCCGGTGTTCGCGGTCGAGGGCGACGGCCGCTATCGCGCCGACTGGGCGTGGATGGGCGGCCAGGGGTCGGTGATCGCGCCCAAGTTCAACGCGCCCGACGGCCCGATCTGCAGCGACTTGGCGCAGGTCGGCGCGCTGCTCGCGGCGAGCGACTTCCGCCACAGCTACCCGCATTCGTGGCGGAGCAAGGCCAAGGTCATCTTCCGCGCGACGCCGCAGTGGTTCATCGCGATGGATAAGCCGATCGCCTCAACTCCGTTCGTCCCGAGCGAAGTCGAGGGACCGGAAGCAGGCGCGGCGCTTGCAGCGCGTACCTCGACTTCGCTCGGCATGAACGGGGTGGGTGGGGTCGGCGTCGGCGGCTCCAACGCCCCCACGCTCCGCGAACTCGCGACCGATGCGATCGCACATACGCGCTTCGTGCCCGAAAAGGGTCGCAACCGGATCGGCGCGATGGTCGCGGGGCGGCCCGACTGGGTGATCTCGCGGCAGCGCGCCTGGGGCGTGCCGATCGCGCTGTATCTCGACCAGAAAACCGGCACCTATCTCAACGACCCGGCGGTCAACGCGCGCATCGTCGCGGCGTTCGAGCAGGGCGGCGCCGACGCCTGGTTCACCGCGGACCATGCAGCGCTGCTCGGCCCCGATCACGATGTCGCGCAGTGGCAGCCGGTCACCGACATTCTCGATGTCTGGTTCGACAGCGGCTCGACTCACGCCTTCGTGATCGAGGCGCGCTACGGCGCCGGCGTCCGCGCCGATCTCTATCTCGAGGGATCGGACCAGCATCGCGGGTGGTTCCAGTCCTCGCTGCTCGAGAGTTGCGGCACGCGCGGCGTGGCACCCTATGACGCGGTGCTCACCCACGGCTTCGCGCTCGACCAGCAGGGCCGCAAGATGTCGAAGTCGATCGGCAACGTCGTCGATCCGCTGAAGATCATCGGCGAGAGCGGTGCGGACATCCTGCGCCTGTGGGTGGCCTCGACCGACTATTTCGAGGACGTCCGCATCGGCAAGGAGGTCTTGGGCACCACCTCGGACGCGTACCGCAAGCTGCGTAACAGCTTCCGCTATCTGCTCGGCGCGCTCGACGGCTTTTCGGAGGAAGAGCGCGTTCCCGTCGCCGAGATGCCCGAGCTGGAAAGCTATGTGCTCCATCTGCTCTCGGCGCTCGACATCGAGCTCAAGGCCGCAGCCGAGACCTATGAGTTCAACCGCTACGCGCGCGCGCTGACCGATTTCGCCAATGCGGATCTGTCGGCCTTCTACTTCGATATCCGCAAGGACGTGCTCTATTGCGACGTCGGCCCGGCGAAGCCGGAAGGGTCGCAGACGCGCCGCGCCTATCGCACCGTGCTCGACACGCTGTTCCATGCGCTGGTGCGCTATGCCGCACCCATCCTGTGCTTCACCGCCGAGGAGACGTGGGGCACGCGCTTCCCCGATGCCGGATCGGTTCACCTGCTGACCTGGCCCGAGGTCGACGAGCTCTGGCTCGACGCCGAACTCGCCGACACCTGGGAGACGCTGCGCCGTCTGCGCCTCGCGGTCTCCACCAAAATCGAGCCGATGCGAAAAGCCAAGGAGATCGGCTCGTCGCTCGCCGCCAAGGTGGCGATCGGATCGCCGCAGCGTCCGACCGCGACGCCGTCGGAGCTCGCCGAACTGTTCATCGTCGCCGACGTCCAGCTCGAGACCACCGAGCATGAGACGGTGATCGTCCACACCACCGACTGGCGCAAATGCGGGCGCTGCTGGCGCCACCTGCCCGAGGTCGAGGTGGACGGCGAACTGTGCGACCGCTGCGAGGATATGGTGCATGGCTAAGCCCTTCTACAACGCGCAGGCGATCCGCCGGCTGGGCTTAAGCATCGCCGCGCTGGTGTTCGGGCTCGACCAGGCGATCAAGGCGCTGATCGTCCATGGGCTCGATCTGCCCGGGCGGATGGAGATCGACCTGCTGCCGATCTTCCGTTTCGTGTGGGTGGAGAATCACGGCATCTCGATGGGCTTCCTCACCGCCGACAGCACCGCCGAGCGCTGGCTGCTGGTGCTGCTCACCGCCGCGATCGCCGTCGCCGTGGTGTTCTGGCTGTGGCGCGAGCACAACCGGCTCGATGCCGGCGCGCTGGGCCTCGTGCTCGGCGGTGCCGCGGGAAACATCACCGATCGCGTGCGGCTCGGCTACGTCGCCGACTTCCTCGATCTGCATTTCGGCGACATGCATCCTTTCCTGGTGTTCAACGTCGCCGATGCCGCTATTACGGTCGGCGTATTGCTGCTGGTGCTGCGCGCGCTGTTCGTCCGCACACCCGCCTCGGAGGATTCTCATGCGTAAGACGATCGGGCTCATCGGGACGGTAGCGGCGTTGGGCGCGCTCGGTGGTTGCACGCACACCAAGGCGAGCGGCTTCGGCAATCGCAACGCGCCCAACGAGTTCGCGGTGACGCGCTCGCCGCCCCTCGTCATTCCGCCCGACTTCTCGCTGCGCCCGCCCCAGCCCGGCGCGCCGCGCCCGCAGGAGGCCAATCCGTCCGCGCAGGCGCTCGCCGCGATGTTCGGTGGCCCGGTGCGCACCACGCCCGGTCAGCAGGGCCTGATCGACACCGCCGGTGGCGCGCCAGAGACAGGGATCCGCTCGGTCGCCGGGTCGCCCGCGACCAACGTCGTCGACAAGGGCACCGCGACCAAGGACATCGTCGCCGCACCCGCCGGCAATGGCGGCAACACCACGGCGACGACACCGCAATAAGCCCGACCGCCCGCCGGGCGGTATCGGCATGACGATATCACACGCGGCGTCGCAGCCGCGTGTGAACGTACGTCCGCGGCCGAGCGCGCGATTCACCCCAACACCGCTGGAATCATGCGGAATGTCCTGCCACCTCTCCCGTCGCCCTCGACAGAGACTTGCGCCGGAAGCTTGTTGCGTACGTGCAACATTTCTTCAAAAGCGCGCTTTGTGAAATTTTTGTTATTGTGCGTCGCGTCAATTCTGGACAGCATCCGAACAGCGAACAGTGAGCAAGGCCCAAGTCAGAGGCAGGCCGCGACCTCGCGCAGGTGGAATAAGCGTAATAACCTCAAGAAAGGCTATTCCAGATGCGCAAGGCTCTGCTCCTATCGACCTTCTTTGCCGGCGGCCTATTGGCGGCGAGCCCGGCTTTCGCCGATGACGCCGCCGCCGCACCCACAGCGCCGCCCTCAGACTTCACGATCACCGGCAGCGCCGGCGTGTGGTCGCAATACCGGTTCCGCGGCATCTCGCAGTCGGACAACAAGCCCGTCATCCAGGGCGCACTGACGATCACGCATTCGTCGGGCTTCTATCTGTCGACCTGGGGATCGAGCGCGACGGGCAACGCCGCAGTCGATCTCGGCGGCACCGAGATCGACGTCTATGGCGGCTATTCGAAGACGATCTCGGGCTTCACGCTCGACGGCGGCCTGTACGGCTATATCTATCCGGGCAGCACCAAGTTGCATGCGCAGATCGACTCGAGCGGCCAGTTCGTCGGCGGATCGAGCGGCATCAGCCAGAGCTATTTCGAGGTCTATGGCGACGTCAGCAAGTCTTACGGCCCGATCACCGCCAAGGTCGGCGTCAACTGGGCGCCCGACCAGTCCTACTTCAAGAATTTCAACACCGCGACGCACTACAACATGTATGAGTTCGCCGAGCTCGGCTATGCGATGACGAGCGCGCCGATCACCTTCCACAGCCATCTCGGCCACACCGGCGGCGGGTTCGATTACTTCCCCGTCGGCCAGGATCACGGCCATAAATATTTCGATTACACCGTCGGCGTGACCTACAAGTGGAAGTCGCTGTCGTTCGATATCTCGGCGGTCGGCACCAGCCTGTCCAAGAAGGACACGACGGTGTTCATCGACGAGGGCGAGGGCGGCGTCGCGGGCTTCGGCCACAACGACTATCGCCGCGCGGCGAAAATATACCCGGTGGGATCGATCAGCGCGAGCTTCTGATCCGTCGCGTCGATCGCGATCGGGGCG
>Ga0302235_10000257_pt1 | contig 44889 bp, 40 predicted proteins | sample II_Palsa_N3_3_FD_193577 | JGI IMG/M metagenome (GOLD analysis project Ga0302235, IMG submission 193577) | Peat permafrost microbial communities from Stordalen Mire near Abisko, Sweden - II_Palsa_N3_3 | ecosystem: Environmental > Terrestrial > Soil > Palsa > Peat permafrost | place: Sweden...
CTCATCGATGAACACGATGGCCGGCCCGCGGGTGCGGGCCTGCTCGAACAGGTCCCGGACCCGGGCCGCCCCGAGGCCGACAAACATCTCCACGAAACCCGAACCCGATACCGAGAAGAACGGAACGTGAGCCTCGCCGGCGACCGCGCGAGCGAGCAGGGTCTTGCCGGTGCCGGGTGGCCCGGCCATTAGCACGCCGCGTGGGCCGCGGGCCCCGGCCCGGTGGTAGCGGCCGGGGTCACGCAGATAGTCAACGACCTCGCTGATCTCGGTCTTCACCGTGGTGTACCCGGCCACGTCGGCGAACCGGGTGGTCGGCCGTTCGGCGTCGATGACCCGCGCCTTCGCCTTGGCCATTCCGTTCAGGCCGCCCATGCCGCCGCCCATGCCGCCGGTGTGCCGGCTGACGGCGCGGATGCCGAGAAAGATGAGACCGGCGAACAGCAGCAACGGCAGCAGCCCGGTCAGCACCGACAGCAGCGAGGAGGACATGGTGGCGGCGGTGGCGGTGACCTGCACGTGGTGGGCGGCCAGGTCACCGGCGAGGCTGTTGCCGCCGAGCGCGACCGGGATGGTGGTGGTGAACGGGTGCCCGCCGGCCAGGCTCCCGGTGACCTGGCCGGCCGGGCCGATGGTCACCGAGCGGACCGTCCCGGCGCTGACATCGGCCAGGAACTTGGTATAGCTCAGCGCCGGGCCCGGGGCTGCGCCGCGCGGCAGGGCCAGCAGCGTCACCAGGCCGGCCGCGATAGCCGCCGGGAAAACCCACCGCCGCCACTGGGCCGCGTCTGCGCGGCCGGGCGGGCCGGGTGAGGACGTGCGCATCTTGGTACTCCTTCCGAGGGCCCGGCGGCATGCCAGGCGGAATCGGGTGGGTCTAGCGGCCAGTGCCGGATGACATGGACTGGCTGTAGCCGGCCACGCGCCGCGGGGCAGAGCGGCGCCCCGCAGCTACGTGCGCGGCATGGATCCGTGCCTGCCAGGCACCGAGCACGACGAGCAGGACGAGCAGGACGATCACCGACTCCACGCTGAGCGCGGCAATGCCCAGCGGGCAGTGCCAGTTACCGACATCGCCGTGATCGCCCAGGAACCCCCCGCGCAGACCGCGGGTCAGTATGTATCCGCCCATCGCCGAGGAGGCCACGGCGGCCGCGGCGGCCCATGCCAGCCAATGCGGCCGGGCGATCAGCACTCCGCCAATCAGGATCGCCGCCACGATGATCCCGAGATACCCGATGCCGACCAGCGGGGTCGGGCCCAGGGTGCCCGGCAAGTCGACGACGTGGATCACCGCGAGCGCGGCCAGCGCCAGCGCGCCTACCGCCCGCGCGGCCGAGGCCGCGCCCTGATCCGGCTGCCACTGGGCAATACGATCGGACATTGGTTTCCTCCTGTCGTCAGCCGTCCCGCGGGCCTGGGCCTCAACGGGGCGGCTCCACTAGTTTCGCTTTCAACTACTAACACGCATAGGAGACTCGATCGGTTCAGCCGGACGGAGCCGGTGGATGCGACGTGCATCACACTTCACATGTCCCGTCCTAAGGGACAATGAGCACGTCATGGGGATGCCACGGCCAAGGCGGGGATCCGCTGGCCGGTGGCCAGGTGTCCAGCTCGCAGGAGGCCCCCTTGGGAGCCAGCCTTTTCTACTAGTACAGGTAGTAGATTTTTCCTATTTCATCTGAACGACGTAACCTCGTGCCCCGGCTCAGCGCGCACGCCTCGGCGGCTGACGCGCGGCTCGGGGCAGGGCGGCTCGGGGCAGGGCGGCTCGGGGCCGTCACGCCGCAGGCACCTGGTGGCGTGCCTGCCACGCGGCCTCGGCCTCTCCCATCGGGGTGGTGGCCGGGCCCTGGACGAAGGGCCAGATCTCCTCGGAAATGGCGCGCCAGTCGGCGGTGGCGGACAGCTCGCCGAGCACCGCGAACAGCCCGAGGTTGATGCGCTGGAGGATCACGTAGGGCCTCGGGACGCTGATGTAGTCGGCGACCGGGCTGCGCAGGTCGAAGAAACGGCGCACGACCGCGGCGGCGTAGTCGCTGGTGATGGTCACCGGACCTGGTTCGCGGATGGTGTCGTAGAAGACGGCGAGGTGCTCGACGATCGCCTCGGTGCGCAGCGGCGCGCCCGGGCGCAGGAATCCGGCGTTCTCCAGGCTGCGGCGGAACGCCTCGGGGTCGTGCTCGACGCAGATGGTGCGGGCCATCCGCATGAGCGGCTGCAGTTCGGCGGGACTGAAGCGCCTGACGAGCCCGAAGTCGAGGAAGGTGACCCGGCCGGCCCGCTGGAACAGGTAGTTGCCCGGGTGCGGGTCGCCGTTGAAGGCGCGCACCTCGTACAGGCTGCGGAAGACGAAGCGGTAGATCGTCTCGGCGGCCAGGTCACGTTCGTGCTGAGGCCAGGTGGCAAGTTCGGCGAAGCGGACCCCGCTGGATAGCTCGCTGGTCAGCAGCCTGCGGGTGGACAGCTCGCTGACGACCCCGGGGATACCGATGGTGGGGTGGCCGTCGTAGTAGCCGGCCAGCAGGCGCTGGTTGGCAGCCTCGCGGCGGTAGTCAAGTTCCTCGCCGATCCGGTCCCTCAGCTCGCTCAGCAGCGCGTCGACGTCCTGGGCCGGCACGGCGATGCGCAGCATCCGGCGCAGCAGCGCGACGTTGCGCAGGTCGGCCGCGATGGTCTCGGCGATGCCCGGGTACTGGACCTTGACGGCGACCGCGCGGCCGTCCAGGGTGACCGCCCGGTGCACCTGCCCGATCGAGGCGGCGGCTATCGGCCGCGGATCCCAGCGGGCGAACGCTCGTTCCGGCGGCGCGCCGAGTTCTTCCTCCACCACCGCCGCGGCCAGCCGCGGGCTCATCGGAGGGACGCTGTCCTGGAGGCGGGCCAGGGTGCGGCGGACCGCGGGCGACAGGCCGTCATCGACGTAGCTGGCCATCTGGCCGATCTTCATCATGACGCCCTTCATCGCCCCCAGGGTGCCGGCAACGTCTTCGGCGGTCTGCAGGGCCAGGTCCTCTCGCAGCAGCTGGCGCTGCTCGCCCGCGGCCGCGAACAGCCGCGGCGCGCTGGCCGCGTAGCGGGCCCCGCCGCGCGCGGCCAGCCGGAGCACGGCCCTGGCGCGGTCAAGGCGCAGCCGTCCGGGCCGGCGGCGGGGCAGGACCAGGGTCGCGGCGCCCGCCAGCACCGCGGCGAGAAGCCTGATGAGCCTCATGTGCGCCGCCCTCCGCGCATCCGCAGGGTGATCCGCTGCCGCGCCTCGAGCACGCCGGGCTGACCGAGGAACATGGCGTCAAGGACGCCGAGCGACTGCCGGATTTCGGTCCGGCGGCCGGGTGTCAGGGGCGGTGGCGCGCCGTAGCCGTACATCTGCCGGGCCCAGCGCGGGAGCACGGCGATCGCGGCGTCGCGGACGTCCTGCCAGATCGCCGCGGTGTCCTCGTCCATTCCCGGCGGATCCAGCAGGTAGGCCATTGATTCGGCGGCCGCTGGCGTGCCGCGCAGGATCGGCCGGACCGACGCGAGGTACAGGTCAAGCTCGGGGACGTTGGACGGCACCAGGTGGCGGGGCACGCCGGTGAGCTCGGCGGCGGTCACCATTTCCGCGACGTAGCGATTGCCGTCCGCGGCAGAAAGCGCCGTCCCGACCAGGCTTCGGGCGGCTAGGACGGAGTCGACCAGCGTCCCGTGCACCCAGAGCAGGAGAGCGGGATCGCCCGCCGCGTACGGGCGGCCGGTAACCGCGTCGGTGCCGCGGACATGATCATGGATGCGCCGCACCCGGGCCGCAGCTTGCCTGGCCGTAGCCCGGTCGCCGAAGGTGACCGTGGTGAGGTACGTCATGGTGGCGGCGAGCCTGCCGACGGGATCCCGGCGCCAGCTACTGTGCTGATCGACACCGGCCATGGCCAGCGGATGCAGCGCCTGCATCAGCAGGGACCGCAGGCCCGCTACCGGCGAGGCCAGGTCCGCGCTCGTCCGCCAGGTGACGCTGGCGGGCCCGAAAAAGCCGTCATCCCTGGTTTCTTCAGGCACACCCGACGCAAACGCAGCCGCCGAGCGTTCCATAAGGCCGGTCGCGGTCGCGGTCAAATCCGCCGTGTCAGCCAAGCTAACCAGCTCCTTCGCAGGCGCCGCAGCGCCCGACTCAGTCATCGTCGCCATCGTCTGGTCGAGCCTGGTCAGGTCTGATCGGCAGCCCTGAGTCGGCTCATCTACTAACACGAATAGGAGACAACGACTGTTCACGGCGAATGGCGAACGATCAGGTACTCGCGGCGGCAGCCCGCGATAACCGTGCCGGGCAGACAGCACTGCCCTAGCCAGCGGACGGTGTCCCCCGCCGGCGCTCTGCCACGATCGCCAGCCTTTGCAAGATAGCGGCCGGCGGCTCGCCCGTCGCCTCATGCAGCTCGCTCAGCAGTACGACGGAAATCACGTGCAGGCCGGCCATGAAGTCTCCCAGGCCGTCCACGTCGATCGGAGTGAGCGTGTCCACGGCCCACGCCTCCAGCTCGGGTGAGTCCAGGCCTGCGGTGAGCAGCGCGATCGCCAGTTGCATACCGGCAGCCATGCTCTCGCCGGGTACCCCCTGCACCGGCCCGGCCTGCACCGGCCCGGCCTGCACTGGCACGGCCTGCACCGGCACGGCCTGCACCGGCACGGCCTGCACTGGCGGGGCCTGCACCGGCGCGGGCTGCACCGGCGGGGCCTGGCCACCGCCGGTGTCCGATTCTGGCGCGCGCAGGGCGTCTCCGCGGTCCGGGCGGCGGCGGGGCCGCCAGCGGAGGCGTCGGGACTGGCCATTTGTCGTGTGGCCCGCGCGCCCGGCGGGCGGCTCGGGGAGGCTGTTCTGGCGATGGATCCTCATACCTGGCAACACGGGGCCGGACGGGAGATTGTTCACTCCAGTGGCCGGTTGACGTTAGGTAGTCGGAAGTTTCCCCAGGGCGAGCGCGACCACGGCGGGGATCAGGGCCAGCAGCACCGGGGTCAGGGCGAGCGCCGCCGCCGCGGCGCCGATCAGCTGCCGCCGGGCGCGCCCCATCGGCTCGCTGGGTCCCAGCAGCCGGTGAATTCGCTGGACCGAGTCGGTGGTGCCCGCGGCCAGGGTCGACGCGGGACTGGCGGCGGTGGCGAGGACGACCAGGGCGGTGGCAAGCTGCCGAGGATCGTGGGCTCGGGTCGCCGCATCGTCGGCGTGCAGTTCCACCAGCCGCGCCACCTGCTCTTCGGCGTCCCGCATCAGCGGCAAGAACGGCAGCACCTCGCGGCCGATCCTCGCCAGGGCCAGCAGCCGGTGATGACGGCCGGTCAGGTGCGCTCGCTCGTGCGCCAGAACCGCATCGAGCTGGCCGGGATCGAGCGCCTGCACGGCACCGGTGGTCAGGATCACCGTAGGCTGCCGGCCGGCCACGCAGTAGGCAGCCGGCTGGGCGTGCTCCACCAGCACCGCTCCCAGTGTCGGCTCGGGCTGCCCGACCAGCCGCGCGGTCTGCGCGTGCCGCAGCGCTTGCCGTCCGGCGGCGCGGAAGTGGGCTACCGCGGTGAGCGCGGTACGGGCGACGACAGCGCCCGCCAGGGTGAGACCGAGCCCGGCGACCGTGGCACCGCCCGGGGTGCCGTAGGTGGCGCGGAGCCGGTGCACGCAGGCTCCGATGAGGTGACTGAGCCCCCCGCCGAGGGCGGTCGCATGAACGGCCAGCGTCAGGCCGGCCAGCCCGAGCGCGACGATAACCGACCATCCCGCGGCCAGGTAGATGACGATAGCGAGCAGCGGCGCGCGGGCCGTCCACCTGGCCCGGCCGAGCATCGGAGACCCCAGGATGCCGAGACCGGCCGCGTAGGCCACCAGCACCGCGGCGACGGTCACCGGGAGTCGCCGTCCTTGGGCTCGCCGAGCGCCTGGTCGAGCGCCTCGCGCAACAGCGCCGCGTCGTGCGGGCTCATCTGGAGCGCGAAATGCGCCAGCGCCGTGCGCCGGTCCGGGCTGGTGGCCAGCGCGTCGCTCATCAGCGCCGCGGTGTAACTGGACCGCGACCCGGTGGGCTCGTAGCGCCAGGCCCGGCCGTCCCGCTCCCGCCGCAGCCACCCCTTGCGGTACAGGTTGTCCATCACCGTCATCACGGTGGTGTACGCCAGCGTCCGGTCGTCATGCAGAGCGTCGACCATCTCGCGGACCAGTACCGGCCGGCCCCACTCCCACAACCGTTCCATGATCACGGCTTCCAGCTCGCCGAAACGTCGCATCCTCACTCCCGAACATGGCTCTGCCAAACGACGCGCCCGCCGTTACCTACTATCACGCATAGAACAACCCTGCGGTTCAGGTGCCGTCTCTTTTCTTCCGGCCAGCCACCTCGACGTGGCGAGCGGGCCGGGGAGCCGGTCGACCGAAGCAGCTACCGGTGAACATAACACATTTACTATCCGTGTTAGTAGACATGGCTGCTATCACAGATGCTCCTCGGGACGGGCTGGGCGGCGACCCCGACGCCGTCATCCGCGAGCTGTACTCGGACTACGCCAAGGCCCTGCACGGTTACGTCGAGCAGTTCTGTCCGGACGGGGCGAGCGCGGACGACATCGTGCAGGAAACCTTCATCCGCGCCTGGCGCCACCTGCCCCAGCTGAGCGCCGACGACCGGCCGATCCGGCCGTGGCTGTTCCGGGTCGCGCGCAACTTGCTGATCGACGCGAACCGGGCCGCGCAGACCCGGCCGATGACCGTGCCGGGCGAGGCAGCCGGGGAGGTCGGGACCGATTCTGGATTGGAGGAGATCCTGGACCGGCAGCTCGTGTCCGACGCGCTGGCGCACCTGTCGCCCGCGCACCAGACCGTGCTCGTGGAGACCTTCTACCGGGGCGGCACCATGGCCACGGTCGCCCATGAGCTCGGCATACCGCACGGCACGGCCAGATCACGGTTGCACTACGCGCTGGATGCCATGCGCAAGCAGCTCCAGGAGCACGACGTGGTCGCGGCGTCCTGATGAACAACCGGCTGCGCTGGGATGTCATGGCCGCCAACGCCGATGACGAGAAGGTGGCGGCTGCCGCAGCGGCCCAGGTCGTTCGGCGCCTGATCGTGGTGCTGCTGCTCACCGCGGCAGCCCTGGACCTGACCCGGTGCGGTCTGGTCATGACGGCAGGCCGGCATCCAGCGCCGACCGCGGGACTGGTCGCCGCCGGCCTGGCCGCAGCCGCGCTGACCGCGCGGACCGCGCGCGGATGCCAGGTCGGTCAGCGCTGGGCAGGCTGGACGGCGTTGCTCATCGGCGGCGTGTCGACCCCGCAAGCGGCCGCGTCCGGCTTCCGCAGCCCCTATACGATCCCGGACACAGCCACCGCTGCCCTCGGGCTGCTGCTGGCCATCACCATCCTGGCGACCGCGGGCCCGATGGACCGCCGGCACACGACGCCGAAAATCCCCGCGTGCTGGACAGGGAACGTCTGCGAGACTGAGCCGTTGGCGCGAGAGCGGGTGGTGACAGGTGGATCTGCAGCTCACTGGGCGGCGTGCGCTCGTGACCGGCGGCAGCCGCGGCATCGGCAAGGCCGTCGCGGCCGCGCTGCTGGCCGAGGGCGCTGAGGTGGCGATCGCGGCCCGCGACCTGGGCCGGCTGAACGAGGCGGCCGCGGAGCTGGCCGCCGCCGCGGGCCGGGAAGTGGCCGTCATCGGCGTCGACACCGGCGACGACGCCTCGGTACGGCAGCTGGCTGCGGCCGCGCAGGACCGGCTCGGCGGTGTCGACATCCTGGTCAACTGCGCCGCGCGGCCGGCCGGGCAGGCACCGCCGCTGTCGCTGCCCGAGATCACCGGCGATGCGTTCTGGTCCGATGTGAACGTCAAGGTGATGGGCTACCTGCGGTGCGCCCAGGCTGTGGCGCCGGGCATGGTCGCGGCGGGCTGGGGCCGGATCATCAGCGTCAGCGGCCTGGCCGCCCTCAGCACCGGGTCGGTCATCGGATCCATCCGCAACGTGGCCGTGTCGGCGATGACCAAGAACCTGGCCGACGAACTAGGCCCGAGCGGTGTCAACGTGAACGCCGTCCACCCGGGACTGACCCGCACCGAGGCGACGCCGGGCGTCCTCGCCGCACAGGCCGCGGCGGCCGGCGTCGAGCCCGCCGAGATCGAGCGGCGGATCGCCGGCCGCAACCTGACCCGCACGCTCATCGACGCCAGCCAGGTCGCGGCCGTGATCGCCTTCCTGGCCTCGCCCCTGTCGGTCTCGATCAACGGCGAGTCGATCGCCTGCGGGGGCGGGACCCCGGGAGTTATCCGCTACTAACCGCAGCGTGAACCCGAGGGCGGCGGCCGCGTCTTCCGGTGACCGCCCGGCCCACAGGCGAGCGTAGTTACCGGCGGTGGACAGCGACCTGGTCTCGACCCGGTCCAGGTACAGGCGGCCGCGGAGGTGGTCGACTTCGTGCTGGACGATACGGGCCGCCCACCCCGAGAACACCCGGTCGACGGGCTGGCCGTACTCGTCCAGCGCTTCGACCCGGACGGAACGGTGGCGGGGCACCACCCCGGTGAGCCCGGGGACGCTCAGGCAGCCTTCGTAGAAGCTGACCTGAGCGCGGTCGTCCACGAGCCGGAGCGTGGGGTTGACCAGGACGGTGAAGTCCAGACCGTTCCGTTCTCTGATTGTCCGTTCCTCCTCGGTCAGCTGGCCCCAGCGCTCCGGGCCGTCGTGCAGCACCGCGAGCTGGATGGGCACGCCGACCTGGGGCGCCGCCAGCCCGACGCCAGGCGCGGCTTCCATGGTGGCCCGCATCTGCGCGATGAGCAGCCGTAGCTCGCCGGTGCCCAGATCGGCGGGGCCGACCGGCTCGGCCGGGCGGCGCAGCACCGGATCACCGCATTCGACGATGGGCAGGACGTCTGGACCGCTCATGGCCGCCTAGCCTAGCCGCCGGCGTCCTGGCGGATGCCGGTGTCCGACGCCCGCTGGATCTGCTCGAGCAGCTGGTGGTACCGGACGGCGGTGGCGAAGTCCGGCGCGGCCGGCTGACCGTAGCTGATCGCCCGGGCGAACTCGCGGTACAGCACGGCGACGTTCCTCGGCGGCCCGGGAGGTACCGCCGCGGGTATCGGGCTGAAGCGCCCGGGCACCGGTAGGTCCGCGGCCGTGCCGTCGGGCTTGGCGATGGAGATGGCCCAGTCGGTGATGTGGATTCCGCCGGGCGTAGCCGGCCGGATCACCAGGGTGGCCTCGGTGCCGACGATGCGCAGCTCGAAGCCCGGGGCGACCGCGGCCGATCCGCCCTGCACCGCGATGGACGCCACCGCGCCGCCCTCGAGCCGCCCGGCCAGCACGACCTGATCCGGGCGGTCACCGGCACGGTCTGCCCGGTCTCGATGACCGTGGTCTCCTTATTGATCAAGGCCACGACGGCCGACAGCTGGCGGAACTCCCCGACCGCCCGGGCCAGGGTAGCCAGGATGTGGCCGGTCGAGATGCTGAGCACCGTGGCCCCGGCGGCCACATCGGTGGCGTAGACGTTGGCCTGCGGGATCCGGCGTCCCGCCGGGCCCCCGGCCGCGACCACGCTGACCGTCAGCAGCCGCCCGATGTCCCCATTTTCGATCAACCCCCGAACGATCCTGATCGGCGACCGGCGCTGCGATCCGATCGTGCTCACGATTTCATCCTACCTTTTAGCGACTAATCGGATGGGAAATATAGACAATCGGCGGCCGGGTCGCCCCGGCCGGCCATACTGGGCTCTGTGACCGATCGGGTCGATTACGACGAGTTCGGGCTGTTCCACGAGAACGCCGCGGAGTACGGCCTCCCCTTTGACCGTCCGCCGGCCGTGCGGCGGGCCTTCGCCGAGGTGAACCCCGCGGCCGGCGGCCGGCGGCTGAGCGCGCTGGTGTGGCAAGACGGGGACCCGGAACTGGTCCTGCTGCACGGCGGATCCCAGAACGCTCATACCTGGGACACGGTCGCGATGGCCCTGGACCGTCCCTTGGTGGCCATCGACCTGCCCGGACACGGCCACTCGGACGGCCCCGGAGATAGCCCAGAAGGCCAGCTGGACGTGTACGGTAACGCGGTCGACGTCGCAGCCGCCATCCGCCAGCTCGCCCCGGCCGCCCAGGCGGTGGTCGGCATGTCCCTCGGCGGGCTCACGGCCATCGCGCTCACCGCCGAGGCCCCGGAACTAGTCCGCAAGCTCGTTCTCGTCGATGTGCTGCCGGGGATAAAGGCGCAGCGGGCTCAGCACATCACCGACTTCGTCACCGGGCCGGCCAGCTTCGCCAGCCTGGACGAGCTGCTAGAGCGGACGGCCCGGTTCAACCCGTCCCGGTCCCGGTCCTCTCTTCGGCGGGGCATCTTGCACAATGCCGAACAGCAGTCCGACGGCACCTGGGTGTGGCGGTGGGCCCGCCACCGCCGTCCCGCGACCCCGGTCGCCCCCGCGGCCGCCGCCTCCACAGTGGCCGCAGCCCCGGTCGCCCCTGCGCCGCCCGCCGCCGCGCCGGTCGGCCCGGCAGCCGGTACCCGCTACGGGCAGCTCTGGCAGGCGCTGTCGTCGATCACCGTGCCGCTGCTGCTCGCCCGGGGCATGCGGCCGGACTCGGTTCTGGACGACGACGACGAGCGGGAACTGCTCCGCCGTGTGCCTTCGGCCCAGGTCGTTCACGTCGAGGAAGCCGGTCACAGCCTGCAGGGCGACACGCCCCTTGAGCTCGCCGCGATCATCGAGCACTTCGTCTTCGGTTCCTGACGCCTGCCTTTCGGCGAGAACCTCCGGACACACGGCATATCCGGACGAATATGCCGCCCGTAGGGGGTAGGCTACGTTACCGCCCGGTAACCCGCCTCCCCCCCTGCGGGTGCCGGGTGGTAGCCCGGCCCGGATCCCCCCATCCGGGTCGGGCCTTCTCATTCACCCGCCGAGAACGGGCAGGCTCACGAGAACGCGCCGACTCAGAAGAGAGTCGGCGGTCCGGACGGGATGGGCTCCGGTAGCGGCTCGAGCTCGGGCACCCGGGCTCGCACATCGTCGTGGAATCGGCGGGCCAGCTCGAGCGCGCCGACGTTATCGGGCGTATGGATGAAGACGGTCGGGGAGCGCCCCTCACGCAGCCAGCCGGCCACCGCGTCGAGCCAGTGCTGCCAGCCCGCGACGGTGCGTGCCGCGTCGTCCCGGCCGATGTAGCGAACAACGGGATAGGAAGTGAGGGCCCGTGACCGGCGGGGCAGGCGTGGCTTCTTCGTCCACGCCTCCCGTTCGGCATCGCTCGCCGGAGGGCTCCCGAACAGGACGGTGGTGTCGAAGGTCACCCATTCGGCACCTACGTCACCCAGCGCCCTCTCGAGCTGCTGCCCCGATCGCGGGTCCTCGAAGAACGCGCGGTGCCGCACCTCCACGGAGTACCGGTACGAGTCCGGTAGACGGCGCAGGAAACCGGCCAGAGCGCCGAGTTCGGCGGGGCCGAAGGACGGCGGCAGCTGAATCCAGAGGGCGTGGGCCCGCCGCTCGAGGGGTTCGATCGCGGTCAGGAAGGCGCGGAGCGGATCGCCGGCGTCGGCGAGGCGACGCTCATGAGTGATCGGTTTCGGCAGTTTGAGGATGAACCGAAAGTCAGGGTCGGTCTGCTCGGCCCACGATTTCACCGTGTCGAGGGCGGGTGTCGCATAGAAGGTCGTGTTGCCCTCCACGGCGTTGCACCAGGTCGCGTACGCCCGGAGGCGGTCCCGCGGCGGCAGTGCCCCAGGCAGGTAACGGCCTTGCCACGGTGCGTACGTCCACATCGCGCATCCGACGTGGAGCTTCATGGCCCCGAGGGTATCGGAGCTCAGGACATGAAGGGCGACACGGCGAGGGACCTCCCCGGCAGGGGCATGAGTGCCCGGTAGCTTGATCCAGGTGCGGTACACAGCGATCTTGATCGTCGGCCTCGTCGTCTTGCTGACCCTTCCGGCCTGCTCAGCTGCCGATCGCCCTGCTGAGCGGACCGTGACGTCCGTGCCCGCGGCTGCTGTCGGCGCGGCCAGCCCGGCCAGCACCGGGGTGGTGACCAGCGGAGCACCTGAGCCGAGCGCAAGCCCGCGGGTCACGGCCAACGCAGCCAAAGCAGCCACGGTGACCATCACGGCCGTAGGCGACACGATGCTCGGGAACACGCCCGATCTCCCCCCGGACCCGGCGACCTACTTCGATGCGGTCAAAACGATCCTGGATCCCGGCGCGCAGATTGTCTTCGGCAATCTCGAAGGCACGCTCACGACGTCGACCACCAGCAAGTGCGGTGTCCAGAAAGGCCCGGACAAGACCTGCTTCGCCTTCCGGGACCCACCGGGTTACGCGCGCTACTTCAAGGCGGCCGGGTTCACCATCCTCAACGATGCCAATAACCACTCTTTCGACTTCGGTGCCGCGGGTCAGGCCCAGACCGTTCAGGTCATCCACGCGGCAGGCCTGGCCCAGACCGGGCTGCCGGGCGAGATAACCCTGGTCAAGCAGAACGGGATCAACGTCGCGTTCCTGGCGTTCGCGCCCTACGACTACGACGCCAATCTCCTTGACCTGCCCGCGGACCAGGCCCTCATCAGGCAAGCCGGGCGGGAGGCAAATGTCGTCGTCGTGTATATGCACGCCGGCGCGGAGGGTCCCCAAGCCGATCACGTGACCGGCCGGGAAGAGATTTACCTGGGCGAGGACCGCGGCAACGCCGAGGCGTTCGCGCACATGGCGATCGACGCCGGCGCCAGCCTGGTGATCGCGAGTGGCCCGCACGTACTGCGGGGCATGCAGTTCTACCGGGGCCACCTCATCGCCTACAGTCTCGGAAATTTCGCCAGCTACGGTGACTTCTCCACCGAGGGCGACCTCGACATGAGCATGATCCTCCGCGTAACCCTGTCGTCGGCGGGCAAGTTTGAGCGTGCCCGTATCTACCCGATCCAGTTCACCGGGGAGGGCCAGCCCGTGCCGGGCGGAGGGGCCATCCCCTTCGTCGCCCAGCTAGCCGCCGACGACTTCGGCTCGACCGCGGCCCGCATCCTGCCCTCTGGTGTCATCGAGGCGCCCTGACCGCCCCGACGCCGCGAGCGGTTCATGGCCGGACGCTAACGGTCCATGGCCGGACGCTAACGGTCCATGGCCGGACCGTTAGCGGTCCGTGGCGGGCCGCCAGCCCAGGGCCGGTCCGAGCTTGGCGGCCAGGTCGGACAGGATCTGGACGTAGTCCTCAGGCTCGAAGTTGAAGGGCAGCGCGAAGGCGACCTCCCGGACCTCGCGGAAACCGGCGTGCGCGTACAGCGCCTCGGCGATCTGGCTGGATGATCCCAGCAGGTCGCGGGCGAACATCATTCCCGCCGGTCCCTGCGGGCTGGCCGTTCGCGGGGTGCGGGCCTCGACGTAGGCCGCGTACCTGGCCCGCTGCCCGGCGGTCGCGCTGTCGGTCGGGATCACGACCAGCCCCTGCGAAACCCGGGCGGCTGGCCCGTCCGGATGGGCGGCCCGGAACGCCCGGATGTGCGACTGCTGGATGGCGGCGAAATCCACTGACTCCTCCGCCCGGACCACGCTGCTGGTCAGGAAGTTCATCCGGTGCTCGCCGGCCCAGCGCGCCGAGGCCGTGCTCGCGCCGCCGTACCACATCCGGCCCCGCAGCCCGGGCGAATGCGGCTGCACCCGGCTGGAGAACTGCTCCATGCCCTCGCGACCGGAGAACGTGCTGGCCGGCTCGCCCCCGACCAGGCGCAGCAGCCGGGACACCCGCTCGTAGCTGAAGTCCTCGAGGTCCGCCGTGTCGGGGTACAGCGCGGCCTTGACGTCGTCGAAGTGCATCGGCGGCCCGACGCTGACCCCGGGATTGAGCCGGCCGCCGGACAGCACGTCGACCGTGCCGAGGTCCTCGGCCAGCCGGAGCGGGTTCTCCCAGCCGAGCGGGATCACCGCCGTTCCCAGCTCGATCCGGCGGGTCCGCTGCGACGCCGCCGCCAGGACGGCGACCGGCGAGGAAATGCCGTACTGCAGGTGCCGGTCACGTACCCACGCGCTGTCGAAGCCGAGGCGCTCGCCCAGTTCGATGATCTCCAGCGTCGTCTGGTGCCCGGGCCCCGGGTTGTCACCGTCGAACAGCCCGATGGTGAGAAAACCGAGCCTGTCCAGCATGACTCCGGGTGGCGGCATGCAGCGTCCCTTCGAGCCTGGCGTCCGCGAAACCGTGGCGCGTCTGGATGCCATGATCTCTCACGCTGGCCTCCGGCCAGGACCGAGGGATGTCCCGCTTAGCGGCTGGCGCGTACAGTCGTGCCAAGCCGGATGCGAGACGTCGATCATTGGGAGACAACTGCTCGTGAGCCGAGAGCCCCTGTCACCGATCGCGGCCTGGTTCCGGTCCAGCCGCAGGATGCTCGCCGCGGAGCTGAGCCAGGGCGGCTGGCTGAATTTCGGCGCGTTCCGCTGGTCCGACATTGACGTGCCGCGCGCGCTGCGGGCCGGAGTCGGGATGGCCACCCCGCTCGCGCTCGGCCTGGCCACGAATCATCTCGAATACGGCGTCTTCGCCGCGCTCGGGGCGCTGCCCGCCGGGATGGTCTCGTTCCAGGGCGCGTCCCGGACCCGGGTGACCGCGGTGGTGTTCGCGTCCGTCGGCATGGCGGTGGCCACGTTGGTCGGCGGGGTGTGCGCTTACCTCGGCGGCTGGCTGCTGTTCCCGGCGGTCCTGCTCTTCAGCTACCTGGGCGGCCTGATGGTCACGCTGGGGCAGCGGTTCCTGGTCGTCGGGCTGCAATGGGCCATCCAGCTTGTCATCGCCAGCGCCATCCCGCTGGCCCCCGGGGATGCGGGGCTGCGGGCCCTGCTCGTGCTGGCCGGCGGGTTGTGGCAGGGGCTGCTGGTCGTCGCGTCCTGGACCGTGACGAGCGGCAACCAGGAACGAAACTCGCTGGCGGTCGCGTACCGGCTGCTGGCCGGCTACGCGGCCGACAGCTGCCGCCTACCCGCCTCGTCGGGTCCGGTCCCGCCGCCCGCCGTGTTCGATTCGCAGGCGGTCACCGACCCGAACCCGCTGCTGCGCGCTCAGTATCGATACCGGTTCCTGCTCCTGCTCCAGGAGGCAGACCGGATCCGGGTGAGCCTGGCCGCGGTGGCGGGCTACCGGCCCCAGTGCACGGTGCTCGAGCCCGTGGCCGGGATCCTGGCCGGCATCGCGGACGCGCTGGAGGCCCGGCGTGGCCATGACGCGCTGGCCGGTGCGCTGCAGGAGCGCCTGGCGGCGATCGATCTGCCCGCAGACGCTCCGTGGCGATGGGCGGCGGCCGCCCTGCTCGGCGAGCTGCGCGGCTCGGTCCGCACCCTGCGGCGGCTAGACGTGCGGGATACCGAGCCGACCGCCGAGCCCGTGTCGCTGCCCGGTCACCAGCGGGGCGCGCGACGCTCCGCCGTGAAGTCGTCCTTGCTCACGCTGGCGGCCAACGTGGGGACCTCCACCGAAGCCGGGCGGCACGCGCTGCGGCTGGCCCTGGTCGCGGGTATCGGTGAGATCGTGGCCCAGGCCTCGGGCCTGCCCCACGGGTACTGGATCGTGCTGACCATCCTCATCGTGCTTCGGCCGGACTACGCGTCCACGATCTACCGCGGTGTGCAGCGGGCCGGCGGTACCGTCATCGGTGGCGGTCTTGGCCTGGCGACAGCGCTGCTCCTGCACGCGGGAACGGCCGTGCTGGTAGCCGCGGTCGGCGTGACGATGACCGTGGCGTACGCGGTCATCGCCGTCAACTACCTGCTGTTCGCGGTGTTCCTCACCGACTTCGTGGTGACGCTGATGGCGCTGCTCGGTGAGACCGCGGAGCAGACGGTGACGGCCAGGCTGATGGGGACGGGCATCGGCGCGGCGCTGGCGCTGATCGGCTACCTGGTCTGGCCGTCCTGGGAGGGTGAGCCGGCCCAGCAGAAGCTGGCCCGGCTGTTCGAGACGCAGGCGCACACCGCGGCGCTGGCGCTGCGGGCCTACGTGCGGCCCGGTGCGATGGACGCCCGCGCGCTCCAGGCGGCGTCGCGGACCACCCGGCAGGCCCGTTCGGATGCCGAGGCGTCCGCGGACCGGCTGAACGACGAGCCGTCCCGGCCGCCGATGACCGCACGGCTCGCCTACAGCCTGACCGGGGTCGGTCGTCGGCTGGCGCACACCTCGCTGACCCTTCAGGCGGCGCTGGAGAGCACGCACGCCAGGGCCCCCGGCCGGTCCCTCGGGGCGGACGGCACAGCAGGGGCGGACGGCACAGCGGGAGCGGACGCCACGGTGCGGGCAAACGGCGAGGCGCCGCTGAACGGCGTAGCGGCCGCGACGGACCGGTTCGCCGACGGCATCCAGACCGCAGCGCAGGTTATCGCCGGATCGCTGCGCAGCCTGCGGCCGCCGAGCGACATGCCCCCGCTGCGGGAGATGCAGACCGTTCTCTACGAGCAGCTCACCGGGCCGGGTCAGGTGCCCCTGACCGGCCTGGACACGGTCCTGGCGGGCGCCACCGACGAGTTCACCGATGCGCTCGACACCGCCGCCGACATCCTGCACCGCCGACTGGGTACGACGATCACGGGCGCAGGGCTCGAGGACCCAGACGTCGGTCGGCCCGGTCGTACTAGCCGCGATGATCCTCGTCCGGTCGCCGATGGTGGGAACACTGCAGCCGAGAAGCACGACGGCAAGCCGCGGCAGCCTCCGACCGCGAAACTATAAACCTGTAGGGGCCGCTGCGGCCCATGTGGCCCAGCATGACGCGCGCTAGCTGACCCTATGGAACATCGGGCAGGCTATATGGAACATCGGGCCGGCTATAATCGGCCCAATGTGACTCTGGGTCGGCACCGGTCGGCACGGGCCGGGCTGCGGAGCAGGCAAACGCAGCACCGGCTGGGACCGGATAAGCCTGAATGCCCGATTTCTCATCCACGCACAGCACCACCGCCCTCTCCGGCCGGTTGTGGTGCAGGCCGGCCATATATCGACGACCTTCTCCACGAAGAACGGGTCAGAGGACAGCTCGAACGTGCCACCGCCCGCCCGCCCGCGCCGGGTAGCCCCCCGGCGCCCTCAACGGGCGCTTCCGTGATCAAGGGCCCTGCCACCTGGTCAAACGCGTCCACCAACCGGCTCGGGGGGAACCTCGGCCCAATCCAGACCTGCCCGCCGCACCCCCGCGCGCAGCGGCGTTCTCAGCCTGTCGTCGCCCGGTAGGGGCGGAAGAACGCGCGCAGCTCCTCCGCGTAGAGCTCGGGCTCCTCGAACGGCGCGAAGTGGCCGCCGCGGGCGGGTTCGGTCACGCGCACGACGTTCGCGGTGCGCTCGAGCCAGGCCCGGGGCGGGCGGCCGATGTCGGCGGGGAAGAGCGAGAAGCCGGACGGGACCTCGACCCGGCGGGTGAGCTGGGCGGGCGGGATCGCGGCGTTCGCATGGTACATGCGCATTGACGAGCCGATCGTGGCGGTCAGCCAGTAGAGCGTGACGTCGGTGAGGATCTCGTCCTTGCTGAAGCGCCGCTCGACGTCGCCGTCGCAGTCGCTCCAGGCCCGGAGCTTCTCGGTAATCCACGCGGCGAGCCCGGCGGGGGAGTCGGTGAGCCCGAAGGCGGCGGTCTGGGGCTTGGTGCGGTGCATGGCGGAGTAGGCGCCCTCGGTCGCGCCCCAGGCCGCGACGCTCTCGATCCAGGCGCGCTCTTCCGGCTTGAGGTCAGCGGGGTCGCCGGTGTAGACGGGGACGCCCGCGTCGGTGCGGTGGACGGCCACGACCCGGTCGGGGTGGTCGAGCGCGAGGTAGCGGCTCACGTGGCTGCCGATGTCCCCGCCCGCCGCGCCGAACCGCGGGTAGCCCAGGACGCTCATCAGCTCGGCCCACAGGCCGGCCACGGCGATGGAGTCCAGGGGCGGACCGGCCGGGCGTTCGGAGTACCCGTAGCCCGGCATGTCGGGCACGACCACGTCGAACGCGTCGGCGGGGTCGGCGCCGTGCGCGCCGGGGTCGGTCAGCAGTCCGATGACCTTGGAGTAGCGCCAGGAGGAGTCCGGCCAGCCGTGGCTGAGGACCAGCGGCAGCACGGGCCCGGCCGGTGCGGCGGCCCGGGCGTGCACGAAGTGGATCTGCAGGCCGCCCAGGGGGACGCGGAAACGGGGGAGCCGGGCCAGCGCCGCCTCCTGGGCCGGCCAGTCGAACCCGTCCGCCCAGTAGCCGACGAGCTCGCGCAGGTAAGCCAGGTCGGTCCCGAGCGACCAGCCGGCGTCCTCGGGCGCGTCCGGCCACCGCGTCGCGCGCAGCCGGGCGCGGAGGTCCTCGAGCGCCGCGGGGTTGGTCTGCGGGATCACCGGCTCGGGGCGGGGCCCATCCCCTGAAGCCGCTGAAGTTGGGGCGTCCGGCATGGGACGCACCCTACCGTCCGCGCCGCGCTGCAGACATACGTCTCGTGGCCTCGTGCCGCTCGTCGGCCGGACGGACGAGCCGGTCACGCCGCCGACGCGGGCTAATCTGTGCTCGTCAGGGTGGCCAGGCGCCGCCGTAGTTCGGCCTGCTCGACGGCGTTCTGGGTGAGCGATATCGCCTTCTGGTAAGCATCCGACGCGGCTAGCTGGTCGCCGGCGCGGTTGAGCAGTTCGGCGTGGGTGGCGTGCAGCGGCTGGTACTGCTGGAGCGCGGGGTCGGCCAGCAGCGGCCGGAGCAGTTCCAGGCCGGCCTGTGGCCCGTGGGCGAACCCGACCGCGGCCGCGAGGTTGACCTCGATCACGGGCGACGGGCTGAGCCTGCCCAGGGCGGCGTACAGGTCGGCGATCTGCGCCCAGTCGGTGGCGTCCGGGTCGGCTGCCTGGATGTGCAGGGCGGTGATCGCGACCTCCAGCTGATACTGGCCGGGTTGGCGGAACCGCACCGCCTCTCCCAGTGCCCGCAGTCCCTCGGCGATCTGGGCGTGATCCCACAGCAAACGGTCCTGGTCACCGAGCGCCACATAGCCATCGGTGCCGGTGCGGGCGGCCCGGCGGGCATCGTGCAGCAGCATGAGCGAGAGCAGTCCCCACGCCTCAGCCTCGCCGGGCATCAGGTAGGTGAGCAGCCGTCCGAGCCGGATCGCCTCGCCGCACAGCTCGCCGCGGGTCAGCCGCTCACGCCGCTGTAACGCCACAGGCCGTACAGACCCGCCTGCTGCGATTCGACGAGGTGGTCAGCGAGCTGGGCTTCCGCGGCCAGCACTACCTGGGGCTGCGGACCATCCGGCTGGACACGGTGGTCGGGACCGTCGAGGCGGCGCGCGACTTCGACCGCGGGTTCTGGCCCGCCTCGGACCGTGACCGGCGGCGGTGGGAGCAGCTCGACCTGGCCGAACGGGACGGTGCGGTGATCCCGCCGATCGAGGTGTACCGCGTCGGCGACCTGCACTTCGTCAAGGACGGCCACCACCGCGTCTCGGTCGCGATCGCCACCGGCCAGCAGCTGATCGACGCAGACGTGACCGAGGTACAGACCCAGCTGCCCGCCACCGGCCTTTCCCGCCGCGGCCACCCCGGTCTCGTTCCGTGTCAGTAAATTTTTTCGAAACGGGCCGTCGTTCCGGTGTCCGGATACCAGTCAGATCGCGGTGCAGCTGGGGTTCCGCCGGTTACCAGCGGCCGTGATGAATGACCTCGCCGGCCGGCCGGCGGTCGGGATGGACGATGGGCCGCAGCGGCCGGTCCGCCGGGTAGCCCACACCGAGCAGGAAGGTGACATCGTGATCGTCGGGCACGCCCAGGATCTTACGGGCCGCCTCCTGGTCGCCGACCGACGAATGGGCGGTGCCGATGCCGAGGTCGGCGGCGGCGACGGCCATGGCGTAGGTGGCCTGCCCGAGGTCGTAGTAGTCGATGAGGCGGGTGCGTTCGTCCTCGGCTCTCGGCAGGACCAGGGCGATGGCCGCGGCCGCGCCGGCGACGTGGCCGGCGCCCCGCCACACGGTAGACAGCGCCCGGAGCTGATCCCGGTCGGTGACGACGATGAAGTCCCAGTGCTGCCGGTTGGACGCCGACGGCGCCCGCCGGCCCGCCTCGGTGATCCGGTCGAGGTCGCTGGCCGCCACGGGGTCAGCCCGGTAGGTGCGGACGTTGCGGCGGGAGCGGATGGCGTCCCAAGTTTCCACGGCAGGGCCCTCCTCAGCGAGGCATATCCAATTTTTCCGATGGAGATACTGTACAAACCGGGTTTCTACTGGGGCCGGTTTACTAGTGCGGAAGGCGCTTTTTCGCGTCCTCGTAGAGGTCGGCGGGGAGGGGTCCCTTCTCGGCCGTCGTGATGTTGGTGGCCAGGTGCGCCGGGTTCGCGGTGCCGACGATGGTGGTCGACAGGCCCGGGTGGCTGAGGGTGAAGCGGAGGACGAACTCCATCGTGGACATGCCCGCGTCGGCGAGCAGGTCCTCGATGCCCGAGGTCTGCCAGTTCCGCTGGCCGAGGCCCGGCTTTTGGGTGAGCGGGCCGGTCCGCCAGTTCTTCTCCTCCGACGCCGCGCCACGGGCCGCGCCGCCTCGGATCAGTGTGCCCGCGCCCGCCTCCGCCGCCTCGGCGATGAGGGCCTCGTGGTCGCGCTGGACCGCCGAGTAGGGGATCTGGAAGGCGTCGAAGACGTTCATTGCCAGGTGGTCGGGCAGGTCAGGGAGGATGCCTGACATGCCGATGAACCGGACCTTGCCCTCGTCCCGCAGCTCCTGGAGCGTCTCGACGGTGTGATTGTGCTCCAGCGTGGCCCTGCTCGGGGACATATGCACCTGGACGAGATCCAAACGGTCCGTACCGAGCCGCCGCAGCGACCGCTCGACCACCGCGCGGACGTTACCGGGACTGTAGTCGTGCGGATACGGCGGCGGCGCGTCCGCGGGCACCTCCATCAGGCAGCCGCACTTGGAGGCGAGGAAGAACTCATCGCGCCGGTGCCCCAGGTAGCGCCCGATGAGCTCCTCGCTTCGGCCGTAGTCAGGTGCGGTGTCGATCAGGTTGATGCCGCCGTCCAGGACCGCGTTGAGCAGGCGCCCGGCCTCCTCGTCGGCAATCTCTGGGCCTCTCGGCGCGCCACGCAGCTCCATAGCGCCAAACCCGAGGATGGTCACGTCTGTCTGCGTCCGGCCGAGCGGCCGCGTCATGATCGCCATGCAGTTAACGCTATCGCCCCGCCCCAGCCAGCCTGGCGGGCGCAGGGCATGAAAGGCTGACGCTGACGACGAGCTAACCGAGCCAAGGAGGTATCGCGTGAACGCTCAGCCAACCGCGGCGGCGGCCGGGACCATCGACATCGGCGGCGACCTGACCGTCAACCGCCTGGGTTTCGGCGCCATGCGGATCACCGGGCCGGGCATCTGGGGCGAGCCGCCCAGCCGGGATCAGGCCATCGCCACCCTGCGGCGCGTCGTCGAGCTCGGGGTCAACTTCATCGACACCGCGGACTCCTACGGTCCGGCGGTCAGCGAGACCCTGATCGCCGAGGCCCTGCACCCGTACCCGGACGATCTGGTCATCGCGACCAAGGGCGGCCAGGCCCGGCCGGGCCCGAACCGCTGGGAGCCCGACGGGCGCCCGGAGCACCTGCGTGAGGCGTGCGAGGGCAGCCTACGGCGGCTCAAGCTCGACCAGATCCCGCTGTACCAGTTGCACCGCGTCGACCCGAAGGTGCCGCTGGCCGAGTCGATGGGCGCGATCGCCGAGCTGAAGAACGAGGGCAAGATCCGGCACGTCGGCATCTCCAACGTGACCGAAGAGGAGCTGCGCGGGGCACAGCAGATCGTCCCCATCGTGTCAGTCCAGAACCGCTACAACGTGACCGACCGGCACTCGGCGTCGCTGGTGGACCTGTCCGAGCAGGACGACCTGGCCTTCCTGCCCTGGGCCCCGATGCAGCAGGCGGACAAGAACGTCGGGGTGGCCGTCGCGGCCGAGCGGCTCGGCGTCACCCAGTACCAGGTCGTGCTGGCCTGGCTGCTGGCCAGCTCGCCGCAGATGCTGCCCATCCCCGGTACCGGCTCCCCTGCCCACGCCGAGGAGAACATCGTGGCCGCGAGCCTGGAGCTGACCCCGCAGGAGTTCGCGGCGATTCGGGACGGCGGCGTGTGACCGTCAGGAACTTAGTGGGAGGTCTCGTGGCAGCGCCAGTTGCTTCGCCTGCCGTTGACCGGCGATGGCTGGTCCTGGTCGTAGTGGCCATCGCCCAGCTCATGGTCGTCCTGGATTCGACCATCGTGAATATCGCCCTGCCATCGGCTCAGCGGTCGCTCGGGTTTCCCAACAGTGACCGGCAGTGGGTGGTGACGGCCTATGCCCTGGCGTTCGGCAGCCTGCTGCTGGTGGGGGGCCGCCTCGGTGACATGTACAGCCGCAAGTGGGTCTTCATCATCGGCCTGGCCGGATTCGCGCTCGCCTCGGCCGTGGGCGGTGCCGCCGTCTCGTTCGGGATGCTGGTCGCGGCCCGGGCCCTGCAGGGAGCATTCGGCGCTGTCTTGGCGCCGTCCGCCCTCGGCACCCTCGTCAGCACCTTCACCGATCCGCGCGAGCGAGGCAGGGCCTTCGGGGTCTTCGGCTCGGTCGCCGCCGCCGGGGGCGCGGTGGGCCTGATCCTCGGCGGGGCCCTCACCCAGTACCTCTCGTGGCGCTACACCCTGTACGTCAACCTGGTGTTCGCCGCCATCGCTATAGTCGGCGCGCTGGTGTTCATCCGCAGCACCCGGCCGGCTATCCGACCGCGGATGGACTGGCCCGGAGCGATTCTGGCCTGCGTGGGGCTGTTCCTCATCGTGTTCGGCTTCTCCCACGCCGAAACGGCCGGCTGGACGGCCGCGCTGACGATCGGCAGTCTGGTCGTCGGGGCGGGAGTGCTGGTCGGGTTCGTGCTGGCCGAGCAGCGGGTCAGCCACCCGCTGTTGCCGCTGCGGGTGATCCTGGACCGCACCCGGGGCGGCGCCTACGTCTCCGTCTTCCTGTCCGGAATCTCGATCTTCGGTGTCTTCCTGTTCCTGACCTACTACATGCAGCTCATCAAGGCAGAGAGCCCGCTGACCACGGGGCTGCTGTTCCTGCCGCTGATCGCGGGCATCCTGATCTTCTCTAACCTCTCCAGCATTGTGCTGCTGCCCAGGGTCGGCCCGCGCGCCCTTATCGCGTCGGGAATGCTGCTGGGGGTGATCGGGATGATCTACCTGACCCAGCTCACAGTGACCTCCAGTTACGTCAGCGGCGTTCTGCCCGCGCTGATCATCATGGGCCCAGGCTTCGGCATGATCTTCGCCCCGGCCATTAACACCGCCACCGCCGGGGTCCGGCGCGAGGACTCGGGTGTAGCCTCGGCGCTGGTCAACACGATGCAGCAGGTCGGCGGTTCGATCGGGACGTCCTTGCTCAGCACGATCGCGCTGACGGCGACGACCAGCTACCTAGTGGCTCACCATTCCGGCCCGCTGGCGTCGGCCACCGCAGCCGTCCACGGCTACACGCTGGCCTTTGCGGTGTCGGCGGGGCTGTTCGGGCTGGGCGCGATCCTGGCGATCGTCCTGGTGCCGTCCCGCCGCCAGCTCGAGGAACTCAGGAGCGAGGCCGCGGCCGCCGCTACCCCCGCCCCGGCCGCCCCGGCCGCCGCGCTACCTGCCCCCGCGCCCGCCCCGGAGCCCGCCTTGGAACCCGCCCTCGCAGGCGCTACTGCCGAACCCGCCCCCGCGATGCGCTTGGAGGCGCACGCGATTCCCGTGGCTCTGCTCTGCTGCTCGCCGGTGATTAACTCCAATCCTCGATCGCCGGCCGCGCCGCCCCTCTAGCCGTCGCGGGTTGTTCCGTAAGCTGCGCACGTGACCTCGCTGAGCCTCCGTGCGCTGAACCGCGCTACGCTCGACCGCCAGCTCCTGCTGGGCCGGCACCCGATGACGGCGCGGCAGGCGGTCAGGCGCCTGGCCGGGCTGCAGGGCCAGGCTCCGCTGGCGCCCTACGTCGGGCTGTGGACCAGGCTTTCCGCGTTCACCCCGGACGCCCTGTCGGATCTGCTGACCGCGCGCACCGTGGTACGTGCCGCGGTCATGCGGGGCACGGTACACGTGGTGGACGCCGCGGATTTCGCCACGTTCCGGCCGCTGTTCAGCCCGCTGCTGACGGCCGTCCTTGACACCAACTTCCGCCGCGGCCTGGCCGGGGCGGACCCGGCCGAGGTGGCACGGGACGCGGCGGAACTGCTGACTGGCCGCACGCTCACCCGCGCCCAGATCGGGCGGGAGCTCGCGGCCCGCTGGCCCGGCGCCGATCCGATGTCGCTCGCCTACGCCGCGACCTACCTGCACCCCGTGGTCCAGGTGCCGCCGCGGGGCATCTGGGGCAAGTCCGCCCAGGCCACGTGGACGAGCGCCCAGGCGTGGCTGGGCCCGGAGGCCGGCCCGGAGGCCGGCGAACCGGTCGACCAGCTCGTGTTGCGTTACCTCGCCGCGTTCGGCCCGGCCACAGTCGCGGACATCCAGATGTGGTCCGGCCTGACCCGGCTGCGCGAGGTCACCGGCGGCCTCCCGCTGCGCCGGCTCCGCGGCCCGGACGGCGCCGAGCTGCTCGACCTGGCCGATGTCCCGCTGCCCGATGAGGACGCTCCCGCGCCGCCGAGGTTCCTGCCCGAGTACGACAACGTGCTGCTCTCCTACGCCGACCGGCGCCGGGTGATCCCGCACGCCCGCCAGCCGCCGCTATGGCCAGGCAACGGCGCCACCCAGGGCACCGTCCTCATCGACGGCCTGTGGAACGCTCTCTGGGAGATCACCAGGAATGACGGCAGCACCAGGAAGGACGGCAGCACCAGGAGGGACCGCAGCGCTGTCCTGACCGTCACCCCCTTCCGCGCCCTGACCGCGCCGGAAGAGGCTGACCTAGCCGAAGAAGGCGCTCGGCTCCTCGCGTTCACGTCCCCCGGCCAGGTGCACGATGTCCGGTTCGCGCCCCGCCCCTAGCCCAGTCCGGTACCGACTCGGCGGTCCGGCGGGCGGTCAGCTGGAAGGTCCTAGCCCGTCGAGTTCGAGCCGGTCTTCGCGGGCCCGTTCCACCAGGTCGAGCTTGGTGCGGGTCGGCCGTCCCGCGTCGGTGTACTTGCGCTTGATGCGCTCCAGGTATTCGCGGGCCGTGCCGTAGGCCACCCCGGCGCGGCGGGCGGTGGCCTGCAGCGTCGCGCCCGACGCGTACACCCGCAGGACCAGGCTCTCCTGAGCCGACAACCGGGGACGCTCAGGCCGGCGGTCCGTGCTGAGCACGAAGGCCAGTTCGGGGCTGACCGCGGTCCCGCCCGCGGCCACGTCGCGGATCGCGCTCACCAGCGCGGGCAGGTCGTTGTCCTTGGTGACGTACCCGGCAGCGCCCGCTTCAATGGTGGCCAGCACGTGCCCGGCGTCGGGGATGGTGGACACGACCAGCACTGCCGCGCCGATGTCGAGGAGCCGCGCGACGTTGGCCGCGGGAGTGCTGCCATCCCGCAGGTTCAAGTCGAGCAGCACGACGTCCGCCGGAGCTGGGCCAGTGTCGAGGTACTCGTCCACGGTCGCGGCCGTCGTCGTGAGTTCGATGCCGTCCACCGGGCCGAGCCAGGCGCGCAGGCCAGCCAGCAGCATGCGGTCGTCGTCGATCGCCGCGAGCGTGATCATCCCGGCCAGGCCAGTTCCACCGTCGTGCCCTGGCCGGGACTGCTGTCCACGTGAGCTGCGCCGCCGATCTCGCTCATCCGCCCGCTGATCGACTCGCGCATGCCCAGGCCGGGGCCGAAGCGGGCGGGGTCGAAGCCCCGGCCGCGGTCGGTGATGGTGAGGGTGGCCAGCGGGGCGCCGGGAGTATGCGGATCGGGGCCGACCGCGGTCACCCAGGCCTGGCTGCCGCCGCTGTGCTTGATCACGTTGTTCAGGGCCTCGCGGCAGGCGTCGGTCAGGCCGCGGATAACGGGCTCAGGCAGATCGGGTGGTATGTCAGCGCAGTGCACGTGAACCCGCAACCCGAGCGCTGCCTGCGACCGGCCGACCGCGGCGAGTTCCCCCTGGAGCTGGTTGCCGGCCGAGGCGCCGCCGGAGGAGATGAGGCCCCGGAGGTAGTCGGCGTCCGCCGCGCAGCGCTGCCGTACCAGCGGATCAGACGGATCCAGGCCCCCCCGGGCCAGCGCGCTGAGCGTGGAGAGCACCGTGTCGTGCAGCATCCGGTACTGGCGGGTGCGTTCGGCGTCGCGGGATTCCTCCGCGGCCCGGCGGGCCCGGGCCGCGGCGAGCTCGACGGCGGCTGCGGCGGAGGCGGTGGCCTGGCGCATCAGGTGGTGACTGACCAGGCCGGCGATCACGGCGAAGCCGAGCAGGGACGTGATGTTGCCGACGGTCGCGGCCCACGCCGTGTCCGACAGCGTCAGGCCCCGGATGACACCGCACAGGTAGGCGAGCGCGAGCAGCAGGCCGGACGCGGCCGACCCGATCAGCGGCCAGGTCGCAGCGGCCGCCACCGCGGTGCCCATGGCCGGCGCGACCGCCGAGTTGGCCCAGGTCGTAGCGTCCTGCGGATAACAGGCCAGCCCGGCCAGCACCAGGCAGCTAGCCGCCACCCCGACGTCGATCAGCATCGCCCAGGACGGGATGGCGCTGCGGGCGAGCACGATCGCCGCCCACACCAGCGACCATCCGGTCTGCACGCCGTAGACGATCCCGGCCAGCCAGAGATACTGGATGCCGCTCCGCGAGCCGAGCGCCACGGCCACCGGCCACGGGATCACCTGGGCGATGCGAAGCACGGCGATCGTGCGTGCGATGAGGGCCTGGGTCCTACGCGGCGCTTCGGCCGGGTCGGCGTCGCGTCCCTCGTGCGCCGGCCACGAGGCCGGGCCAGCCTGCGACCGCAACGACCACGAGGCAGCCTGGGCGTGCGACCACAGCGCCGAGATCAGCCGCGCACCGGGCGCCCTGGGTTGGCGCCGGGGTGCGCGGTACGTCACGGTTCGCTCCGCGGCGGCCGGGGGCAGGTGGGGGCTCACCCCGGCAAGTCTGCACCCAAATGGCCGATCACGCTGTCGGCATTTCTGCTGACAACACTATTTCCGTCATGACAGGCAGCCGCTGGCCCGGCCACTATTCGTTGCGCCCACTATTCGTCGCGCCTACCACGGTCAGCCAGTCGGCCGACCGTAAGACCCCGCCGGAGGACATCGATGAAGGCCGCCCGTCTCACCGTCCCGATCCTGAGCCTGACTACCGCCGCCCTGCTCAGCGCGTGCTCGGCCGGCGGCCCGGCGACGGCCCCGCCGACGGCCCCGCCGAGTTCCGGCAGCACGAGCGCCGACGTCATAGCCAGCGCGCCGGCCAGCGCGCCGGCCGGTGTGCCGGCCGGGCTCGGCGCTCTGCCCGGCCTCAGTTCCACCGGCGGTACGAGGGGGAGTGGCGCCCTGGCCCTGCTGCCGGCGAACTTCCCGCTGCCGTCCGGGGCGACCGGACTCTACGGAGGAGACTCCGGCGGCGCGACCGTCGTGGTTTTCGCCGTGCCCGACGTCTCGACGGCCGTCGCGTTCTACCGCGACGCCCTGCCGAAGGCAGGCTTCCCGCTGGCGGCGGACTCGCTCGGGTTTCCGCTCGGCTTCACGGGCAGCGGCATCACCGAGGGCGTCATCGGCGTGAGCGGCAATGCCGTGGGCGTCAGCATCTACGGCACCTTCACCGCCGCCGGCGAGCCTAGCCCTCGTAGTGGCGACACCGCGACGGCCGGCGGCGGCCCGGCCACGGGCGGCACGATCACCATCAGCCAGGACAGCACCCCGCTCACCGAGCCCTGCGGCAACGCCACCGTCAACCTCGAAGGGGACAGCGACGACGTCACCCTGACCGGGTCCTGTCAGGCGATCAACGTCTCCGGTGACAGCGATCATGTGGTCGCCGACTCGGCCGGCCGCGTGAACCTGTCGGGCGACGCGGACGAGGTCACCGTGAACTCCGGCAGCCCGGCCGTCACCAAGACGGGCATCGACGACATGGTTCGGGCCGGCTGACGGATGAGCAGCCCATCGACCCAATGCCGCGTAGCCGTATGTGCCCGTGGGCGGTGCAGTTCAAGGTCCCGCACAACCCTTCGCCGTCCACTGCTCCGGCTCATCCCGGCCTCGCTCACACCACCAACCCCACCCGCCGCCCGGGTATCGCTCAGGTATTCTATGGATGTGACACCCTACACATTCTATTGAGTAGAGTGTCACATTCACGCGCTGGCCAGCCATTTACCACGACAAGTAAATGGTGCGGACGAGGAGAAAGTGACGCATGCGGGCGCCTCCGCGGCGGCAAGGCCAACTGCGGGCGCGATACCGACGCCCAGCGGGTCCTGGGCTGGCTCGCGCCGAGGCACTGCGGCTGGCCGAAGAATGCGGGCCCGGCTGGCCCAGCCGGCCGCACCAACCGGGAGATCGCCGAACAGCTATACCTCACCGTCAACACGGTCGAAACCCACCTGCGGCACCTCTACGCCAAGCTCGGCATCAGCCGGCGCACCGAGCTGGCCAGCAGGTCAGAAGCGCTCACGCCGTAGCGTTGCGGCATGCCTCCCCCATCAAGCCGGTGTACCACCGGTAGTAGCCGGAGATCACCGGGGCCTCGCTGGGCACCAGGACCCCACCGCGGGCGTAGGCACGCGAGCTCATGTTCGGCTGGCACCACTGGACCGCGGCGAAATCCTGCTCGTTGACCTTAGCGAACAAGGCCACCGCGTCGGCCACGTCGTGCCCGGCCGCCAGCGTCTGGGCCGGGAACAGCCACTCGCACACGGCCAGCGTCCGGTCCGGCGCGACGGGCTCGAACCTGTGCACGATCACGTGGTCGCCGACCAGCGAGAGGAAGCAGTTCGGGCGGACCACCATGCCGTAGTAGAGCCGGCCGTCGGCGGGCAGCAGACCGGGCAGCCTGGGCAGCACGGTCTGCCCGGTCAGCGAGAAGGACGGGCGGCCAGCCGCCATCGGGTGGCCGGCCGGGTCGTAGCCCTTGGCTCCCATGGCCGGGGACCTGAACTGCGGGATCGTCGTCACCAGCTCGGGGTGAATGGTGTGGCAGTGATAGCACTCCTGGAAATTCTCGTAGATCAGCTTCCAGTTCGCCGCCACCTCATACTCGGCCCTGGCCCCGACCGCCAGCTCGCCGAGCCGGTACCGCTCGAACTTCCCGTAGTCGCCTAGCCGGGCCTCGATCTGCGGCCGCAGGTGGTCCTCCAGCGGCACCGGCTGCCGGGCCAGGCTGACCCAGATCAGGCCTTCCCAGGTCGCGACGTGGACCTGGTGCAGCCGGTAGCGGCGGCGGTCGATGCCGCCCAGCGCCGGCCAGTTGGGCGCCGCGACCAGCTGGCCGTCCAGGCCGTAGGTCCAGCCGTGGTAGGGACAGCGGATCGTCTTGCCGGCCTCGCCGCTGTCGGTCAGGCACAGCTGCGCGCCGCGATGCCGGCAGACGTTCAGGAACCCCCGGACCGCCTGGTCCCGGCCGCGCACCAGCACGACCGTCTCGCGGCCCACCCGCCGCCGGATGAACCGGCCGGGAACAGCAATCTCGTCGGCCCGGCCCGCATAGTACCATTCCTGCTCGAAAATATGCTCGAATTCGGCCGTAAGGATGCCAGGATCGACGTAATAAGCGCCATCCAACGTCGGGGTGAGCACAGTCGGGGTGGGCACAGCTTCAGCGTAACCAGCCAGTCGCGCTGGCTCATCGCACAGCTGCCGGAGGTTCCGGTCCGCCGACTTATACATCTGTAGGATTCTGGTGACTGGGAGGGGCGCGTGTTCGAGCAGCAGCTACAGGTCATTGCCGAGCAGCTCGCCGCCGCCGTGGAGCGATCGGTGATCATCGACGATGCCGCGCTGCGTCCGGTGGCGGTCAGCGCGCAGACCGGGCTGGTGGACGCCAGCCGGATCGAGGCGGTGCTGCAGCGACGCACCAGCGCGCGGCACCGGCAGATGCTCACCGAGCGCGGGATCTTCAAGGCACGGGAGCCGGTGCCGATCCCGGCCCGCGAACCCGGCAGCCTGCCCAGGCTATGCCTGCCGCTGGCGAACCGCGACCAGCTGCTCGGCTTCCTGTGGCTGATCGACGAGCCGCCCCTGACCGCGGCGCAGGTCCAGCGGGCGCAGGCCGCTGCGGCGCAGGCCGCACGGCTGCTGCACCAGCGGGCGGCGCGGCAGACCGCGGAGTTCGGCACCTTCACCGGGCTGGCCGACGCGCTACTGCACGCCGATGACGAAGACCGCGCTGAGGCCGCCCGCAAGCTGACCGACGAAGCGGCGCTGACCGGCTCGCCGCCTTATGCTCTGGGGCTGATCCGGTACCTGGTGGATGCGCCGGCGGGCCAGCGCGACAGCCTGCTGCAGGCGGCCGGCGACCTGCGCCGCCGCGCGGCACCCGGCAGCTTCGTGCTGGCCACCCCGGGGCAGCACGAGCTGATGGCGATCACCACCCAGGATGCGACCGGCCCGCTGCGCGATGCCGTCCGCGCCTTGCCTGGACCGCCACTGGTCATCGGCACGGCCGGCGCCGCAGCGGCGCTGGCTGCGGTCCACGCCGAACGAGACAATGCGCGCTATGCAGCCGAGGTCGCCGCCGCCGTTCCCGCGTTCAGCCGGGCGGCGGACTGGGGCGAGCTGGACAGCTACGCCGTGTTCCAGTACCTGCCGCGCGACCAGGCGGCACCGGAGCGGATCTGCCCGGGCATTACCGCGGTGCTGACCGAGCGCACCGGGATGTACGAGGCCACGATCCGGGCCTACCTGGACTGCGGCGCGAACGTCCAGCAGGCCGCGGCGCTGCTGCACATCCACCGGACAACCCTGTACTGGCGCCTGGCCCAGGTGACCGACCTGCTTGCGGTCGACCTGAGCCGGGGCGACGACCGGCTGAAACTGCACCTGGCCCTCAAGCTCGCCGAGCTGACCCGGCCAGGCCGGAGGGTTACCTGATCTGAGCCGCGGCCAGCAAGCTGGCCGCCGCGTCGCGGGCGGCTCGGGCTGCGGCGGGGTTGCGGTCCAGCTGGGCGGAGACGTTCGCCCCGTCGTAAAGCAGGACCAGTTGCACGGTGAGCCTGGCGGCGTCGCGGTAGCCGGCCCCGGCCACGAGGGCGGCGAACAATTCGTGCAGCCAGATCCGGAAGTCCTTGGCGGCCAGTTCTTCGGCGCTGCCGGCCGGGGCCTCGGCGGCGGCGTTCATGAAGGCGCATCCCCGGAAGCCGGGCTGCGCGAACAGGTCACCGAGAGCGTCGAAAATGGCGAGGATCTTGTCCGCCGGAGTGCTGTCGGCGGCAAGTCCGGCCTCGATGCGGGCAGCCCATTTGGCCTGCCTGTTCTGCAGGTAAGTCCGGACCAGGTCGTCTTTGCCGCCGAAGTTGTAATAAAGCGAGCCTTTAGCGACCCCGGATTGCTCCAGGACGCGATCGATCCCGACCGCGTGGACGCCCTCCTCATAGAACAGCCGGTCGGCCACCTCGAGCAGGCGCTCGCGGGCCGACCGCCTGCGCGGGCTCCCGGCTGCCACCATAAACTCACTCTTCTTTCCCGGCAGTGCTCTTCTCTCGCGGCAGTGCTGTGATCACGGGCCGCGGCCGGTCCTGGCCGCGGCCCGTGATCGGCGCACTGGTGCCGACTAGCCGTCGATGACGTCGAATTCGTTGCCCTCGGGGTCGGCGAGGGTCGCCCAGTGGCGGTCGCCCTTGATCTCGTTGAGTTTGGTGGCGCCGAGGCCGGTCAGACGCTCGATCTCGGCGTCGAAGTCGGTAGTGATCAGGTCCAAGTGCATCCGGTTCTTGACGGTTTTGCTCTCCGGGACCTGGTGGAAGCTGATCCTCGATCCGGGCACCGCCGGGTCGGCGTTGATGGCGGCATGGTCGCGGCCGGCTCCCTCGGCGACGGTGCGCCCGAGGGCTGCCGCCCAGAAGCTGGCGACCGCCTGGGCGTCATGAGCGTCAAAGCTGATGCCGAACACGTTGCTGGACACGATGCGAACCTTCCTGTCGTGGTGTGGTCAGTGGCGCCGTGAACCACCCCAGTTAGACCAACTTGTCTAAACACTTTAGACAACCTTGTCCAAAAGTCAAGAAACGACTGGTGGGTCCCACCGTTTCAGCTGGCGATGCGCGGGGCCAGCCGTAGGGGCCTACCCGCCGGGGCGGGATCGGTATGTGGTGGTTGTGGCACCCTGCACACTCCCCTGTGCAGGGTGTCACTACCACACCAATCCGGTCTGGGGTGGGTGTGGCCAGATGGGTGGGTGGTGCGGGTGCGAGTGCGGGAGAAGCTCGAAGAGCTTGACGATGTCCTCGACGGCTATGCGCGTGGCTGGTTCACGTCGAGGGGGACGGACTTGGCGCTGATGACCGCGAGGGAGGTTGATTCGGGGGAGGTGAGCCCGTTCAGGGTCCAGTCGGTCAGCACCCGCATCCGGTTGCCGGACATGGCCGAGAGGTGGTAGGCGCGGGTGACGACGTTGGCGGGTAGCCCGGACATCGGGATGTGCAGCGGGTTGGCGGCGGCGGCCACGCCGCCGAGGTCCACCAGGAAGCCCAGGTCACGGTGCTTGTACGGCCGCTTGGTGCCCTGGCCGAGGGAGGCGGCGACGTTGCGGGCCACCACCTTGCCCTGCCGCTGGGCGTGCTGGGCGGTCATGCCGCAGACCTGGCCGGGCCGGGTCAGGTCGGGCACCGCGGCGCAGTCCCCGCACGCGTAGATGTCCGGGGCGGCGGGCACGGCCATGAACTCGTCGACCACCAGCCGCCCCCGGTCGGTGGCCAGGTCCACGCCGTCCACCAGCGGGTCGGCACGCACTCCCACGCACCAGATCAGCGACCGGGTAACGACCTTGTCCCCGGTGGTCAGCTGCACGTACCCGTCGCCCGCCTCGGCGACCGACTTGCCGGTCAGCACCTCGACGCCGCGCCGGCGCAGGACCCGCTCGGCGGTCTTGGACAGCCGCGGATCCAGTTCGGCCAGCACCCGGGGCGCGAGGTCCAGCAGCATCCACCGGATCTGCTGCCCGGCCAGGCCGGGCAGCGTCCGGGCCACCCGGGTGGTCAGCCGCTGGCCGTGCGCGGTGACCTCGGTGCCGGTGTAGCCCGCGCCGACGACCACGAAGGTGCAGCGCGCCCGGCGCTCCTCGGGGTCGGTGGCCACGGCGGCCAGCTCGAGCTGGCGGATGATGTGGTCGCGCAGGTACAAGGCCTCGGCGATGGTGCGGAACCCGGTCGCGTAGTCGGTGATACCCGGGATGGGCAGCAGCTTGTTCACGCTGCCCGCGGTCAGGATGAGCCGGTCGTAGCCGACCTGGCCCGATGAGCCCTCCGGGCCGGCCCAGCTCACCGTCTTCTGCGCCGCATCCACGTGCGTCACCGTGCCGAGCACGAACCGCATCTTGCGCAGCCGGCTGGCCAGTGAGACACAGATGTGGTCCGACTCCACTAGTTGGCCGGTCACCTGCGGCATCAGCGGCAGGTACAGGAAGTAGTCGGTCGAGTTGATCACCACGATCTCGGTCGTGGCCCCGATCAGCCGGGACAATTCCCGCGCGGCGTTGAAGCCGGCGAAACCCGCCCCGACGACCACCACCCGCTGCTTTTTCTGCGACTCTGCCATCTCGGCTCCTTCGCTGGTCAAACCGCCGGCGGCCAAGGCCACCGGGCGATCATGACTGTCATCCTCTCAGTGACCGGCGTTCTGACCGCCGTCGACCTACAGGATCTCGCCGGTTCGCCAAATTCTTAATGATGCCAAACGGACCCTGGTGTTACGGTCCGCATACCCGCGACTGGTCCTAGCGTCCAGCCTCGCATGCCCCGGCGCCCGTTGCACCCGTGCACCACCCCGGCCGTGCCCTAGTCCCCTGGGTGCTGGCCCCCGGTGCACGGCCGCCGCCTTCAGCAGCGCGGCCCCGACCAGCTCCGCCAGGGCCCACCTACTCCCCGGGACGGACCCGGGTGCGGCTCGGACCAGGGGCCCAGGGTCTGGGCCAGTGCCCATCACGGGTGCGACAGACCGCCCAGAGCGCAACCGTGGAGGTAAGCAGACGCCAACCCGGCACCTCCGCCGTACGCCCGTGAACGAGGAAGTGATATGACAGCAACGATCAGTGATTCCTCATCGAGGGCACCCGGGAGAGGTAAGCCGTCGGCCCGATCTGTCGGCGAACGCATAACCGCAGAGATCCGCGATGTCTTCGCCAGGCCCGAGCCCGGCCAGGGTGACCGGCCGGCCGCGACCGTGCCCTTCCTCGACGTCCCGGCGGTCCATCGGGACTTGGTGGTGGCGGCGTTCTTGCTGGGGGTGATCGCCCGCGACACGCTCGGCGACCCGGACGCCGCCGGATACGCCCCGCAGCGCGATCTCGCCCCGCCACCCAGCAAACCGGCGCACCACTTCGAGGCCCTTTCCCGCAGCGAGATCCGGGGCTGCGTTACCTGCAGACCAACCTCTCCGCCCAGGAGATCGCTGACCAGCTGTGCGTATCGGTGAACACCGTCAAGACGCACCAACGCCATCTGCACCAAAAGCTCGGCGCGCGCAGCCGCAGCCAGGCCGTCAAGCAGGCCCGGGCCCTCGACCTGCTCGCGCCACCGGCGGTAGCCGGCCACCCACCGCGAGCCGCCGCCGACCGGCGAAATCACCAAAACCGTGGGATGCCTGCTCACCCTCCCCGGCCCGATGCTGGCAGGTATGGAAGGCCATCCGCGCCGTCCCGGCAGGACCGCCCCGTCCAGCACTGAAAGGAGGATCGATGGAACCGCCCATCACCGGCCACGAGGCCATCAGCCACGAGGAGTCGCCCGCGCACAACTGGCGCGTGTCTCAGCTCAAGCGTCTGGGCCTATCCGGGTCACTGGCCGAGAGCTACGCCGACCGCATCGACTGGCATCAGATTGCCCGGCTGGTGAAACATGGCTGCTCACCGCAACTCGCCCTGCGCATCGTCCGCTGACACCAGCCTTTCGCGAAAAAGAGCACCAGTAAGGAAGATAACGATGGCGAAACTCATCACCCAGCAGGGCACGGAGAACATGGATACGTGCGCCGTCTGCTTCGGCAAAAGCAACCTGGATTTTCCGCGGCGCTGGACGCCGCGCCGCTGGTAGCAGCGCAGGATGCCGCCCGCAGCATCGCTGGTCATCTTGCCTTCCTGGACGAGGCCCGGAACGGCAACGGCTTCGCCCGCGACTTCGCCACCGCGGACGGCGAACGGGTCATGGTGGCGGCGATCACCCGGCAGCAGTTCGCCGACCCCGCCCCCCAGGCGGCCAGGCTCGCCGGGACCTTTGCCTTTCTGGAACGTGTGCTGTACGCGGACTTCTCCGCCTGCAGCGACCTGCATACCCATCGAGACGCCATCGCCGTACTGCTCGCACCGTGGTTTTCCCGGCGCACCGTGGCCGATCTGACCGCGGCGTTCGCGGGAACCTCAGTGCCGTGGGCGCGGCTGCACAACCTGACCGGCCGACCGGGACCCCGACGCTGAACGGGGAGAACGGGACGGCCGCGGGCGTGGCCGTGAGCACGATCTTCCTGCCGCTTCACCCGCGACCTCCCGCTCAGGGGGCAGGGCCGATCACGTGGTGCGGCCACCACCCGGTAAGGAAGACAAGGCCGGCCGCGGAAAGAACGACCACGGGCCAGTAGATGACCTTCGGCAATTTCGCGGCCGCGCCGATAAAGAGGGTGAACGCGGACCAGACGAAGCGGGGCTTGGTGTTCTGCCCGTAGGCGATCACGCACGACAGCACCACGAGGATGCCGAACAGCGTCACCGGCAGCGGCAACCGGGCCGCCAGCGTCATGCCGATGCCGGCCACGGCGGCGATGAACATGATGATGAGCACCACGTTGAAGACCACGTACCTGGACGTGCTCGGGTCAGCCCAGAACACGATCCGGAACGTGTGCACCCCCCAGTCGATGTGCTGGTTCCAGCCGGCCTTCTCGAGCTGGAACCAGAACGCATAGTCGTGGTAGCGCTGCCCCAGGTAGCCGAAGAACGCGACCAGGCCGAGCGGGGTGAGGGCCGGGGCGAGCAGCGCCCGCCAGTCACGGCGGGTCCAGATCGCCTGGACCGCGACAACTCCTGAGACCACGGCAAGAAGGATCAGGGTCGGCCGCGCTGCGGTGCCGGCCGCGCCGATGATCCCGGCCAGCAGCCACCGCCGCTCGATGAGCGCGAGCAGGGCGGCCGCCGAGAGGGCGACAGCGAGCGGCTCCGAGTAGGCCATGCCGAAGGTCATCGCGCCCGGGAAGAAGCAGTAGAGGACGACGGCGCGGTCAGCCACCCGCCGGTCGCACACCCGGGCGGCCAGGACCCAGACGCCGACCGCGGACGCGGCCCCGGCGAGGACACTGGCGATCAGCCCGGCGATCAGGTAGTGGCCACCGGTCAGATAGCTGGTGAGGCGGATCAGCACGGGGAAGAGCGGGAAGAACGCGGGCCGGCCTCCTATCGCGCTGTGGGTCCATAGCTTCGCCGGGTAGCCGTACTGGGCGATGCCCAGGTAAAAGTTGGCGTCCTTGAACGCGAAGTGCCAGGTCCACGGGTGGCCTTGGTGGTAGATGACGGCCGAGCCATACCAGGCGGCCAGGATGAGCAGCCAGGTGATGGCGAAGACGATCAGCGGGAAGGCCCAGGGGACCGGCAGCCGGTCGCTCAGCGCTTGTCCCGGCCCCGCGTCGCGAGGACGCGGCCAGCCCCGTCTCGGCGACTCGGTCGTCGAAACCACGCGGCTTGTCACCCCCGCTCCGGCGCGAGCAGGACGCTGCCTGGAGCTCTCGCGGATATGCAGGCACGAAATCGGGTGCCATAGATAAGGTGCCATAGATAAAAGGCCACTGAGCGGCGCCCAGCCATTGCGCCCGTGGGGGAGCATAGCAGCCTGGATCACGACGTACAGGGCGACAGAAACATACAGGGCGACAGGAACTCTGGAGCAGTTTCGCGATCTCCTCCCACGGCAGCCCGATCTCCTCCGACGGCAGCCGAGCCGCTTGGCCGCGGTGACGGTGAGTAACCTTCGAGCCGATTCGAATGTCAAGCCGTGGGCCGCCGAGCCTGGTTCACCTCGCGGGCGACCGCCCAGGCGTCCGCCACCGGGCCCACGTGCCCGAGCTTGTCCGGGTTTTGCACCGAGCGGATCATCTGGATCTGCCCGTCGAGTACGTCGAGCGCCATGGCGGTGAGGATCTTGCCGTCCCGGTCGCGGAAGATCGCTCCCGGCTGGCCGTTCACCTCACGTGGCTCCAATGTCACCTCGATGTGGACGAGCCAGGGGAAGATTGAGGCAAGCACCCGGGCCACCTTCTCACCGCCGATGACGCTCCTGGCCAGCGCGGGGGCCTTGCCGCCGCCGTCCCCGACCAGCTGAGCGTCGGCGGCGAGCAGCTCTAGCAGTCTGTCGACGTCGCCTTCGGCGAGCGCGTCGAAGAATCGTGCCGCCAGTTTTTCCCGCTCCCGGCGGTCCGTCTCGAACCGGGGGCGTCCCGCGTCCATGTGGCGCCGTGCCCGCACCGCGAGCTGGCGGCACGCCGCCTCCGACCGCCCCACCGCCGGCGCGATCTCTCCGAAGCCGAAACCGAACACCTCCCGCAGCACGAACACCGCCCGCTCCAGCGGGCTAAGCCGCTCGAGCAGCAACAGGGCCGCCATCGACACCGAGTCGGCCAACTGGGCCGACCGCTCTGGGTCCTGGTAAGGGTCGGTGAGCAGCGGCTCGGGGAACCACTGCCCGACGTACTGCTCCCGCCGGACGCGAGCCGACCGCAGGATATCGATTGAGATCCGGGTGACCGCGGCGGACAGGAAGGCCTTGGCCGACGTGGGTTGCGTCGGCGATGACTGGTAGCGCAGCCAGGTCTCCTGGACCGCGTCCTCGGCCTCGCTCACGCTGCCGAGGATCCGGTACGCGATCGAGAACAGCAGCGGCCGCAGCTGCTCGAACTCCTCGGTCCTGCTCACGCCAGCTCTTCCTTGAAGCCCTGGCGCCACGAGGGGTAGCGGAGTTTCCAGCCGAGCTCCCGCTTGACCTTGGCGTTGCAGAAGCCGCGCCCCTCGGTCATCATGATCACCGCCATTTCCCCTGCGAGCAGCCGGGCCGCCCACGTGGGGACCCGCACCGGCCGCTTCGCCCCCGCGCACCCGGCCAGATAGGGCAGCCACTCGCTGGCCGGGGCCGGTTCGTCGTCGGCGATGTTGAACACGCCGGCCGCCTGCTGCTCCAGGGCCAGCACGGTAGCGCTCGCCGCATCGTCGAGATGCACCCACGACATATAGCCGGTACCGCCGCCGACCAGCGGGAACCGACGCTTGCGCACCAGCTCGACCCAGTCGTCGATGGCGCCCGGCCCGTAGAAGCTGCCGTAGCGCAGGACCGCGCCACCAGCCTTGACGACCACGTCCTCGAGGTGACCGAGCGCCTCCGTCCCCTGGCGCGCGCTCGCCGGGCCCGGGTCCAACGGGTCCTCCTCGGTCTTCACCCATCCACCCTCGCGGATGCCGTTGAAGGCGCCAAAGCCCTGCGCGACGACATGGGATGCCCCGATCGCCTCGGCGGCGGCGAGCAAGTGATCCGTCCCCTCCGAGCGCAGCCGGATGGTGGTGGCGAAGAAACGGTCGGGGTGCTTCAAATCGGGCTTCCCGGCGTGCGCCGCGGAAATCGCGGTCATCTGGTGCACGATCGCGTCCGGCCTGGCCGCAGCCACCGCCTCCCCGACCGACACCGCATCCAGCCCGTCCATCACGACGCCGTCTGCGCCCAGCCGCTCCAGCAAACCCAGCTTGGCCCGGCCCGTCGCCGTAGCCGTCACCTGGTGCCCCCGGGCCACCAGCTGCGGCACCAGCCGTCGCCCCAAGGCCCCGCTCCCGCCTGCCACGAATACCCGCACAACCATCACCCTCTTAACTCCAGAATTCACTCTCCACCCCGAGACGAGATAGCCCCGCCCGTCTGTGACATGCGAGCAAAGACATCGGCGACGGACCCCGCCCCGGCCCGGCGCATCCCGGCAAATCCGGCGGCATTCGCCGTTTCGTTCCCCGGAAATGTCATACCCATACTCTAGAGTCGAACTAGAAAGCTACAGGAAACCCGGGGGCAAACCACCCAGAGAACACCCACCCGCAGACCCCGCAGGGGAGGTGAACACCGCCGTGACCGCGCCCGCGCCCACGTCGCCCGCCAGCACCACCCAGGCACTGGAGATGCTGACCTCCGCGCTGTCCTACCTGGCCGCCGCCGACCCCACCCAGATGCCTACCGTCATCCAGGCCCAGTGCCTGACTGCGCTGGAACGGGCCGACGCCAGGACCACCGCGGCCCGGGCCGCCATCCTGGCCGCGTTCACCACGACCAAGGGATACCGCGACGACGCGGACTACAGCCCCAGCTCCTGGCTCATCCACCGCACCCGCGTGACCAAAGCCACCGCGGGTGATCACACCGGCTGGTCCCGTCGGACCCGGACCCACCCCCGCATCCTGGCCGCCCTGGGCGCCGGTGACATCTCCAAGTCCTACGCCCGCACCATCTGCGGCTGGACCGGCCGGCTCCCCGGCGACTGCCAGGACGACGCCGATGACATCCTGGTCACCGCCGCCCGGGCCGGGATGAAGCTGCCGGACCTGGCCGCCCTGGCCGCCGAGATCCAGGCCCGCGCCCGCCCCGACACCCCCGATCAGGACGAGCTCCGGTTCGAGGACCGGACGGTCAGGCTGGAGACCACGTTCGGCGGCACCGGGGTGATGACCGCAGACCTCACCCCCGAATGCGCCGCCGTGGTGACCGCGGTGCTGGACGCCCTGTCCGCGCCTCGCGGCGCGGAAGACGACCGCACTCACGGCCAGCGGTACCACGATGGGCTGGAGGAGGCGTGCCGGCGCCTGGTCGCGGCGGGCCTGCTGCCCGAGCGGGCCGGCCAGCCGGTGAAGGTGACGGCGCATATCCACCTGGCCGACCTGATCGACCTCGACACCGGCTCGAAGCTGCAGAAGGAATGGACCGACCGGATCCGGGGCCAGTGGGCCGCCGCCCGCGCCGCCGCGTCCCTGCGCGGCAGCGACGGCTCGGCGTGGCTGGAAGGCGACGCCGCCGACGGGTTCGCCTGCGACGCCTCGGTGATGCCGGTCGTGTTCGGCACCGTCAACCCCGCCGTGATCGAGGAGCTGGTCCGGTACTGCCTGGACCTGGCCGGGCACGGCCCCGGCCGCTGCACCCCCACCCCCCACCGGGACCACCCCGACCCCGACCCGGACCACCCCGACCACAGCGACCCGGACCACAGCGACCCCGACCCCGACCCCGACCCCGACCACAGCGCCCCGGTCCCGGCCGGACCTGGCGAGCCGCTGCCGGGTCCCCAGCCGCTGCCGCCCGGGCTGAGCCGCGAGTCACTCGAGCAGCACATCATCGGGAAGGCTATCGAGTTGCTCTCGGGCCCCGATGGGCTGGCGAGCTTCCTGCGCCGCCGCGAGCTCGGTGCCCGGCTCGGCGGCCCGAGCCAGCCCCTGGACGCCGGCTACAGCGATGACGTGCCGGCCGGGATCCGCAACGCGGTCAAGGCCCGCGATCTGCATTGTCAGTGGGCCGGGGGGTGTGATCAGCCCGCGTCGGCCTGTGAGGTGCACCATCTCCGGCATAAGGGCCACGGCGGCGAGACGAGCCTGGATAATTGCATTTTGCTCTGTTTCCATCACCACCAGTTGATGATCCACCGGATGGGCTGGACCCTGGTCCGGAACCCGGACGGGACCACCACCGCGTGGAACCGGAACCGGACCAAGGTGCTGCGCAGCCACAGCCCGCCTGCCCGCGCCGGGTAACCCCCCGGCGCCCTCACCTGGGGTGCCGGGCGAGCTGACGCCCGCCGGCCGGCCGATGGCGGCCAGCACCAGGCTGGGATCGGTGACCGAATCCTGCGGAACGAACACGGTGCCCGCACCGAACCGGTCCGTAGCCGCTCGCCCACCGCGACCGCCAGCCGGGTCTTGCCGACCCCGCCCGGTCCGGTCAGCGTCACCAGCCGCACCCCGGGACGCTCGATCAGCTCAGCTACCTCATCGACCGCCTGTCCCCGGCCCAGCAGCGACGTCGTGCTCACCGGCAGCCGCCCAGGACCATCCCGGTGATTATGCGATGGTGAGTACCGGGTAGGGCGACTCGTGCAGCAGCCGGACGGGGACCGAGCCGATGACGCGGTGCGGGACATGATGAGAGCGGCCGGTCACGATAATGGGGGTGCTGGCGGGCTCGGCGGCGGCGTAATTGTCGGCGGCGTGAAGAACCGCGTCTGCGGCTGACTCCTGGCGGCGCTCGAACGTGTACGGCGCGCCTGCCGCGGCGGCGATTTCCTTAGCGGCCTCGGCTGCGGTGGCGGCCTTCTCATCACGGTCCTCGTCCATGTCGGTACGGCCGAGTCCGGACAGGTCGCTGTCGATGAGCACGTGGTCGGCATAGATGACGTGCAGGGTGCCGGGGCGCTTCCGCAGCAGGTCCGCACCCCAGATGAGCGCTCGCCGGGCCGGCTCGGAGTCATCGAAGCCGACGACCAGGGTGATGGGCTGGACCACACCGGGCTCGGGGATGCCAGAGACGGAAGCGCGGCCTGGCCCGGCAGACACCGGTTCGGCCAGGACGGGTGGCGAGACAGGCCCGGTCAGCGCGGGGGCGGGGCGCCGCAGCGTCGTGATCAGGATCAGGCCGGCCAGGCCGGCCAGGGCCCAGGCGGCCAGGGTCCACAGCGACGGGGTGGTGGCGTGGCCGCCGAAGTAGACCACGTTGCGGATGGTGCTGGCCGCTACCCCGAGTGGCAGGACAGGGCTGAAGACGCGCAGGAAGCCGGGGGTGAAGCTGGCCAGGTTGGCCGGCCCGCCGCTGACCGGGATCCCGGCCACAATAAATACCAGAACGGCCAGGGCGACCAGCGGCGGCCTGATCCGCGCCAGCACGGCGGTGGGGGCCGCCACGGCCAGGGAGAACAGCGCGACAATGCCGGCGATCGCCGGGTAGTGGCCCAGCCCGGCGATGCCATCGGCGATCGCCGCGGCGACCAGTCCGCTGGCGACGGCCGTGGCCGTCGGCACGGCGACGGCCCAGGCGCGCGGGGCGCGGCGGAACGCCAGTGCTGAGGCGGAGCCCGCGGCCAGGCTGGGGATCAGGACGCTGAGCACGACGAACCAGGACGACAGCGCCTCGGAGTCACTGGCCAGGGGCGGGACAACGTCCGACACGATGAGCTGATGCCCGGACCGTGCGGCCACGGCTGTGAACGCCCCGATCAGGGCCTGCTCCGGGCCGGTGCCCCCGGCCTGAGTGACCAGCAGCCGCAGGCCCGCGCCGGAAACGACCAGCGCGCCATCGACCTGCCGCTGCGCGATCCCGGTCGTCGCGCTGGCCCCGCTGGGGTAGCTGCGGAACTGGAAAGCCCCCGGGACGGCGCCGGCCAGGGCGTGCTCCACCTCGCGGGTCACCGCAGCCGGACCGACGATGCCGACCGGAAGGTCATGCGGCGTCGGCCGGTGGAAAGCGCTCAGGGTCAGCGCGACGAAGATCGCGACGAAGACCGCGCTGGCCACCACGGAGCCCGCGAACGCCCGGTACTGCGCCGGAAACCTGCGGCCGTCACCTGCATGCCTCGCCGCCACCTGCGTCCTCCCTCAAATGCCAACGGCGCTTGGAGCCGGGCCTAAGTCCCGGTGTCACCTGTTCGGTCATCTCCGGCGGTCGATGTTGTCGATCGCCCTGCGGCCGTAGGGGTATATCGCTCGGCGTCCGGGATTCGCTCCGCGAGCGCCGCCCGCCAGGCAGCCGCCGGGAAGGGGTCGGCGAAGTACTGGGTTTCGTGCGCTACCAGGTCGCCGGCGAACTCCATGACACTCACCGAGTAGGTGGGCGCGCCGTCATAGGTGATCACGACCTCGCTCACCCAAAGGTCGCCGCCGCCCCGGATCCGGAGGACGATGAAGTGGCGTTCGGCAGGGTGCCCGCCGCGTTGCGCCTGAATCTTCGACCGCCCCCGGAAGCGCTCTCCGGACTGCGGGTAGTCCAGGATCCCGTCGGTGGCGTAGATCGCGTGCTCGGTGTCGCTGTCTCCGCTCTCGGAGGCCGTCCAGTGTTGCTCTATCTGGGCGCGGGTCCTGGCGTCACGATCCGTTGTTGTGTTCATCTAGGCCTCATCAGTAGCCGGAATCGTAATGCGCTGGCCTTCACCTTCGCCGCTGAAGACGGCCGCTCGCGCCCGTGGATACCCGGGTCGGTGCCCTGGTCCCGTCAGTCCGGCCGCAGGCCAAGCCCAGGGTACCGGCCAGGGCCCTCAAGGGCGCGAGCGGCTTGCCCAAGCGCGACTGTGGGCGGAGTATCAGCGCGAAGATGAAACCATCACCGGCTCAGGAGTCTCCGTGAAGGAGCCGCAAATAAATGTCCGACCACTTCAGGCAAGCGGGCGATGATGTGGATGTACCTGGCTCCCGCACCATCATGATCGCGGGGGATGAGTCGTCGGGGTCCCTGCGCCGGACCGCGACGGCTATCCAGGGACTGTCTCCGGGCTACTTCCCATTCGTGATGGCCACCAGCATCATCTCGACGGGAACATTTCTGCTGGGACCGTCGTGGCTGTCCCGGGCGTTGCTCGCGATCGCGTCGGCCGGGTTCGTGGTGCTGATTGTGGCCATCGTGATCCAGCTGGTCCTCTTCCGCCCTAACGTGGCCGCCAGCTTCCGCGATCCCGGCCGGGTCTTCGGCTTGTTCGCGATTGCGGCCGGGATGAATGTGCTCGGGCTCCGGCTGGCGGACGCGGGCCATCCGCTGGCCATGGGGATCCTGGCCGGCGTGGCTGCCGCGGTGTGGCTCGGACTGACCTACGGGGTGCCTGCCAGCCTGCTCGCCCGATCGCGTGATTCGGTCCTCGGCGACGTGAACGGCACCTGGCTGCTGTGGGTGGTCGCCACCCAGTCCCTCTCGGTCGTCGCATCCACCCTAGTGCGGACGTGGCCGTCGCGGTCCGGGCTGTTGGCGCCCTTCGCCGTCGGGCTGTGGAGCATCGGGCTGGTGCTGTACCTCCTGCTCGTTTCGCTGATCTTGCAGCGCTGGCTGACGGTCCCCGTGACCCCGCAGACCCTCAGCCCGCCCTACTGGATCCTGATGGGCGCCACGGCGATCATCGTGCTGGCCGGCGCCCACATACTGGCCCTTCCCGCCGCGCCGGCCGTCGTCCGGGCGACGGCCGGGTTCGTCGAGGGGTTCTCCTTCGCGCTGTGGGCCTTTGGCACCTGGTGGATCCCGCTGCTCGTCGTCCTCAGTTTCTTGCGCCACATCCGGCACCACTGGCCGCTGAGCTACGAGCCGGCCTTGTGGAGCGTGGTCTTCCCGCTCGGCATGTACAGCGTCGCCACGCTGACGTTCGGCAAGGTCGCCCACCTCGCCTTCATGGAACCACTCAGCCGGTTCATGCTCTGGGTGGCCGTGGCCGCGTGGGTAGCGGTGGCCGCCGAGTTCCTCGCCCGGACCCTGGGCGTGACCGGCTTCAGCCCCCGCGGCATGACCGGCCCGATGAACAACAGCAGCCACCGGGGGAATCATGACCCGAGACGCTGGGGTGGCGGAACGGGTGGCTACGGCTTTCTGGCGATGCCGCAGTAGCAGCTCAGGCCGGCGTCGGCCGTGGTGGCCGGGCCGGAACCCCACCACTGGTCGAGCGGCATCAGGCCCGGGCCGGTCATCTCCATGCCATCGAAGAACCGGGCCACCGTTACCCGGTCCCGAGGTGTGATCGTCAGCGACGAGGTGGCGTTGTAGCTTTGCGCCATCGCCGCGGCGGTGCTGGCCTGGATGTCACTGGCGGCATGCGCGATGACCAGGTAGCTGCCGGGGGCCAGGTCAGCGATCATCCGGGAGATCATCCGGTGCGG
>Ga0302235_10000260_pt1 | contig 44699 bp, 38 predicted proteins | sample II_Palsa_N3_3_FD_193577 | JGI IMG/M metagenome (GOLD analysis project Ga0302235, IMG submission 193577) | Peat permafrost microbial communities from Stordalen Mire near Abisko, Sweden - II_Palsa_N3_3 | ecosystem: Environmental > Terrestrial > Soil > Palsa > Peat permafrost | place: Sweden...
TCGAGCGAGAACTTCTCCGTCCGCAGGCCTGCCCTGTGGGCTTCCTCGTCGAGGATCCGGGCCTTGTCGACCAGCTCGGGCCAGGAGCCGCTGGGGTGGATGTTGATCTCGAGCACGCCCGGGTCCGGGGCGACCACGAACTGGTTCGCGCGGATGTCGCGAGGGGGCGGGTAGCCCTCGATCACGGGCTGCGTATCGGTGCTCTTGGCCGCCCGCTCGATCGCGGCGAGCAGCTCGGCGTAATAGGCCAGCTCGAGCAGCGGCGGCATGAACACGTGGACGTGTCCGCCGCGCAGCTCGACGCACAGGGTCGTGAGGGGCGGTGGGTCGCGCAGCTCGGCCTGCTGGATGTCCGGGCTCGATGCTTGGGCGAGCGCGTCGACCTCTCGGAACAGCGACTGCTCCGGAGGCGGGGGCTCGGGGCGCCAGGTGAGCGCCGCCAGCGGGAGCCGTAGCCCGATCGGAGAGTCGCCCTCGATCAAGTACAGCCGGCCCCGCCGCAGATGCCAGCGACCGGTCGACCAAGTCGGGTCGCCCGGATCTCGTCGCAGCGGCAACGCCCAGCCCTTCGGGGTCTCTGCCTGGTGGTCGTACGGGTCAGGCTGTTCGACGTCGGGCTCGTCGCCGGGGCGCAGGGATTCCCGCAGCGCGCGCGGGACCGGGTCCTCGTAGGCGGGGTAGCGCGTGCTCTCGGGCAGGCCGAGCTGGTCGGCGATCGCTTGCATGAGCGCGTACGCGTCCTCGCCGGTGGCGCTGCCAGGAGTCGAGGGATCGGCGAGCAGCGCCGGTTCGCGCCAGAGCGGGTGGCCGTCGGTCCGCCAGTGCACGCCGATCTGCCAGCGCGGCAGCGGCTCGCCCGGGTACCACTTGCCCTGACCATGCTGGATCAGCGCCCCGGGGGCGAACCTGTCCGCCAGCCGGCGGGTCAGCGCCGTCGCGATCTGCTCCTTGCTGTCACCGTGCGCGGTCGTATTCCATTCGGGCTCCTCCGGCTCGGTCGCAGAGACGAACGTCGGCTCGCCGCCGACCGTGAGGCGTACGTCGCCGTCCTCGAGGGCCTGGTCGACCTGGTAGCCGAGGGCGTCGATCCGCTGCCACTCGGCCTGCGTGTATGGAAGCGTGACCCGGGGCGGCTCCTCGATCCGGCGGATCGCGTTGGCGTGCTCGAAGGTCGTGTGCGCCCTGTCCAGCGATCCCTCGATCGGCGCCGCCGTCGAGGGGTGCGAGGTGCACGCGAGCGGCAGGTGGCCCTCGCCGGCGACGAGCCCGGAGGTCGGGTCGAGGCCGATCCACCCGGCGCCCGGGATGTACGCCTCGGCCCACGCGTGCAGGTCGGTGAAGTCGTTGTTCGGGCCGGTATCGGCGTCCGCGGGCCGGTCCTGGGCGAGCTGGACCAGGTAGCCCGAGGCGAACCGCGCGGCGATCCCGAGGTGGCGGAGGACCGCGACGAGCAGCCAGGCGCTGTCACGGCAGGAGCCGAGCGCGCGGGCGAGCGTCTCCTCGGGCGTCTGCACCCCCGCCTCCATCCGGGTCGAGTAGTCGACGTCGTCGCGGACGCGGCGGTTGATCTCGATCAGGAAATCGATGATCGGAGTCGAGTCTCGGTCGAGGTCCCTCAGCCACGCCATCAAGAGCGGCCCGTGCTGTCCGGGCTCGCCCGTGTCGAGGTACGGGACGAGGTCGCGGACGAGGTCGCTCGTATAGGAGAACGGCCACGTCTGCGCGCGGTCATCGACGAAGAAGTCGAACGGGTTGATCGTCGTCATCTCCGCGACCAGGTCGACGGTCACGCTCAGCTCTCCGGTCGGCTCTGGGAACACGACCCTGGCGACGTGGTTGCCATACGGATCCTGCTGCCAGTTGAGGAAGTGCTTCTCGGGGCTGACGCGCAGGCTGTAGGACAGGACCGGCGTGCGGCAATGCGGCGCCGGCCGCAACCTGATCAGGTGCGGGCCCAGCGCAACGGCACGGTCGTAGCGGTAGACCGTCCGGTGCTCGATGGCGACGCGGATGCTCACGATGCTTCGGTCCGGTGCGCCCGCCTTCCCGGCGGACACGAGATCACGAGGGGTGGCCGCCCTCGGCCGATCGGATCTTAGCCTGGATCCACCACGCTGGCTGGGGCTCCGTGGTTGCCGGTCGCTCGACACCGCCCGAGCACGGTGCCTGAGCCGCTCCGGCCTGACGCAGGCAGGTGCGCCGGCCCGCGCGGACGCCGGACGACAGAAAGTGGTCGACCCCCCGGCTCGCAGGCGGGGGTCGTACGCCCAGTGCTGCTCACCGCCCCTGCGCGTACGACCCCCCAAATCCGGGAGGGGGTTCGACCACTTTCTGTCGTCGGCGCGCCGCATCCAGCTCCCCACCCGCGACCGTCGTGACCGCTGGCGCACGACGGAGCACTGTTAGGCGGGACGACCAAAACGGGTCGTTCGGCTGGGGCGTACACCGCCCCGGCCGCTCCCCATTCAATGCTGCCTTTGAGTAGGAGGGCGCCCGAAGGGGTGCGCGCAAGCGTTCCTAGGTACGCGGCTAGACGGCGCCCTTGACGACGCCCGCGGAGCGCAGCGCGTAGACGCCCGCCAGGCCCTGCCAGGGGCAATACGGCTCAAACAGCTCTCGCACGTCCTGCTCGGTCGCGCGGTGGCGGCGGTCGCCGCCGCTGGTCAGGCGGCCGACCAGCTTGAGGAAGCCGAGATCGCCGGCGGGCAGCTGGTCGAGCCGGCCCTGGCCCGTGAGGGCCAGCACCTCGATCGTCCAGGCGCCGATCCCGGGGATCGCGCGCAATCGCCGCCAGCCGCGTTCGTGGTCTGGATCGTCGAGGTCGACGCGGCCGCGGACGACCTCGCGGGCGGCGCGGATGACGGCGAGCGAGCGCCCGGCGGACAGATCGAACGACTGCAGCCTGGCCGGCGCCTGCGCCGCGAGAACCGACGGCGGCGGCGCGTCCCGCATGCCGGTCTGCGGGCAGCGGCGCCCGAAGGCCGCGATCAGTCGCCGCTGGATCCGGACCGCGCGCTCGTACTCGATCAGCTGCTCGGTGACCGCCCAGACGAGCGCCTCGAAGGGATCGGGGCGGCCGCGGACGCGCAGCCACGGCTGCGAACGCACCGCCGGCCCGATCAGCGGATCACCGGCGAAGCGACGGTGGAACTCGCTCAGATCGTGGTCGACTCCGAGCGCGCGGCGCAGCCGCTCGACGCCCACCCGAGCATGCTCCGCGTAGGCGGCTTGGGCCCCGAGCAGCACCCGGCCGGAGCTGAGCTGTGCGACGCGGACGCGGACCGGATCGCCGTCGACGTGCAGCAGCCGGTGCAGCACACCGTCGCGCCAGCGGGTAAGGCCGTCCATCGTCGAGCGATGGGGCAGCCGGTAGGTCGAGGCCGGCTCTACCTCGACTCGCAGCTCGCTCGCGGGGCCCGCAGGCGCGCTCACTCGTACGGGCGCGGCGTCACGACCCGGACGTGAACGAGGTACGTCTCCCCCGGGTCGCGAACCATGGGCCAGCGCACGTGGCGCCGGTTGGTGTCGAGCGCGCCGCCCGCGGACTGGACCTGCCGCGCGACCCGCCGCAGCCCGTAGCGGCGCATCAGCGCGAGCGTCGCCGCGCCCGCGACGAAGCCTGTCGCGGCGGCGGCAGCGGCATGCACGGTCGGACTCGCGCTCCAGTGCCCAGCCGCGAGCTCCTGCGCGTCCGCAGCCACTAGGACGAGCTCGCCCTCGACGACCTCGCCCTCGACCGGCTCTTCGCGATCCTGCTCGCTCACTGCCTTCATGGTGACAGCGAGGCCGGCCGTGTCAACGCCCGGGGCGAATCCGCCTGGCCGTTTAGGATGAAGCTGCGCTATGACGACCTCCATCGACGTATTCGCAAAGGCCCGCGAGTTCGAACGGCTCGACCAGCTCAAGGCCGCCAGGGAGCTGGGCGCGCTGCCCTACTTCCACGTGCTGGAGGGTCCGACGCTGCCGATCGTCGAGATGGAGGGCAAGCGGCGCATCATGCTCGGGTCCAACAACTATCTCGGCCTGACCGGAGACGAGCGGGTCAAGCAGGGGGCGCTCGAGGCGCTCAACCGCTACGGCACCGGCCTCACCGGTTCTCGCTTCCTGAACGGGACGATCGATCTCCACGTCGAGCTCGAGCGCGAGCTGGCCGACTGGTTCGGCACCGACGACGCGATCGTCTTCACGACCGGCCACCAGGCGAACCTGGGAGCGCTCGGGACGATCCTCGGGCCGCAGGACACGGTGATCGCCGACTCCGGCGACCACGCCTCGATCCTCGACGGGATCCTGCTGTCGCGGGCCAAGCTGAGGGCGTTCAAGCACAACCGGATGGACCTCCTCGAGAAGCGCCTGCAGGCTGCGGAGGCGGACGGTGGTGGGATCCTCGTGGTCGTCGACGGCGTCTACTCGATGGAGGGCGACGTCGCGCCGCTGCCGGAGATCGCCGAGCTGTGCGGGCGCTACGGAGCGAGATTGATGGTCGACGAGGCACACGCGTTCGGCGTGCTGGGCGCGCGCGGCGCCGGCGCGTCCGAGGCGCTCGGGGTGGAGGACCGGGTCGACCTGCGGATGGCGACGTTCTCGAAGTCACTCGCCTCGTGCGGGGGCGTGATCGCCGGCCCGGCGGACGTGGTCGAGTTCCTCAGGATCGCCTCGCGGCCGTTCATCTTCACGGCCTCGGGGGTCCCGGCAGCGATCGGCGCGACGCTCGCCGCGGTCCGGATCTGCCGCTCGGACGAGGGCCGCGAGCTGTTCGCGCAAGTGCTCGACAACGCCCGCTACCTGCACGCGGGCCTCGACGAACTCGGCTTCTCGGTCGTGCCCAAGACGCGCCTCGCCGATGGAACCGAGCTCGTCACGCCGGTCGTCCCCGTCGTCGTCGGCGACGACTGGAAGGCGGTGTTCCTGTGGAAGGCGCTGTACGACGCCGGCGTGTTCGTCAACGTCGCGATCCACCCGGCCGTACCTCCGGCGGGGGCCCTGTTGCGGACGAGCGTGATGGCGACCCACGACCGGACGACGCTCGACGAGGCGCTGGCGGTGTTCGATCGCGCCAAGCGCGAGTTTGAGGCCGAGCACGGTCCGCTGCCGTCCAAGTCGTAGGCGCTCCCGATCGCTGCCAGTCCGCGACGCTTCGCATCGCGGCAACAAGATCGCAACTCGGCGGTAACAAGAAAATGCCGCTCGGAGCACATGGTTCGCGTTTCGCGGCCTTGCTCAGGCGGCTGCCCTCGCGGTAGTTTGGAACGCGTTCGAAGCGGTGTGTCGCGGGCGCGGAGGTCCACTTAGGCGGGACAGTCGGTGCCAGGCGCGTCTGCACCGCGGCGGGCTCGAACGCACTAGATCCAGTTCCTGCAGGAACCTACGCGAACGGTACGCCGGCCGCGGGGCGCCTGATCAGGCACGCCCAGATCGGGGCGGACACGAGAATCGCAGTAGAGAGGACGGTTCATGACGGAAACCGCACAGAACCAGCAAGAGCCGCAGCAGCGCATGCGTGCCCTGGTGCAGGCGAACGCGGTCCGGCTCGCGCGAGCCGAGCTCAAGCGAAGCATCGCGCAGGGGGAAACGTCGGCCGCAGATATCATTCTTCGCTGCCCGGAGGTGGCCCAGCGTTGGACAATTGCGGAGGTGCTGGTCGCGCAACATCGGTGGGGAACCACGCGCTGCCGGAAGTTCCTACAGCGGCACGGGATCAACGAAATGAAGGCGATCGGAGACCTGACCGACCGCCAGGCAGGGGTGCTCGCGACCGCGCTCGCCACAGGCGTGCCGGCGCGCACCCGGTTGGAGGCTCAACGCGTCCCTGCGATCGATCGCCTGTCGGCGCCGGAGCAGATCGACCGGCGGCCTGAAGAGCTCGACCCGCTTCCGGCACGAGTCCGGGTCGAGGCTACGCGCACGATCCAGCGCGAGCGACAGGAGACCCGCGAGCTCGCGCTCGTCTGAGGCAGCAGGTTGGCGATCCTGCGCCGCAGCGGCGCCCGGCGCAGGATCGGCAACCGGACCGTAGGCGGCGTGACGCGCCGCCTCAGAAGTTCATGCCGAGCGGAACGGGACTGGCGCCGGCGAGCAGGAAGAACCAGATGACGAACGCGACGAGCGTGCATCCGGCGCTCACCACGAGGACCGACTCGAGCACGTTGTAGCCGGGATCGTTGCGCCCGCGAGCGAGGCAGTTGGCGCGATACACCTCGCTCAGCTTGACGAGGACGACGGCCAGTCCGGCGACCGACACGATCACGCCGATGAACATCACGGCGAGCGCGCCGCCGAGCGAAGCAGTAGCGCCCTGCACCTGTGAGCCCACCCACAGCCACAGCAGCGGGGTTCCGAGCCAGAGCCCGAGACTCCCGAGGAACATGATCGAGGCGACGAGCGCCGCGCCCGCGCCGGTGCGAACCAGATCGCGCATCGATCCCAGGTTAAGGGCTCCCGAGTCCTAATCACCGGCCGCGACTGCCAGGCGCCGGACAGCGGCCGCGAGCCGCACCGGCCGCTCCCAGCCCTCGCCGATCAGCCGCTGCTGGACGACCCCACCCGCTGACGCCAGCTCCAGGAGCGGGCAGACCGACACGTCATACAGCTGCCCGATGGCGCCCGTCAGGTCATATGCGACCGGAATCGTCCAATCGCGGGCGCGCGCGAGCCGTGCCGTGGCGACGCGGCCGGCGCTGATCGCGAGCGCCGCGAACTGAATCCCGCGGAAAGCCCTCGAGACCGTCTCCAGCGCGCTGACCGCGCGCTCGCACGGCCTGGCTCCGAGCGCAAAGAACGCGAGCACGATCGGCCTGCGGTCACACACGTTCAGCCCCTGCCGGGCGGGGTAACGCGGATCGCAGCGGGGCCGCACGTTGGCCGGGGCATCGAGGTCGCTGGTCGCGAGCGGAGCGACGAACTCTCGCAGCCGCGCGCCCGGCGGCACGCCCGGCGCCCCGGTGTGGCCGTTGGCGAACAGGTAGGCGGAGAAGGCGATCAGCACGAGGAGCCCAACGGCACCGACGACCCATTGATAACGGCGAGGATCGACGACCATCGCGCCTGCTCAGGCCACCGGCGCCCGACGCCGGAGCGGCGCTCGACGGGAGCGCGCGGGCGAGGGTCGCGCACGGCCACGTGCGGCGCGGCGCTCAGCGAGCTCGACCACCGCGGGCAGCACGAGCAGCACCCCGGCGAGCGAGACGCTCAGGTCGACGAGCGCCACCAGGCCGAACTCGCGCAGCATCTCGATCCCCGAGGAGACGAGCACCCCGAAGCCGGCGATCGCCGTCAGGCCGGATGCCTGAACCGCCCTCCCGGTCGAGCGATAGGCGCGCTCGACGGCCTCCGCCAGCGAGCCGGAATGACCGCGCTCCTGGCCGATCCGTTCCGAGACGAGCACGCTGAACTCGGTTGAGACGGCGAGCACGAGCGTCGCGAGTGCCGCCGACATCGGGTTCAGCGGGATCCCCGTGATGTACACGAGCAGCGACGACCAGCCGGTCACGAGCGCGACCGGGACGAGCGGGATCAGCACCCGGCGAGGCCGGCGGAAGCTCACGGCCAGCACGAGCGCCACGGCCAGCAGCCCGGCGAGCGTCATCGACCACCGCCGCCCGGGCGAGGACAGCGACATGCTCGCATCGGCGGCGAGCACCGGCAGACCGGCGAGCTCCGCCCGAACGCCGGCGGGCGGATGCAGGTGCGCGCGCATGTAGGAGAGCACCCGATCCTGGCGGGCCAGCGGCATCAGCCGGATTCCGAACGCGAGCGTCGCATAGCGGCGGTCGCGCGCGATCACCGCCTGCGCGAAGTAGCGGGGGAGCGCGTGGAGCAGACGATCGATCGACGAAGCCGACAGCGCCGCGACGCCCGCCCCTCCCCCGCCTCCGGTTCCGAACAGGTCGGGGAGAGACAGCGCGGGACAGAGCGTCGCGGCCGCGCAGCCGCGCGCGGCCGCGAAGCCGAAGTGGCTCAGCAGGGAGTTCTCGTAGCCGACCATCCAGCCGATCACGGCCGGGCTCGCGACGTCGCGAGCCTGGACCAGCACGTCGATCTCACCGGAGGTGCCGGATACACGCTCGAGCGTCCGCAGGTCGCGCAGCGACGGCATGCCGGGAGGCACCAACCGGGTGATGTCGGACTCGACCGAGATCCGACTCTCGACCGCCCAGCCGGCCGCTGCCAGAACGACCGCGACCGTCAGCACGCGCCACGGATGCCGGCCGGCGGGGCGCTGGGCGCGGCCGCGGTCGCGCGCGAGGTAACGAGCGATCACGCGGGCGCCGTCGCGCACGATCTCCGCCGCCCCCCGCACCGACGCGTCCAGCCACGCGATCGGGGCGGGGACCGCGACCGATCGGCGAGCGCGGCGCGCGGGCAGCGCGAGCACGGCGGCGCCAGCCGTGAAGGTCACACCCAGCGCGACCGCGATGCCGACGACGAGGGTCACGCCGAAGTCGCGCACCATCGGTACGGGCGACAGCAGCAGGACGGCGAAGCCGGCGGCCGTGGCGAGCGCGGCGATCGCGATCGTCGGCGCCGCGGCAAGTCCGGCCGCGCTGACCGCGTCGCCGCGCCCGGGAGCGTCGGCGTCGAACTCGCGCGCCCGCGACTGGAACTGGATTGCGTAGTCGACGGACACGCCGATCAGGATCGGGATCACGGCGACGGAGGCGATCGTGAGGCTGACGCCGAGAAGCGCCGTCAGGCCGGAGGTGATCGCGGCGGCGGCAAGCGCGAGCACGAGCGGCAGCAGCCGCCGGCGCCCACCGAACAGAACCGTCAAGGCCAGCGCCATCACGGCCAGCGCTGCGACCAGCGGGACCACGATCGCGCCGGCCAGCTCGCCTGCCAGATCGGACAGCACCACCGGCTCACCGCTGACCAGATAGGTTCCTCCGTGTTCGAGGCGGAACCTCGTCATCGCGACGGCTTGGCGGATCCAGCCGATCGCGTGCGCCTGCTGCGCGGCCGACAAGCCGGGGCGCAGGCGCACCTGGATCAGGGCCGCGCTCGAATTCGGGAAGAGGTAGGCGAAGCGGGCCTGCGGAGCTGGCGCCGCGGCGCCCGCCGGGCCGAACACGATCCGTTCGAGGAAGGCCGTGTTGGCGATCCCGGGTTGAGAGGTGATCCCGGCGCCGAGCGCGACGCCGACGAGCCGACTCGCCTCCTGCTGCTCCTCGAGCTCGCCCGCGGCGCTCGCCGCCGCCGTGGCGAGCGAGCGTGACAGCCCGCGCCGGAGCGCCAGCGCGTACGCGGCCCGCTCGGCCGCGGCGATGGCGCGGCGAGCGGCGGCGCCGAGCGTCGCGAGCTGCTCCCCAACGGCCGCGACCGCGCGGTTCAGGAACGTCCCCGGGCCGTACACGACCTGCGCCGGGCGATCGCGCATCAGTCGCCCGCACGGACTGGCGGCGCCGCCGTACGGAGCCGCGCGCGCCGGGGCGATCGGAACGAGCGCGCGTAGCCGCCCGTCGAGCACGAGCCGCTGCCCCGCGAGGCACGCCTCGAGCGCGCTGACCGTTGCCAGGTCGGTGCGGGAGATCAGCTCGCGAACGGGCTCGCGGACGAGGATCACGATCGCGTCGCCACCGAACTGGCGCTGATCGAGCTGGGTCGCGCGGAAGTCCGGCGCGGACGACGAGACGAGCGTGCCGATGCTCGCCTGCGGCTGCACGCCGAGCGCGAGCAGGATCCCTCCGGCAGCGAGGGCGGCGACGGCGACGATCGACAGGCGCGGCCTGCGGGCCGCGCCTGCAATCAGCCGGCTAAGTGGCCCGACCCGCAATCAGTCAGTCCATCGCGAGCGGCCCCTGCGACTCGCCGGACAGGAACTGGCGGATGAACGGGTTGTCGGAGGACAGCATGTCCTCGGCCGGGCCAGCCTCGACGATGCGCCCGCGCCACAGCACGTTGATGTAGTCGGCGACGCGGCGGGCGCTCATGATGTCGTGGGTGATGATCACGAACGTGGGCAGGTATTGCTTCTTCGCGGCCCTCGCCTCGTCCATCATCTCGCGGTGGATCTCGAGGATCAGCTCTCCGAGCAGCGCCGTGCGGACCGGGTCGAGGCCGGAGTCGGGTTCGTCGAACAGGACGATGTCGGGCTCGAGCACCAGCGCTCGCGCGAACCCGGCGCGCTTGCGCATGCCGCCCGACAGCTCGTTCGGCATCTTGAGGCGTGCGTCGGCGAGGCCGACCTCGGTCAGGCGGCGCATGACGACAGCCTCGATCTCGTCCTCGCCCTTGTCGGTGTGCTGGCGCAGCGGGAAGGCGACGTTGTTGTAGAGGTTCATCGAGCCGAACAGCGCGCCGTCCTGGAACAGCAGTCCGAACTTCTTGCGCATCTCGAACAGCTCGCCGTCGCGCATGCTGGGGACCGAGCGGCCGTGGACGAGTACGTCGCCGCTGTCGGGGTACAGGAGTCCGACCATGTGTTTGATGCAGACCGACTTGCCGGTGCCCGAAGGGCCGAGGATCATCGACACCATCCCCTCGGGGAGCCCCATGCTGACGCCGCGCAGCACCTCGTTGCGGCCGAACGACTTGTAGATGTCGATGAACTCGACGGCGTCGGGCCGCCCGGACGGATAGGTCCGGTAGCTGTGCCACTTGTATTCGTCGGGGCTCGCACCCTCCGGGGGCGCCGGGCGCGGCGCCTCTTCGACGACCGACACGTGCGAGCCGGGCGCGCGGCCGGCCGGCTGCGCGCGAGGAGCTTCGTCTGATGATGGTTCCGGCACTTAACCCCCGATCGGCGCTCTCGGATTTGTGCCCCAGAAGAGCTGGGTCCCGAGCATGCTGATGAGGTGCACCGCCACGATGTTGAGCACCATTGACTTCGCCGTCGCCGTTCCGACGCCGACGGGGCCACCGCGCGCGTTGTACCCGTAATAGCAGCCCACCAACACGATCACGACCGCCATCGCCATCGCCTTGATCAGGCTGAAGAGGACGTCGGGCGGGTTCTGGAACTGCCAGAAGATCAGGAAGAAGCCGCCTGAGGAGACGTCGCCGATCTGCTGCACGACGGCGAGATAGCTGGCGAAGAAGCCGGCGCCGATCGAGCACAGGTAGACGAACGGGAGGACCAGGATCGCGGCCAACAGGCGGGTCGCGCACAGGAACGTGACGCCGCTGATCCCCATCACCTCGAGCGCGTCGATCTCGTCGGAGATCCGCATCGAGCCGAGCTCGGCGACGATTCCGGTGCCGACCTTGGCGGCCATCATGTAGCCGAAGCACAGCGGCACGAGCTCGCGCAGGTCACACCACGCCGAGAAGACGCCCGCGTACGCGGGCGTCCCGACAGATTGGTTGAAGTAGGCGCCCTCGATCCCGCACTGCAGGCCGATGATGAACACCAGGCCCCAGATCACGAGCGTCGAGGAGACGATCAGGATCCCGGCTTGTCGGAGCGTCTCGCCCGCGTAGCGCAGCACCCGCAGGCCGAGGAGCTGCGCGAGCACCCGGCTCGAGAACTTGACGATCTCCCCGAACGTGTCGATCCAGCCGCGCGGGATGTCGAGCAGTTCGTCCATCAGGGTCGATTCACCGCACTCATTTCACGATCGTCGTCAGCTGCGGGTGGGTGGCGAGCAGCACCTGGGTGAAGACGTAGTTGAACGCGAAGATCCCGAGGAACGCGATCACGACCGCCTGGTTCACGGCCCGCCCCACGCCCTCGGCGCCGCCAGAGGCGGTCATCCCCTTGTAGCAGCAGACGATCGCGATGATCGCACCGAACAGGGTGGTCTTGACGACCGAGCCCCACAGGTCGGTCGTGGAGGCGTTGTCGAAGAAGGTCGCCCAGAACGGTCCGAGCGGGGCGTTGTTGACGAGCGTCGCCAGCACGCCGCCGAACACCCCGAACAGCAGCGCGTAGATGTCGAACAGCCCGGTGACGAGCATCAGCGCGAGGAAGCGCGGCACCACGAGGTTCTTGATCGGGTCCACGCCGAGCACCTCCAGAGCGTCGAGCTCCTCACGGATCTTGCGCGCCCCGAGGTCGGCGGTGATCGCGGTGCCGGCCACGCCGGCGAGCACGATCGCGTCGACGAACGGCGCGAACTCACGGATCGAGGCGAGCACGAAGAAGCCACCGAGGCGGTCGAGCGCGCCGAACAGCACGAGGAAGTTGGCGGCCTGCAGCCCTGGCGCCTCGTAGCCGAAGGCGATCGTGGAGATCAGCAGCGGGAACCAGCAGAGCCGCAGCGCGAACATGAACTGGCCGACGAACTCGGGGCCGTACGGGTACGGAGGCCGGACCGCCGAGACGATCGTCCGGCCGGTCAGGATCATCATGTTCCCGGCCTCCTCCAACACGTTCCTGATCGGCAGGAAGGCTCGGTCTACTGCGGCTGTCATCAACGGTTCTGGCTCCTCCGTCACCGCGCGACTTGCGTGGCGGGCCCCGCAAGCCTACGACACCTCGCGGCACGCGAGCACCAGTATCCGCCGGTGGTAGATTCGCCCCGGTGCGCGGGTGGAGAGTCACGATTGCCGCCGGCGCGGTCGCGCTCGCGGTGAGCGCGTGCGGCGGAGCGGCCACGCAGACCGCGGGCGCTCCGCACGGAGCCTTCCCGATCGCGATCACGCAGGCGTCGTTTCCCGCGCATCAGCGGCTGGCGCAGGCGAGCGAGCTCGTGATCGCCGTCCGCAACGCCGGCCGGCGCCCGATCCCGGACATCGCGGTGACGCTCGTGAACCCGCGCTACGGCACGGCGGCGCAGGCACTGGGGAGGCTGATCGCGCCTGACCGGCAGGGCCGGCCGATCCTCGCCAGCCGTTCGCGCCCGGTCTGGGTGATCGATCGCGAGCCCGGCCCGTGCGAGCAGGGCTGCAGCTCTGGCGGCCCGGGCGGGGCCGCCAGCACGTACTCGGACACGTGGACACTCGGCTCGCTGGCGCCCGGCGCGACCGCACGCTTCGACTGGCACGTGACCGCTGTCAAGGCGGGCAGCTACACGGTCGTCTACGAGGTCGCGGCCGATCCGGACGGCAAGCGCGCACGGGTGGTCGGCGCCCGGGCCGGATCGGTCGCCGGTCGCTTCCGCGTGGAGATATCGAGCCGGTCAGGAGTGCCGTACGTGACCCCGTCGGGCCGGGTCATGTACGAGGGCTAAGCGGTTCGGTCAAGTACCGCGAGCAGAGTCTGGCCGTCTGGCGGACTCCTGTGGCCATGGATTGGCCATCGGGATAGTGACGCCCCACCGCTGGTCTCATAATCTGGCCGACCGCGTGTCTGGAACGGGCGCGTCGAATCACCCATGCGCGCCTCCGCCGCTGAAGGCGCGGACAGGAAGGAACAAGACAACGCAATGCCCCGAATTCGCCAGCAGAATGTCCTCGCCGCGCAGTGGACCCCGAACGGTGCCGCCATCGGCGCCCCGGATCTGACGATCTCCGACAACCAGATCTTCGGTGAGAACGTCTTCAGTCAGTCGGTCCAGCGCCAGCGGCTGCCCAAGGACGTCTACAAGAAGCTCTCGCAGACGCTGGCCAAGGGCGAGGCACTCGACACCTCGCTGGCGGATGCGGTCGCGTTAGCGATGAAGGAGTGGGCGCTCGAGAAGGGCGCGACCCACTATTCGCACGTGTTCCAGCCGCTGACCGGACTCACCGCCGAGAAGCACGACAGCTTCTTCAGCCCGACCGGCGAGGGCACCGCGCTCGCGTCGTTCTCCGGCAAGGAGCTGATCCAGGCCGAGCCTGACGCCTCGTCGTTCCCGACCGGCGGTCTGCGCGCGACCTTCGAGGCGCGCGGCTACACCGCGTGGGACCCGACCTCACCCGCGTTCATCCTCGAGAACCCGAACGGCGCGCTGCTGTGCATCCCGACCGCGTTCGTCTCGTGGACGGGCGAAGCGCTCGATCACAAGATCCCGCTGCTGCGTTCGATGGACGCGCTGTCGAAGTCGGCGATCAGGGCGCTGCGGCTGCTGGGCAACACGGCTGCGGTGCGCGTGTTCACGACCGTCGGCCCCGAGCAGGAATACTTCCTGATCGACGAGCAGTACTACTTCGAGCGCCCGGATCTCGTGACGACCGGCCGCACCCTGTTCGGCGCCAAGCCACCGAAGGGCCACGAGCTCGACGACCACTACTTCGGCTCGATTCCCGAGCGGATTCTCGCCTACATGCTCGACACCGAGCAGGAGCTGGCGAAGCTGGGGATCCCGATCAAGACGCGGCACAACGAGGTCGCGCCGAACCAGTACGAGGTAGCGCCGATCTTCGAGAACTCGAACGTCGGCTCCGACCACCAGCAGCTGACGATGCAGATCATGCAGAACGTCGCCCGCCGCTACGGGCTGATCTGCCTGCTGCACGAGAAGCCGTTTGCGGGCGTCAACGGCTCGGGCAAGCACAACAACTGGTCGATGGGGACCGACGACGGCGAGAACCTGCTGGAGCCGGGAGACACGCTGGCCGACAACCTGCAGTTCCTGTTCTTCTGCGCGGCCGTGATCCAGGCGGTCAACAAGCACCAGGGCCTGCTGCGGGCTTCGATCGCCTCGCCGGGGCAGGATCACCGGCTCGGAGCCAACGAGGCGCCGCCGGCGATCATCTCGATCTTCCTCGGCGCCGAGCTGCAGAAGGTGCTCGAGGCGATCGAGCGGGGCGAGCCCGGCGAGTCCTTCCCCGAGTCCTACCTCGCGCTCGGAACGCCGGTGCTGCCGCCGCTGCCGCTGCACGGTGGCGACCGCAACCGGACGAGCCCGTTCGCGTTCACCGGTAACAAGTTCGAGTTCCGGGCGCTCGGGTCGAGCATGTCGCTGTCGCTCCCGAACACGGTGCTGAACACGATCGTCGCCGAGGCGATCGACTACCTCGCCGAAGAGCTCGAAGACGCGCTCGGCCAGGGCAAGAGCATCCAGGAGGCGCTGCCGCCGATCATCCAGAAGAGCTACGCCGCCAACAAGCGGATCGTGTTCGAGGGCGACAACTACTCGGAGGAGTGGCACGCCGAGGCGGAGCGGCGCGGGCTGCTCAACCTGCGGGCGACGCCGGATGCACTGCCCTACCTGGTCAACGATGAGACGATCACGCTGTTCTCCAACTACGGCGTGCTGTCCGAGCGCGAGCTGGACTCGCGCTACGAGGTCTCGCTCGAGCAGTACGTGACGAAGCTCAACATCGAGTCAGAGACCGCGGCGTCGATCGCGCGCACGATGATCCTGCCGGCCGCCGCTCGGCACCTCGGCGAGCTGCTCGGAGCTCAGTTGCCCGAGCTCGCCTCGGAGACCGAGGAGCTGATCGGCAAGTTCGTCGCGGCGATCCAAGCGCTCGAGTCGGCCAACCTCGCCGAGAACCATCCGGAGGAAGACATCCTCGAGGAGGCGAAGTACATGCGCGACGTCGTCGTGCCGGCGATGGGCGAGGTCCGCGCGGTCGCAGACACGCTCGAGAAGATCGTGGCGGATGATCTCTGGCCGCTGCCGAAGTACTCGGAGATGCTGTTCATCAAGTAGCTCGCGTCAACATCCCGGTGGTGGCACGGTACAGTCGGGGATCTCCCGCGAGTCGCCGATTTGGCTGCCGACCTGCTCGAAGGCTTCGACGATGCCGCTGGGGGTCGGGTCATCGAACCAGTCGGAGGTGTTGCTGGCCATGTCCTCCATGAACGTATCCGCGTTGTCATAGCTGTCGGCGGGGACGTCCGGGCCGCAGCCGGGTCCGTCGGTTGAGTCGTACTCGATCGTGTAGATCGTGTCGCCGGCCGCCTTGGCCGCCGCGGCGGCCTGGACCGCATCCTCGCAGGGCGTATCGCTTTGAGTTCCGTTGCTGAACTTCGTCGGTTCGGTCATTCCGCCGTCGCTCTCGATGACGATGTCGCTCGCGGTATCGGCCCGCGCGTTCTCCTGGAGGAGATACTCCGCTTCGGTGATCGCCCCGGCGAGGTAGCTGCCACGGCCGCCGATGTCCTTGAGCCCGTAGTAGTCGTAGTAGCCACCACTGTTCTTGGTCGTCGGATAGCCGCTGCCGGGACACTGTCCCCAGTCAACTGCCTGGACGATGTTCGAGGCCGCCCCGGTTGACGACTCCGCGGCGGTCCAGTTCAGGGTGGTCGCGGCGGTGCTGGTGCCGCCATAAGGCCGGTAGTCGCTCGACAGTCCCACCGCCTGGTAGCCGATGTAGGCGTCGTTGTCGAGAATGCTGGGCGTGGTGGGGTCGCTCCATGGGGGATAGCTGTCGGTGAAGGTGTCGCCGGCGGTGCAGTCGGCCTCCTCGGCCAGCGTGCTGGCCCCGGGCGCGGCTGTCCCGGTGCCGATTGCCGGGATCACAAGGATGCCCACCTCGTCCTCCGGCGAGGTCACGTTGGCTCCCAGTTCGCTGGTCGGGCTGCCCGTTCCGTTCGGGGTCAGCCCCGGACAGGAGCTTTCCGAATTGCAGGGCCAGAGCGAGTCGAGCAACGCGCGCATACCCGACTTGGCGCAGTCGAGGTTGGTAGGAGTCGCGTTGACCGTGGTCACGACGCCGGGATTGCCATTGCCGGTCAACGGGTCGTCGCATGCGTCGTCTTCCATCGATTTGGTGTTATCGAGGATGACGTAGACGTTGGCCGGGCTGGCATCGTCTCCCCCCACCGCCGCGGTGGCGCTGGAGCTGATGGTCCAGCTGGGAAGGGCCACAAACCCGAAGCTCGTTTTGACCGTGGCCGTCTCCGTCACGTGGACCGCATTGCAGGTCGTCGCTCCCGACGGTTGCGGCGCCTGCGCGCCGGTGGGCTGACAGTGGGAGTTACTCGTGTCCGTCAGGCACGTCGGGGGGGATCCCGCCGTGTAGAAAGGCGCGTGTGAGACGCACTCGAAAGTCACGGTCGGGGAGCCGGCGCTGACGCCGAACCCGCCGATCGCGTTTTTCTCGCCGGTGGCGCCGCCGTAGGTGAGCGCCTCGCTGTATGCGGTGCCGGCATTGGGGAGGTAGCGGCCGCCGGCGAGCGCGGCCGCGTTGACCGCGCCTTGCAGCTGCTGCTGGGCGAGGAACAGGCGGCCGACGTCGACGACGAGTGCCGCGAACCCGAACAGCACGAACATGAACAGCACCACGATCACCAGCGCCTGCCCGTCCTGGCGGCGGCCACGCCCGAGGATCGCGGCCGCCCACTTCATTCGATCGCGTCCGATGCGGAGGCACTCAGGGTCACCGACAGGACGTGCATGCCGAACACGGTGAGGGTGAATGGCGCCGTTGCGGTCACCGTCGCCTGGTCGCCCTCGTTCTCGTTGCCGGCGCTGTTGCCGCTCGTGTTGTACGTGTAGGCTCCCGTGCCGCAGTAATCGGAGCTCGAGGGGAAGCTCGGCGTCACCTTGCCGGAAGTGAGGCCGATCGAGCTCGCGGACTCGAGCGTCTGCAAGACCGCCGGGTCACAGGGGTTGCTCAGGCCGCGGCCGAGCGACAGCTCCCGCGCGCCGGCGCGGACGGCATCGGTGAGGACGATGTATCTGTTGTACATCGCCCCGAACTGCAGGATCGCGGTCAGGAGGAGCAGCAACAGCGGAGCGGCGAGCGCGAACTCAACCAGGGTCTGCCCGTCTTCCCTACGGCCGTGCATCACAGCCATCCGCCGCAGCCGACGGGTGGCGGTCGAATTCATCTTGTCTCCTCGTTCATCCAGTACCTGGGTATCGACAGCAAGGCCGAAACCACGGACCGGAGAACTACTGAAACGACTGCGGGAAACTACTGAGTGCCTTAGAGAGCGTCAGCACATCACGGCGGCGAAGACCAGGCCCTACGTCCGGTCAGAGCGGCAGCCCGTAGTAGTCCTCGGTGGTGATCTGGGTGAACCCGAGGGAGGTATACAGGCGCAGGGCATGGTCATTTTCGACCGCAACCTCCAACCCGATGCGCTGGATGCCTTCATCTCGAAGCTCGCGACAGACGCGACGCAGAACGTCGCGGCCGATGCCGCGGCCCTGCCATGCCGGATCCACGGCGAACCCGTAGAGGCCGCAGGTGTCCTGGTCGCGAGTGATCCGGACCGTGCCCACCGTCGCACCGTCGAGCTCGACTACCAACGTGCGCGAGGAGTCCTCCGCCAGCCGCGCCGCCGGATCAGACGGCGGCCCGCCGAACGCGGCATCCAGCACTCGCGTGAGATCGGAGACGTCCGCGAGCGTCGCCCTTCGCAACGTCACCTGCGGGTTGGCCGGGCCATCAGTCGGTGCGTCGAGGAGGACCAGCGCGTGTTCGGAGTGCTCGAGGACCCCCCCTCGGCGCAGCGCGAACTCGCGCCCCGCGATCGAACCGCGGGGCGTCACGAGCAACGCCTGCTCGCGCCCGCGCGCGCGGCAAATCGGTAGCGCGGCCCCAAGGAGCCGTGTCGCGATCCCACGACGACGCGCCGCAGGATCGACCATTCCGGCGATCTCGACAGTGGGTCCCCCGAACGCGTACAGACCGAGGAATCCGGTCAGCCGGTCATCGTCCCACCACAGCAAGTCCTCGACGTCATCGCCGGCACGGGCGCGGAGCACACCCCACTCGAGCTTCAGCCGACCACCGTCAACCTCGAGCACGCGCCGCTCGAGCGCGGCCAGTTCACGCAAGGCACGATCAGACAGGCCGCGAGCGAGCTCAATCATTGATCGGCGCTCATGGCCGCGAACATAGACCACGCGCATGCCGAGTTGCGGCACCGCGCAGGCGATTCGCTAGCTTGCCCCACGGCATGAGGGATCCCCACGCGCGCAGCGGCGGCAGCCCGTCCGAGCCCCGCCGGCTCCGTGTGCCGGCAGTCCTGCTCGCGCTACTCGCGATGGCAGCGCTGGGGCCGCTGGCGGCGGTCGCGGTCGGCCAAGGCGGCGTCATCGCACAGTCCGCCGGGAACCCGCCGACAGCGACGGGCGTGACGATGACGGCGGTCCCCTCGCCGTACTCGATCCCGACCACGACGACGACGAGCACGCCGCCTCCGACCAAGCCCTACACGGTCCCGACCACGACCACGCCGCCCGTCATCTCCCCGGGTCCGGCCGGCAATCCGTTTGCCACACGCGGCATGTGGATCTGGGTGCTGCGCTCGAGCGACGGCGGCAGGCTGTCGGTGATCGCCGCCCAGGCGAAGGCCGACGGGATCGGGACGCTGATGATCAAGAGCAGCGACGGCGTGCAGTTCTGGCCGCAGTTCAGCGCGCGGATGGTCTCGAGCTTCCACCGTGACCGGCTGCACGTGTGCGCTTGGCAGTTCGTCTACGGCATCAAGCCCGCGCAGGAGGCGCAGCTCGGCGCCCGGGCGGTGCGTGACGGCGCCGACTGCCTGCTGATCGATGCCGAGTCCCAGTACGAGGGCAAGTACGTCCAGGCCCAGACGTACATCAGGACGCTGCGTAAGCTGATCGGCAGGCGGTTCCCGGTCGGCCTCGCCGGCTTCCCGTACGTCGATCTCCACCCGGCGTTTCCATACTCGGTGTTCCTCGGGCCGGGCGGCGCCCAGGTCAACACGCCGCAGATGTACTGGCGGGACATCGGCACGACCGTGACAGCCGTGTACCGGCACACGTACGCGTTCAACAGCCTCTACGAGCGCCCGATCTACCCTCTCGGCCAGGTGTTCGAGTCGCCCCCGAGGTCTCAGGTCCTGGCGTTCAGGACCGCCTCGCTCGCCTATCACGCAAAGGGCGTCTCCTGGTGGGACTGGCAGGACGCCGGCGCCGTGCAGTTCGACGCGATCGCCGGACGGGCACCGCTCCCGCGCGGCCCAGCGCCCGCCACGGCGCTCGCGAGCCTCGGGCGTGGCGCGATCGGGGACGTCGTCGTGTGGGCCCAGGAGCACCTCGTCTCGGCCGGGTTCCGGCTGGCGATCGACGGCATCTTCGGACCGCTCACTCAAGCAGCGGTCGAGCGCTTCCAGGCCCAGCACCGCCTGGCGCCGAGCGGGATCGTGACGCCGGCGACCTGGAGCATCCTGCTGCGGTTCGCGCCGGTGTCGGTCACGTGGACGGCGACCAAAAGCGGGGCGACGGCAACCGCTACCGCGCCCAAGCGCGCGATCGTCCTCGACGGCGGCGCATCGGCCGCGGTGCTGCCGATGCCCGCCTCGGCGCGCGCGCCGGCGCGGGGCGACGAGCTGCGCGGCGCGCCGGGCGAAGGCTATCCCGGCAGCCCGGCGGACGGTCGGCCAGGCGCTCTTAGGGAGCGTTAGATGAGCCCGCGCTGCTGCGCGTAGGCGACGAGCTCCGCGCGCGAGCTCCGGCCGGTCTTGCGCTGAATGTGCGCGCGATGGGACTCGACCGTGCGGACGCTGAGGAACAGCTGCAAAGCAATCTCGGCGTTCGTGTGCCCGCCGGCGATCAGCCGCAGGACCTGCACCTCGCGCGCGGACAGCGAATCGGGTGGCGGCGGCGGGTCCGTCGGCGCCGCGGCCAGCCGCGCCCCGAGGCTCGGGTGCAGGTAGGTGACGCCGTCGGCGGCGTTGCGCACCGCCTGAACCAGCTCAGTGTCGGCGGCGTCCTTGAGCACGTAGGCGACCGCGCCGGCACGCATCGCATCGCGCGCGAAGGCGGGGTCGCTCTGCATCGTCAGCACGACGATCTGGGTGTGCGGCTCGATCTCGCGGATCCGAGGGATCGCGGCCAACGCCGGCTCGCCGGGCATGCTGAGGTCGAGGATCAGCACGTCGGGCCGCAGCGCGGTCACCCGGCGGACCGACTCGGGCACATCGCCGGCCTCCCCCACGACCTCGAAGTCGTCCTGCCTCTCCAGCAGCATCCTCAGCCCGGCGCGAACGACCCGGTGGTCGTCGGCCAGGACGATTGTGATCTTCTCGTTGCGGTCGGGTGCTTGCGAAGACCCGTCACTCATTGGTCATGTCGGCCGATCTGCGCTCCCAACCGGCAGGCCGTCGAGCGCGAGCTGCTGGTTCCCGTACGCGTCTTCGCCGGTGACCTCACGCCCGAACCACGACGGCGGCGCGAACGCGCGCGCGGACTCGGCGTCGGGAAACTCCACCTCTGCCGTGAACAATCCCGAAAGCGCGCCTGCATACTCGTCCAGTTCGATCGTACGGCCGCCACCGGCGTCCAGCAGGCGTCTCGTCTTCTGTACGCGGCGTCCCTCGGTCGCGGGCCACAACGTCTCGAACTGCTCGTCGGTCAGCTCGACCTCGAACTCAGCGCGCACAAGGCCGCGACCGTGCTTGGTGGTCAGGAAGCGCCGCCCCGCGCGACGCCGTAGCCGCACCTCGCCGTGCTCGCCACAGGCCGCAAGGTATCCCTGGTCGATCTCCTCCCCCGCCGAGGAGATCGCGTCCGCAGGCGGCCTGCCCACGAGCCACTTGCGCTCGACCTCCACGGCTACAGCTCCCTGCTCCCCTCCAGCACCGTGCCGGGCTCGAGCGTCACCGGTTCCGGCGCGGTCAGCTCGACCGCACCGCGCACGACGACGCCGGCGCTGAACGTGACGTCGCCGTGCACGACGAGCCGCTCCGCCTCGCGCAGCGAGGGCGGCCCGTCCGGGAAGCGTTGCTCGAACGCATCGATCAGGCCGTAGTAGCGCTTCTGGAGCTCGACATAGGGGAGCGCCCCATCCCGGCCGGGCGCCGGCGAGACCCTGCCGTCGTCGCCGAGCGAGTAGATGTCGGAGCGCAGCACCAGCAGGTCGTCGGTCGTCTTGACGGGGATGAACCGCGTGCGCGGCACGAGCAGCAGCTGCGCGCCCGCAAAGCTACCGATCGCCGCGCCCATCGCACTCTCGAGCTGGACGACCGGCGGTGAGTCCGGATCACGCGGATCGACGGTCTTGCGGTTGAGGATGACGGGCAGCTCGAGCCCGCTGTGGCGCGCTGCCAGCGTCTTCTCGAGCACCTCGAGATCGACCCACAGCGAGTTCGTGTTGTAGTAGCGCCAGCGGCGGAAGTCGCGGAACGAGTCGGCGTCCTCCGGCGGCGTCTGCGCGGTCTCGCGTAGGACCAGCTGGCCGTCGGCGATCCTTCGGGCGATGTGCCCGCCCTTGCGGTCGGCCTCGGTCCCCGTGACGACCTCCATCAGGAACGGGATCCGCTCGCGTGCGACGTGGGCTGCGATGCGCGGTTCCACGCTCGAGCCGAGATTGTCGGCGTTGGAGATCATCGCGTAGCGAAAGCCTCGCTCGAGCAGCGCCGCCAGCATCCCCGATCCGCGCAGCGCCGCGTACACGTCGCCGTGCCCGGGCGGGGCCCACTCGAGCCGGGGGTTCGGCGGCCAGGAGACCGCCTCCAGCGTGTCGGGATCGAGCTTCGGGACCATGCTCTGGAGGAAGTCGGGCTCGAAACCCTCGACCGGGAGCTCCGGGTAGGCGGCCAGCGCGGCCTCGGTCGCCGCGCGGGTCACGTCGCTGTTCAGCAGCACGAGCGGCAGCCGCACCCCGAAGCGACGCCGCAGCGCGAGCGTCTGGCCGATGATGATGTCGAGGAACGTGTGGCCGTCTCGCGCCTCGAGCAGCGACTTTGGCTGCTGCAGGCCCATGCTGGTCGCGAGCCCGCCGTTCAGTTTGATCACGGCGACCCCGGCGAGCGCGCTCGCGCCGTCGGCATCGGGCAGCGCCTCGAGTGTCGGGACGCCGCTCGCGGGCTCGAGCTCGGAGCTCGGCAGGAGCGCCTCGTGCCCCGCGCGCACGCGCTCGAGCGCCGACACGAACGCGCGCACCGCGTCCTCGGTCTGTCCGGCCGCGCGCATCTTCGCGAGCGGAATCTGGGGCTCGTGATCGCTCATCGGCGAGATTGTGCCCACGGGCAGTTCACGAGCCGTCCGGGACGGTCTGCTCGAGCTCCGCCAGCCAGACCGCGGCGGTCCCGTCGCTCGGCGCTCGCCAGTCGCCGCGGGGCGAGAGCGAGCCGCCAGAGCCAACCTTGGGGGCGTTCGGGATCGCTGAGCGCTTGAACTGGCTGGTGCGGAAGAAGCGGTCGAGGAACACGCCGAGCCAGTGCTTGATCTCCTCCAGCGAGTACTCGCTGCGCCGCTCCGGCGGGATCAGGTCGGGCCATGGCCCGCGCTCGCGGTCACCCCAGGCATGGTGTGCGAGGAACGCGACCTTGCTCGGCCGGTAGCCGAAGCGCAGCGTCCAGTACAAGAAGAAGTCCTGCAGCTCGTAGGGCCCGACGGTGTGCTCGCTGCGCTGCTCCGGCAGGTCGGAGTCCGGGTCACTGGCGGGAACCAGCTCCGGTGAGATGTCGGTCCTCAGCACCGCGTCGAGCACGCGGCCCGCCTCCTCGCCGAACTGCCCGGTGTCGATCGCCCAGCGGACGAGGAACTGGATCAAGGTCTTCGGCACCGACGCGTTGACGTTGTAGTGGGACATCTGGTCGCCGACGCCGTAAGTGCTCCAGCCGAGCGCCAGCTCGCTCAGGTCGCCGGTCCCGAGCACGAGCCCGCCGTGCAGGTTGGCGAGCCGGAACAGGTGCGAGGTGCGCTCGCCGGCCTGAACGTTTTCGTAGGTGACGTCGTACACCGGCTCGCCGTCGGCGGCGGGATGGCCGAGGTCCCGGAGCATCTGCTGAGCCGAGGGCCGGATGTCGATCTCCTGCGCGCTGACGCCCAGCGCGACCATCAGCGCGTGCGCGCTGGCGAGCGTGCGGCGACTGGTGGCGAAGCCGGGCATCGTGTAACCGAGCACGTTGGCGCGGGGCAGGCCGAGGCGGTCGACGGCACGCGCGGCCACGATCAGGGCGTGGGTCGAGTCGAGCCCACCGGACACGCCGATCACGATCTTCTCGATGCCGGTGGCGCGCAACCGCGTCTCCAGGCCGTTGACCTGGATGCTGTAGACCTCCTCGCACCGCTCGCTCCGGCTGACCGGATCCGCCGGGACGTACGGGAAGCGCTCGACGCTACGCCGCAGCGCGACCACGCCCCGCGGCACGCCGAGCTCGAAGGGAATCCGCCGGATCCGCTCCAGGCGCCGGCGATGGTCATGGATCGAGTCGGCCCAGGAGCTGGTGTCGAGGCGGTCGGCGATCACGCGCCCCAGGTCGATGTCCGCAGCGATCAGCTCGTTGCTCTCCGGGAACCGGCCACTGTGCGCGACCAGGTCGCCGTTCTCGCAGATCAGGGCCTGCCCGTCCCACGCCAGATCGGTCGTCGACTCGCCGAGTCCGGCGGCCGTGTACAGGTACGCCGACAGCGTTCGCGCCGAATGGGCAGCGCACAGCATCCGGCGGTAGTCGGCCTTGCCAACGGTGATGTTGCTCGCCGACAGGTTCGCGAGCACCGTCGCACCGGCGAGCGCTCCATAGGTGCTCGGCGGGATCGCCGCCCACACGTCCTCGCAGATCTCAACGAACAGGTTGAAACCGGGAACATCGCGGCACTCGAACAAGAGGTCCGCGCCGAACGGGATCACGTCCCCGGCGCCAAGACCGAGCGCCAGCTCGCCCCCGATCAGGTCCCGCGCGGCGCGGAACTGGCGCTTCTCGTAGAACTCACGGTACTCGGGCAGGTAGCTCTTCGGGATCGCACCGAGCGCGCGCCCGCGGTGTACCACGACGGCGGCGTTGAACAGCCCCTGCTCGCAGCGCAGCGGCGCACCGACGACCAGCACCGGCCTGAGCGCCGCGCTCGCCTCGATCACCTCCGCGAGCGCCGCGAGCGCCGCGTCGACCAGCGCGTCCTGACGGAACAGGTCCTCGCAGCTGTAAGCGGACAGGCCGAGCTCGGGGAACACGACGAGCGCGGCGCCATCGTCGGCGGCGTCGCGCGCGAGCGACAGCACCTGCTCCAGGTTCGCCCGTGGATCGCCGACGTGCACGAGCGGGACGGCGGCGGCGATCCGCACGAACCCGTGGCGGTAAAGCGACTGAAACGGGGCGACGGAGTGGCCGGACACCGAGCGGAGTATCGCGCCCCGCGTGCGGGTTTCTCCCCTTGCCCTGCGCATGCAACCGCGCGACCATTCCCGCACCGTCGATCAGTTCTCGAAAGCTCCGTGCCGGCGGACCCCTATCGGCTAGGATCGAGGCAAGAAGCGAGGAGAGGAAGCGACAGTGCGCAATCCGTGGGTTGCCCTAGATGTGTCGACCGACCTACTCGACGAGTGCGGCCTCGAGGAACCTCGCATGCGCTCGCCCCAGGCGGCCGCCGAGCTCGTCGCGATCGCCCGCCAGCTGTCGAGGGAAGAACGATGACCGAGAACGGCACCGGAACGACACCCGAAGAGCAGGTACGCGCTCTGTACGAGCAGTCGGAGGTGGAAACCGCGCGAGCGATGGAGGAGCTCGTCGGGAAGGCGAGCTTCGGCTCGCTGATGGCGGCCGGCGCCGAGAACGTCGCGGCGATGGTGCGAATCGGGAGCGACGTGGCCGACCTCGTGCTTCGCAACCTCCGGCTAGCGGGGCGCGCCGACATCACGCGACTCGCCCGCCAGCTCAACCGCACCGAGGACAAGCTCGAGCGAATCCTGCAGGAGGTGGAGGCACTGCGGGACGAGCTCCGGCGCGCCGAGGCGTCCGCCGCAGCGGAGACCGAGCGGTGAACGTCCTCGAGCGGGTGTCGCGCGCGCCGGTGAACGCGCTCGAGCTCGCGAACATCCTGCTGACCACGAGCGACGCGAGCACGGGTCCGAGCGCCCGCGAGGTGATCTGGACGCACCGCAAGGTGACGCTCTACCGCTACCGGTCGAGCCGGCGCAGCTACCCGGTGCCGTTGCTGCTCGTGTTCGCGCTGATCAACCGGCCGGACATCTTCGACCTGCGTCCGGGCGGATCGTTCGTCGAGTTCCTGCTCGAGGAGGGCTTCGACGTGTTCCTCGTCGACTGGGGCTATCCCGACGAGGAGGACGCCGACACCGGACTCGACGACTACGTGTGCGACGAGCTGCCGTGGGCGATCCGGGAGACGCTGCGGGCGAGCGGCGCCGACGAGCTGACCCTGGTTGGCTGGTGCATCGGGGCGACGCTGTGCGCGATGTACTGCGGTCTCCAGGACCGCGCCGCGAGCACGGTCCGCAACCTCGCGCTGCTGACAATGCCGATCGACGGGCGCGGCAGCACCTACGCGCGCTGGGTCGGCGACCCCGCGTTCGACTCAGACCGGGTCGCCGCGGAGTGGCGGGTGCTCCCCGGCCCGGTGGTCGACTTCGCCAACAAGCTGCTGAAGCCGGTCACCAACTTCTGGACCACGTACCGACGGCTCGGCGAGCAGGTCGTCGAGGGGACCGCGCGCCGCGAGCTCTACCAGCCGATGGCCAAGTGGGTCGCCGACAACCCGAACTTCCCGGGGCGCGCCTGGGCGCAATGGATCCAGCTGATGTACCGCGACGGCTCGCTCGCGTCGGGCCTCTACACGCTGCGCGGTGCGCGGGTCGACCTGCGCCGGATCGACCAGAACCTGCTGGTGATCACCGCATCCGCCGACCACATCGCGCCGCGAGCGGGAACGTTGCCGATCCTCGAGTTGGTCTCCAGCGAGGACGTCACGCACTTCGACCGCCCCGGCGGCCACATCGGCCTGATCGCGGGCTCCGCGGCCAAGCGGCAGATCTGGCCGGACATCGCGTCCTGGTTGGCGGAGCGCTCGGGAGCCTGAAATCACTGAGAGGAGGAGAAGATGACAGTCGAGACCAGCCGCGAGCCGTCTCCGTCGACGGTTCCGGAGAGCAGGATCGTTGCCGAATCCGAGGGGTGGCCGACCGCCACCGGGCGGCCGCGGATGTCCGGCCGGGTCGTGTTCGTGACCGGCGGGACACGGGGGATCGGCGCAGCCATCAGCCGCAGCTTCGCGTCCCAGGGCGCGATCGTCGCGGCCGGCTACAGCCAAAACGTCGACCACGCGCGCGCGTTCCTGGGGCAGCTCGCCGAGCACCACGTCGAGGCGAGTATCCATCAGGGCAACATCGGCTCAGCCGAGGACTGCCGCAGGACGATCGACGAGGTGATCCAGACCCACGGCCGCCTCGACATCCTCGTCAACAACGCCGGGATCACGATCGACAAGACGATTCTGAGGATGAGCGACGATGACTGGTACCGCGTCATCGCCGTCAACCTCAGCGGCGCGTTCTTCATGTCGCAGGCGGTCCTACCACACATGATCGAGCGCGGCACCGGGCGGATCATCAACATCAGCTCGATCATCGGTGAGACGGGAAACATCGGTCAGGCCAACTACGCCGCCTCGAAATCCGGGCTGTTCGGGCTGACGAAGACGATGGCGCGCGAGGTCTGCTTCCAGCTCGCCAAGTTGGGCAAGCTGGCCGACGACTCGGTCGGTCTGACCGTCAACACCGTCGCCCCCGGGTTCATCGCCACCGAGATGCTCGACCACGTTCCCGAGAAGGTGCTCGAGCGGATCAAGAGCCAGATCCCGACGGGCCGGCTGGGTCGCCCGGACGAAGTGGCCCGGGTCGTGCACTTCCTGGCGTCTGACTACTCGTCGTTCATCACCGGCCAGGTGTGGGGGGTCAACGGTGGGCAGGACATGTGAGCTCGGCTCGGGCAGGGTCACGAACGGCGGCTGACCGATGACGGCCGTCGGCGGCCGGTCAGCCGCCGACGGCCGCGCTGCCCTGATCACGGGGGCGGCGAGCGGCATCGGCAGGGCGATCGCCGAGCGATTCGAGCGTGACGGGATGCACGTGCTGGCGGTCGACCTGAACCCTGACCAGGACGGCCCGGGGATCCCGTTCGCCGCCGACCTGACCGACCCGGCGGCGAACGCCGCGGCGGTGGACGACGCGCTCGCGCGCTTCGGCCGGCTCGACGTGCTGGTCCCGAATGCCGGCGTCCAGCATGTCGCCCCAATCGAGGAGTTCCCGCTGGAGCGGTGGAACACGATCGTTGCGCTGCTGCTGACGAGCCCGTTCCTGCTCGCGCAGCGCGCCTGGACGGCGTTGCGGGAGAGCCCCGCGGGCGGGCGCGTGATCGTGATCGCTTCCGCCCACGCGCTCGTCGCCTCCCCGTACAAGGCGGCGTACGTATCGGCCAAGCACGGCGTGCTGGGGCTCGTCAAGACGCTCGCGCTCGAGGGCGCGCAGGACGGCATCGCCGTTACCGCCGTGTGCCCCGCGTACGTGCGCACGCCGCTCGTCGAGAAGCAGATCGCCACCCAGGCGGCCGCGCACGGCCTGCCGGCGGACGAGGTGCTCGAGCGCGTGATCCTCGCGCCCCAGGCGGTCAAGCGGCTGATCGAGCCGGACGAGGTGGCCGACGTCGTGGCGTTCCTCGCGGGCCGGTCGGGGCGCGCCTTCACGGGCGTCCCCGTGACCCTCGACCAGGGCTGGACGGCCCGCTGAGGCGACAGAAGGCCTGCCGCCCCCCGATGCTGTACCTGCACCATCCATCCTCGCTCGAGCACGACCCCGGCGCGCACGTCGACGAGCACCCCGACACGCCCGAGCGGATCCGCGCGATCGAGGCGGCGCTCGCCACCGCGCAGGCCGGCGGCCTCGAGCTAGACCGGCGGATCGCCCCACTCGCGAGTCGCTCCGACCTGGAGCTCGTTCACGATCCCGCGCTGATCTCGCGGATCGAGCGGCTCTGCCTCGACGGGGGTGGGAAGATCGACGCCGACACCGCGGTCGGCGAGGTCTCCTACGTTGCCGCCCAGCACGCGGCCGGCGGCGCCTGCGCGCTCGCCGAGGCGCTGCTGGGCGGCGAGGCGAGCACCGGCTTCTGCGGCATGCGGCCTGCCGGACACCACGCCGACCGCGACCGGGCGATGGGGTTCTGCCTGTTCAACAACGTCGCGATCGCCGCCGAGCACGCGATCCGGCGCCTCGGCGCCGGCCGCGTGATGATCGTCGACTGGGATGTGCACCACGGCAACGGCACCGCCGAGATCTTCAGGTCCCGCGACGACGTGCTGTTCGCGAGCATCCACCAGCAAGGGCTGTATCCGGGAACCGGACCGATCACCGACGCCGGCAGTGGCGCCGGACTCGGCTTCACGATCAACATTCCCGTCCCCCGCGGCTCCGGCGAGGACGTGTGGGTGTCGGTGCTCGAGCACCTGATCGTGCCCGCCGGGATCGAGTTCTCACCAGATCTGGTGCTGATCTCCGCCGGCTTCGACGCGCACCACGCGGATCCGCTCGGCGGCTGCCGGCTCGAGTCGAGTAGCTTCGCCCAGCTCGCCTGCCATGTCCGCGAACTCGCGGCGATCACCGGCGCGCCCGCCGGCGCTGTACTCGAGGGCGGCTACGAGCCGGCGGCGCTCGCTGAGTCAGTGGTGGCGACGATCGCAGCGCTCGACGGGGCCGGCGAAGCCGAATCGATTGCGCCCGACCCGATCGTCACCGGGCGTGCAGCCGCGCATATCGGCCACTTCTGGACGCTCTGATCAGGAGCCGGCGTGGCAAGCAGGTGGAGCGCTTTGCGATACTCGTTGCGGTGTCACCCGAAGGACCAAACGGGACGATTCGGATCGTGATCGCCGACGACCATGCGATCGTCAGGCGGGGTCTTCGCCAGCTGCTCGACAGCGAGGACGGGTTCGAGGTGGTGGCAGAGGCCGATGACGTCGAGTCCGCGCGACGCTACCTGCGCGGGCACCGGCCCGACGTGCTGGTGCTCGACCTGAGCATGCCTGGCGAGTCGAGCCTCGAGGCGATCCCGAAGCTCCGCGAGGAGTTCCCGTCGACGCAGATCGTCGTGCTGACGATGAACAACGAGCCGGCGTACGCTCGCACCGCGCTCGGCGCCGGCGTGCTCGGCTACGTCCTCAAGGAGTCCGCCGACGCGGAGCTGATCGAGGCGGTTCGGGCCGCGGTCGCCGGCGAGCGCTACCTGAACCCACGCCTGGGCGCCAAGGTCGCCGCCGAGCCGCCGCCGGGACCGCCCGACGGCCTCTCAGAACGGGAGCTCGAGATCCTGCGGATGATCGCGCTCGGGCACACCAACGCGCAGGTCGCCGACGAGCTGTTCCTGTCGGTCCGAACGGTCGAGACGCATCGGGCCCACATTCAGCAGAAGCTGGGGCTGACCGATCGCTCGGAGCTCGTCCGGTACGCGATCGACAAGGGTCTGGTCCACTAGTGCTCGAGTCCGCTGAGAGCGGCGCCGAGCACGTCCGAAGCGGTGCCGGCGTCCCGAAGCCCCTGTCGGAGACCGAGCTGCAGGGGCTCGATGCGTGGTGGCGCGCCGCCAACTACCTGTCGGTCGGCCAGATCTACCTGCTCGACAACCCGCTGCTGCGCGAGCCGCTGAGTCCCGACCACATCAAGCCTCGCCTGCTCGGCCACTGGGGCACGACCCCGGGACTCAACTTCATCTACGTGCACATGAACCGGACGCTGCGGATGCGCCCGGAGCTGCAGGCGATGTTCGTCACCGGCCCGGGTCATGGCGGTCCTGGGCTGGTCGCGAGTGCGTACCTCGACGGGACCTACACGGAGGTTTATCCCCACGTCAGTGGGGATGAGCGGGGTCTACGCCGCCTGTTCCGACAATTCTCGTTCCCCGGCGGGATCCCGAGCCATGTCGCCCCGGAGACGCCCGGCTCGATCCACGAGGGGGGCGAGCTCGGCTACTGCATGGTGCACGCCTTCGGCGCGGTGTTCGACAACCCCGACCTGCTGGCCGTCTGCGTGATCGGCGACGGCGAGGCGGAGACCGGCCCACTCGCCGCCAGCTGGCACTCGAACAAGTTCCTTAACCCCGACACCGACGGTGCCGTGCTGCCGATCCTGCACCTGAACGGCTACAAGATCGCGAACCCGACGATCCTCGCGCGGATCCCGGAGAAGGACCTGAGGTCGCTGCTCGAGGGCTATGGCTACGCGCCCCGGTTCGTCGCCGGCCACGATCCGAGCGTGATGCACCAGCGAATGGCCGACTGCCTCGACGAGTGCATCGACGAGATCGCGCTGATCCAGCACACCGCGCGCGCCGGCGGCAGCGCGGAGCTCCCGCGCTGGCCGATGATCGTGTTGCGCACCCCGAAAGGGTGGACCGGGCCCAAGACCGTCGACGGGCTCAAGACCGAGGGTTCGTTCCGCTCGCACCAGGTGCCGATCGCGGACCCCCGCGACAATCCCGAGCACCTGCGCCAGCTCGAGAGCTGGATGCGCTCCTACCGGCCTTGGGAGCTGTTCGACGAGCTGGGGTCGGTGCGGCGGGAGATCACCGCGCTCGCGCCCGAGGGGGAGCGCCGGATGAGCGACAATCCCCACACCAACGGCGGGCGCCTGACCCGCGCGCTCGAGCTGCCGGACTTTCGGGATTACGCGGTCGAGGTGCGGGCGCCGGGGGTGACCAGCAACGAGGCGACGCGCGTGCTCGGCACGTGGCTGCGCGACGTGATCACCGAGAACCCGACGAACTTCCGGCTCGTGGGCCCCGACGAGACCGTCTCGAACCGGTTGTCCTCGGTGTTCGAGGCGACCGACCGCGTCTGGGAGGCGGAGATCTGGGACGGCGACGATCACCTCGCGCCCGCCGGGCGCGTGATGGAGGTTCTGAGCGAGCACCTCTGCCAAGGGTGGCTCGAGGGCTACCTGCTGACCGGCCGTCACGGCCTGTTCAACTGCTACGAGGCGTTCATCCACATCATCGACTCGATGCTCAACCAGCACGCGAAGTGGCTGAAGGTGACGCGCGACATCTCGTGGCGTGCTCCGATCCCGTCGCTCAATTACCTGCTGACGAGCCACGTCTGGCGCCAGGACAACAACGGCTTCTCCCACCAGGATCCGGGCTTCATCGACCACGTGGTCAACAAGAAGGCCGAGATCGTTCGGGTATACCTGCCACCGGACACCAACTGCCTGCTATCGGTCGCCGACCACTGCCTACGCAGCCGTCACTACGTCAACGTGATCGTCGCCGGCAAGCAGCCGTCGCTCGACTACCTGTCGATCGACGAGGCGATCGTGCACTGCACGCGCGGGATCGGGATCTGGGACTGGGCGTCCAACGATCAAGGCGAGGAGCCCGACGTGGTGCTCGCGTGCGCCGGCGACATCCCCACGCTCGAGACGGTGGCGGCCGCCGCGATCCTGCGCGAGCGCGCGCCCGACCTGCGCGTGCGGGTCGTGAACGTCGTCGACCTGATGCGCCTGCAACCCGACACCGAGCACCCACACGGGCTCTCAGACCGCGAGTTCGACGCGTTGTTCACGACTACGAAGCCGGTGATCTTCGCCTACCACGGCTATCCGTGGCTGATCCACCGACTGACCTACCGCCGCACCAACCACAACGGGCTCCACGTCCGTGGCTACAAGGAGGAGGGCACCACCACGACGCCGTTCGACATGGTGATGCTCAACGATCTCGATCGCTTCCACCTCGTGATCGACGTGATCGACCGCGTGCCCGGACTCGACGAGCCCGCGGCGCACCTGCGCCAGGAGATGGTCGACGCCCGCATCATCGCCCGCGCCTACACCCGCGAGGTCGGCGACGACGTGCCTGACGTCCGCGACTGGACGTGGCCAGGGTTCTCGTCGTAAACGCCGGGTCCAGCAGCCTCAAGCTCTCGCTGCTCGACGCGGGGTCAGATGACCCGGTGCTGGTTCGCGAGCTGGACGCGCCGCAGTCGAAGTTCGATCCAGCGGAGCTCTCGGCCGCGCTCGCCTGTGGGCTGAGCGCGGCCGACGCGGTCGGTCATCGGATTGTGCACGGGGGGGCCCGCTTCCGCTCGCCGGCGCTGGTGGATGGCGAGGTGCGCGCGGCGCTTGACGAACTGGTGGCGCTCGCCCCCCTGCATCAGCCCAAGTCGCTGGCGGCTTTGGATGCGGTCTCCGAGGCGCTCCCGAACGTGCCGGCGGTCGCTTGCTTCGACACGGCCTTTCACGCGACGCTGACGGCGGCCGCGTACGAGTACGCGCTTCCGCTCCAGTGGCGGGAGCGGTGGGCGCTGCGACGGTATGGCTTCCACGGTCTGTCGCACGCCTACATCGCGCGGCGGGTTCCGGAGCTGCTGGGGGTAGGCGCTGACGGACTGCGGATCGTCAGCGCTCACCTCGGGTCGGGCGCGTCGCTGTGTGCCATTTCGAGTGGTCACTCGGTCGACACGACGATGGGCTTCACGCCGTTGGAGGGCCTGGTCATGGGAACCCGTTCGGGCAGCGTCGACCCCGGCATGCTGCTGTGGCTACTCGAGCGCACGGGTCTGCCGGAGACCGAGATGGCATCTGCGCTCGAGCACTCGTCCGGGCTGCTCGGGCTGGCGGGGACCGCCGACATGCGGTCGGTGCTGGCCGCGCGCGACGCCGGCGATGAGCGAGCGCGGCTGGCCCTGGATGTGTACCTGCACCGGCTGCGGGCCGGGATCGCCGCGATGGCCGCGGCGCTCGGGGGCGTCGACGTGGTCGCGTTCACCGGCGGGGTCGGCGAGCATTCGGCTCAGGTCCGCGACGAGACGGTGGCCGGGCTCGCGTTCCTGGGACCGTTCGAGGCGGTGAGCATCCCCGCGCGCGAGGACCTCGAGATCGCCCGGCAGGTGCGCGAGCTGCTCGGCTTTCGCTGAACTAAGGGGTCCCTAAGTGCTCCTCGACGTAAGCCGGAGCCGCGGGCTCGGACGCGGCGGCGCTGGCGACGTCGGATGCGAACGTGGCTCGCGCGCGGAACAGGACGATCCCCGCCGCGACCAGCGCCGCGAGCATGATCAGGAACGTCACCTGCAGGCCGGTCGTGGTCCCCGTCGAGGGCCCGTGTGGGGGGGCTCCGATCGGCGCCTGCTGGGGCACGATCCCGGCGACGAGATCGGAGACGCCGCCGAACACGAGCGGCGCGACCGCTTGTGCGAGCGACCGGACAAGCGTCAGCGCACTCGACGCCCTCCCCCACAGCCCGGCTGGGATCACGTCCAGGCGCGCCGCCTGGAGCGGGGCGTTGGCGGCCGAGATGAACCCGGCGCCGGCAACGTCGAACCACTGTGCCGTGCCCAGGCTGTGTCGACCCAACAGAAAGCCCGGCAGCAGCATCACCGCCGCGGCGATGTAGCACGCGCCGGGGAACCACACGCGCGCGGCGAGGTTGCCCTGCTTGAGCATCCTGTCGCCGACCTGGCCGCCGGCCACCGTCCCGATCACGGCTCCGGCGACGAGCAGCGCCAGCACCAGGTCGGCGTGAACCTGGCTGGCGTGGAAGTGGCCCCGGACGAACAGCAGCGCGAACGTCTGTAAGCCCGCGAAGTAGAAATAGCCAAGCGAGGAGCCAATGATCATCAGGTAGTTGGACGGGATCGAGACGACGTATCGAAGTGCCCGTCCAATCGGCATCTTCTGCGGATCCTCGTGCAGGACGAGCTCCGGGTTCGGGACCGCGCCCATCCGGCGCGCAGCCTCGCGGGCCGCATCATGCTGCAGGTCTGCCGCAGCCTGCTCCTGAGTGACGACCTCCCCCCTCCTCACCCGCGCCGCCGCCTGCGCGACCGCGAGATCGAGATCCTCGACGCCGACCTCGAGATGGCTCTGCCCGCCTCGCAGCGGCTCGGGGACCGTGCGCCACAGTTCCCATGCGAGCCAGAAGCCCGGAAGCGCGAGCATGATGAAGGCGGCGCGCCAAGAGATCGCGCTGGCGACGTCACCGCTGACGATGAACCCGAAGGCCGTCCCGGCGGCCTCGCCGACGAGGATGTAGGACCAGATCTTGCCGCGCTCGTCGGGCGCGAAGTAGTCACCGCTGAGCGACGCGATCGCGGGGCCGGCGGTCCCCGCAACCGCGCCGAGCAGGAGCCGCGTCAGCAGCAGGCTCGAAAAGCTCCCGGCGAACGCGCTGAAGAGGGAGGCGAAGCTCCACAGGATGACGCTGATCGCCAGTAGCGGCATCCGCTTGGTGCGGTCGACCATGAGGCCGATCGGGATCGTGAAGACCGCGCCGACCAGCAGCGCGACGCTGCTGAGCAGGCCGACTTCGGTGTTACTGATGTGCAGCGCGGGCTCGAGTTGCGGCGCGATTGCGCCGACGGTCGAGGCGTCCGCGCCATTGAGCGCGAGCACGATCGCGAACAGGGTGACCACCCGCGCCCGCGCCGGGCCGCCCGTGTGCTTGACCACCCCGCCGCGGATCGCGCGCGCCATCCACCGGACGAGCCGGCGGACCGTGCGCTCGATCCAGCGGAAGAGTCGCCATAGCAGCCGCCCAGCGACGGCGGCGGAGCTTGAACGTTGCGGGCGCTCGCGGTCGTCGCGATCAGGCATTCGCGCCCTCCCCGTCCGTGCGCCACGAGCGAACCGTCGTACGCAGCCTCAGGTACCCGATCAACCCGGGGATCGTCGGCAGCCAGAACGAGATCGCCCGGTAGGCGAGCACGCCGACGATCGCGCGGTCGCCGGGGATCCCGAACGCGGCGAATGCCCCGATCATCCCGCCCTCCGTGCCGCCGATTCCCGCCGGCAGCGGCAGCAAGCTCCCGACCGTGCCGAGGAAGTAGCACATCACGAGGACCGCTCCGGGCATGTCCTGACCGAAAGCCTTGAACGACAGCCCGAGGACGGTGATGTCGAAGCCCCAGTACGCGACCGCACCGAGCAGGCCGAGCCGGCGCTGGCGGACGAGGCCGATCGCCATCCTGATCCCGGACCCGACCGTCGCCGGCGCCGTTGCCGCACGGGCGGCCCACCGTCCCATACGGTCACCGCGGCGAGCCAGCCGCTCGAGCCGGCGCTCGAAGTCCCGCGGCACGAGCGCGATGCCGAGGACGAGCGAGATCGCTGCGCCGCTGAAGATCGCCGGAACGACCGTGAGCACGAACGAGCCGCCTCCCGAGAACACCCCGAACCACAACCCGAGCCCGCACACGATCAGCGCGCCCGCGTAGATCGAATACTGGATCACGAGGCTGGCGACCATCCGGGTAGCGATCAGCGTCGGTGACATCCCGGCCCGCGAAAGCGCCCAGGCCGTTACGGCGACGCCGCCCGCCCCAGCGGCCGAGAACAGCCGGATCGCGGCGATCCCCGCCAGCGGAATCTGGATGCTCGCACTCCAGCTGATTCGCTCATTCCCCCGCCCGACGACCGTTGCGAACAGTTGCATGTATCCGCCGACGGACAGCAGCTCGAGCGCAGCACCGACGGCGAGCAGCCACAGACTTCCGTGCTTGAGCTGCCCCCAGGTCTGGTGCAGCCCGGCGAGCTTCGGAATCAGGAAGTACAGGCCGATGATCACGAGCACGAGCACGATCACGCCGAGAATCAGACGGCGGCGGTTGATGTCCGGAAGGCCTTGCATCACGCTATCTCTGTCCGGTTGAAGCTAACCAGTGGTGCTCGGCGGTCCTATCGAGACGGCGTCAACACGCGACCGTCGGCGCCGAGCGCGAACCCCGGCAGTTCGAAGCGATCCGCGAGCAACTGCGGGATCGCCTCGCGCGGCAGCTGTGAGACCAGCGTCCGCTCGGGCGACTGGACGATCAGCTCGACGGGGCCGCTCCAGTCGCTGATCAACTCGCGGCTGCCGTCGGGGTGGTTGACCGCGGCGATCAGTCCGAACACGAACGGCGACTGCGGGCTCGTGCACGTCCACCAGTTGCTCGTCTCGATGTCGACGGGGGGAACCGGCTGCGGGACGAAGCCGTAGACATCGGACCAGGCGCTGTCAGTGATCGTCTGCAGGACGAGCTCATCGCGATCTTCGACGACGCGGAAGCTCCAGCCTGACTGCTGGTGGCAGGCGCTGGGGTCGGGACCGAACGGGATCGGATCGAGCAGCGTGCCGCGCCCGAAGCCCACGTCCGCGTGCCAGACCCGCCCGTCGGCGCCGGTCACGCGCAGCAGCAGATGACCACGGGCACGGACGGTGCCCGGGGGCGCGCCGGCGCGCACGCGCGCGAGCATCGGCTCGACGCGCATCCCGAGGTGCGCAAGCGCTGCCGCGAACAGGAGGTCGTGCTCGAAGCAATAGCCGCCGCGGCGCTCGTGCACCAGCTTGCGCTCGAGGTCCGCCTGCTCGAGCGACACCGTCCGGCCGCAGTGCGAGTCGAGGTTCTCGAACGGGATCGAGGTCGCGTGCGCGCGGTGCACCTCCTGGAGGGTCGGCCTCTCGCCCGGCCACAGTCCGAGCCGCTCGAGGTAGGCGTCGAAGTCGAGCAAGTCGAGCAAACCTTAGTGGCCGAGTTCGCCCAGCACCGTCAAAGCGCAAGCGGCTGACGTCACTGCCCGGCGTGGAACCTGAGGCGCTCGAGGTCGAGCACCGTCAGATGCAGCCGGTGCGTGCGGATCAGCCCGAGCTCGCGCAGCGTCCGCAGGGCACGCGCGGTCGACTCCTTCGAGGACGCGCTCCAGGAGGCGAGCTCCTCCTGGTTGATCGGCAGTCCGACCTCGATCGCGCCATCGTCGCCCGGCTGACCGAAGCGCTCGGCGAGCTCGACCAGCCGAGCGCCCACCCGCGCGAGGCTCTCAGAGGTCGCGAACTCGACCCGGCGGGCATCGGCGACGTGCAAGCGGGTGAGCGCCAGATCGAGCAGCGCCAGCGTCGCGCGCGGGCGCTCCCCCAGGAACGACCGCAGATCGGGGACCGACAGGACGTTTGCGGTGACGGTCTCGAGCGCGGTCACCGTCGCGGAGCGGGTCGCGCCGCCGACCGCCGAGATCTCGCCGAGCAGGTCCCCCGGGCCCGACAGTCCGAGGACGACCTCGGTCCCCTCGGCGCCTGACTTGTGGATCTTCACGTGGCCCGTCAGGAGCACGATTGCGCTGTCCGCCCGGTCGCCTGCCCGGATCAGGATGTCGCCCCGCTCCCATTCCCGCCGGTGCCCGATCGCGAGCAGCGCCTGACGGTCGGAGTCCGGCAACGACTCCATCAACGATCGCCTGGCGAAGCCCTCCGGCGCCATCGGCCAAGCCTCTCACGTTTGGTCTAGTGTGGGCGGCGAACGGTTTCAGCCAGACCAGAGGAGCGCCGGTGATTCTGATCGCATATGACGGCTCGAACGACGCGAAGGCGGCGATCACGGAAGCGGCCAGCCTGTTCCCCGGCGAGGCGGCCGTCGTCGCGACCGTCTGGCAGCGATTCATCGACACGATGGCGCGCGCCGGCACGACGATCGGCGCGCCGGCGATCGTCGACCTCGACGAGATCGACGGCGCCACCGAGGGGGCGGCGAAGGAGACCGCCGAGGAGGGCGCGGCTCAGGCCCGGGGGCTCGGCCTCGATGCGCGCGGGGGCACCGCCAGCGTGCTGACGACGGTCGCCGACGCCGTCATCCACCAGGCCCGTGACGTGAACGCGCGCGCGATCGTGATCGGCACGCGCGGCCTCACGGGGCTCAAGTCGATCGTGCTCGGGAGCGTCTCCTCGGGAGTCCTGCACCACTCGGATCGGCCCGTCGTCGTCGTCCCGTCCCCCGCCGTGATCGAAGCACGCCAGAAGCACATCGCCGAAACCTGACCGGCAGGCCGTCTAAAGAGCAGGGCCGTTGTCAGCGCGAGCGCTCGAGCACACCGGCCAGCAGCACCGGCCAGTGCGTCCTGAGCGCCTCGTGCGACATGAACAGCCCGAGGTGCCCGCCCGGCGCCAGCTCGTACCGGATCAGCTCGGATGCCGTCGAGGCGTAGTCGGCGATCGCATACACCTGTCCCGGCGGCGTGATGTGATCGCTCGCGCCGGCCAGCAGGCTGATCGGCATCTCGAGCCGGGCCAGATCGACCGTCTCGCCGCGCACCTGGAGCCTCCCGCGGACGAGCGCGTTGTCGCGGAACAGGTTGCGGACGATCCACAGATAGAAGTCGCCGGGAATGTCTTGCGTGTACTTGAACCAGTTCTCGAACTCGGTGTAGCGGGCGACGTGCTGCTCATCGTCGAGGTGGCGCAGCAGGTCGAACTGACGCGAGATCTCGGTACCCGGCTGGATCATCAGGAAGCCCGCCAGCATGAGATCGCCCCTGAGCACGCCGCCGCCGGCCGCGACGAGCGCCTCGTAGAAGGCCAGCTCACCGGCCGGCGCGAGCCGACTCAGCACCTCGTGGATGATCGGCTCGCCGACGTGGAAGTCGATCGGCGCCCCGGCCAGTGTCAGCGTGTTCACCTTCTCGGGCGCGAGCGCGGCGTAGATCGTCGCAAGCCACCCGCCCTGGCAGTCGCCGATCAGGTTGACCCGCCCGCCGGCGTGCTCGACGGCGCGGTCGATCACAGCGAGGTACGCGTCGATCCCCGCGCCCGCGGTCTTGGGCGTGGCGCCGATCCAGTCGAGCGTCAGCGCGTGCTCGAGGCCGGAGGCGACGATCGCCTGCATCTGGCTCTGCTCCGGCGAGTAATCGACGATGCACGAGTCGTGGCCCGCCTGCGGCGGCAGCACGAGTGTCGGCACGAGCCCGGCCGGGTGAACGGGCGAGAAGTCGCGCAGCCGGGCGATGTCCGCCTCGAACACGATCTCGTTCGGGGTGCTCCAGGTCGGACGGCGGCGGCTGCCCGCCAGCCGTGCCCAGCGCGCGAAGTCGAGCGCTGCCGGCCCCCCGGCAAGTATCTGTGCCGGGAAGCGCACGAGCGTGTCCTCGAGCAGCCCGGAGAGTCCGTCGAGCAGCGCATCGATCCCATCCAGCCAGCTCTCCACGAGTCCTGCGGAGGTAGCGACTGCGGGGTCAGGGGGGCACTGTGCTGGTCCAGTCAACGCTCAACCTCTTCCTTGATTTACGGCGCCGATCGGGTGAAACCGGGCACCGGCGGCGTCATGCCGGCGCTAGGTCCGAGAGTTAACGCCGACGGGCACCGGCGGCAAGACAGCCGCCGGTGCCCGCAGCAAAAGGCATCTCGGAAAGCAGATTACTTGAGCAGGGTCCGCGCGGTCGTCGTGTACGACTCGGTCAGCCCGCGAGCGTAATCGGCCTGGGCCTCGATCAGGCTCTTGAGCCACTCCTGCTGCGAGAGACTCGCGACCTTGACCTCGAAGTCGATCGCCCGCTTGACGGTCTTCTCATACGAGTCGACCGCGATGTTGCCGGCCTTGCGGGCGGCGGCGAGGAACTGCTCGTTGAGGTCCTTGACCTGCTCGAAGGCGGCGTCCACGTTGGGGGCGCTGTGGGTCTGGGTATTCGCCATTTCTATTGCTCCTGGTTCTTGAGGGAGTGATGAGTCAGTGGAGAGAATGTGCTTGCAGCTTAGCAAGCTACTGGCAAATTTGCAAGCACTCTTCGATCGCCGCCGCGAACTCCTCCACGTCGTCCTCCGTCGTATCCCACGAGCACATCCAGCGAACCTCGTCACGCGCCGCGTCCCAGGCGTAGAAGTCGAACCGCTGAGCCAGCGCCACACGGGCCTGTCCCGGCAGGATCGCGAACACCGCGTTCGCCTGCACCGGGCGCGTGATCTGCACGCCGTCGATCGCCGTCACCGCTGCGGCCAGCCGCGCCGCCATCGCGTTTGCGTGCCCGGCGGACCGGCGCCACAGCTCGTCGTGCAGGAGCGCGTCGAACTGCGCCGCCATGAACCGCATCTTCGAGGCGAGCTGCATCGAGCCCTTGCGCAGGTAGAGGAGATCGTGCGCCAGCTGGGCGTCGCGCACGACGACCGCCTCGCCCAGCATCAGGCCGCACTTCGTGCCCCCGAACGACAGCAGGTCGACGCCGCAGTCGAAGCTCGCCTCGCGCAGCGAGCAGCCGAGCGCGGCGGCGGCGTTCGACAGCCGCGCGCCGTCGAGGTGCAGGAGCAGACCGTGCGCATGAACGACCTGCGCAAGCGAGCGCAGCTCTGCGGGCGCGTACAGGGTCCCGAGCTCGGTCGACTGAGCGATCGAGACGACGCGCGGCTGGACCGCGTGCTCATCGCCGATCCGCGTCAGCTGCGCGGCCACGGCGTCCGGCGAGAGCTTGCCGTCGATCCCGGACACGACCAGCAGCTTGATCCCCGCGATCTGCTCGGGGGCGCCGCCCTCGTCAACCTCGAGGTGCGCGGTGTCCGTGCAGATCACGGCGTCCCACGGACGGCAAGCTGCGCGAAGGCAGAGGATGTTTGCGCCGGTCCCGTTGAACACGAAGAACGTCCGAGCTCCGTCGCCGAACACCTCCTCGAAGCGCTGTTCGACGGCCCGCGTGTAGGGATCGTGGCCGTACCCGAACGCATGCCCGGAGTTCGCCCGGGCGATCGACTCCAGCACCTCGGGATGAATCGTCGCGGCGTTGTCGGAGGCGAACCCCCGTCTGGTGCTCACGTGCCCGGCGTGGGTGGCATCGTCACGCCACCTTCGCCTTCAGCGAGCTGTAGAAGATCGACAGCGGGAATTCGTCCTGGAGCACCAGGTCGCAGTACGGCCGCGGATCCTCGACCTCTGGCAGCTCGCGGACGCTCGACGTCCACTTTGAACCGGACGCCGGCGGCACCGATTGGGCGATCAGGTCGTGCGCAGCGCACCAGTGCTGCAGCTTCGTGCGGCCGATCCCCGTCCGGTAGAGCTCCCCGACCTCGCGGTGCAGCCCGGCGACGCCCCCGCTCACGTGTTCCCAGTCGATCGTCAGCCGGTTGTCGGTCCAGTGCAGGTGCCCGTGGCGGTGCAGGTATGCGAACAGCAGCTGACCGCCGAGGCCGTCGTAGTTGCGTACTCGCGGGCCGGTGATCGGGAAGCGCAGGAGCCGGTCGAGCAGGATCGCGTACTGGACATTGCGCGCGAACGGGTGCGAGGCCTCGAGCTCGACCGCCTGGGCGTACGCGGTCAGATCGCAGCGCAGCTCCTCCAGCGAGTACATCCAGAAGGGCGCACGCTGGCGGATCATGAACGGGTCGAACGGCAGGTCGCCGTGACTGTGGGCGCGGTCGTGGATCAGGTCCCAGAGGATGTAGGTCTCCTGGCTGATCTCGGGCGAGGCGAGCATCCGCGCGGCGTCGGGCGGCAGGTTGAGCATCAGCACCTCAGCGGCGTCGCCGGCGACTCGCCGCAGCCGGGCGGCCTCGCGGTCGCAGAAGATCGCCCCGAAGTTGTTCGGGGGGCGCTCGGCGACCGACACCATCTCCGGGAACAGGACCGCGCACTCGGAGTCGTAGCCACGGGTCGCGTCGATCAGCTCGACGGGCACGAACGCCCGGTTGTCGTAGCGCGTGCGCTCGAGCTCGGCGATCCAGTCGGGCCACGGCACCCGCACGACGAGCGCCTCGAAGCACGTGTCACGCGAGCCGTTCTGCTTGTACATCGGGAAGAACACGAGGTGGCGGCGGCCGTCGGTCCGCGCCAGCTCCGGGCGGAAGGCGTTCAGCGAGCGGGTGAAGTCGGGCTTCGCGCAGCCGCCCTCGCGCCAGGCCACGAGGTCCTCGGCGGCGAGGCCCAGGTACTCGGCGGACTCGGGGAGCTCGGCTGCCAGCTCGGCGAGCGCCGCAAGGATCGCGTCGACGTGTGCGCCGGCCTCGTCGCTGCTGCCTGAGAGTGACCCGTCGCGGGCCTGCAGCAGCGCCAGCGCGTTCGTCTCGTCGCGCAAGGTGGCCCATGCAGCTGGGAGATCATCGAGCGGGGTCTGCTCGCCGGCTCGATCCCGGCGTGATCGTGGCTCGGGGGCGGGCGGGCGGGAAGCCCAGTACGTCAGATTCAGCCAGAGGTTTGCGTGGTCGAGCTCGCCGATGCAATCGTCGCCGAACAGGTCGGAGTCGGCGAGCACGACCACCCGCCCCGCGCCGTAGTCGTCGGCGACGATCAGTGGTGAGCTGGGCGTCGACGCGGATGCGTGCGTGCGGGCGATCACGCGGGCGCCGTTGCTCGCGGCGATCGTCGTCGCACGGTAGAAGCAGGCGGCGTTGACGCGGGCGAGCAGGTCGCCCTCGCGGCCCCCGCCGCCCTCGCCGAGCTCGCCGAGGATCCACGTGGGCGCGCCGCTGCAGTGCTCGTAGTCCTGCACGGTGTCGTTGGCGAGCCCAAGCCCGAAGCGCGCGAGCAGGTCGTTGACGTTGTTGCCGTACTTGTCCTGTTCGGTCTCGCCGAGCACGATCAGGCCGCCGCCGGCGTGCACGAACGACTCGATCGCGTCGATCTCCTCAGAACTCAGCCGCGGCGAGCCGACCTCGGTCGTGCGCTCCCACTTCGGGTCCGACGGGTGAGCGATCACGAGGAGGTCGCAGCGCTCGAGAGCGGGCGAGTCGAGCGCACCATCGACGTAGGCACGGACGTCGAATCCGCGCTCGCCGAGCAGCTCGGCCGCGCGCTGATAGGAGGCATCGCCAGGGTGGGCCGGCTGCATCCCCCGCGCAACCTCGGGCCGGATCGTCCACGCCTCGCTGTGTGCCTCGTCGAACAGGACCTGAACGCTCATCGCTGGAGCGTAGCCGCCAGGACGGCGTGTGCGGCGTTGTGGCCGGGGATCCCGCTGACGCCGCCGCCCCGCCGGGCGGCGGCGCCGCAGATCCACACGTTCGGGAGCTCGGTCTCAACCCCCCAGCGGCCTATTTGGTCGTTCGTTTCCGCGAACGGCCAGCTCAGGTCGCGGTGAAAGATATGGCCCCCGGGCATGCCGAGCTCAGCCTCGAGCTCGACCGGGGTCAGCGCCTCGAGGCACGGCTGGCCGTTCGCGTCGGTCCACAGGCAGTCGACGAGCGGCTCGGCAAGGACGGAGTCGAGCGAGCGGATCGTGGCTGCGACCGCCTCCCGCTTGGCCTCGTCGTGCTGCGCGCCCGCGAACAGGCGCGCCGGCATGTGCAGCCCGAAGACGGTCAGCGTCTGGGCGCCCGCGGCCCGCAGCTCCTCGCCGAGGATCGTCGGGTCGGTCAGCGAGTGGCAGTAGCACTCGCACGGCGGGAGCGCCGGAATCCGGCTGCCCACGGCCTCCCTGTACGCGCGCTCGAGCTGCTCGTAGCCCTCGTTGACGTGGAATGTGCCTGTGAACGCCTGGTCGGGCGTAAGCGTCTCATCGCGCAGGCGCGGCAACCGCCGCAGAAGCATGTTGAGCTTCAGCTGGGAGCCCTCGGGCCGGGGGGTCCCAGCCGGGAGAGCGAACGGCAGCGCCAGCTCGCCGGCGCCGATCAGGACGTGCCGCGACGTGTACCGGGTGGCGCCGGCGCAGCTGATCTCGACGGCGGCGCCATCGCTGTCGATCGCCTCTACCTCGACCCCGACCCGGACCTCGGCGCCGGCGACCCGGGCCGCCGCCGCGAGCTCGGCGGAGAGGGCGCCCATACCTCCGACCGGCACGTCCCAGCGACCGACCCCGTCGCCGATCACGTGATAGAGAAAGCAGCGGTTCTGCCGGAGGCCGGGGTCGGCGGCGGAGGCGAACGTCCCGATCAGCGCGTCGGTCAGGACGATCCCGCGCAGCTCGTCGTCATCGATGAAGCGTTCGAGCGCCACCGACAGCGGCGCCTCGAACAGCGCTTCGCGCGCGTTGGCGTCCAGCAGCGAAAGCAGCTCCTCGCGTGTGCGCAGCGACGCGAGGAGTGTCGGGGCGAGCGCACGCGCGGCCCTGCTGGTCATCGCGAGCCAGTCGCGCAGGCGCGGATCCGGCCCGGGTCCACGCCGCGGACGCAGCTCGGTCCGCAACCCGAGCTCCTGCCGCAGGGAGGTCGGGAACAGGCTGACGAGGTACGCGTACCTCGAGACGCGCGCGTCGACCCCGGGCCAGAGCTGCGCCGAGACCGCCGCGCCGCCGACCTCGGGCCGGCGCTCGAGCACGCACACCGACCAGCCTGCACGCGCGAGCAGCGTCGCGGCGACGAGGCCGTTGTGGCCGCCGCCGGCGATGATCGCGTCGTAGCGCCGCACTCAGCGAACCGTGGTGCTCCGCAGGCCGGTGAGCGGCAGGATCGAGGCGGTGCGCGCCGGCGGCACGCGCCCCGGGCTCGGCGGGAACCCAGGCGGTACGGAGCGGATCGAATCGCTCACGCCCCGCGCAGCGAACGTCTCGGTGATGCCGCCAAAGCCGGCGGCCGTGGCAGCCGGATTGTCCGTCAGAAG
>Ga0302235_10000261_pt1 | contig 44681 bp, 37 predicted proteins | sample II_Palsa_N3_3_FD_193577 | JGI IMG/M metagenome (GOLD analysis project Ga0302235, IMG submission 193577) | Peat permafrost microbial communities from Stordalen Mire near Abisko, Sweden - II_Palsa_N3_3 | ecosystem: Environmental > Terrestrial > Soil > Palsa > Peat permafrost | place: Sweden...
TCCGCAGCAGACCTCGTCGAATCAGTGTCAGCGCTCATTACCAGCCGAGCCTAGGCCGCCAGGACACGTTCTTCCATTGGTCGCTCGTCACGAACCTGGAACCGGGCGTGGTGCCGCGGGCACAGGCCTGGCTGCTGAGGTAGCAGGACCGGTTATCAGTGGCGGCGCGTCGAGCGCGCAGTGCAAGCAGCGTCCGGGCGCGGATGCTCCGGCCGGCTGGAAGCCCCGGCGGGGGTTGATGATCGTGACCGCGGCGAGCAGGCCGCCCGCGGCGCACAACCCGCCTGAGATGAGCACCGCGATCCTGAATCCGGCGGCCAGCGCGTCCGGGTGCAGGTAGGCCTGGCCGGTGATGCCTGCCAGCGCCGGCAGTATGGCGACCGCCAGCAGGCCGCCGAACCGGGACAGATCGTTGTTGACCGCCGAAGCGATGCCCGCATGCTGGGCTGGCGCCGAGCTCATCGCGGTCGAGGTGAGCGGCGCGACCGTGATCGCGAGCCCGACCCCGAAGACGACGACCGCGGGCAGCACGTTGACCACATAGCTCGACCCGGACGCGGCGAACGTGAGCATGGCCAGGCCCGCGCCGACTATGAACGGCCCGACGCTCAGCTGCAGCCGCGGTCCGATCTTGGCCGCAAGCTGCCCGGAACGGGCCGACAGCGCGAGCATGATGACGGTCAGCGGCAGCAGCGCGAGACCGGAGGCGAGCGGCGAATAACCGGACGCGATCTGCAGCACCACCGGAAGCAGGAAGGTCGCTCCCGTCAGGGCCCCGTACACGATGAACGTCACGGCGCTGGCCGCCGTGAACTGCCGCTCCCGGAAGATCGACAGAGGCAGCATCGGCGCGGCCGCACGGTGCTCACGAGCCAAGAAGGAGACTAGCCCGGCCACACCCAGCGTCGCCATCGCGAGCACGGCCGGCGACGCCCAGCCGAGCGTGGGCGCCTCGATGAACGCGAACGTGGTTCCGGAAAGGAATACCACCGCGGCCAGCGCCCCCGCGTAGTCGAGACGGCCCGCCGCGCTCGGGTCACGCGATTCCGGGATGTGCCGTGCGCCCAGCGCGACGACCACGGCCGCGATCGGGACGTTGATGAAGAAGATCCACCGCCAGGACGCGGCCGAGATCAGGTAGCCCCCGATCAGCGGTCCGGCGGCGATGGCAACACCGCCGAGACCGGACCAGGCCCCGATCGCCCGGGCCCGGTCGGCGGGCGTGAACGACGCCTCCAGGATCGCCAGGCTTCCCGGCGTGAGCAGCGCCCCGCCGATGCCCTGGAGCACCCTGGTGATGATGAGGAAAACCGCGCTTGGGGCGAACCCGCAGGCCGCCGAGGCCAGGGCGAACCACACGATGCCGATCAGGTACACCCTCCGCCTGCCGAACCGGTCCCCGAGCGAACCGCCGATCAGCAGGAACGCGGCCAGCGTCAGGATGTAGCTGGTCATCACCCACTGCAGGGCAGCGATGCCGGTGTGAAAATCACGACCGATGGTCGGCAGGGCGATGTTGACGACCGTGGCATCCAGCGCCGCGATCCCCGAACCGAGCACGGTGATCGCCAGCACCCACCGCCCCGGTACCGAGGAGTAGGAAAGAGCGGGAACATCCGCCGTGGTCATAGCGCGTCGGCTCCGGCTCGTGGTGGTGTTCGGTTCCGCTGCACGCCTCCGACGGTAGCGGCCGGCGCGGTGAGCAGCTGTCACCTGATCCTGGTGATTTGCGGTCCGGGGTGGTCAACGGCGCGCGTATCACCAGGATCCGGTGACGACCTCTCACCTGCCTAGCGGCAAGCCTGGGTCCATGGCGAAGGCTCGCACGGCCGCCAGGGACGTGCGCGAGATCCAAGGGAGATACCGTGACATCACCAGCATCCGGCGGCGACCTGCCCGACTACGCGCCCGTCCCCCCGTCCGCGCGAGGTGTGGCCCTCAACGACCAGGGCTACTACGTCGGACGCGTCGAGCGGAACCTGTACTGGGTCACCGACGGCGTCTACCAGTCGGCGTTCCTGACCACCCCGGACGGCGTCGTGCTGTTCGACGCCCCCCCAAGCATCGGCTATAACCTGCGGCGGGCCGTGGACGAGATCGCCGCGGCCGAGGGCGTCAGCAACACGGTGACGCACCTGGTTTACTCCCACCACCACGCCGACCACGGCGCGGCCGCCTCGCTGTTCGAGGACGTCGTCCGGATCGGGCACGAGGAGACCCGGCTGCTGCTGCTCCGGGACAACGACCCGGCCCGGCCCGCGCCCGACGTGACCTTCGGCGACAGCTACACGCTGGAGGTAGGCGGCGAGCGCATCGAGCTGGCCTGGCACGGCTCCAACCACTCGCCGGACAACATCTACATCCACTTCCCGGACCACGACACCTTGATGTTCATCGACGTCGTCAACGCAGGCTGGGTGCCGATCTACAACCTCAACCTCAGCGAGGACGTGCAGGGGTACATGCAGGCCCCGGACACTGCCCTGTCGTACCCGTGGACGCACTTCATCTGCGGGCACCTCGGCAGGCTCGCCACCCGCGAAGACGTCGCCCTGCACCAGCAGTACATCGCCGACATCGAGGCCAGCTCCAGGGAGGCCCTGGCGAGCGTCAACCCAGTGCCTTATTACATGCACTACGGGGAGAACGTCTGGGCTGGCGTGAAGGGCCACCTCGATGCCGTCACCGAGCGTGCCGCCGCGCCCGTGATCGCCAAGTACACCGGCGTGCTGGCCGCCGCGGACATCGAGGTCTTCACCACCACCACGACGTTCGCCATCATGCAGTCGCTGCGCCTCGACAAGGGCCCGAGCGGTCCAGTCCACCCCTGATGCGAGCAGCAGTGGTTCACCGATCCGGCGCCACGCCCGCCCTTGACCAGTTCGCCGATCCGCGGCCCGGCCAAGGCCTGTCGGTGGGCACCCTGGTCGCGGCGGCCTTGAATCCGCTCGATGTCCTGATCGTGAACGACCAGATCCCGTTTCGCCGGCTCCAGCCCCCTTACGTCGCTGGCTACGAGGCGGTCGTGCAGCTCGGCGACGGCACGCGCTGCTACCTGGCCGGCCCGCCCGCTCCGTACGGCACGCTAGCCGAGCTGGTGCCGGTTCCGGATTCGGCCGGCTTCGGCGTTCCGGCCGACGTTGACCCCGGCCTCGCCGCCGCCCTCGGGGTGGCTGGGCTGGTCGGATGGGTGGCGCTCGACTACCGCGGTCGCCTCCAGACCGGTGAGACGGTGCTGGTCCTCGGGGCAGGCGGCTCGGCGGGCCAGCTGGCGGTGCAATCCGCTCGGATCCTGGGTGCCGGCCGGGTCGTCGGGGCCGCCCGCGGAAAGGCCCTCGAACAAGCCGCTGACCACGGGGCCGACGCGGTTGTCGACCTCGCAGATAACCAGGGCATCGACGCCGGCCTAGCCGCCGCGGCGCCCGGCGGCTACGACGTGATCGTTGACTTTCTGTGGGGCGCGCCCGCCCCCTACGCGATCAACCACGCCAACGTAGGCGCCCGGTACATCCAGGTCGGGAGCTCCGCGGGGCCCACGTCCACGATCACCGCGGCCGCCATCCGCAACAAGCTGCTTACGCTCGTGGGCCAGGGCACGGTCGGCACGCCCGCCGAGGTGCGCCGTTCCGCCTACGCGCAACTGATGCGTCACGCGTCCGACGGGAAGTTCACCTTGAACCTGGAGCGAACACGGCTGGGTGACATCAGCCGGACCTGGGAGCACCTCAAGACCGGGCCACCACGCAAACTCGTGGTCACGCCGTGACCGCCTCGATAGCCGGCGGCAGCGTTCGGCCCGGGCCCGGGTACGGCTGACGAGGAAGTGAAACCACCGCTCGTTCGGGGAAAAAGAACTCAACTCTCCCGAACGGGCGGTGGTGCTTCGGTCCGGATAACCCGCAGCCCGCCGTGGACAGTGCGGCCCGCCGAGAGATCACCAGGATCCGGTGAGGAGCGCTCACCTGAAAGGTGGCCATCGTGGGGACGGCAACAGGCCTGACCGCTCGGGCCTGGGCCCTGCTGGGACGCCGACCCTGATACCTCGACGAGGTCAATCCATAACCGGAAGGAGAGACGAGATGTCGTCAGATTTCGTGGCCGTTCGCGCGCCGGAGGTGACGTCGTGAGCGAGCGCATAGCGATCGTGGTCGGCGCGGGCGGAGAGCTCGGCCGGGCTACCGCGGAGGCCCTGGCAGGCACCGGGTACACGGTGGTCGGGGTCGACCGCAACGAGCAGGGGCTGAAGGAACTGTCCGACGGCATCCGCCGCGCGGTGGGTGACGCGACCGATCCGGCCGCGGCCCAGAGCCTTGTCGACGATATAGCCGCACAGGCCGGCCCTCCTGAGGTGCTGGTGAACACCATCGGCACGTTCCGCCTGGGCGAGGCGGTCGCAGCGACGCCTGCGGACCTGAAGGTCCTGATGGACGTCAACCTGGGCACGGCCCTGTGGCTTAGCCAGGCGGTGGAGCCGTACATGCGCCAGCGCGGCAAGGGCTCCATCGTGCACGTCTCGGCCCGGCCGGCGACCGACCCGACCGCCGGCATGGCGGCCTACAGCCTCAGCAAGGCGGCTCTGAGCCACCTCATCCGCATTCTCGACCTGGAGCTGCGTCCGCACGGCATCCGGGTCAACGCGGTCGCCCCGCAGCTCATCGATACGGCCGCCAACCGGGCGACGTTCCCCGCCGAACTGCTGGCGCATGCTGTCCGGCCGGAGGCGATCGCGAACGTCATCGCTTTCCTCGCCGGAGACCTCGCCGCGCCCGTCAGCGGCGCCATCGTCCCGGCCTACGGCGCCTAGCGTTAAGCCCTTCGCGCGGAGGGCGCGAGCAGGCCTAGGGCGCGGGCGCGGTCCACTGCCTCCTGACGGCTGTGGACGCCGAGCTTGGCGTACAGGTGGCGCCGATGGGTATTGACGGTGTTCACCGAGAGGAATAGCTCGTTGGCGATATCGTGCACCGTGAGGTGGGTCGGCAGGTACCGCAGGACGCGGGTCTCGCTGTCGGTAAGCTGTGTTAGCCCCGGGGGGACGATCCCGCCCAGACCCCCCCTGCTCACGGGGGGGCTGCCCGCCCCTCCGTACCCCCTGGGCAGGTCCAGGATCTGAGCTATCAGGACGGGGTGAGCGGTGCCGCTCCGGCCGTGCTGCTCGAGCAGAGTCGGGACGGGGTCCAGCAGGAACGGCAGGAGTATGCCGTTGGACTCGGTGACAGCCAGCGCCCGCTCCAGGACACGTCCGGCGGCGTCCCGGTCGCCCAGCGCGTCGCGGGCTCGCGCCTCCAGTAGCAGCGCCGTTACCATCTGCACCCGGAGGGCCCCGGAGACCGGGCCGTCCAGGACGGGCGCGAGCGCATCGGTCGCCGCCTGCGGGTCGCCGGTGGCCAGCCGCAGCGCCGCGGCTGCGATGCGCATCTCTGCGCTGGCCCGCTCGTCCTCGTCCAGTTCGGCCAGAGCCTGCTCGGCGCGTCCGGTCTGGCCGAGCCGCACCAACGTCTGCAGCATCCGTGATCGCAGCGACATCACGTGGGTGTGCGGCCCGATGAGTACTTTAGCCAGCTTCTCAGCGGCACCGAAAGCAGCCAGTGCCTCCTGATAACGGCCTCGGGCCAGCTCCAGGACCGCGCGAGCATAACGCAGGCTCATTCCGGCGGCCGGTTCCACCTCGGTGCGCAGGGTGCGCTCGGCTCGCTCCAGCTTTGGTTCCGCTTCATCGAGGCGTCCGGCGAACAGCATCACGATGCCGAGTTGAGCGTAGGCGACCCCGGCGAGCGGCTCCTCTGCCCAGCCATGCCGTTCCGCCAGCTCGATCGCCTGCCTGCTCCACTCCGCTGGCGACACATCGGGCCGGAACAGCAGCATCGCGTACGCTCCGTGGGCCAGGCCGGTGAATTCCAGGTAAGGCCGCCCGATCAGGCGCGCCAGGGCAACGCCCTGCTTCAGATGCCGATCCGCGTCCGCGAGGCGGGAAGCCCAGATCTCGGCAATACCGAGGCTGATAAACGCCGCGGCGCGCAGATCCTCGCTCAGCCCGAGGTGCGCGGCATCGGGCGCCTCGGTGAGGGCGAGCAGCCGCTGCGCCTCCTCGGCCACGACCGGGAAATCGACGAAGCGCCGGGCCAGGAACAGCCGTAGTACCGCCAGCATGACCTGCACGCGTCCGCGACGGTCCACCGGCACGGCCGCCAGCGCGCCGGTGGCCGTGGCCAGGTGGCGGCTGGCATCTTCCAGGGCTCCCCGGACCAGATCACCAGCCACCTGCACGGTGGTGAGCTCCGGGCTGGCCGCGACGACCCGGCGCGGGAACGTGGCCAGGAGCTCGACCAGCGTAGCTCCCCTCCCGGCGAGGTAGAGGTCGAGCCAGTGGTCCGACAGCAGCCGGGCCGCCGTCCCCCAGTCCTGCGCGGCCTGGGCTTGGCGGACCGCCTCCACTGGATGCCCGTGCTCGGCGAGCCACGCGGCGGCGGCGCGGTGCAGCGCGGCCGCCTCATTCGGCTCGATGCGGCGCAACTCCAGTTGCAGCAGGTCCGCGAACAGCTGGTGGTAGCGGAACCATGACCTCTCCGCATCTAGCGAGACTACGAACGCGCCGGCCTGCTCGAGGTCCTGAAGGATCCGTTCCCCGCCCGAGTTGCCGGTCAGCGCGTCCGCCAGCGGGCCGGACACCCGGTCAAGCACGGAGGTGCGCAGCAGCAACCCCCGCACCTCCTCGCTCTGCCGGTCCAGCACCTCGGCGAGCAGGAATTCCGCTACCGTCCGATCGGTCCCGGAGAACTCCGCGGCGAACTGCTCCGGATCCGGGTGCCCGGCCAGGGACAGCGCGGCCAGCCGCAGACCGGCCGCCCAGCCCTCGGTCCGTCCGTGCAACCGGGCCAGCGCGTCGGCCGGAACCTGCGCGCCGGTCGCGGCGAACAGCGCCCGCGCCTCGGCCAGGCTAAAGCGCAGGTCGGCCGCGCGGATCTCGGTCAGATCCCCCTCCAACCGCAGCCGGTGCAGGCTCAGCCGCAGATCGTGCCGGGTCGCCAGGACGAACCGCAGCTCCCGTGGCGCACGCAGCACCAGCAGCTCCAGCTGCGGCAGCACCTCGGCTGACTCCAGCACATGTGCGTCATCGATGATCAGCCATAGCCGGTCTTCCAGCGGGGCCAGGTCCTTCAGCAGCCGCTCCACCACCGCCCAGCCGTCCAGGCCTGGCGCCGCGGTCAGCGGCCGCACCAGGGCGGATCCGGCCGCGGTGCCCCGCAGCGCATCGGCGACCGAGATCCAGAACAGCCGCGGATCCCGCTGCTCGCTGTCCACCGATACCCAGGCGGCGCGGGTGGCCAGACCAGCCTCGGCGATCCAGGACCGCAAGAGCACCGTCTTCCCGCTCCCGGCCGGCGCCGACATCGCAGCGACGCGTTCTGCTTCGGCCAGTCGCCCGAACAGCGCGAAGCGAGGCACGACCCCGGCCTGACCGGACGGAGCGCCGGGGACATCGGGGGTTCCGGGCTCGCCGGCGGACGCCGTGGCGCCACTGAGCGCCGCCAGGCCAACCGTGGCGCTGCCGGGCCCGATATCTCCGGTGACCGCCACGCTAACGGGTGCGACCGGGAGCCAGCCGCAGCTCTCGCGCGCGCTGCACGGCCGCGGAGCGGTCCCGGACCTGGAGCTTGGCGTAAATACTGCGGATGTGCGTGCTGACGGTGTTCGCAGAGACCGATAGCTCGCCGGCGATCTGTTGCCGGGACAGGTTCGTCGGGAGATATCGCAGCACCTTGAGCTCTCCGAGGCTGAGCTCCTCTGTCCGCGGCGCTGACGAGTGGTGGCCGGCCGCCGGGGGTGAGTAGTGCATGATGTCGAGGATGTCGGCGAGCAGCGCGGCGTGCGCGGTCTGGTGCCGCGGCAGGGCCTCGAGCAGCTCTCGTGATTTCGTCATCACGAAGGGCAGGACCAACCGGTCGGGTTCGGCCAGGGCGAGCGCGCGCTCGGCGGCCTGGTTCGCCGCGCGCTGGTCGCCGAGCTCCCGGTGGGCCAGCCCGGCCAGCAGCTGAGCCTCAACGACCGTGACGTAGCCGATAGCCGGTGCCGTGCCGTCCAGGACGTCCTGCACCGCGCCGAGAGCTCTGGCCGGACGGCCCTCGGCGAGGCAGATCACCGCGTAAGCATTCCGGATCTCACCCGCACGCGCCCGCTCGCCGGCCAGCGCCGCGAGCGCGGCGCCGGCTTCGCCGGGCATCCCGAGGCGGGCCTGGGTGGCGAGCATCCAGCCGGTCACCTGGCTCGCCAGCGCGTGCGTCCCCTCGAGCTGCGATTGCAGGTGATCCGCCGCCATGAACTCCTCGAGCGCCGCGAGACGCTGGCCGCGGCATGCCTGCAGTATCGCGGTCGTGTGGTGCAACAGCAATCCGATGTCCGGCCCGGTGTCCGTCTGCAGGGCCCGCGCGGCGCGGTCCAGCCATCGTTCGCCTTCGTCAAGGTCACCCGTCCACACCAGCGCGCCGGCCAGCGTGAGCAGCGCGGGCGCGAGGATGGACTCAGCGCCCCAGCCGTAACGCTCGGCGCACGCGATTGCCTCGCGGCAGCGCTGCTGAGTGATGGCGAACGAGTGAACCTTCGACGCGAAGCCGAGCTGCGCGAGGCATCTGACTTCGAGATAGGGGCGGCCGATCTCCCGGGCCAGTGCGGCGCCCTCCTGGAGGTGGCGTTCGGCGTCTGGCAGGCCCAGTGACCACGCCTCGGCGGTCCCCAGGTTCATCAGTGCCACCGCGCGCAGGTCGCTGCTCAGCGCGATGTCCTCGTCGGGGCTGTCCGGTGACCGGGAGGCGAGGAATCTGGCCTGTTCGATGACGCCGGATAGGTGACCGCGCCGCCTGGCCAGCGACAGCCGCAGCGACGCGACCGCCACCCGTAGACGGCGCTGGCGATCCGGCGGGGCGGTCTCGACGTGCATCTCGGCGGCTGACAGCTGCGCGGCCGCCTCGTCCAGGCGCCCTTGGAGGACGTCGACGGTTGCGCGCGCCAGGGCCAGCTCGGGGTGGTCTACGCCCGGCGGGAAGGCCCGCAGCAAAGCCTGGATGGTTTGTGTCCTCCCGTCCAGCCCCAGGCTGAGCGAATGGTCGGCGAGCAGCCGGGCCGCGCCGGGCCAGTCACCCGCCGCCTGCGTGTGCCGGACGGCGTCGGCCACCTGGTCGTGCTCGCTGAACCATGCCGCGGCCCGCCGGTGCAGCACGGAGACGTCTTCGGGCCGGGTGCGGCGCAGTTCCAGCCGCAGGAAATCCGCCAGCAGGTGATGGTAGCGGAACCAGGTCCGCTCGGGGTCCAGCGCCATCACGAACGCGTTCGCGTCCTCGAGGTCCAGCAAGATCCGTTCCGAGCCCGGGCGGCCGGTCATCAGGTCCGCCAGCTCCGCGCTGACGCGGTCGAGCAGGCATGTGCACAGCAGCAAGTCCTGGACGCCGGCCGACTGGCGTTCGAACATCTCGGCGAGCAGGTACTCCGCCACCGTGCGGTCGTTGCCGGAGAACTCCGCCACGAACCGCTCCGGGTCGTGGTGACCGGCCAGGGACAGCGCCGCGAGCCGCAGGCCGGCGGCCCACCCTTCGGTGCGCCGGTGTAGCAGCGTCGTGCCGGCCCAGGACAGCGTGATCCCGGCGGCATCGAGAAGCTCGTGCGTCTCGCGCTCGGAGAAGCGCAGGTCGGTCCCGCGGATCTCAGCGAGGTCGCCGGCCAGCCGCAGCTGGTGCAGGCCCAGCCGCAGATCGCGGCGCGCGGCCAGGATCGCGTGCGCATGCGGGGGAAGGTTCGTCAGCAGGTCCGTAAGCTGGGCGAGAGCCTCTGCCGAGCTCAGCTCGTGGAGATCATCGATAACCAGCGTGATGTCACCGCGAATATCGCCGAGCTCCGTGAGCACCCGGCCTACCATTGCCCGCGCGTTGAACTCAGGTGTGGCCGCTGACGGTTCCCCGTTGCCTGCGGCCTGACGGACCGCGTCGCGCAGGGCCAGCCAGAACTGCTGGGCATCTTGCTGGTCGCGTGGCACCTGCACGACGGCGAGACGACGGGGCTGATGGTCGGCCCAGGCCCGGAGCAGGGATGTCTTTCCGCTGCCGGCCGGCGCCGAGATGATGGTCACCCGCCCCGCCGCCGCGCGATCAAGGGCAGCCAGAAGATCGCCCCGGTTAATCAGCCCGAGGGTGGCCCGGTCCTCCGCCGCCGGGGCCTGCCCTGGCGACTGGCGACCCGTCGTCAGCGACACAGTCCTCTCGTTACCAGGCCAGCGTGCGTACTGTCAACGCCGGAGGCCTGCGCGCGGTCGTTCCCGGGCCGCGAGCTGTACCGCCCCGGCGGCGCCCATCACGAATCACCGCGATCCGGTGAGGACGGTTCACCGGCCCGGCGTCAGCGGGCTGCGGGTCGCCGACGCCTCGATCATCCCCGAAGTTCCCTCCGCCACCACCAACGTCACAGTCATCATGCTGGCCGAGCGCATCTACCAGCGCGTCTACGCGAGCTGACCCCGGAGGCTGCCGCGGAATCCGCATGTTGACTGCACCTGGCCAAGCCATGATGACAAGAGGAGCCAGGGATGACACCATGACAGGCGCCGGCTTTGAGGCGAGGCGGGAGGTCGAGATCGCGCCGTGAACGTAGCGATTGCAGGTGCCCACGGACAGATCGCGTTGCGATTGGCGCGGTTGCTTGCGGCCCAGGGCGACCGCGTCACCGGGCTGATCCGTAACCCGGATCACGCGACCGAGGTCAGCCGGGCGGGAGCAGCTCCCGTCCTCTGCGACCTCGAGCGGGTAAGCGTCGAGGAGATCGCCACCGCGATCAAGGGCGCAGACGCCGTGGTCTTCGGCGCCGGCGCCGGACCCGGTAGCGGGGCCGATCGCAAGCTGACGATGGATCGCGACGGAGCGACCAAGCTGCTGCGGGCCGCGACGACCGCAAGTGTCCCGCGCTACCTCATGATCAGCGGGGCGGGCGTCGAGAACCCGCCGGACGGCGACGAGGTGTTCGCGGTCTATCTGCGGGCGAAGGCGGAGGCCGATACGGCGGTGGAGGCAAGCGATCGGGAGTGGACGATCCTGCGGCCGGGCGGCTTGACCGACGATGCGGGGACCGGGAGCGTCCGCATCGGCAGCGCGCCCTTCAGCGGACCGGTGCCACGTGATGACGTCGCGAGCGTGCTCGCCCACTTGCTGACAGATTCGCGTAGCGCCGGCCGCGTCCTTTACCTAAGCTCCGGCGCGCAGTCGATCGAGCAAGCTCTCGACGAGGTGCTCGGCAGTCCCGGGTGAGCTGGGAGCTAACTAAGGTCGATGAATGCCACATTATGCCTAAAAGAATGGGCAGAATGTTACATTCATCGAAAAAGATTGCCACCTCATCCGTTAAAGAAGTGACCACCGAGCGTGGTGTGGCAGCCGTGACTACAAGAAGCCGGGGCCCGGGTACGTTCTCAGGGGCTTCCGCCCATGAGGTCGGTCAGCTCGTCACGGGACTGGATGCCGTGCCGTTCGGCGAAATCCTCGAGCTGCTCGCGCGAGAAGCGTTCGGGCATCTCTCGCGCAGCGTCCTCGGCAGCCTGCCCTCGGCCTAGGCGCCGCAGCATGTCGATGAGCCCCTGCCGCTCATAGTCCATTGACCTCGGCCTCCTCCGTATGTGTCGGCATGGCCTTACCGTCCGCGGCGAACGGCGGCGGAGGTATCGGCATGATGACTGCAACCTCACCCCTCACCTGTTTAGGTGAGGGCGCGCGAGGGCGCCTCATCCGACCATAAAGGTAGGGTGCGGTTTGGAGGCATTTGTCATGGTCGACGTGGTGCTGCGGGGGCGATCCGAGCCGATGGCTACTGCCCTCGGCGTCGTCCGCAAGGTCGTCAGGACCGGCCAGGGCGACGGTCTGGTCATCACCGGAGAGGCCGGCATCGGCAAGTCCGCTTTGCTCACCGCCGTGCTGCGGGAGGCCGGGCGGCTGGGCGCCGCGTGCGGGACGGTACGAGCGGACCGGATCGGCCGGATCGTTCCCGGCGGGCCGCTGCTGACCGCGCTGCGCGACGGCCCCGATCCGGTCCTGGCGGCCGAGACGGCGGAACCGCTAGCGGCACTCACCAGCCAGCCGCTGCGGCTGCTGGACGCGGTGGCCGCCGCGCTGGAGCAGCGCGCCGTCGAGCGGGCGATCGTCCTCGCGGTCGACGACGCGCAGTGGCTGGATGACCTGAGCGCGTTCGTGCTGCGCTCGCTGCCAGGTCGGCTGGCCCACTCGCCGGTGGCGTGGCTGGCCGCCGCCCGCACCGCGGACCTGCCGTTCCTCGCCGGGGCGGCCGGCGACGCGCCGCTGCGCCGACTCGAACTCGGCCCGCTGGCCGACAGCGATATCATCGCCATCGCCCATGACCAGCTCGGCGCCTTCCCCCGGACCGCGACCCGGCAGATGCTCGAACAGGCGGGCGGTAACCCGTTCCTCGCGGTTCAGCTGATCGGCGGCCTGCTGCACGCACAGGCTCGCGGCACTGATCCGGATGGCCTGCCTGGCGAGCTCGTCCGCGCAGTCCAGCGCCAGCTGCGGACACTCCCGTCGCAGGCGGTCGAGCTGGTCAAAGTGGCCGCGGTGTTCGGCGAGCCGCTGCCCCTCGATGACGCGAACGAACTGCTGGACGGCCTGTCAGCGCAGGCCGTCGGCGAGGCCGCGGATGAGGCGATCGACGCCGGGATGCTAAGCAGCTCCCGCGGCGCGCTGCTGTTCCGGCATGGCCTGGTCCGCGAGTCGGTCTACGCCGGCCTGCCGGAGCGGACGCGCCAGTTCATCCACCTCATGTGCGCCCGCCACCTGCGCGAGGCAGGTTCCGACGCGCTGGCCGTCGCGGCGCACGCCAGGGAGGCCATCAGACCAGGCGACGAGGCGGTTGCGCTGCTTCTCGCCGATGCGGCCGGCGAGGCGGTGGCCTCGATGCCCAAGACCGCCGCCGAGCTGATGCTGACCGCCTTCTGGGCGCTTCGGCCCGGTCAGCCGAACTGGCTCGCGCTCGGCGAGCGCTGCGTCGAGCTGCTCAGCCTGGTGCAGCGGTGCACCGACGCACTGGCCGTCGCGGACAAGCTGATGGCCTACCTGGACGACGACGAGGCGGCCGGCCGCCTCGAGGTCGCCTTGTCCCGTGCTCTGTGGCTCACCGGCCGGTGGCAGGAATCGGAGGAACGCAGCCGACTCGCGCTGGAATGGCCAGGGCTGTCGCCGGCGCTGCGCGCGCGGATCGAGGCACTGCACGCGCTCGCGCTGTCCCGGGTTGGTTCCCCGGCCGTGGCGCAGCCGGTGGCCGAGCACGCGCTGGCGGTCTCCAGTACCGCCGCCGACCGTACCGGGCGCCTTTTCGCCTGGCACGCGCTCGCCGAGATCGCGCGCAACGCCGGTGACCACCGGACGTCGCTGTCGTATTTCCGGCAGCTGCGCACCGAATCCGAGTCGGCCTACGTCGCTCAGGAGATCATGGCCCTGCAGCACCTGGACCGGTACGCGCACGCCGCCACCATGCTCGGCCAGGCGTGGCAGCAGGCAGGCAACGACACCGCGGCCATCTTGCCGTCCCTGCTGTACGCGCGGATCTGGCAGGACTACAACCTGGCCGACCTCGACGGCGCGGAGGCGACCGCACGGACGCTGCTGCGGCTGGGCAGCGAGCTGGGCAGCCGGGTCTGCCAACTTGAGTCGGCCGCGATCCTCAGCGCGGCCGCGCTGCTGCGCGGTGACGCGCCGGAGGCCCGTGAGCGGCTCGCCCTCGGCGGCCGGCCCAGCCGGGAGGAACTGTCCCACATCCCGGTCCTGGTGCTGGTCCGCGGCTGGCTGATGGCCTCAGAAGGCGAACCCGCGATGGCGGTGGCTCTGCTGACGCCGCTGGTCAAGGGCGCGCTGGACGAACTGGACCCGTGGCCGTGGAAACCCGGCTGGATGCGCATGCTGGCCCGCACCGGGCTCGCGGCGGGAGACGCTGACTTCGCCGCACGCGCGGTCGAGCTGGCCGAGCAGGGAGCAAGGCGCAACCCGGGGGTGGCGACGTTCGAGGGCATCGCCCTCAGCCTGCGAGGATTGCTCGAAAGTGACCTCGACCGGCTGGCGCGCGCGGCAGAGGTGATAGCAGCGAGTCCGCGCCCGCTGATTCGGGCCGGCGTGTACTCCGATCACGGCCGGATGCTGCTGCAGGCCGGTGAGCTGACCGCCGGCGGGAACCGGCTGGACCAGGCGTGGGCGGTCTACGACGGGGCAGGCATGCACGCGGCCCGGGCCGGGGTACAGCGGGAGATGCGCGCCGCCGGGCTCCGCCGGGCCTGGTGGCCGGCCGCGCCGCCGCGACAGGCTAGCGGCTGGGCCGCGCTGACCGAGGCCGAGCTGCGGGTGGCCAGGCTGATCACCGAGGGCCACACCAACAAATCAGCGGCCGCCCAGCTCGGCGTGTCCCCCAACACCGTGGGCACGCACCTGCGCACGGTTTTCGGCAAGCTCGGCGTACGATCCAGGGTGCAGCTCACCAACTTCATGAATCGGAACGACAGTGGCTGATCGTCCGGAGCACGGGATCAGCTGGTCAGGGCCTTCATGATGAACCCGGCGACGCGAACCGGCTGGGCGATGAACACCGAGTGCGAGCCGCTGACCGCCCACCTGATCGCGGGCCTGATCCCGCAGGCCCAGGTAAAGATCTACCCCGACTCGGCGCACGGGTTCCTGTTCCAGCATCATGCCGACTTTGCCGCCGACGTCGAGGCCTTCCTCAGCGACCCTCGTTAACGGCGGCTCGACGACCTGATCGAGCCCGGCCACTTCGCCGCGGGGTAACCGCCGCGGCACGACAGGAAGGACGACGCAATGCCCATGATCGACGTGTACGCCACGGCGGGCACATTCACCGACAAGCACCAGCTCGCCAGGAATCTCGCGGCGACCCTGATGGCCATCGAGAAGGTCCCGGACATCCCGATGTTCCGCCAGAACACGGCCGGCTTCGTCCACGAGCTGCCAGCGGGCGACCTGTCGAATGTCGACGGCGCGTCCAACTACGTTCGCGTGCAGGTGCTGACCAACGCGGGTGCTCTCGACCGCGACAAGCAGCTCGCGGTGGTGAGCCAGTTCACCAGCTTGGTCGCGGACGCCGCGGGCGACCCGGCGCTCGCCGAGCGCACCTGGGTGCTCCTGACCGAGGCCGTGCCCGGGGGGTGGGGGCTGAGCGGTCACGCGAACACCAACGACGAACTTGTCGCCGCGGCCCGCAAGCAGATCGCGGAGCTGCGGGCAAGGGCCGGGGGGCCTACCTCCTAGCCGGGAGGCCAGAGGCCGAGGTCAATGGACTATGAGCGGCAGGGGCTCATCGACATGCTGCGGCACCTAGGCCGAGGGCAGGCCGCCGCCGACGCGGCGCGAGAGATGCCCGAACGCTTCTCGCGTAAGGAGCTCGAGGATTTCGCCGAACGGCAGGGCATCCAGTCCCGGGACGAGCTGATCGACCTCATGGGCGGAAGCCCCTGAGAACGTACCCGGGGCCCTGGTGCCCAGCCCGGTGCATGGCTCTGACGTACATTCTGCTTGTGGTGGCCGACCGATGAGCGCAGGGCAGGACGCGATGCAACCGATCCCCGGCTGGGAGCCGTTACGTCGCGATGGGCAGTTCCTTCGCGGCGGGACCTGGCATCGCGCCGCGTGCCTCGGCAAGCCCGCGTCGGGCCGGCCGGTCGTCGGGAAACTACGCCCATCTGGTGGTCCGTGCGCTCGGGCTCGATCTGCGTGACGTGACCTATTCCGGCGCCACCACTAGCGACATCCTGCGGCCTTTCGCCGCCGGCCAGCCCGCGCAGCTGGAGGCCGTCACGCCGGACACGGGCCTGGTCACGATCACTGCGGGCGGCAATGATGTCGGCTTCCTGCCCGCCTCACCCTGGCCAGCCTGCCCTGGCCGGTGCGGGCGCTGCCAAGTGTCAAGGCCCGCATCGCCGGGTTCGGGGATCCGGACGCGACCGATGAGCGCTTCGCGCAGCTCGATCGCGTCCAGCTCTGCGGCGCCCGCTGCGATTCCGGTCATCCGCGGATGATGGCAGAACCGCAGCCAGGGCCGCCAGGCAATATCAGGCCGGTGGGGCGGGCCGTGATCATAGAGCGGGAAGCAGGCAGAATAAATACCGTGCAGGTCACGATACTGGGACCACTTGAGGTCCATGACGACGGCGGGGCGTCCGTGGCTGTCGTCGGCGCGCGGCTGCGCGGCCTGATCGCCCGGCTGGCGCTGGCGGGCGGGCAGCCGGTGAGCACCGGCACGCTCGCCGAGGCCCTCTGGGACCGCGTGCTCCCCGCCGACGTGGCGAACGCGCTGCAGACCCTGGTCTCGCGGGCCCGCAGGGCACTGGGCGGGGCAGCGGCCGTGGAGCAGTCGGCGGCCGGGTACCGGCTGGCGGTCACGCCCGACGACGTGGACGCGCTGCGCTTCGAACGGCTCGTCGCCGAGGGGGCTGTGGCCGAGGCGCTGGCGCTTTGGCGCGGACCGGCGCTCGCGGATGCCGGGGACTTCGCCGAGCCGTTCGCCCGCCGCCTGGAGGAGCTGCGGCTGAATGCGACGGTCACCTTCCTCACCCGGGAGCTCGACGCGGGCCGTGCCGCCGCCCGCGTCGGAGCGCTTGAGGCGCTGGTCGCGGAGCACCCGCTGGACGAGAAACTCGCCGGGCTGCTGATGCGGGCGCTGGCCGCTACCGGGCGCCAGGCGGACGCGCTCGCCGGATACGAGGCGCTGCGGGGCCGACTGGCCGACGAGCTTGGCATCGACCCGGGACCCGAAGTGCGGGCCGTCCACCTGGAAGTGCTGCGCGGCGAGATAGCCCCGGCGGCCGCGCCCGCCGGCCGCGCCCGCACGAACCTGCGGGCGCAGCTCACCAGCTTCGTCGGCCGCACCGACGAGGTCGCCCGGGCGGGGAAGGCTCTGCAGACCTGCCGTCTCATCACCCTGGTCGGCCCCGGCGGTGCGGGCAAGACGAGGCTGGCCGCCGAGGTCGCCGCGGCGATGCGGGACGACGCACTTGATGACACGGCGGACGGGATCTGGCTGGTGGAACTCGCGTCGGTCACCGACGCCGCCGACGTGCCGCAGGCGGTGCTCGGCGCGATCGGCTTGCGGGAAGCACGCCTGCTGCCCGACGGGACACAGCGGATCACCAGCCGCGACGCACGCACCCGGCTGCTTGAGGGTCTTGCCGATGCCCGCGCCCTGCTGGTCCTTGACAACTGCGAGCATCTCATCGACGCGTGCGCCCACCTGGCGGACGCGCTGCTCGCCCACAGCCCGCAGCTGCGGATCGTGGCGACAAGCAGGGAGCCGCTTGGCATCACCGGGGAGTCGCTGTTTGTCGTCCCGCCCCTTGACGAAGATCCCGCCGTGCGGCTGTTCGCCGACCGGGCGGCGGCGGTCAGCCCGGATTTCTCGCTGGACGGCGAGACCCACCCGCTGATCCTCGATATCGTCCGGCGACTTGACGGCCTCCCGCTGGCGATCGAACTCGCCGCCGCCCGGCTGCGGACGCTGCCGCTAGCCGAAATCTTCCGGCGACTGACCGACCGGTTCCGGCTGCTCACCGGCGGCAGCCGCACGGCACTGCCGAGGCACCGAACGCTGCGCGCAGTCGTCGAGTGGAGCTGGGACCTGCTCACCCCCGCGGAGCGGCTGCTCGCCGAGCGGTTCTCCGTCTTCCCCGCCGGGGCGACGCCCGCCGCGGTCGCCACTGTGTGTGCGGGCAGGGGGGGCACGGGCGGGGAGCTCACCGACGGCGAGGCCGATGAGCTGCTGTCGTCCCTGGTCGACAAGTCGCTGCTGCAGCCGCTCGGCGACGGCACGCGGCTGCGGATGCTGGAGACCATCCGCGAGTACGGCGCGGAGAAGCTGGCCGCCCGCGGCGAGGTCGGCGAACTGCGGCGGCGGCACGCCGCGCACTACTCCGGCCTGATGCGCGAGGCGGCGCCCAGGCTGCTGACCCGCGACCAGCTGAGCTGGCTGGCGGTGCTGCGGGCCGACCGGGACAACATCCTCGCCGCGCTGCGCTACTGGTGCGACGCCGATGACGCCGGGAATGCGCTCAGCCTGGCCGTCTCGCTCGCCGTCATGGCGATGCTGTTCGGCAACAACTCCGACGTGGCCGAGTGGATCGGCGAGGCCCTCACGGTACCCGGCGAGGCGGACGCGAGTCTGCGGACCATCGCCGAGGCGTTCCACCTGGTGGCCAGCGTCATGGACCCGGCCGCCGAGGGCCCGGCGGCAGGGACAGCGGCGGACGGGACAGCAGCGGACGGGACAGCGGCGGACGGGACAGCGGCGGCCTACCCCGGCCTGACCGAGCGGCTGGACGCCCTTGACATCGAGAGGTACCCGGTCGCCGGGCTGCTACGTCCGGTGTACGCGATGTTCATCAAGGACTACGGGCGCCAGCGGCTGTACTTTGACCAGGCGCGCGCCGGCCGGGATGAGTGGCTCGTCGCCGCGGCCTGGCTGTCGGCCGCGAGGGCCGCGGAAAACGAGGGGAATCTCGTCCAGATGCGCATCGCCGTCGCCGAGGCGGTGGGCCGGTTCCGCGCGCTCGGCGAGCGGTGGGGACTGTCCAACGCGCTGCAGATCGTCGCCGGCATCCGGATGCTCGACGGCGACCTGGATGGCGCGAACGCCGAGTATGACGAGGCCGGCCGCCTGCTCGCCGAACTAGGGTCCCACGAAGACCTGTCCGAGGTTCAGCTTAGGCGCGCCGAGATCGCCGCCCGGCGAGGTGACCTGGCCAAGGCCCGCGAGCTGTCCGCGACCGCTCGGGCGCTCGCGGAGTCCGGCGGGACGCCCATCGACCGGGGCATCGCCGCCGCGTGGTGGGCGGACTTCGAGGTCACGTGGGGCGACATCGACGCGGCGCGCCCGCTGCACACGGTCGCGGAGCGGCACCTGGCGCGGTTCGGTCCCACGCACCCGGTGCGTGAGCACCTGGAGGCCATAGTGGCGGCCACGGGCGCGCGAATCGCCATCGCCGACGGGGACCTGCCGCGCGCCCGCGAGCAGGCCAGCCGCTCATACCACGCGGCGGCCGGCGCCCAGGACATGCCACTGCTTGCGCTGGCGTCGGGCACGGCGGCCGAGCTCGCCCTTGCGCTCGGCCAGCCCGAGCTGGCCGCCGAACTGCTCGGGGCCAGCGCCGCCGTTCGCGGCTACGCCGACCCGACCGATGCGGCGGCGGTGACGCTGGCACCGCGGCTGCGCGCGGCTCTCGGGGCGGACCGCTACGCGCGCTGCCATGCTACGGGACAGGCGCTCGGCCGGGCCGAGGCGATCGAGCGCCTGGACCCGGCCACGTTCGGCTAGGTCCGCCGGATGTACCCGCGCAGCGCCAGCGGGAAGAACACCACGAGCAGCCCGGCGATCCACGCGAACGTCCAGCCGATCTGGGTGGCGACCGGGCCGCCGAGCAGCAGGCCGCGCACCGCGCTGACGAGGTGCGAGAGCGGGTTGACGTTCACGAACGCCTGCAGCCAGCCGGGCATCGTCGAGGCCTGTACGAACACGTTGCTGCCGAACGACAGCGGGAAAATGAGCAGGAACATCACGCCCTGCACCGCGCCGGCGGTGCGCACCGTCATGCCGACCCACAACGAGACCCACGCGAACGCTAGGGCGAAGCAGATCGCGAGGCCCAGTGCCGCGAGCAGCAGCATCGGGCTGGTCGCGATGCGGAAGCCGAGCACGTAACCGAAGCCCACCAGGATGACGCACAGCAGCAGGTACCGGAAGAAGTCGGCGAGGACCGCCCCTACCAGCGGCACCGAGCGGGCGATCGGCAGCGACCTGAAGCGGTCGAACACCCCCTTCGCGATGTCGGCGTTCATGTTCTGCCCGATCGAGATGCTGCTCATCGCGATCGTCTGGCCGATCAGGCCGGGCAGCAGGAACTGGAGGTAGTCGTGGCGCGAGCCGTGGGCGATCGCCCCGCCGAGCACGAAAAGGAACAGCACCAGGAAGATGATCGGCTGCAACGTGACGTCGATGAGCTGCTCGGGCGTGCGGGTGAGCTTGATCAGGTTGCGCTTGCAGAGCACGAGCGCGTGCCGTAGCGGGAAACGCCTTTTCATACCAGTGCCTCCTGGTCGTTGTCGCGGGACCTGGTCCCGGTGAGGGTGAAGAAGACCTCGTCCAGGCTCGGCAGGTGCAGTGAGAATTCCTCGACCGCGATCCCGGCGGCGCGCAGCCGCGCCACCACGTCCGGCAGCACGTCGTCGCCGTCGACCGGGACGGTCACCGTGCCGCGCCCGTCGGCCTCCGGCGCCTGCCCGCTGATGCCGCGCAGCACCTCGAGGAGATCGTCGTGCCGCTCCGGGTCGGCCGGGCGGACGGTCAACCGCTGCCCGCCGACCACCCGCTTGAGCCCGTGCGGGGTGTCGTGCGCGATCACGAGCCCGTGGTCCATCACGGTGATCTCGTCGGCGAGCGCGTCGGCCTCCTCCAGGTACTGCGTGGTGAGCAGCACCGTCGAGCCGTCGCTGACCAGGCTGCGGACCACGTCCCACATGTCCTCGCGCTTGGCCGGGTCAAGACCCGTGGTGGGCTCGTCAAGGAAGATCACCTGCGGCCTGCCCACCAGCGACGCGGCGAGGTCGAGGCGGCGCCGCATGCCCCCGGAGTAGTTCTTGGCCACCTTGCTGGCGGCCTCGGTCAAGTCGAACCACGCCAGCAGCTCAGCGGCGCGCTGCCGTGCCGCGCGCGTGGACAGGTCCAGGAGCTGGCCGATCATGACCAGGTTCTCCGTGCCGGTCAGGTCCTCGTCGACCGAGGCGAACTGGCCGGTCAGCCCGATGCTCTCGCGTACCTTGCCGGGCTGCGTGCGCACGTCGAACCCGTTGACCCGGGCGATCCCCGCATCGGCGCGCAGCAGCGTGGCGAGAATGCGGACGGCGGTGGTCTTGCCCGCGCCATTCGGCCCGAGCACGGCGTACACGCTGCCCCGGCGCACCGCGAGGTCCACCCCGGCGAGGGCCTTGGTTTCGCGGAAGGACTTGGTAAGCCCCGTGGCTTCGATTGCTAGTTCCGTCATGACACCGAGCATGCCCGCACCCGCTGACACGCACCGCACACGCCGCTGGCACGGTGTCGGACGCAGGGATCAGATGCGGTCCTCGCCCGTCGCCCGCCGTCGCGAGCCATAGGTTACAGTGCGAGCGAAGATGCTCCATCGCGCCTTCACGCCGTTCGGACAAGGCCGAGCCGGACCTGATTGCTCATGCGTCCATCGTTCCATTCTCTGTGGTCTGGCTCGCCCATCGATGTGTGGCTCGAACTGTGCTGCGTCAGGAGATTTTCCAAGAAGATGTGGCGAGGATGTCGAGACCGGCCGGGCGGCTCCGTCCCAGGGCCAGATGCGGCCGCCGTGGCCGCACCGCACGAAGGAGACCCAGCATGGCGAAGTACTTGCTGCTCAAGCACTACCGCGGCGCCCCCGAGGCCGTGAACTGCGTCCCGATGGACCAGTGGACCCCGGCGGAGATCGAAGACCACATGCAGTACATGGCCGACTTCGCCGCCCGGCTCGAGAGCACCGGTGAGTGGGTCGACGGCCAGGCTCTCTCGCCCGAGGGCACGTTCGTCCGGTACGACGGGGAGGGCCGGCCGCCGGTCACCGACGGGCCCTTCGCAGAGACCAAGGACCTGATCGCCGGCTGGATGGTGATCGACGTCGACACCTACGAGCGCGCGCTCGCGCTGGCCGGCGAGTTGTCGGCAGCCCCCGGAGCCGGCGGCAAGCCGATCCACGAGTGGCTCGAGCTGCGCCCGTTCCTGAGCGCACCGCCGACGGTCACCGAGTGACCGGACCGGCCATCGAGGTGATCGACGAACTGCTGCTGCGGGAGCTGACTCCGGCGGTGATCGGCGTCCTCGTGCGTCGCGGAGCTGACTTCGCGACGGCCGAGGACGCCGTGCAGGAAGCACTCATTCAGGCCGCGCTGACCTGGCCGGACCGGCCGCCCGCCGACCCGAAGGGCTGGCTGGTCACGGTGGCCTGGCGCAAGTTTCTCGACGCCCGCCGCGCCGAGGTCTCGCGTCGCGACCGGGAGCAGCGGGTCGAGGCCGAGCCGCCGCCCGGACCGGCCGAGACCGCAGACGACACGTTGCAGCTCTTCTTCATGTGCGCCCATCCGTCGCTGACCCCGGCGTCCGCGGTGGCCCTCACGCTGCGCGCCGTCGGTGGCTTGACCACCCGGCAGATCGCCCAGGCCTATCTCGTGCCTGAGGCGACCATGGCGCAGCGGATCAGCCGGGCCAAACGCACGGTCGGTGACGTGCGGTTCGAGGAGCCAGGCGACCTGGCGACGGTGCAACGGGTGCTCTACCTGGTCTTCAACGAGGGCTACACCGGCGACGTCGACCTGGCGGCCGAGGCGATCCGCCTCACCAGGCAGTTGGCGTCGATGACCGATGACGAGGAGACCGCGGGGCTGCTGGCGTTGATGCTGCTGCACCACGCCCGGCGACCGGCGCGGACCCGGCGCGACGGCAGCCTGGTCACCCTGGCCGAGCAGGACCGCTCCCGCTGGAACACCTCGCTCATCGCCGAGGGCGTTACTGTCCTGCAGACGGCGCTGAGTCGCGACCGACTCGGCGAGTTCCAGGCACAGGCCGCTATCGCTGCCCTGCACGCCGACGCGCCGCGCGCCGAGGACACCGACTGGGTGCAGATCGTCGGCTGGTACGACGAGCTGCTCAGGCTCACCGGCAGCCCGGTCGTGCAGCTCAACCGGGCCGTCGCGATCGGCGAGGCCGATGGCCCCGTGGCCGGACTCGCGGCCCTGGCCACGGTGGACCCTGGCCTGCCTCGCCACACCGCCGCCTCGGCGTACCTTCACCAGAAGGCGGGTGACCTTCGGACCGCGGCACGGTTGTATGCCGAGGCCGCCCGGTCCGCCCCCAACCTAGCCGAACGTCACTACCTCACCCGGCAGGCAGCGCGGATCAGTCAAGCGCTACGTGGGTGAGTCTGCTGGTCAACCACTCCCGCAAGACGAAAGCCCGCGGGACGCCAGATAGGTGGCACGCAAAGATTCTTGGCGGGCCACGCGGTGCGCTGCGATCATGGCCACGTGGATCGAGTCAAGATGCAGGCCGGCGAAATCGCGACGGATTCCCGGCTCGTGCGCCGGCTCCTGCGGCACCAGTTTCCGCACTGGGCCGACCTGCCGATCCAGATGGTTCCCTCCTACGGCACCGACCACGACATCTACCGGCTCGGCGACCAGCTCTGCGCCCGGATGCCGCGGACCGGGTGGGCCGCAGGGCAGGCTGAGCGAGAAGCGGTCTGGCTGCCGCGGCTCGCGCCGCACCTCCCCTTGGCGCTGCCCGTGCAGGCGGCGCTGGGACAGCCGGCCGACGGCTACCCCTTCACCTGGTCCGTCTACCAGTGGCTGCCCGGCGACAACGCCAACGGCACTAGCATCGACCTCCGGCAAGCCGCCGCCGACCTGGCCGGCTTCGTCACCGCGATGCGCCGGATCGACACCACCGGAGCACCGCCCCGGCCCCGCGGCGCGCGCGGCGCGCCGCTGACCGAGAACGACGAACGCGTCCGCCGCTGCATCGAAGGGCTCGGCGACCGGATCGACGGCACCGCCGTCACCCGGTGCTGGGAGGAGTCACTGGCGGCGCGGCCCCCGAATCGCGACGTGTGGGTGCACGGCGACCTGATCCCTGGCAACCTGCTGGTCAATCATGGCCGGCTGTCCGCGGTCATCGACTGGGGCGCGCTCAATGCCGGTGACCCGGCATGCGACCTGCAGCCCGGATGGAACCTCTTCGCCGGGCCCAGCCGCACGCTGTTCCTGTCCGAGCTCGGCGCCGACGAGGACGCCTGCCTGCGAGGCCGGGGCTGGACGCTCTACCAGGCGATCACCGGCCTGTACTACTGGGACACCAACCCCGGGATGATCCGGCAAGCCTCACACGCGCTGGCACAGGTCCTGGCCGGTACGTGATGCTAGAGCTACCAGAGGAGGACCCCGGTGAAATCGGTGCCGGAGGTATTGGGAATGTGCAGGTGAACCAGGGTGAAACGGGTGCCGTTGACCACACCCGGGGTGCCGCAGTAAGCGATGAGGTGTGAGCCGGACGGATCGGTCCACAGGACCTGGCACGGGGAGCCGTGGCCGGGCATTGATGCCGCGGGCATCAGCACGGCGAGCAGCTGCCCGGTCCGCGCGCTGAACTCAGCGAGCTCGGCGACATTGAAGCTGGTCCACGCGGCGGCCACGACCTTTGATCCGTCGGGCGTGATGACCGGATTGAACACCCCGCTGATGCCGCCTGCCAGCTTGCGTTCATTGCTGATGATCAGCCGGGACGCCGTCAGCGCTGCCGTGGCCGCCGACCGGGTGTCAAGGACCCGCACGCCGCCCGCGTCGTGGTCGCGGGGTTGCGAGACGAACTGGAACGCGACATAGCGGTTCCCGGCCCAGGACAAGCCGGTGGCATAGCCGTCAGCAGACGGGATCGTCCAGGATCTCATCGCGCCGGTGACGAGGGACAAGACCATGATCCCCCCGGTGGCGGTGGTGACAGCGGCGAGCCGGTCGTCGGGAGAGACCGCGAACTCGGGATCGCCGTTGCTGCCGGTGTTCCGCGCCGCCACCGGGATGTCCTCGGGCGCGCTCATAGGCTGCGGTTTCCCGTCATCGCCAAGCCGCAGCTGGTAGTACTGGTCGGTGTCGCACAGCAGGAACGTCCGGTCATCGGGCGCCGCACCGCACGGGTACCACTCCCTGTGGCCCCCCATCCACGGGAACGACCCCGCGTCCTTCGGCGCCGCGATGGCCGCCTCTGCCTGGCCGGTGAATCCGTTGATCACGCTCACGGCCAGGGATCCCGTCCCCTGCCAACCCTCCAGGTAGAAGGGCGCGCCGGCCGCCGGGGCGCCGACCGCGGTGGTGCTGGCGGGCCGCGGTGGCGGCCCGGCGTTCGCGCAGCCGGTCAGCGACAGGGCCGCGAGCACGGCCGCGAGCACGGCCGCCAGCAGGGCCGCGAGCAACACGCGCATGTCACCCATTTAACAGCCAACGCGAGCCATCGGCCTGAGCTGAGGAAAGCGCCAAACCGTTCGACGGCACGGCTACCTCGCGGACCCGGCCGAGGGCGACCCATGAGAAGCAGGCTCCGGCTGCTTTAGTTGAGGGCATGAGTGCTGATGACGTTATGCCCTCGGATGATCAGGTCCAGGCGGCCGCCGAGGGGCGGCCCACGCACCCAGGGGAACCCATACGGGCGGCACCGCGGGGCGGCTGAACTGGCTGCGGGCCGGTGTGCTCGGAGCCAACGACGGGATCGTATCGGTGGCCGGCATCGTCGTCGGGGTAGCGGGGGCCACGTCTGCCCGTGGGCCCATCTTCACCGCCGAGCTGGCCGGGCTGGTCGCCGGGGCCGTGTCGATGGCACTGGGTGAGTACGTGTCGGTCTCCAGCCAGCGCGACAGCGAGCGCGCAGAGATAGCTCAGGAGAAACGCGAACTCGCCGAAACCCCGGAGGCGGAACTCGCCGAACTGACCGCTCTGTACGAAGCCAAGGGCCTGTCCGCGGCCACCGCCCGCACCGTCGCCGCCGAGCTGACCGCCCGCGGCGCCCTGGCCGCCCACCTCGACGCCGAACTGCACATCGATCCCGATGACATCCCGAGCCCGGTCCAGGCCGCCGCCGCGTCGGCGCTGTCGTTCACCTCCGGCGCCCTGCTGCCGATGCTGGCCATCCTGCTGCCCCCGGCCGCGCTGAGAGTACCGGTCACCTTCGTCGCCGTGCTGATCGCCCTGGGTCTGGCCGGCGCCCTCAGCGCCCGCATCGGCGGCAGCAATATCCGCCGCGCGGTGCTGCGGGTAGTCATCGGGGGGTGCCCTCGGCCTGGCCTTCACCTACGGCATCGGGCACCTGTTCGGCACCGCCATCGGCTAACTGGCGCCGAGTGATCTCGCCAGGAATGGGCGCCTGGACGCGGTTCCCACGCTGGAATCAGACGTAGTTGCTGACCTCGATCAGGTTCTGGTCCGGGTCGCGGAGGTAGACGCTGAGGATGGAGCCGGTAGCGCCGGTGCGTTCGACCGGACCTTCCTCGATGGGGACGCCGTGCGCGGCGAGTTCGGTGATCACCCGCTCCAGCGGATCGGCGGCAATCAGGCACAGGTCGGCGCTGCCGGGCGTCGGCCGGCTGGCCTTCGGCTCGAACTCGCGACCGGCCTGGTGCAGATTGATCTTGCTGTGACCGAAGGTAAGGGCAGTGCGTCCCGCGCCGAACGTCACTGCCTGCATGCCCAGGACACTGGTGTAGAACTCCACGGTGGCGTCCATGTCGGCAACGGTCAGCACCAGATGGTCGAGGCGGTCGATGCGCACAGAGCCCATCGTAGGGCGGCGCTCTCGCTGCGGCGAGAACGATCTCCGCATGCTCCCCGGCCGCCGCTCGCAGTCTGCGCTGGCGCTGCGACCAGTGCCGTTAGGTGGCCTGATCTGATGGTTACGCGTCTGCTCCCTCCGCCGTGCCGGGCACCTGAGCAAGCTCCTAGTCGCCAGACAGCTTCTGGAACGCCACCGTGGGCTCGAACGGTATCGCATCGAGGAACCCTGTCAGGCCGATGCCCCGGTGCAGCCCGGCCTCGTTGTGCCGCTCGGCCAGGCCGTGCGCCAGGAGAACCCGCTCCTGGTCGGCGCTCGCCTCGCTGAACGGGGCGCCCCAGGGGCCGTGCGTCCGGAGGCGGCGCAGCATGGCCAGCGGCAGCCAGACATGGTCCAGCGGGACGCCGTATTCCACCACCATCCGCTTCTCGAGCATCCTGCCCTCGTCGCTCATCGCCGCTGTCTCCTGTCGACTCGATGTCGTCCGCCAAGCCCTCCGGCTCCTGTACCTACCCTGAACACGTAGCCACTCGGCCAGCATTCCGCCGGGTCGCCGGCGCCGCCAGAGGCCAGATGCCCGCCAGGAGAGGACCTAAGCCCCCAGCCCTTCGGTTCGGGGGATACGGGCCTCCAGCACCCGTCCTCCTAGGCCCGGGTGACGTCATGGCGGCGGCCACGACCGCAAGCCCACAGGCGGTGACCAGGACAGTGCCATGGCCCGAATGGCCGAGATCATGGGGCTCAATATCGCTGACTACGACACGTCGGCCGCCCCTCCCGTTACGACGGCGCCGGCCAAGCCCGAATGGGAGGCCCGGCGGCCTGTTGAAGCCGAGATGGCCAGGTGGTTCCATGGGTGACGCCGGGAGCCCGTAAGCTTGAACTGCCGTGACTGACACGTTCTAAAAGCGTCGCGGACACTGGCATGACGGACCAAGGGGATGGCGGTGAACGCTCCCATCAGTATCAGGGAAGTGGCCGCGCATGCGGGCGTGTCGGTGGGCACCGTATCTAACGTGATGAACCGGCCCGACATCGTGGCGGCCTCGACCCGTGACCGCGTGCACGCCTCGATCAAGGCCCTGGGATTTGTCCGGAACGAGTCGGCCAGGCAGCTGCGGGCCGGGCGCAGCCGCATGATCGGCCTGATCGTGCTGGACGTGGCGAACCCCTTCTTCACCGACGTGGCCCGCGGTGTGGAGGACGAGGTGAGCAAGTCCGGCCTGGCCGTCATCTTGTGCAACTCCGATGACCAGCTGCCGAGGGAGAACGGCTACCTGGACCTGCTCGAGGAGAACCGCGTCCAGGGCATCCTGATCACCCCGGTCGGTGAGAACCGGCACCGGCTCGCTCAACTGCAGGCGCGGGGCACGCCGGTGATCCTGGTGGACAGCAGGTCCCCGGCCTGCGGGCAGTGCTCGGTCTCGGTCGACGACGTGCTCGGCGGCGATCTCGCCGTGACTCACCTGCTTGAGACCGGGCATGAGCGGATCGCCTTCGCCGGCGGCCCGGCCAGCCTCCGCCAGGTCGCCGACCGCCGTGAGGGCGCCTTGCGGGCCCTGGCCAGGGCAGGCGCGGGTCCGACGGAGCTGATGGGTTTCGAGACACCGGCGCTCAACGTCGCCGCGGGAAAGGCCGCAGGCAGCGCCATCGCGGACACGTCCCCGCAGGACCGGCCGACCGCGGTCTTCTGCGCCAACGACCTGGTCGCGTTCGGCCTGCTGCAGGAGATGACCGAGCGCAGGATCAAGGTACCGACCGACATCGCCATCGTCGGCTACGACGACATCGACTTCGCCGCGGCCGCCGCCGTGCCGCTGTCGTCGGTCCGCCAGCCCCGGCAGCTGATCGGCCGCACCGCAGCCCAGCTGCTGCTGGAGGAGGCCACGGGCCGGGACGGCCATCAGCACCGGCAGGTCATCTTCGAGCCGGAGCTCGAGGTCCGCCGGTCCAGCCAGGGCGGACCCCGCGGGCGGCGCAGACGCAGCCCCGCCGCGGCGACGGAGACAACAACGGCAGCGGAGACAACGGCAGCGGAGACAACGGCAGCGGCGATGATACCCCGGTGAGTCAACCCGCGGAAAGGAAGGTGCCGGCGCCCGTGATACCACTGCCCGTTCGGATGATTGAGATCGTCACCGCTAGCGGCGGCGGCCGGGGCGGACCCGGTGCAGGCGCCACCAGGTCAGGCCGGCCAGGACCGCGGTGAGGGCCAGTTGCATGGCCATGTCGAAGAGCCAGATGTGCGGGCTGTGCTGCCACAGCGGATCCGGGGTGTTGCCCGGCGGCGGCGGCGTGACGTGATTCAGGTCCGAGGTGGACGCGACCGCGCCGAAGCCCCACCGGGACGGGGAGAGCCAGGAGAGCTGGCCCAGGCCCGCCATGCCGTTGAGACGGAAGACGCCACCGCTCAGCACGACCTCGGCTAGGACCGCGACCACCAGCAGCGGCATCGTCTTGTCCGAGGAGTTGACCACAGCCGAGATCAGCAGCCCGGCGGTCATCGACGCGATCGCGAGCACGGCTATCCCCAGCATCAGCTCCACCAGCGGAGCGCCCGTCAGCACAGCTCCGTGCCGCGGCAGCGGCCGGCCGAACAGGCCGATCAGCACGAGCACCACCGCCTGCACCGCGCTGATCAGGCCGAGGACGGCGAGCTTGGACCACAGGTAGGCCCCGGGGGACAGCCCCGCCGCTCGCTCGCGGTTATAGATCGGACGTTCCTTGACCAGTTCCCTGACCGCGTTAGCCACCCCGATGAGACAGGCGCCCATGACCAGGATCAGCAGGACCTGGATCGCGTTGCCGTTGCTCGTTCCCGTCAATCCGCCGGGGTCCGGGATGGCCCTGATCAGGGCACCGAGAATGACCGGCAGCAGCGCGATCACCCCGACGTAGTTGCGGTCCGAGGCGATAACGGCCAGATACCGCCGAACGAGGGTGGAAAGCTGCGCGAGCCGATTCTGGGGCTTGGGCGGGGGCGGCGCCACCCGGACCCGCGGCGCTGACGGGTGCCCCGCCTGAGCGGGCGCCGTGATGTACCGGGCGAAAAACGCCGAGCGCCGGTACTCCCCGGCCCAGTCCCGGTCCGGCTCGGCCTCGAAAGCCCGGAATACCTGCGCCCAGCCCGGCTGGCCGAAATGCCGGAGCCCGTCGGCGGGAGACCCGAAATAGGCGACCTTCCCGCCCGGCACCAGGACGAGCAGCCGATCGCAGACGCTGAGGTTCGCGACGCTGTGCGTCACCACGATGACCGTCCGCCCGTCGCGGGCCAGGCCCGACATCATCTCCATCACCGACATGTCCAGGCCGGGGTCCAAACCGGACGTGGGCTCGTCCAGGAACAGCAGCGACGGCTTGGTCAGCAGCTCAAGCGCGACGTTGACGCGCTTTTGCTGGCCGCCGGAAAGGGACGCCGTGCGTGTCTCGGCGTGCCTCGTCAGCGACAACTCGCCGAGCACCTCGTCGATCCTTCTGGCCCGCTCAGCCGGGCTGGTGTCGCGCGGGAACCGGAGCTCGGCCGCGTACCGCAGCGCGCGGTGCGCGGACAGCTGCGTGTGCAGGATGTTCTCTTGGGGCACCAGGCCGATCCGGTGCCGCAGTTCGGCGTAGTTGGCGTAAAGATCGCGGCCGTCGTAGAGCACCGAGCCGGCAGTGGCCGGCCGCATCCCGGTCAGCGCGCCGAGCAGAGTCGACTTGCCCGCGCCGCTGGGCCCGATCACGCCCAGCAGGCACCGCTCGCCCAGCGGAAAGCTGACGTCGTCCAGCAGCACCTTGCCGCCGGGCAGCGTGACGGTGAGGCCCCGGGCGTCGAGTGAGATATCGCCGGCGTCGACGAACTCCTGCAGCTGGTCCCCGACGAGCCGGAAGGTGGCCTGGCCGATGCCGATGACGTCACCTTCGGTCGCCACGGCCGTGGTGACCCGCTGGCCGTTGAGGAACGTGCCGTTGTGGCTGGCCAGGTCGGCGACCTCGTACTCGCCTCCGGGTGACCGGCGCAGCTCGGCGTGATGGCGGGACACGCTCAGATCCGGCACGACGATGTCGCTGTCCTGGGCGCGGCCGATCCGCAGGACCTTGGCCGGCAGGGGCATGATGGCGCTGGGCGACCGGTCGCGCACCGCCGTCCGCTGGACCGACCACACCGCCGTCGCGGAAGGTACGGCCGCGGTGCCGCGACGGGAGGAGTCCGCGACTGAGCAGGACACCACCGGCCCCGCCTCGGGGTGACCCAGCCGGACCTGGCAGGAATCCGTGATCTCGACGCGCTGTACGCGCTGACCGGCGGCGAACGTCCCGTTGGTGCTTCCGGCGTCCTCAAGCAGCCACTGGTTGCCTGAGACCTTCAAGACCGCGTGGCGCCAGGACACCAAGGGCTCATCGATCACGATGTCCGCCGCCGGGTCGCGACCGATCCAGTAGGCGGTTCCAGCCGGCAACGTCTTCGCCGAACCTTGCGCTCGCACCGCGAGCGGCGGGGCGGCATCCCGGGGGACGTCACGGGAAACAGAGTCCTCGGCGGTCATCTGGTCACTCCGTCATCTGTGAGAACTGCGTCATCGATTAGCACCGTGTCATCGATTAGCACCGTGTCATCGATTAGCACTGTGTCATCCATCGGGCCTGCGGCGTAAGTCAGGTCAGGCGGCTCGCTCCGGCCGAGGGCGTCCTCAGCGACCGCGGCGAGCAGGTCGGCGATGTCGGCGGCGGCGCGGGGCCGGCCCGCCCGGGCCGAAGCCGCGCGCATGGCGGCCAGGGCGGCCGGGTCGTCCCGTAGCCGCCTGATCTCCGCGGCCAGGCCGGCTGGCCTGGGCGCGTAGCTGCCCGCGCCGACCCGGACCACGAACTCGGCGTTGCCTTCCTCCTGGCCCGGCACGTAGGAGGTGAGCACGAGCGGGGCGGCGCAGCAGGCCGCCTCGGCGATGGTGCCCGGTCCCGCTTTGCCCACCACGATGTCGGCGCAGCGGAGCCAGTCGGCCATGTTGGCGACGAAGCCGTGGACGGTCAGCCGGCCCCAGGACCGCTGCGCCAGCCGGGTCAGCCGCCGGTGAAGGCGCCGGTTACGGCCGCAGATGACGACGACGCCCACGTTCTCGACCGTCCTGAGGATGGCGGCGGTGCGCCGGTAGAGGCCGCCGGAGCCTTCCGCGCCCCCGGTCACGACGACCAGGAACTGCCCGCTCAGGCCGAGGGATCGCTGCAGCGCATGACGCTCGGCTGCGCTGGCGGGTGGGCGGCAGAATTCGGCCGCCACCGGCAGCCCGACCTCCACGTAATGCCCTTCGGGCATGCCGTCCTGCGCGCAGCGGTCCGCGGCCGCCGCGGAGGGAACGATGACGCGATCAACCGCGGGATCCCGCCACGACGGGTGCACGGTGATCAGGTCGGTGATGACCGTGATGACCGGGAGCCAGCTGGTACCGCGGTCGCGCACGCGCACGGCGGGCTCGGCCGCCAGCGGATGGAAGGCCACGATCACGGCGGGCCGCCAGGCCGCGGCGGCCCTCGCCACGGGACCATAGGCGGCCGAGGTGAACCTGCGCCTGAGCCAGCGCAGCAGCCGGGGCGAGCCGTACGCGCGCCAGAGCACGCCCCAGAGCCAGGGCGATATCCGGATGCTCGGACCGTACAGGCCAGTCACCCAGCGCAGCCAGCGCCGGGCATCCGGCCCGCGCAACGGGTCGCAGAGGAACGGGGCGAAGCGGCCAGGGTCCGCATTCTCGAGCGCTTGCGCCACGGCTGTCGCGGCGCTTCGGTGCCCGCCACCGGTATCGCCGATGAGGAAGAGCAGCCGCACCGGTGGTTCGCCGCGGCTCATCGGGCCCCTGTCCCGGTCGAGGCCAGAATCCGGTAGAGCGACTCCCACTCGGCCAGCCAGCGATGTTGTTCGTGTCCGCTGATGATCCGCAGGCTGGCCGCGGACATCCGGGCCCGCAAGCACGGGTCCGAACACAGCTGGTCCAGGTAGGCCGCGACCTCGGCGGCGTGCCCGGGACGGGCCAGGAACCCGTTGTCGCCGGGCCGGACCAGTTCGGAGAGCGCGTAGGCGTCCACGGCCACCACGGGCAGGCCGGTCGCCATCGCCTCCATCGTAGTCAGGCTCTGCAGCTCCGCCTCGGACGCGATCGCAAAGACGTCGGCCAGCCGGTAGAGGCCGGGAAGATCGGAACCGGGGACGAAGCCGAGGAACCGCACCTTCTGAGCGAGGCCGAGCCGCTGGGCCTGCGCCCGCAACCTGGCCTCGTCCGGCCCGGTGCCGGCGATGGCGATCTGCGCCCCGGGGTTTTCCTGGTTTCCGTGTCCGAGCCGGGCCGCCGCGTCCAGCAGCACGTCCATCCGCTTCTCCGCGCTGAGCCTGCCGACCGACAGGATCAGCGGCCGCCCGGAGGCCAGCCCGTAGCGGTGCCGGAGCCGGTCATCGGCCGGCCCGGGCGAGTAGGTGCGCAGGTCGACTCCGTTCGACACGACCCTGGACGGCACCCGCAGCCCACGCTCGCGCAGCAGCTCCAGCGCCGTCGCCGTCGGCGCGGTGACATAGCTGCACCGGTTCGAGAACCCGACGACGTGACGATAGAAAAGGGCGTCTAGGACTCGGGACCGCGGCGCCGTGGACGGGCGGACGTTGGCCGGCAGGTAGTGGTTTGTGTACACCACGGGGACGCGCTGACGGCCCGCCCCGACCCGGGCCATGACCCCGAGGGTCACCGGGGAATGGATATGGGTCACGTCGGGCGCGAACGAGGCGATCAGCTTGCGCGCCGCCCAGACCGGAAGGCAGCCCAACCGCATCCCGTCGTACCAGGGCCAGCGCAGTGAGCCACTGTAGGTAACGCTGACCTGGTCGGCGGTGCCGAGCCCGCCCCGCCAGCCCGGGCCGGGCACGACCAGCGCCACGGCGTGCCCGCGCCCGGCCAGGCCCCGCGCGAGTTCCCTGGTGACCCTGGGCACGCCGCCGACCATGGGCTCGTACTGGTCGGTGACCACCATGATGCGCAGTTCCCGTTCCGGTGGCGTGCTCATCGCCGGGTCCGGCGGACGTAGAGCCACACCGCCAGCGGCGCCAGCACGGCGAGCAAGGTCAAGGACCACAGCGCCGACGCCAGCTCGGGGTGCTGCATCGGCCAGGAATGGATCGCGGCGGCCGGATCGGGATTCCCGAGCAACTGGCGGCAGGCGGAGGCGAGCACGCTGACGGGATTCCAGTTCGCGATGTCACGCAGCCCGGCCGGCAGGCTGGATGTGGAGATGAAGGCGTTGGAGGTGAGCGACAGTGGCACGATCACGGTCAGCCCCACGGCTTGAGCCGATTCCGGTCCCCGGGCGAGGATGCCGACGCAGGCCCCGGCCCACGCGGCGGAATAGGCGAAGAGCAGCGCGAGCACCAGGGCGAGGAGCAGGCCGACCAGGCCGGCATGAATCCGCCAGCCCACGGCCAGCCCGCTCACCACGGTCACCGTGGCGGCGACCAGGGTGGTGACGAGATCGGCCAGGGTCCGGCCGACGATGACGGTCGCCCGCGACATCGGCAGCGAACGGAAACGGTCGATGAGGCCGGTGGACAGGTCGACGGCCAGCCCGATGGCCGCCCCCTGCGCGGTCCCGCCCATGTTCACCGCGAAGATGCCCGCGATGAGGTAATCGCGGTAGTTGCCGTGCCCAGGCAAGACGATGGCGCGGTTGAACACGTAGCTGAACAGCAGCACGAAGACCAGCGGCAGGACGGTGACGTTGAGCAGCTGTTCCGGGGTCGTGGCGATCCGCGTCAGCGTGCGCCAGGTCAGCACCCGCACGTCGCTGAACGCCCAGCGCAGGCGATCCATCCCGCGCGGGCTGGCCGCTTCCTGGGCCTGCCAGACCCGCCGGGTCGGGCCGGGTTCATTCGGGCCGGGTTCATTCGGGCCGGGTTCATTCGGGCCGGGTTCATTCGGGCCGGGTTCATACAGGCCAGGGTCATACCGGCCGGATGGGCGGAAAGTTACGGCGCTCATGCCGCCACCGGCCGGGTCAGCGAGGCGAACACGTCATCCAGAGAGGGCTGCTGAACCGTGATGTCGTCTACCTCGATCCCCGCCGCGTCGAGCACCCGGACGATCTCGGTGACCAGCCCGGGCCGCGGGACCACGGGCAGGTCCAGCCCGCGGTGCCCGGCCAGCCGCCGGACCGGACCCACCGCGTAGCCGGAGATCTCGTCGGCCGCGCGGGCCAGCGAGGCGGTGTCCGGGACGGTCAGCCGCAGGTGAGAGGTCCCGAACCGGCTCTTGAGCTCGGCCGGGCTGCCCTGCGCCGTCACTCGTCCGCCGTCAATGACGCAGATCCGGTCGGCCAGGCGATCGGCCTCGTCCAGGTACTGGGTGGTCAGCAGCAGCGTGGTGCCCGCGCCCACGAGGTCGCCGATAAGGCCCCACAGCGTGAGCCTGCTCTGCGGATCGAGTCCCGTCGTCGGCTCGTCGAGGAACAGCACGCTGGGCTGGCCGAGCAGGCTCGCGGCCAGGTCAAGGCGGCGCCGCATGCCTCCCGAGTAGGTACGGACGGGCCTGTCGGCGGCCCGCTCCAGGTCCAATGTGGCCAGCAGGTCAGCCGCCCGGCGTTTGGCTTCCGGCCGGGCGATCCGGCCCAGCCGGGCGATCATCACGAGGTTGGCGCGGCCGGTCAGGCACTCGTCCACGGACACGTACTGGCCGGACATGCCGATGCGTCGGCGTACGGCGGCACCCTCGGCGACCACGTCGTGACCCGCGACCCGGGCCCAGCCGGCGTCGGGGCGCAGCAGCGTGCTGAGCACGCGAACCGCGGTCGTCTTGCCCGCCCCGTTGGGCCCGAGCAGGCACATCGTGCTTCCCGCCGGCACCGTTAGGTTCAAATCGACCAGGGCCTGGGCGGAGCCGAACGATTTGACCAGGCCCTGGGCTTCGATCATCACAGGTGTGTGCACAATAAGTCCTTAACGCAAGAGACCAGGAGCCCGCCGCAGGCCGCGGCCGGGTCGATGCCAGAGCTGGGCCGCGCCCAGGTACGAAGACGTCCAGTGACAGGTCGGAGCGGACGGATGGCCGGTGGTCGTGGCTCGATCCTCATCGACGCGCGGGTGAACGGGTTCCGCGGTGCGCACGGGCTGGCGCGGTCGGTGATGAAGCTGGTGGCGCACATGAGCGAGCCGACCGACGGCCTGGCGCTGCGTGTTCTCGTCAACCCGGGCCGGCCGCAGATCTTCCCGCTGTCCGAGCTGCCGCCGTACGCGGACGTGATCGGGACCGATGTCACGGTGGGCGCGGTTCACCGCTGCTGGGAGCTGGCCGGGGTGATCCGCGCGGCCGGTGCGGCCGTCCTGTATGTCCCGTACCCGACGTTCACTCCGCTGGTCCGGCCGTGCCCGTTCGTGCTGACAGTTCATGACTGCACGATCGAGAGCGATGTGGGCTTCGCGGGCAACCGGCTCCGCCAGGCCGGGATGAGAACGGTGACCGGGATGGCGCTGCGGCGGGCGGCCGCCATGACCGCACCCAGCGCGGCCAGCCTGGCCGAAATCCGCCGCCACTATCCCGCCGCGCCGAACCCCACGCTGGTACCGAACGGAGTGGACGTGCGGCAGTTCGGGCCGGTGACCGCGACCGCGGTGGCCGCGGCGCGAGATCGCTACCAGCTCCCCGAGACGTACATCCTCACCGTCGGCGCGCACCGGCCGCACAAGAATCACGAGGTCCTGGTGCGGGCACTGGTCGCCGTTCCGGATCATGTCGGGCTCGTCATCGTGGGTTTCCCCGACCCCAACTTTCATGACCCGCTGCCCGGCCTGATCGCCGAGCTTGGGCTGCAGTCCCGGGTGAAGCTGGTGCCGGACGTGGCCGAAGAATGGCTACCCGCGGTGTTCCGGGCGGCGTCGGTCTTCGCCTTTCCCTCCCTTTCCGAAGGGTACGGTATGCCGGTGCTCGAAGCCATGGCGGCGGGCGTGCCTGTCGTGATGAGCAACATCGCGGTGCTGGCCGAGGTGGCCGGGCCGGGCGCCCTGATGGTGCCGCCCCGGGACGTGGCCGGCTGGGCGTCCGCCCTCACCACGGTGCTCGGCGACGCGGCGCTAGCCGGCCGGCTGACGGACGCTGGTAGCACCGTAGCGGCCGCCGCCAGCTGGGAACAGGGGGCCTCGGTCCTGGGCCGCCTGCTGTCCGCCGTGGCCGGCGGGCGGCTGACTCGGTCGTGCATCACTTTGTCCTGTTAGGCGGGTCTGCTGTCCAGGCAAGAGTTGTCTAAGGCTCAGGGGGAAACGCAAGGTGCTCGGGGGGAACCGCAGGTGGGCGCCTGGTTCGGTCCGATAGAGTCCGGGTCGTGGATGACGTGATGACTGACGAGCACGGTCGGCCCGAGCCTCCGCTAGAAGGCGGCGAGGCCGCGACGCTGCGCGGCTTCCTAACGTACCAGCGCGCGACGCTGGAGTGGAAGTGCCGCGGGCTGGACGACGAGCAGCTGCGGGTGACGCTGCCGCCCACGACGATGACGCTGGGCGGGATGCTGAAGCACCTGGCCTACGTCGAGGACTACTGGTTCACCGAGGTGATCGGCGGCGAACCTGAGCCGGAGCCGTGGGCGAGCGGTCGCCCGGAGACGGACCCCGACTGGGACTGGAACAGCGCCGCCGAGGATTACGGCGACGAGCTGCGGGCCCTGTGGGCCGAGCGGGTCAACCGGTCCGATGCCATCGTGGCGGCACAGCTCGGCCAGGCTGGGGCCGCGGCGCTGAGCAAGCCGCACTGGGCCTGGGGCGGCCAGGGACGCGTCTGCCTCCGGTGGGTCCTGGCGCACATGATCGAGGAGTACGCCAGGCACAACGGTCACGCCGACCTGATCCGCGAGTCGATCGACGGCCAGACGGGCGAGTGATACGGCCCGGCCTAGCTGTCCAGACCCACTAGCTGTCCAGGCCCACTAGCTGTCCAGACCCAGGGTGAAGGTGGGCTTCGGCGAGGTCTCGGGCAGACGGTGCTCGGCGGCGAGGCGCCGGATGGCGGTTCCGGTGGCGAGGAACTCGGTCGCGTGCTCGCCCCAGACGTGATTGTTGACCGCGACGGTGACCCCCACGATGCCCGAGGACTTGGCCTGCGTGGCCTCCGCCTGCATCCGGGCCAGCGCGAGCTCCCGGGCCTCGTAGATGCCCTGGGTGAAGATCACCATTTCCTGGTTCTGGCCTGCCTGGCGCAATGACTGCATCGCCGACTGATGGGCGATGTGGTACACGCAAACTCCGAGCACGAACGCCACCGGCACCGCGCCGGCCGCCAGCAGCCGGAAGAAGTCCTGAGCCGACAGGTCCGAGGTGAACGCCCGGCCGTCCGGGGCCCGGTGGGCGCCTTCTGTGCCGCCGCCGGTGCTGCCGAGCGCGCGCACGGCCGTCCCGGTTGCGATGAACTCCAGGACACCCTGGCCCCACACGTAACTCTGCAGGCGCAGCTGAACGCCGACGATACCGTCCGCGCCGAGGTGGTCGGCCTCGGCCTGCATCCTGGTCATGGCCAGTTCCCTGGCGTTATACATCGCCTGCGTCAGGACCTGCAGTTCCTGGTTCTGCGACCATCGTCCGATCTGCAGGCCAATGTGATAGATCGACGATCCGACCACGAAGCCAAGCGGCTCGAACCCGGCCTCGCCGAGCAGCACGTACTCGGACACCGACAGGTCGGAGGTGAAGACGCCCGCCGGAGCGGCGCCCGCGGTCTGCGCCAGCCGGCCGGCCGCGGCCTGCGGCTCCCAGGTGGCCGAATCGCCGGCCGGTTTCCCGCCGAAAAGTGGCATGTGACTCTCCTCCGGCCAGATTATGGGAATGCGCGCCCTGGCATCCGAAGCCTACCCCTGGTGATGGCAGCGCCGCCCGCCGCGTCGAGATGCGCCATGGACGGCGCTTTCATTCGCATTAAGGATGGTTTGGAGGCGCTTCGCTCTTGGCCAGGGCGGCTAGCTTTTCCAGGGTCGCGGTCATACTGGCGACCCAGCGGTCGCCGCCCCGCACGGCCTGGCGCAGCCTGGCGGGCGAGCGGGAGCAGTCGTAGGTTTCGGTGACCAAGGTGGCCCCGGAACCGGCTGGGACGAGATCGTAGCTCCACCGGTGCCCAGCTTTGTTTCCGATGCTGGCCTGGTCTTCCTCCCGGGTGGCCGCCGTCATGAACGGCTCCCAGCCAATCCTGCGGTTGAGCTCGTACTCCACGACCTGGTTGGACATCTCATAGTCGCCCATCTCGTCGTTGTGCATCTTCATGACGAAGACGTCGCCGACGCCGGACACGACCACGTCGCGGGGAACCTCCCGCAACATGCCTGACCCGTCGATCAGCGGGTGGCGGGCGGAATGGGCCAGGATGCCGAACAGCTTCTCGGCCGGCACCTCGATCGTCCGCGACACCGAGACGGGCGGGCAGGTTTGACTGGTCATGGTCGTCGTCCTTCCTGGCGGGGCTGGCACGGCTCCGGGAGCCACGCTGCTGTGGTCCTTAAGAGGCGCGGCCGCGGCAGAATTCATCGCGGGGCAGGCACCGAGGCGCGGCGCACCGGGGCCGGGGCCGCGCTAGGCCCGGGCGGTGCCGCTGAGCAGGACCGCGCCCTGCTGGCTGACGTCGCCCGGCTGCTCGGCGGCGATCTGCATGGTCCTGAACTGGGCCGGGTTCGCCGCGCTCCACATGGTGAAGGTCCCGTTCCCGCTGTGATTCACGACGAAGGTGCCCGCCGTGATGAGGTCCGGATGGCCGGGCCGGTTATCCGGGCCCGCGTACCAGCACTCATAGAACTGGCCCGGGGGCAGGGCGGGGAGGTGGTCGACGGTGAGCTGGATCTCCCAGCCCCCGCCCCGGTGCCGGACCGTGGCGGCGCCGGTCCCCACATGACCGTGCTGGGCCTGCAGGCTGAACGTCGCCGCCACCGCCGGGGCGGCGAAGGCCAGGACCTGGACGGCGACGAACGCGGCCGCGGTCATCGCCGCGGCGGCTATCGCGGTCGCCACCGGGAGCAGGGGGTTGCTCCAGTGAAGGTGCCACCACCGGCTCGCCTTGCCGCCCTTGGCCTTTTCCGGGGTGAGCTGGTCCGGCCGGCCCGCCATAACCGCATGCTGAACGGCCGTGAGCGTCTTGGCGGCCAGGTCGGCGGGGGGCTCGACCGCGGGCGCGGCGCGGGACAGGCCCTGGGCTACCGGTTCGAACTCGGCGACGGCAGCCTGGCACTGATCACAACCGCTGAGGTGTGCCTCAAAGTCGCGGGCGTCATCGGGGTCCAGGACGCCCAGGACCCACCCGGCGACCTCGGCGTGGTCGAGGGCGTGCTGGACGTCATAGGGCATGTAAACCTCGCTCGGCCAGAGCGGGCAAGGCCCGTGTCCGGTGGAACGTGCGGCCTCTCGGCGATGCGGGCAACAGGGTCTGCCTCCTCGGCAGAGCTCCGGTCCTCGGACTGGTGACTGAACCGTAAAGAACTCCACTGGTACTTACGACGTCTCTTGGCCGAACGGTTCACTGCCGTCCTGATTTTCTTTCAAACCGAGACGAACCTTGTAGTTGGCGGCCGGACGCCCCACCGCGGTTACTGATTGTCGTGGTATGCCCGGCGTTACCAGCCCGCGGGAAGCGGCGAAGCTCCTACCGAGGTGTTGCCTGCGTGACGCCCGGACAGCTGGTGTCCCGCGCTACGGCAGGTATCAGGTCCCGTTTCGAATAAAGATGTGACCTTCATGATCACGAAGACTTCACAGTTCGCACAGACTGTCAAGTCTTCGTGATCATGGGAGGCGTGGCGGCTTAGTCGCTGGTGAGGTCGTCGATGACCAGGCCGAGGCCGATGCCTACCATCCAGACGTCCTTGGCCAGCGCGATGCCCTGCTGGGTGGGGAACGGGGTGCCGTCCTTGCGCATGCCGGGCGTCCTGGCGTACAGGCCGAGCAGGCCGCCGGAGAACGCCGTCAGGCCCGCGCCCGCGACGGCGGAGGGGATGACGGGCACCAGCAGGGCCGCGCCGAGCGCGAGCTCGGCCGCCGACAGGAGCTTGACGAAGTCCTTGGGCTTGATCTTGCTCAGGAACGGGTAGGCGCCGGCGGCGAACCCGTGGAGCTGGGCGGCGGTCTCCTCATCGGCTGACCACTTGCCCAGGCCGGAGTTGAGGATGAACGCGCCCGCCGCGATGCGCGGCGGCAGGTGGGATGCCTTTACTGAGAACCGCATGTCTTCCTCCCGTGCTGGGAACGCAAGCAACCATTGTTGCCCCAGCACGGACGGCGTTCTTCGCCGGGGGCGCCGCTGGGGGATCAGGGCGAGGGGCCGGAAGCGGCGTAGTGACCGGTGTGCTCGGCTCGCAGTCTGTACTTGAGCACCTTGCCGCCCACGGTCTCGGGCAGGTCGCCCGCGAACACTACCGACTTAGGGGTCTCGTAGCCCGCCAGGTTGGCCCGGCAGTGCTTGATCAGGTCGTCCTCGCTGGCTTGCGCCCCGTCCCGCAGGACTACGACCGCGGTCACCGCCTCGCTCCAGCGGGGGTGCGGCAGCCCGATGACCGCAGCCTTGGCCACGTCCGGATGCTGGGCGAGCACCGCCTCCACCCGCAAGCTGGACACGTTCTCCCCGCCGGTCTTGACGATGTCCTTGTACCGGTCGACCATGATCCGCAGGCCGACGTCATCGTAGGCGCAGCTGTCCCCTGAATGGAACCAGCCGAACCGGAACGCGTGCCTGGTCGCGGCCTCGTCACGGTAGTAGCCCGCCATCACGGCCGGGGACCGGTACACGGCCTCGCCCGCCACGCCGGGCTGGTCCGCCAGGTCAGTTCCTTCCGGGTCCAGCACCGTCGAGGCCAGGATCGGGCTCGGCACCCCGACGTAGTTGTCCTGCGGCGCCGTCGCCGCGTAAAGCTCCGGCCACTCGTCCGGCCAGAACCGGTGGCAGGAGATCGATTCGGTCTGGCCGAAGATCTCGAACCCGCACAGGTCCTCGCCGCAGTGCCGCTTCATCGAGGCCAGCGTGTCCGGTGGCAGCGCGGCCCAGCCGTACACGATGACGGTCAGGCTGTGCGCGTCCAGATCGGGCCGCGAGGTCAGCGCCGCGTCCACCGCCCGCACCATGGCCGGCGACCCGGCCCACAGCGCGGTCACCTGGTCTTCGGCGATCATCTCGGCGATGTGTTCCGGATTGGGTTTACGGCCAAGCACCAGCGTGCCACCGCACAGGAACACGGAGTAAGTGAATGGCTGATCACCTACGTGATAGATCATCGGCAGGTAGGTGCCGACCTTCAGGTCGGACTCAAGCCGGAGCCCTCGGGTCAGCGACAGCGCGAACCCGAATCCAGCCGAGTAGCTGCACGCATGGGAGATCATCACGCCTTTGGGCAGTGCGGTGGTGCCCGAGGTGAACAGGATCTCCCAGATGTCGTCGGCGTGGATCTCGACGTCCGGCTCCGTTACGGGGTGGCCGGCGATGAACTCGGTGAACGAGACGCTCTGCGGGGCAGGCGGCCCGCTGAGGGTAATGGTGATTCCGGGCTGCAGGTCTTTCGCGGCGAACGGTTGCTCCGCCTTCGGCCACAGCTCGGCGTCCACGATGGCCAGCCTCGGCTGGACCAGATCGATCATGGCGGTCACCAGGTCCGGCGCCATCATCGGGTTCAGCGGCGCGGCGACCAGGCCCGCCTTGGCGATGCCGATCTTGGCCAGGTAGGCCTCGACTGAGTTCTCGCAGAACAGCAGGACGACGTCGCCTTGCTCGAGCCCGCGGGCCAGCAGTGCGTGCGCCACCTGGTTCGCCGCCTGGTCGGCCTGCCGGTAGGTCAGCGCCGCGAACCGCTCGTCGGCGTAAGCGCCCGGCCGGCCCACGATGGCCAGCTTGTCCGGCCGGCTCCAGGTCACCCGCTCGATCAGGTCCCCGACGCTCATCCGCTCCCAGCGGTGGACGGCGCGCCGGTGATGCAGACTGGTCACGTCGAGGTCCACGGCGCCTCCATTAGCGTTGGGCGTTAGCGTTGGTCACTAGCGTTGCGGCATTAGTGATTCACGGTTCACTAATGTGTTAATATACGAGCCCAGCTCGCTGTTGTGAAGCATGGAGACGCGATGACGGACGCGGTCAGCTACCGGGTGGAGAACGGCGTCGGCTGGCTCACCATCGAGCGGCCCGAGGCCCGCAACGCGCTGAACGCGGCGGTACGGGAGGGCCTTTTCGCCGGGGCCCGGCGGTTCAACGAGGACGACACCGCCGCGGTGCTTGTGCTCACCGGGGCCGGGGACAAGGCGTTCTGCGCCGGCGGCGACCTGAAGGAGATGGCCGAGGTCGCGCTGACCGTGCCGCCGCCTGACTTCGCCCCCCAGTTCGGCCGCAACATCGAGATCGCCAAGCCCACCATCGCCGCCGTCAACGGCATCGCCTGGGCCGGCGGCTTCCTGCTCGCCCAGAGCTGTGACCTCTGCGTCGCGGCGGACTCCGCGACGTTCGCCATCAGCGAGGTGAAGGTAGGCCGCGGCGCACCGTGGGCCGCACCGCTTTCCTGGCTCATCCCACCCCGGATCGCGCTGCAGATACTGCTCACCGGGGACCCGGTCACCGCGCAGCGGGCGCACGAGATCGGACTGGTGAATGAGGTCGTTCCGCTGGCGGAGCTGCGGTCACGGACCCAACAGCTAGCCGAGCGGATCGCCGCCAACGCGCCGCTGTCCGTCCTGGCCGCCAAGCGCACCGCTTACCTGTCCCGACCCGACCTGTTCGACGAGGCCGAGCGGATCTGGGCGCCGGTCTATCACAGTGCGGACGCGCAGGAAGGGCCCGCCGCCTTCCGCGACAAGCGGAAGCCGGTCTGGACCGGGCGGTTACCGCTGGGCGGGCGGTTACCGCTGGGCGGGCGGTTACCGCTGGGCGGGCGGTTACCGCCAGACCGCGAAGACGACCTGTGCGCGCACGCCCTAGGCGGCATCACCCGCCCCTTCACCCTCCCATGGCCCCTCCGCTCCCGCCCGTGTCCCCGCCAAGCCCCGGCTCGAGCCTCAATCAGTGCATGGTTGTGGCACCCTGCACAGAGGGGTGTGCAGGGTGCCACAACCACACAATCCTGTTCCCGCGGGATGTGCTGAGGAGGGCTCCCGTGCGGAACACGTGTTGCGGGAGAGGTGCGTGGGGGGACGAGGGGGTGTCCGTTCGGTAAAAAGGGGTTTTCAGGGCGTCGCGGGGGCGGGACAGGGAGGCGCGATTGCGTTGGCGGCCCGTTCGCCCACGGCCGTGGACATGTGCGCGCCTCGATCGTCAGGCACCATCCTCCGTGCGTGATGTCGTTCCTCAACGACGCTACGGACGGTGCCACTCTGGCGGCGGCAGCCTGTCACCCATCTTCAGCTAAGGGTTAATCCGCCCGCCGGTTCAGAAGCCTGGGGGTGCTCGGGCTCGGGGTTCTCGGGCTCGGGGGCTCGGCGGCGGCTGCGGGCCGGGCGCCGCGCAGGAGCGAGGCCAGGCCGGCCAGCGCCGCCAGAGCGGCCGATACGGCGAACACGACCACCAAGCCGTGGTGGAAGGGGCCGGAAATCAGGCTCGGGAAGAATTCCCGGCCAGTGAGGACCTGACGGCTGGCGGCCGGGAGCGAGGCCAGCACGCCGCCGGTCGCCAGCAGGTGCTGCACCGGGTTCACGCCGAGCACCGCCGCGAACAGCGACGACACCGGCGGCAGGGAGCCGATCTGGTGCGCGACGGCGACCGGCACGCCTTCGTGCTGCAGGCCGCTGGTCAGCGTTTTCGGCAGGCTGCTGGCCAGCCCGGCGATCATGAGCGAGAAGAACACCGCGATCGACACCGCGGTGCCTGAGTTCTGGAAGGTCGAGCGCATTCCCGAGGCCACGCCGCGCTGACTAGCCGGGACGCTGCCCATGATCGAGGAGGAGTTGGGCGAGGCGAACATGCCGCTGCCGATCCCGTTCGCCGCGATAAGCAGGGCGAAGACCCAGTAGGGAAAGTTGGCGGGCAGCAGCATCAGGCCGATGAAGCTGCCGCCGAACACGGCCATCCCGGAGGTGGCGATGCCCCGGGAGCCGAACCGGTCGGACAGGATCCCGGACACCGGCCCCGAAACGAGGAACCCGGCGGTCAGCGGCAGCAGGAAGACGCCGGCCCACAGCGGCGTGTCGCTGAAGTTGTAGCCGTGCAGCGGCAGCCAGATCCCCTGCAGCCAGATGATGAGCATGAACTGCAGCCCGCCCCGGGCGATGGAGGTGGCCAGGCCCGCGAGGTTCCCCGCGGTGAAGGCCCGGATCCGGAACAAGCTGAGCTGGAACATCGGCTCGGCGACCCTGG
>Ga0302235_10000264_pt1 | contig 44405 bp, 45 predicted proteins | sample II_Palsa_N3_3_FD_193577 | JGI IMG/M metagenome (GOLD analysis project Ga0302235, IMG submission 193577) | Peat permafrost microbial communities from Stordalen Mire near Abisko, Sweden - II_Palsa_N3_3 | ecosystem: Environmental > Terrestrial > Soil > Palsa > Peat permafrost | place: Sweden...
CGCCACCGATGAGCCGTCCAACAGAATCGAGGGAGCGTCGTGGCGGCTGTAGCCCGCGCAGGCCCGCACCGCAGAATGAAGAACGACGAGGTGGTCGCCCACTACGCCCCTACGGGTGATGGATCGCCGGGCGTCATCCGGATCGGCCAGGTCGCCGAACGCGTGGTAGTAGCGCTCCCATGACTGGGCATCCTAGGAGGCGGACGCCAGCCAGGACAGGCTCCGCAGACCCGCAGAGCGCGGCAAGCCCGGGGCCTTTGCTCGCCGCCACAGTCAACTGGCCGTCAAACTGTCATCTGGGTTGAGCGGCAACATCTCATGTTGGCGAGCGGCAACATCAGGCGCCGGGGGGCATCGGCGGCGCGGGGACGGGCGCCTGGTGGTAGACGCCTTCGAAGCCGCGATCGAGCAGGTAGCTTGCCTGGGTGCCCGGATCGGGCGAGTGCAGCAGCACCACGCCGAGGCGCACGCCATGGCGCTCGGCGGTCGCCACCAGACAGCGCCCGGCGGCTTCGGTTTCGCCGGTCTTCATCCCGGTGACGCCCGGGTAGCCGTAGATCAACAACGGGTTGTTGTTGTACAGGTACAGCTTGCCGCCCTTGATCGGGAACGGTAGGACCGCCGAGTAGGTGCGCACGACGCTCGCGATGCGCGGTTGTTCGAGGTCGACGTGCGCGAGCAGCGCGAGGTCGGCGGCGCAGGAGAAGTTGTACTGGTCGTAGTAGCCCGACGGCGAGGAGTAGTGGGTGCAGCCCAACCCCAGCTTGGCTGCCTCAGCGTTCATCCGGGTCACGAACTTGTTGATTGTGTGAGCCACATGCTGCGCGAGCGCCACCGCGGCATCGTTGCCTGAGGGCAGGAGCAGGCCATAGAGGAGCGTCTCGAGCTTTACGTGTTTGCCGAGCGGCAGCACCCCGACCTTTGAGCCGGGCATGTCGACCGCTTCCTTTGTGATCAGCACGGGCGCATCCGGTGGGGCGGAGGTGACCGTGAGCAGCGCGGTCATCATCTTCGTCAGGCTGGCGATCCGCAGGCGCGTGTACGCGTTGTGCTGCCACAGGACCTGACCGGTGTCGAGGTTGAACAGAATGCCTGCGTGCGGCTGTTCGTGGAAGGGAGGGTGCACGGGATTTTCGAGAGGATCGTCGATCCCCTTCAGCGTGAGGGCGGGCTTGCCGAGCGGCAATCCGATCGGAGAGAGCGCCGTGTGGAGCGTCGCGGTGGGGGACGTCGCTGTGGCGGCGCGCGTCGCGGACCGCCGCCGCGCAGCGGCTGATTCGTGCGCGGCGCCAGGCCCGGCGAAGGCCATCACGACGACCGCTGCGACGATCACCAGCGCGATCACGACCGCGAACAGTCCGCGCCGGCGACGTCGCCGGCGAGAAGCCATCTCGCGCCGCCGCCGGCGGTGGCTGGGGGTCATGAAGGGCGAGGTGCTCATCGCAGGCAGTTCATGGGGGGTGAAGGTCTCACCGCAAGAGTCTCACTTCAGGGTCCTCCCCCGCGGATGACAGTCTTACTGGCGGGGAGGATTGAACAGCGCACCGAGGATCCCCACCAACAGCAGCACGAGGATGAAGGCCGACAGCAGGCTCGCGATCGTGACTCCCTGTTCGAGTGCGGCGCTGACGGTCAGGAAGGCGAAGCCGACGATGAAGATCAACGCCGCGAGGAGTACGAGGGTGCGTGTCATAGCCGCGATCGGAGCTTGCTTGACAGGAGGAGGATCGGTGCAGACTATCCGCGGCTCGCTGGCCCCACGCCGGCGAGTGGACCGGTGCCCGGGCGAGCCTGCGGGACGTGCTGGTCGGCGTGGTAGCTAGAACGAACCAGTGGGCCTGCCGCGACGTGCTCAAAACCGAGTTCGTAGCCGGCGTGCTCGAGCGCCAGAAACTCGTCCGGGTGCCAGTAGCGCACGACCGGGAGATGACGCTCGGAGGGTCGCAGGTATTGGCCCACGGTCAGCACCTGGACGCCGTGCTCGCGCAGTGTCCCAAAGGTCTCGACGAGCTCCTCGTGGGTCTCGCTCAGCCCGACCATCAGCCCCGACTTGGTCGTGACCTCGCCCTCGCCCATCTCGCTGGCCAGACGCAGGACGCGACATGAGCGCTGGAACTCGGAGCCGCGCCGCGCGATCGGGTACAGGCGCGGGACGACCTCGACGTTGTGGTTGAAGACGTGGGGTCGCTCGGCGATGACCTTTGCGAGCGGCATCTCCTGGCCTTGGAAGTCGGGGGTGAGCACCTCGATCTGGCACTCGGGCGCCTGGCGGCGGACCTGACGAATCACCCCGACAAACGCCGAGGCGCCCTTGTCGGGCAGGTCGTCGCGATCGACCGAGGTGATTACCGCGTGACGCAGTCCCATGCGCGCGATCGAGCGCGCCACCCGCGCGGGCTCCAGGGGGTCGTTCCAGGTCGGCTTGCCGGTCTGCACGTTGCAGAAGCCGCAGCGTCGGGTGCAGGTGTCGCCGAGGATCATGAACGTCGCGGTGCCCCGCTCCCAGCACTCGCCGACGTTCGGGCAGGCCGCCTCCTGGCAGACGGTGTGCAGGTTCTCCGAGCGGATCAGCTCGATCAGCTCGCGGTAGCGCGCGCCGCCGGGCGGAGGGACTTTGAACCAGGGTGGCTTGCGCTCGCGCAGCGGACGTACCTCGGGGCCGAGCACCTCGAGCACATCCATCCCGCCGGGGTTCGCCCGCGAGCGCGTGACGTGCTCGCGCTCAGTGGTCGCGGGCGCGCTCATGCGGCCACCGCTACGCGTAGTGAGTGTGGGCGTGCGATCGGCGCGTCGATTCCCAGGCGCCGCGGTGCGACGATCCGCTGGCGGCGCTCGTGGGCCTCGCAGAAGTCGTGGGCCATGCGCTTACGAAAGCACGCGACCCCAGGCGCCCCGTCGACGTCCAGAGCAGCGGAATCATAATCCGCGTGTCGGGGGTTCGACACCTCCAACTCGCTGGCAACGGAGGTCATCTCAACGTCGGGCAGACCGCAGGCGACGACCCAGGAGAAGGGGTCGAGGTCGTTCTCGACATTGACCGCAAAGCCGTGGGTGGAGATCCCGCGGGAGATGTGCACGCCAATCGAGGCGATCTTACGGGGACCCACCCAGACGCCTGTGTAGTCGGGGCCCTCATTTGCGCGCGAGTGAGCTTCGATTCCCTCGCCGGCGAGCGAAGCGATGATCGCGGCTTCCATCGTGCGTAGGTGTGAGCCGATGTCGGTGACTCCCATGATCGGATAGCCGACGAGCTGGCCGGGGCCGTGGTAGGTGACGCGCCCGCCGCGGTTGGTCTCGACGAGGTCGATCCCGCGTGTGCGGTAGAAGTCCTCGCCGAGCGCGAGCTCGCCGGGGGCGGAGCGCCGCCCGCGCGTGTAGACGGGAGGGTGCTCGAGCAGGAGCAGTGTGTCGGGCAGCTCGTTGGTCTGCCGCTGCGCACGGACGTGCTCCTGGAGGGCCACGGCGTCGAGGTAGGGAATCGTGCCGAGGTGGCACACCCAAAGCTCGTCGCGCGTCATGTGCTCAGGTTAGCGCCGGGCTTGTGATGGGCGCCGGGCTTCTCGTTCAGAGCGTGAGCGCGGCGGGCACTTCGAGCAACTCGCGGATCCGCGCGAGGAAGCGCGCGGCGGGGGCGCCATAGAGAATGCGATGGTCGCAGGCGAGGGTAATCGTCATCGTGTTGCGGGCCTGCACCTCGCCATCGCGGACCACGGCGCGCCCCTCCAGTGATCCGACGGACAGGATCGCCGCCTGTGGTGGGTTGATGATCGCGGTGAAGCTGGTAGTGCCGAACATGCCGAGATTGGAGACAGTGAAGGTGCCGCCGCCTAGCTCAGGTGGGGTGATCGAGTGCTCGCGCACGCGAGCTGCCAGCGCCCGCGTCTCGCGGGCGATCTCGCCGAGGGACTTCTGGTCGGCGTCGAATACAGTCGGCACGATCAACGTGCCGCCCGCTGGCTCGTCGGCGTCGGCCGCGACCGCCATACCGACGTTGACACGGGAGTGCAGCTGGAGGCGACCGTCGCGGTAGCTGGAGTTCGCCGTGGGAAACTCACGAAGCGCCAGTGCGCAGGCCTTGATCACCATGTCGTTGTAGGTGGGCGCCGGGTGCATGGCGACTGGGTGGGTGGGGATACCATCCTTCGCGAGGGACTTCAGCTCGGCGCGCAGCGCGACGCACGCCTCCATGTCCACGTCCGATTGGAGCGCGAAGTGGGGGATCGTGGCCTTCGACTCGGCCATCCGCCGCGCGATCGTCTGCTGCGTGCGTGACAGCTCAACGACGGTGCTCTCGCCCTTGGCCGTCGTGACGTCGGCGAGTCCCGCTGCTGGCGGCGGTGTCACGCCTGCGTCGGGTGGCGGTGTCGCGCGGCTGTCGTCAGGCGATGCGCCCTCGACGGGTTCTTGGCCGGCATTCGCCGGCACGTCCGCCTTGACGATCCGCCCACCTGGGCCACTGCCGGTCACCGTGTGCAGGTCCACCCCGCGCTCGCTTGCGATCCGCTTGGCCAGCGGCGATGCCTTGACCCGCTCACCCGCGGGCGGATCCTCCGCAGGAGCCGGAGAGACCTCCGCCGAACCTGTGCCACCGGGAGGTGACTCGCTCTCCGGGCTCTCCCCGGCCGTGCGCGCCTCAGCTTGTCTCGAGGCCGGCCCATCCTCTTGCCTGACAGCGGTCGAGGCAGGCGCACCGGGATCGCCGTTGTCGCCGCCACCACCGATCTGTGCGATGACGGCGCCGACTGGCAGCGTGTCGCCCTCGGCGGCGACGATCTGAAGGATGCCCTCAAGGTCTGACTCGTAGGTCATGTTCGCCTTGTCGGTCTCGATCTCGACCAGCTCCTGACCGCGGCTCACCTGCTCCCCGTCCGGGACGAGCCAGCTCAAGATCGTCCCCTCCTCCATCGTGTCTGACAACCGGGGCATCACGATCTCGGCCATCTAGCGCGCCCCCCGTGCGGTCGCGGTCGGCGCCTCTCGGGCATCCTCGCCTCGCGCTCCGGAAGTCGCCGGCCGCTTGCCGATGGTTGCGAGCACAGCCTGGATGATCTGGGGCTCGTGGGGAAAGGCGATGTCCTCCAGGGGCTTGGAGTAGGGCATCGGCACGTCGGCGCCGGAGACACGTGCGACGGGCGCGTCGAGGTCGTCGAAGGCGTGCTCTGCGATCAGCGCTGCCAGGTTCGCGCCGACCCCACCGTGGGGCCAGCCCTCCTCGACGACGACGCAGCGGTTGGTCTTGCGCACGGAGGTGAGGATTGTGTCGAGGTCGAGCGGTCGCAATGTGCGCGGATCGATCACCTCGGCCCCCACACCGTGCTCCTGCGCGAGCGTCTCCGCGGCCCGCTCTGCGGTGAGCGCCATCCGCGAGACGCCCACGATCGTCACGTCGGCGCCCTCCCTGGCGATACGCGCGCGCCCGAAGTCGACTGTCTCCTCCTCGCCCTCGGGCACTTCTCCACGGATGCCGTACAGAGACTCGTGCTCGATGAAGATCACGGGGTTCTCGTCACGGATCGCGGTCTTCAACAGGCCCTTGGCGTCGGCGGGTGTGGCGGGGACAGCGACGAGCAGGCCCGGTACGTGTAAGAACATTGCCTCCAAGCAGTGAGAATGCGTTGGCCCGAGCTGGTGCCCGGCGCCCTGGGGCATCCGGATTACCAGCGGGACGGAGACCTGGCCGCCGAACATGTAGCGGATGTGGGCGGCGCTGTTGACAATCTGGTCGAAGGCGAGCAGCGCGAAGTTGATCGTCATCAGCTCGACGACAGGCCGCAGCCCGCTCATCGCGGCGCCCACGCCCACGCCCACGATCGTGTTCTCCGAGATCGGCGTGTCGCGCACGCGCTTCTCCCCGAACTCCTCGAGCAGGCCGGCGGTGACCTTGAACGCCCCGCCAAACACGCCGATGTCCTCGCCCATCAGCATCACGCGCTCGTCGCGTTTCAGCTCCTCGCGCAGCGCTGCGTTCAGGGCCTCGCGGTAGCGCAGCTCACCCATCAGTGATACGCGCCGCGGACTTGCTCGTCGAGCACGTAGATGTCCTCGTAGAGTGACTCTGGCTTGGGGAACGGCGAGGCCTCGGCAAATACGACTGCCTCATCAACGCGTGCGACCGCCTCTCCGTCGAGTCGCTCGCGGCTCTCCGCATTGAGGATCCCCTCGCGTTCTAGCAACTCGCCAAACGCCGGAATCGGGTCGCGCTCGCGCCACTGCGCGACCTCCTCCTTGCTGCGGTACTCCTCCGGGTCGGCCATCGAATGACCGCGAAAGCGGTAGGTCACGGCCTCGACGAGCACCGGCTGGCGGTCTTCCCTAACACGCTCCACGGCCTCTGCGATCGCGGCGTGTGTGGCGGCCACGTCCATCCCGTCACAACGCGTCCCCGGTACGCCGAGGCTCTCGCCCTTGCGCTGCAAGTCGGTCACGGCCGAATGGCGCGCGAGCGATGTACCCATGCCGAACTGGTTGTTGATCACCACGAATACCACCGGCAGGCGCCACAGCGCCGCCAGATTAAGCGTTTCCCCGAACGTGCCCTGGTTGGACGCGCCGTCGCCAAACGTGCACAGGGTCACGTCGTCGGTCTCGGTGTAGTCGCTCGCCAGCCCGATCCCGGTCGCGATCGGCAGGTTGCCGCCGACGATCCCGTAGCCGCCCATGAAGCGCCGGGAGAGGTCGAACATGTGCATCGAGCCGCCGTGCCCGCCGCAGCATCCGTCGACACGCCCGAACAGCTCGGCCATGACCTTCTCGGGCGGAGTGCCGCGCGCCAGCGCATAGCCGTGCGAGCGGTAGGTCGAGACGAGGTAGTCCGTCTCCCGCAGCGCTCGCGTGCTGCCGACGATCGTCGCCTCCTCGCCGATCGACAGGTGTAGGAAGCCGCCGATCTTTGCCCGCGCGTACATCTCGCCCGCGCGCTCCTCGAAGCGACGGATCAATGTCATTGTCTCGAGCCACTCACGCGCGGCCCCGGTCTCAGGTAACCCGGACATCAATGCTCCACGGTAGCCCAGCGCGCGAGGAACTCCTCGGCCTCCAGTTGCGAGAGGTCGGCACGCAATGCCCGTGCGAGCTTCGAAGCTGCCTGGGGCGGGCGGTCCCAGAACAGGACCACTTCCCCGGCGTCGACTTCCACCACCTCGATGTGGTCGACCCGGCCGGTGTCCGCGAGTAGCGCGGGCGCGCGTCCGCCGCGGGTGACGATCAGCCGGTATGCGCGGTTGGCCTTCATCGCGCTTGCGCCAGGCCTATATGCGTAGCTGCGTCCTCAACGGCGTGCTCGCCGACGAACACCTTCTCTCCGATCCGCACCGCCGGCACGTCGGTTACCCCGGCCTGCGCCGCCAGCGCTGTGGTGGTAACCAACTGCTCTCCGACCGAGCGCAGCTCGGCCCCCTTCAGCACTGCGGCCGGGTGCATCTCGCAGGCCGCGGCAGCGATCAGCACGGAGTCGGGGTCCTCGAGCGAGCGCCCTCCCGCAAACGCCTGGCGGAAGGCAGCATGCGCGAAGGGCACAGTGCGACCGATCGACTTGGCGTAAGTTGTTACACGCATCGCCAGCGCACTGTCGAATGGAAATGGGATGGGCCATTTCAGCGGCTGCAGTCCCTGTGCGCGAGCGGCGCGCTCGATCTCCGTGCGGAAGACCTCCTCCTCGGTACGGCAGCGATAGGCCTCGAATGTCTCCGCGTTGGACAACTCGCGCGCTAGCACAGGCTGCCACTCAGCCGGGCCAGGCAATACGTGCAGAACGCGCTCCGCGGCGAGGTAGGCGAGCGGACTTGCCAGGTCGAAGTAGAAGGCGGCGTCCGAGTCGGGCATCCCGCCGAGACTAGTGCGCTTGGCTCAACCGTGAATCAACCAGCCGTCGGCTGCACGTCCGGCCTCCATCACGGCCTCGGACAGCGTGGGGTGGCCGTGGATCGTGCGGGCCACCTCGGCGAAGCCGCCCTCCAGCGCGCGCACGTTCACGAGCTCCTGGATCAGCTCGGTCGCCCGCGCGCCGACGATGTGCCCGCCGAGCAGCTCGCCGTACTTCGACTCGCCCACGAGCTTGACCATCCCGGAGCGGTCGCCGTAAACGATCCCGCCGCCGACCGCGCCGTAGGGCACCTTGCCGACGATCACGTCATAGCCCTGCTCGCGCGCCTGTGCCTCGGTCAGGCCGAAGGAGCCGACGTTCGGCGTGCAGAAAGTCGCCCGCGGGATGTCCACGTAGGCGATCGGATGGGTCGCGAGGCCGGCGGAGTCCTCCGCGGCGATTACCCCCTCGTCAGATGCCTTGTGTGCGAGCGCGGGACCGGCGACGAGGTCGCCGATCGCGTAGACGCCCTTGCGCGAGGTGCGCAGTGCCCCGTCCACCTTCACCAGACCGCGCTCATCAAGCTCTACGCCTGCCTCGGCGAGGCCGAGCCCGTCGATGTCCGCTCCGCGCCCGGCGCAGATCACGAGGTAGTCGACCTCGGCGGTCTGCTCGCCGTAGGAGAAGCTCACGCTTCCCTCTCCGCCCCTCACGTCCTGCACGGGAGTTCCGGTGTGGACTTGGATGCCCTGGCGCTTCAGTCCCCGCTCGACTAGCCGCGAGATGTCGGCGTCCTCGCTCGGCAGCAGGCGCTCGAGCGCCTCCAGCAGCAGCACCTCGCTGCCCAGCCGGGCAAAGCCCGAGGCGATCTCCGCACCCGACGCTCCCGCACCGACCACCGCCAGGCGGGCGGGCAGCTCTCCGAGCGCCCACGCCTGCTCGGTGCCGATCACACGCTCGCCGAACTCGACTCCGGGGATCGCTCGGGGGATCGAGCCGGTCGCGAGAATCACGGTCTCCGCGGAGATCGTCTGATCACCGACGCGCACATCTCCGTCGGCGGTCAAAGCGCCGGAGCACTCGATCAGGTCGATCGTGTTTTTCTTGAACAGCCCGGCGACACCACCGGTGAGCGTGGAGACGACTTTCTCGCGGCGCTCCTGCACGGCTGCGTAGTCGACCTCGACACTCCCAACCTTCAGCCCGTACTCCCCCGCCTCGCGGATCTCAGTGAGCAGGTCAGCCGAGCGTAGGACCGCCTTGGCTGGGATGCACGCATAGTTCAGGCAGCGTCCGCCGACCTTGTCCTTCTCCACCACGGCGGTCTTTTTCCCGAGCTGCGCAGCTCGGATTGCGGCGACGTAGCCACCCGGCCCGGAGCCGACCACGATGCAGTCATAGGAGGTCTCTGCCATTGGGGACTGAGCCTATCGAAGCGTCTCTTGTGGCCCATGTTCGCCGGCCTGGATGCGGCCCATCACGCGCACCAGCTTCCAGAACAACCAGCCACCGAGCCCGACGCTCACAACGCAGATGACCGCAGCGATGATCGTGGAAGCGACGACGAGCGCGAGCGACGTGACGATGATCTGGAAGGCGAGTAGCGCCTCGAAGCCGAGCACAGCCCAGTAGCGCCGTTGGTACATGCCGACGGCGAGCAGCAGCAGGACGATTGCGAGGAAGGCGCCGCCGGGGAGCGAGCCGCCACGGCTGCGGAGGTCGTGAACGGTCGCCGCGCCGACGATCACCCCGATTCCTAGTAGCACGCAGACGGCGATCGCGACGAGCAGGGCAGGCGGGCGCTCGCCTTCGCCCAGTGGCTCTAACTCAGCGCGGAGCAGCTCTTCGCGCTGACCGCGCTCTGGGCGATTGGTGCTGGCCATCTCAGCTCTCCAGGGGGTGGGCGTCGAGCAGTCCACGCAGCTCACGTGCAGTGTGCTCGGGGTTCTGAGCGGTGGCGATCGCTCGCAGTACACATAGCCGCTGCGCCCCGGCGTCAATCGCCTCGGCTGCGTTCTCGCCGTCCAGGCCACCGATCGCAAAGAACGGCACAGACGCGTGATCGGCTGCGTAACGCACGAGCTCCAACCCAACTGGCGGACGCCCGGGCTTGGTCGGGGTGGCGTGGATCGGCCCGACGCCGATGTAGTCGACGAGCTCCGTGTCCACTGCGTCGATCTCGAGCGGCGCATGGGTGGAGAGTCCGATCAGCATGTCGGGACCAACCAGTTCGCGCACTTCGGCGACTGGCATGTCCTCCTGCCCGACATGCACCCCGTCGGCGCCCACCTCGCTTGCGACGTGCGGACGATCGTTGATGATCAGTAATGCTCCTAACCGTTCGCATAGGGCTCGCGCGGCGTTGGCGACTGCGACCAGCTCCTCGTCTGGAAGATGCTTCTCGCGCAACTGAACGATGTCTACGCCACCGGCGATCGCCTCGCGCAAGAGGTTGGGCAGCGCGCGCCCCCCGGGGTCTGAGGAGTCGGAGACCTGCCCACACACGAGGTACAGCCGCGCTGTGGCAAGGCGTGCGCGCCGATCGGCGCCGAGGTCTCCAATGGTCATAGATCGCCAGTCTGACAGCGGGCTAGCATCAACCTCATGCCCGAAGGCACCCGACGCGCGGATGTGGTCGTCGTAGGCGGCGGCGTGATCGGCTTGACGCTCGCTTGGCGCGCGCGCGCCAAGGGGCTGTCGGTGACGGTGCTCGAGCGTGGGGAGATCGGCATGGGTACCTCGCATGTGGCCGCGGGGATGCTCGCGCCGGTGGCCGAGGTCGAGTTCGGCGATGCTGGGCAAGCGGTGCTGGAGCTGGGGCTGCACTCGGCGGAGATGTGGCCGGAGTTCGCGGCTGAGTTGGAGCGATGCAGCGGCGAGCAGGTGGGCTTACTGAGGACGGGCACGCTGGTTCTCGCCCGCGACGAGGACGAGGCGCGCGAGCTCGAGCGCCAGATTGCCTTCCGCGAGTCGCTGGGGCTGCGCACGACACGTCTGCGGCCGAGCGAGGCCCGCGAGCGTGAGCCGGCGCTCGCGCCGACCACACGACTGGGGATGGAAGCGCCAGAGGACCACTCGGTTGATCCACGCCTGGTGCTCGTGGCGTTGCGCCGGGTATGTGAGCGCGTCGGGGTGGAGCTGCGCGTGCACGCGTCCGTCGCGCGCATCGAGCTGGATCGGGCCGGCACACGAGTCACGGGTGTCTCGCTCCAAGACGGTGAGCTCGTCTGCGCCCACCATGTGGTGATTGCCGCGGGTGCGTGGAGCGGGAGTCTCGAGGGATTGCCTTCCGAGGCATGCGTGCCGGTGCGCCCGGTGAAGGGACAGATCCTGCGCTTGCGCGATCCGGCCGGCCCGGGGCTGCTGCGTCGCGTGGTGCGCTTCGAGGGCGGCTATCTGGTCCCTCGTGCGGATGGGCGCTACGTGCTGGGCGCCACGGTCGAGGAGCGCGGGTTCGAAGAACAGGCGACCGCCGGCGGGGTGTACGAGCTGCTGCGCGAGGCGCACGAGCTGCTGCCCGGTGTCAGTGAGCTGCAGATCGAGGAGCTTTGTGTGGGGCTGCGGCCGGGCACGCCCGACAACGTGCCCGTGATCGGCGCTGGCGTGCTCGCTGGGTTGATCTGGGCTACTGGCCATCACCGCAACGGCATCTTGCTGGCTCCGCTCACCGCCGAGCTGGTGCTCCAGGCGCTGCTCGGCAAGCAAACCACTGGCGACTTGCCACTCACCGCTTGCGATCCATCGCGCTTCCAGGTGCTTTCCCCGGTAGGAGTTACGCATTGATCGTCAACGGGCAGAGCTCCGACGTGGCCGCTGGCGAGACCGTCGCCGCGGTGCTCGATCGCCTCGGTCTGCCGCTCGACGCGCGTGGGGTAGCGGTGGCCGTCGATGGAGAGGTGGTGCCGCGAGCCGCGTGGCAGACCTTCGCGCTCGCGGCGGATGCGTGCGTGGAGGTGCTCACCGCGATGCAGGGAGGATGATCTGGGGATGACCGATCTCACGAGTACCGCGCCGCTCACGGCCGCCATAGATCCCACGCGCATCGAGACGCCAACGGTCGCTGCCCACAAAGGGCCTGCGCCGGTCGAGGACGTGCTGAGGATCGCCGGCAGGATGTTTCAATCGCGCTTGCTGCTCGGCACTGGGGGCTTCTCCTCGCTGGAGCTGCTTTCCGAGGCGATCGTGGCCAGCGCCAGCGAGCTCGTCACGGTCGCCCTGCGCCGTATCGACACGGCCGCACGCGGCTCGCTGGTAGACGTGCTCGCGCAAGCGGGTGTGGAGCTGTTGCCGAACACAGCCGGTTGCTACACGGCGCGCGACGCGGTCCTTACCGCCAAGCTCGCGCGCGAGGCGTTTCAGACCGACTGGGTCAAGCTCGAGGTGATCGGCGACGAGGACACGCTGCTGCCTGATGCTTCCGAGCTGCTGCGCGCCGCTGAGGAGCTCGTTGACGATGGCTTCGTCGTGCTGCCCTACACGACCGACGACCCGATCCTCGCCAGGCGTCTGGTCGACGTCGGTTGCGCCGCGGTGATGCCCCTTGGCTCGCCGATCGGCAGTGGAATGGGCATCCGTAACCCCTACAACATCAGCCTGATCCGCGAAGCCGTCGAGGTGCCCGTAGTGCTCGACGCCGGGGTCGGCACCGCCTCCGACGCCACGCTCGCGATGGAGCTCGGCTGCGACGCCGTGATGGCTGCTTCAGCCATAGCCCGTGCGCAGGACCCCGTCAGGATGGCGCGTGCAATGCGCGCTGGCGTCGAGGCGGGCCGTTTGGCGCGTACGGCGGGGCGCATTCCCCGCCGGCTCTACGCCACCGCCTCGACCTCCAACGAGGGACTGCCGAACCTCTTTACTTGACGACTTCGATCGTCCCGTTCATGCTCGCCGGATGGTAGGTGCACTCGTAGTGGATGACCCCCGGCTTGGTGACCTTGTAGGAGAACGTCGATCCTTCATTGAGGTTGGCCGACGCGAATTTTGAGGGGCCGGACTCGGAGGTCACGTTGTGTGTGACGTCGTCATAGTCCGTCCACTTGATCGTGCTCCCGACCTTTACCTTGACCGTGTCGGGGGCGATCGCGATGTTCCGGTAGGCGATCTGCACCGTCCCGCTCTGCGTCGGCGCTGAGGCTGCCGGTGCGGCGTACTTGGGGGTGGTGTTCGCTTTCAGGCCACTGGAGGACGCGCTGGTGCTCGCGGTCGTGGAGCTGGTCGTGCTGGAGCTGCTCGATCCGCAGCCCGCCGCGAACAGGAGCGCGGAGCAGGCGATCACGACAGATAGCAGGCCTCTTCTCATCGGACGATCCTTTCTCGGCGGACGTTGCGCTCAGCCTAACCTAGACTGGCCGGTCCATGGCACGACATTTTCTGACCGGGGCCGAGCTCACGGCTGCGGAGCTCTCCACGTTGCTCGACCGCGCGCTCGAACTGAAGCGGGCGCCGCACTCATCCCGGGCGCTCGCTGGGCAGAGCGTCGCCTTGATCTTCCAGAAGCCGTCGACTCGTACGCGGCTTTCGTTTGAGGTCGGTATCCACGAGCTGGGTGGTCATGCCGTCGTGCTGCGCGCCGATGAGTTGCAGCTCTCGCGCGGCGAGTCCCCGCGCGACACCGCTCTGGTGCTCTCCCGGCATGTCGCAGCCGTGGGGGTGCGCACTGGTCCCGACGCGATGCTCGGAGAGCTGGCCGAGTACAGCTCTGTCCCGATCTTCAACATGCTCACCGCGCTGCACCATCCCTGCCAGGCGCTGGCCGATCTGCTGACGTTGCGTGAGGCGCTCGGCTCGCTCGAGGGCGTGCGGATCGCTTATGTGGGCGATGGCAACAACGTCGCACGTTCGCTCGCTGTGCTGGGCACGCTGGCGGGGATGCACGTCGCGGTAGCCTCCCCCGCGGGGTATGCGCTCCAGGAGGATCTCGTGCTGCCTGCTGGCGCTCCGGGCTCGCTCGAGCTCTACGCCGATCCACTCGAGGCTGTGGCCGGCGCGCAGGCGGTGTACACCGATGTGTGGGTGAGCATGGGCGACGAGGCCACCGCCGAGGAGCGCCGCGCCGCGCTGGGGCGCTACCGGATCGACGAGGCGTTGCTCGACGACGCCGCGCCGGGCGCCTTCGCGATGCACGATCTGCCTGCACACCCCGGCGAGGAGATCTCTGCTGAGATCCTGTACGGCTCTCGTCAGCGCATCTGGGACCAGGCTGAGAACCGCCGCCATGCGCAGAAGGCTCTGCTCGAGTTTCTGATTGCGCCCGAGTACTCGTCGCGATGACGCTCGACCCTACGACTCTGCCCGACACGCCGTCGGACGAGCGCTCTCCCCGCCCGCAACGGGGCGATGAGCTGGAGCTACAGATCGACTCGCTCGCCTTCGGGGGAGAGGGCGTCGCGCGGCTGGGTGACGGCGGCTATGTCGTGTTCGTCGCGGGCGCCATCCCGGGCGATCGCGTGCGCGCGGTCGTACACAAGCGCAAGCGCAGCTACGCACACGCCCGCGCCGTAGAGATCCTGGAGCCGAGCCCTGAGCGGATTGCTCCCCTCGCCGACCATCCGGGAGTCCCGTGGCAGGTGCTTCCCTACGCGCGCCAGCTTCTGGTCAAGCGTGCGCAGGTCGACGACGCGCTGCGACGGATCGGCCGGCTGGATGGGTTCGAGCTGGAGGAGATCGTGCCCGCCTTGGTGCAGTGGCGCTACCGCAACAAGCTCGAGTACTCTTTCGGTGCCGGTCCGGACGGCTCCCTGGTGTGCGGCTTTCATGCTCCGGCGGGTGGCAACAGCGTCGTGGCGATCGAGGACTGTCTACTGGCCTCCGAGCGGGGCAACCTCGCACGGGAGGCGGCGCTGCGCTGGTGCCGCGCCCAGGACCTTACCGCGTGGGAGCGCAGCTCCAAGCGCGGCGGGCGAGAGCCCGCTGAGGAGGGCGACGATCTGAGTGATGTGCGTGGTGCTGGTGAGAGAAGTCCCGGTTCGCGCCCCGCCGCACGCGATGCACGTCGCACCGAGCGCACCGGGCGGGTGGGGGCCAATTCCGATGGGCGCGCCCTCCTACGCAACCTCGTCGTGCGCGAAGGCCGGCGCACCGGGCAGCTGCAGATCCGGATCGTCACGACCGACGGCGAGCTCGAGGTGGGCTCCCTCGCGCAGGCGTTGAGCGACGCGCTGGGCGAGAGCCTGTCCGGTGTGCTGTGGACGCGCTCGCGCAGCCTCGCGGAGACGACCGCGGGAGGTGACACCGAGCTGGTGTGGGGCGAGGCTGAGCTGCCTGAGCGCCTCGGCGAGCTCGACCTGCGCATCTCCCCCGATGCGTTCTTCCAGACGAACACCGAGATGGCGGAGCTGCTGTACTCGATCGTCGTCGAGTACGCGGCACTGGAGGGCTGGGAGCGTGTGTACGACCTCTACTCCGGGATCGGCACGATCGCGCTCACGCTCGCTTCCCGCGCCGGTGAGCTGTGGGGGATCGAGCTGATCGAGGAGGCTGTCGCCGATGCGATCGCTGCCGCGCGGCGCAACGAGATACCCGGTGTTCAGTTCTTCGCCGGCGATACCCGTCTGGCTCTGCCCGAGCTGGTGGAGCGCGCCGGGCGCCCGGATGTCGTGGTCGTCGATCCCCCGCGAGCCGGGCTCTCCCAGAAAGTCGTGCGCCGGATCATCGAGGCCTCGCCCAAGCGCATCGTCTACGTGTCCTGTAACCCAACCACACTGGCGCCCAACGCCGCCCAGCTCGTCGAGGCGGGCTGGGTCCTGCGCAAGGTCCGGCCGGTCGACATGTTTCCCCAAACACACCACATCGAGTGCGTGGCGCTCCTCGAGCGCCTGTCGGGCACGCCGGTGCCCGCCGAGCAAGCGACCGCCCCGGAGTAGGCTTCCGCCGATGCGCGCCGCCACCATCTGCGACCAGCAGATCGTGATCGAGGAGCACCCCGATCCGGAGCCTGCCGCCGGCGAGGTGCTCGTGCGCGTCCGTGCCGCCGGGCTGAACGGTGGCGACATGATGCAGCTGCGCGGGCTGTACCCGGCGCCCCCCGGCTACCCGCAGGACATCCCCGGCATGGAGCTCGCTGGCGATGTGGTCGCGCTCGGCGCCCACCCCCCCGGGACCGAGCGCTTCGCGGTGGGGGACCGCGTGATGGCGATCGTCGGCGGCGGCGCGCAGGCAGAGTTGATGACGGTGCACGAGCGCCTGCTGATGGGAGTCCCGGAGTCGCTCGACTGGGCCGCCGCGGGAGGCTTGCCCGAGGTTTTCACGACCGCGCACGACGCGGTGCTCGTCCAAGCCGAGCTGCGTCCCGGCGAGCACCTGCTCGTGCACGGCGGCGCCGGCGGCGTGGGCACGGCCGCGATTCAGCTCGCGTGTGCGGTCGGCGCGCGGGTTACCACGACCGTGCGCCACGAGGGGCTACGTGAGCAGGTGGCGGCGCTCGGGGCAGAGGTGATTGCCCCCGAGGACTTTGCCGAGTACGGCCCGTTCGACGTGATCCTCGAGCTCGTCGGGGCCCCCAATTTGTCTGAGAACCTCAAGGCACTCGCGACCGGCGGACGGATCGCCGTGATCGGCGTAGCCGCCGGTGCCAAGGGCGAGCTGAACCTACTCGCGCTGATGGGCAAGCGCGCCCGCATCTACGGCTCCACTTTGCGTGCGCGGCCGCTGGAGGAGAAAGCCCTCAACGCGCGGCGCGTCGAGCACGAGGTGCTACCGCTGTTTGAAACTAGCCCACCCGCCCTGCGTGTGCCGATCGCCGCGACCTTCTCCCTGGACGAGACCGCCGCTGCCTACGAGCGCTTCGCGGCCGGTGGCAAGCTCGGCAAGATCGTTCTTACGACCTGACGCTCGGCTCAGTAGGGCGGCTGCGCGGCGTACCAATCCCCGAGCGTACGGAACGCCGCCCAGAAGGCGCGCTTGGCGTCCTGTTCGTCTAAGGAGTCGTCGATGTTCGGCACGTACAGGGCGTCGATTGTCGGCGTGAGGCGTTGGACCTCGCCCAGTAGGGGCTCCAACGGATGCGCGAGCGGGATCTCCATGTCGCCAAGCGCGGCGAGGGCGTCTGGGCCCATCACGACGACGATCTTCGGCTGCACGATCGCGAGCTCTTCGACGACGCGCGCCACGCAGGCGAAGTCCGCGAGCGATGAGTCGCTCAGGGGACACTTCACGCAGAGCGTGCCATATACCGCGAGCGGATCGATCGACAGCCGCTTGAGCGACTTCATCAGCGCGCCGCCGGCGCGCCCGTAGAAAGCGACACCCTCCTCGATCTCCGAGGGCAGCGGCGCGTGCTTGAGCAGCATGATGTCTGCCTGTGGGTGTCCCGAGCCGAGCACCGGCATCAGGTTGCCGCGCGGGCAGTGCGGGCACGCCTGCAGCTCGCGCGTGAGCGAGTTCAGCTCGCGGATTGCGCGCTCCAGGTACTTCTCGCGGATCTCGTCATCGGTTACGGGCATCGACCCCGAAGGATTTGACGGCGCGCGGACTTGTCCTTGACGCTGCACCCTTACTTGCGGCGACCGCCCGTCGCGCGCTTGACCCGCCGGGCCTTCCGCGCCCGCTGGGCGGAGGCGGGCGTGGCCTTGGTCTGGAGGAACTTCAGCGCCTGTACGTACAGCAGGCTGGTGGGGCGCGTGAGGATGTCGGCGTCCCGCAGTGACTGCATGAACTCAGCCGGCCCATCGAAGTCGCGCATCCGAATCCGCACCGAGCCGAGGCCCTGGGCGACGTGCGAGTCCGAGCCCGCGCCCGCGACGATCCGGTACTTGGCAGCGAAGCGTGCGGCCTCCTCGTTGAATGCCCCAATCGCCACGCGCGGATTGAAGACCTCGATCGCATCGACGTCGTCGAGGATCGTGAGCAGGTGCTCGTAGTCGGGGACCGAGTGCATCCGATCGAACGGGTGCGGCACGTAGACGAGACCGCCCTGGCGCTTGATCTCGGCGACGGTCTCCTCGAGGGTCAGACCACGGGGGATCTTCTCCTCGATGAACAGTCCGATCACCTCACCCTGGCCGGCGGTCTTAACCTCCTCGGCGACGATCACCTTCACGGGGTGGGCGGAGGGATGGGCGGGCTCTAATGCGACTGCCTGTCTGCGAGCCTCCAAAGCGCCGGAGATCTCGTTGTGGTCGGTCACCGCGATCGCGCCCAGTCCCTGCTCGCGCGCGGTGGCCAGTAGCACCTCCACCGGTGTGGCGCAATCGCTCGAGTGATCGGTGTGCATGTGCAGGTCTACGTCGATCAGCGGTCGTTTCGACAGGCGCCGCTTCAGGTCTGGATCTCCGCCTGAGCGATGGCGCCGCGCCGCCAGGTCGCGGTAGATCTCCTCCAGCTCGTCGGCGGCCTGCACCGCATCCGCTCCGTCGTCGAGCAGTCGATAGTCCCCCGGGAAGTGACGACCCATCAGCTCGGCTGTCGCGGGCAGGCTCGCGGTCCGCGCGTCCAGTCGCCCGAAGAAGGTCTCGACGAAACGTCGGGCGACGAGTGTCGAGAGCACACGCTCGGTGGGCGCGTGGAAGGAGCCGACGTTGAGCGAGCGCGAGTGACGCAAAGCGGCGTTGGATGTGCTTGGCGCGAACGGCTCATGCACGTGGACGAAGTCGAGAGGGACGGTGCTCAGCAGTTCCTCGATTGTTCGCGCGACGTCGATCGGCAGCGCCGGCGCACGCCGGCGCACGCCCGGCCGGGGGCTGGGCTGTAGGTCGAGCACCTCACCGACGGCGATCACGCGCGGCTCGCCGCCATCGATCCCCTCCAGCAGAGAGCCCGCCCCCTCTTCTCCGCGCGCTGCTCGCAGCGTCTTGCGCGAGGCGCGTACTCGCTCCTGCGAGCGTGACGGCGCCAGCACCAGCACCCGGTGCCCGCGCGCGGAGAGCTCGCGAGTGACGCGCTCGATATAGGCGTTGACCTCGTTCTCCTGGGCCTCCCACGGATACGGGGTCACATGGGCGATCGAGAACGGCATTGGTGACGCCGTCGGTCCCGCCATCGGCGAGCCCGCTAGCCGGCGGCGGTGCGCGTCTTGGTGGCGCTCGCCGTCCGCGCCCCCGGTTTGACCGCGCCACCCCGACTTGTGCCGCCGCCCGCTGAGGCTCTGGTTACCGTCTTGCTCGCGCCCCCGGTTCTCTTAGTCTTCGCGCGCGTGGGTGGGTGGGTACCGAGTCTTCCGGCGTACTTGGCGATGAACTTCTCCGTGTCCAGCCGCGCCTGGTTGTCGGGCCGCTGGTTGTGGGGCGACTTCATCAGGTAGGAGGAGGGCCCGTCGAGCTGGCCGCCGACGCCGTGGTTGAGCGCGAGCTTGCAGCAGCGAACGGCGTCGATCACGATCCCGGCCGAGTTCGGGGAGTCCCACACCTCGAGCTTCATCTCGAGATTGAGCGGGACGTCGCCAAAGGCCTGACCCTCGACACGGATGTGGGCCCACTTGCGGTCGGTCAGCCACGGCACGTAGTCGGAGGGGCCTACGTGCACGTTCTCCGGGGCGAGCTCGTGATCGATGATCGAGGTGACGGCGTTCGTCTTTGAGATCTTCTTGGACTCCAGGCGCTCGCGCTCGAGCATGTTGTAGAAGTCCATGTTGCCGCCGACGTTCAGCTGAGAGGTGCGCTGGATGCGCACGCCGCGCTCCTCGAACAGGCGGGCAAGGGTGCGGTGCACGATCGTCGCTCCGACCTGGGACTTGATGTCGTCGCCGACGATCGGTAGATGCGCCTTTTTGAAGCGCTTGTCCCAGTAGTCCTCGCGGGCGATGAACACCGGGATGCAGTTGACGAAGCCACAGCCGGCCTCGAGCACCTGCTCGACGTACCACTTGGTGGCCTGCTCGGAGCCGACGGGCAGGTAGGAGACGACCACATCGGTGTGGGTGTCCTTCAAGATTTTCACGATGTCGGCGGTCTCGCCGGGGGCCTTTGTGATCTTCTCTTTTAAATATTTGCCCAGCCCATCGTGGGTCATACCTCGATACACGGGCACACCCAGATTCTTGGGGACCTTTGCGAACTTCATCGTGTTGTTCTGTCCGGCCCAGATCGCCTGGCCGAGGTCCTTGCCGACCTTCGTCCTGTCGATATCAAAGGCCGCCGTGAACTCGATGTCGCGCACCTGATAGCCGCCGAGGTCGACGTGCATCAGGCCGGGAACTTCCTGGCTGGGGTCGGCGTCGCGGTAGTACTGAACGCCCTGTACGAACGCCGATGCGCAATTGCCGACGCCGACGATCGCGACGCGGACCTTGTCCGACTGGTAGCGCGCGACGCCGTTCTTGGAGGCGCCATTGGAGGCGGTGCCGTTGCTGTGTTGGGTGGGAGTCAAGTCGTATGTCCTTCCTGAAGGTTCGGGGTAACTACTCCGCGGGGCGCGCTAGGTCACACCGCGGGCTTGGACAGCTCGCCACGCACGTGGGCGATGCGCTGGGCGACGGTGATCAGGCTAAGCGCCGCGAGCACATACACAGCCCCCTTCAGCAGGGAGAGGTCCCCCCCGAGCCAGGAGACGTCGGCGAAGATCAGTCCGATTGCGAGGATCACGACGCGGACGGGGCGCGTGGCGATGCCCACCTTGCACTCGACGCCCAGCGCCTCCGCGCGGGCACGCGTGTAGCTGACCATCAGCGAGCTGAGCACGGCGACCACGACCGCGGCCGCCGCCACTCGGTCGCCTTTCAGCGCGAAGTCCCCGGCGACGGCGGTCAGCACGATCCCCTCCTCGATGCGGTCGAGCGTCGAGTCCAGGAACGCGCCGAAGGGAGTGCCCTTGCCCGACATGCGCGAGTAGCGGCCGTCGAGCGTGTCCATCACCGATCCGACGATGAACGCCACGCCGCCGAGGAAATACAGCTGCTCCCACACGAGGACCGCCGCGAGCAGGTTCAGCGCAAAGCCGGTGAGCGAGATCGCGTTGGGTGTCAGGCGCGAGTCGATCAGGCGGTTGCGCACGAGCTCGCGCCGCTCGCCCGCTCCGATCGGGGCCCTGCCGTTTGCTCGCGTCCGGGGTACTCCGCGCCGAGCGCGGCGCGTGGGAGCCTGATGTCGCGGAGCCATCAGCTCGCTTGCAGGCGATTGGAAGCGGGGCCCGAGAAGCGCCACACCCCTGGCCGCGCCCGTGCTAGCCAGCGCGCGCCGTAGGCGGCGAGGCCGGCGGTGAGCGCTCCGAGGATTGCGTCGAAGATGAAGTGATTGGCGGTGGCGATGATCACGAACGCCATCAGGAACGGGTAGAGGAACCACACGACCTTGACGATCCGCCGGCGTGCCAGACGGGCGAGCGGCCAGCCGACCATCAGGGCGAAGCAGACATGCATCGAAGGGACAGCGGCATAGGGGTTGACCAGCGCGCTCAGCGAGGCGCTCGCGTGCGAGACGTGCACGCCGGTGACGTCGGAGACGGAGTCGATGAAGCCCCATTCGGGCATGAACCGCGGCGGCGCCGTCGGGAACACGACGTAGCCGATCAGCGCGATGAACATCGCGATCACGAACATGTTGCGCACGAAGTAGAAGCTGCGGTTGTGGCGCAGGTACAGGTAGACGAGCGCCCCCACAGTGACCGTGGTCTGCGCGTTGACGTACAGCCAGCTCAAGAAGTCCATCAGCGCTTTGCTGCCGGACGCCCACGCCTGGATCGAGGGCTCGACGAAGATGTGCAGCGTGAGCTCCAGCGAGATCACGTCGCGCGCGTGGGCGAAGGCGGCATTGGCGTCGCCCTCCACCAGCCCGCGTACCAGCCGATAGGCGAGATAGGCCGCGGCGAACAGGGCGACTTGGCGCAGCACGTCCAGCCATCCCCGGGGCAGGACGCGCGCCTGTAGGAGACGAGCACGAGCGACCACACCGAGCAGCCTAGACGATCGTAAAGAAGACGTTCCCTAAGAGGAGCTAAGAACAGCGGGGACCGTGATTGAAGATCCTCGCCAGCGAGAAGTCGATTCCGACATGAATACTGCCCGGCCCGGGCGCCTGTACCTCGGTCCAGTCGCCCGGCGCCCGGCGCACGCAGCCACGCCCGCCGAGGATCGCCCAGTAGGGGGTGAAGCGGATACGCACCGTCGTATTTCCGGGACGGGGCGTAGAGAGAGTAAAGGAGTCGCTGGTGAGGCTGCTCAGCACGGCGGGGGGTTCGGCAAGGGGTGCTGCGCCGAGCACCGCGAACAGGCGCCAGTGCGCCGCGTGCCAGATTTCGCGCAGGTAGGACGGTGCGGTCCCGTCCCGCCCCCCGGTGCCCTCGAGCCTTACGCCGCCGCCCGCATTCGCCGTGGTCCGATCCACACCGCGCAGCAGCCGGGCCTCGCCCTTCCCCGAGTAGTCAAGCGGTGCGTCTGGAAGCGCGACGTAGGAGATCGCCTCCTCGGACAGCCACGCGCGGTAGCGCGCGGGCGTGAGGGGGGTCCTCGATTCGGCGTAGAACAGTGCGTTGCGATCCTGATCGAGCTGACGCTCCCAGCCGCGTGCGAGCATCACGTGGGGCGCAACCCAACGGGCCTCCCCGTGATTGCGTGTGGGGACGACCTCGATCCGCGCTGGGTGGGTGGGTGGGCTTCCATAGCCGATGCCCAGCGTGCGCAGCTCGTCCAACAGGGGCGTGTAGTAGGAGGCGTGCACGGCGGAATCTGAGGCGGCCGAGGCGAAGTCCGTGATCGGGGCCTTGACCTGCCAGTAGAGGAGCAGCGGCGCGAGCACGAGCAAGATGAGCGGGCGAGAAGGCAGCAGGACGCAGGCCGCGAGGGGGCCGGCGAGGAGCGCGCCAAGCCGGTCGGCGTTGCCGCCAACGGCCGTGGGGATCAGGAAGGCGCCGAGTAGCGCGGCGGCGTACAGCAGCGTCCCGATCAGCAGCACACGCGGGCCGGTTCCGAAAGGACCATCCATGGTCTCGCTCCGATCGCGGAGGATCAGCGCGGCGATCACGAGCACGGCGCCGAGCGCGGGGTAGAAGGCGGAGGCGACAAACGGCTGCGAGCCGCCTTCGGGGAAGGCGAGTACGAGCAGCGCGATCGGGACGAGCGCGGCCAGGGCCAGCCCTAGTGGCCAGGTGCGCGCGGGCCCGGCCAGCGCCCAGGCAAGGAACGTGAGCGCGAGGAAAGCGCCGGCCACAGGACTCGCCAGCGCGCAGAGCACGGCTAGTGCGAGCGCAAGCCCGCGTATCGCATACCGGCCGCGCGGGGCACGCGCGGCGAGCAGCGCGCCGAGACCGAGCGCGAGGCCGAGGTCGAAGGGAATGCGGTTGGAGAGCAGCTCGACGGACACGCCGAGCGCGAACCAGACCGCCGCGATGCGCGTTGCCCGCGCCGGGAAGCGACCGTCGATCAGCAGCGCAAACAGGGCGGTCGCGGCAACCGCCGACAGTGCCGCCAGTAGCTGCAGTCCGATCCACGCTCCAAGCGCGGGAGCGAGGACGGAGTAGGCGGGCAGGTGATGGCCGTCATACCAGGAGTTGTCCCAGAGGGTGAAGCCGGCGCGGGAGAACAGGTCGCTGCGGTAGGCGGCCGCGGCGAGGTCGCTGCTGGGCGGCGCGGCGATCACATAGGCGAGACCCAGCAAGGCCGCCGATACGGCCGCGATCGCCCACGGAGGGGTCCGCTCCAGGAGTGTGGCGGGCTCGTGGTCGCTCACCGAGGGCACCGGGCGGGGCTCACGGAGGGCACGGAGGCGAGGATATATACCGTGGGCGGGCGGGCTCGAATACGGTGGGCCGATGCGCTCGACCGCTTGGACGCCCCCGACACGCGCGCGGGTACGGCGAATCCGCGACCGCCTGCGCGAGGTGTACGGGATACCGAGGATGGCGCCGCACGGCGATCCGATCGCCGAGCTGGTCCTGACTGTGCTCTCGCAGAGCACAAACGACCGCAATCGCGATGTCGCGTACTTGCGCCTGCGCGAGCGCTTCGCAACGTGGGAGGAGGTGCGCGCCGCGCCGCCGGCGGAGGTCGAGGAGGCGATCCGCCCGGGCGGGATCTCGAAGGTGAAGTCGGTCCGCATCCAGGCGATCCTGCAGGCGATCGGCGACCGGGTCCCACCCAATGAGCAGACTGCGCGCGAGAGCGGGGTTGCGCCGGCCGGGGCCGCCGAGGAGCCACTGCTCGAGCTGTCATTAGATTGGCTGCCCGACGTACCGCTGGTGCAGGCCCGTGACTACCTGACCGCCCTGCCCGGCGTCGGCCGTAAGACCGCGGCGTGTGTGTTGCTGTTCTCCTACGGCCTGCACGACGTGCCGGTCGATACACACGTCTCGCGCGTGGGCACTCGCCTGGGCCTGTTGCGTAAGGGCGCGTCGTTTGAGGAGCTGCACGACGAGATGCTCGCGCTGACCGCACCGGGAGAAGAGCTGGAGCTGCACGTGAACCTGCTGCGCCACGGGAGGAGAACCTGCCACGCGCGCAAACCCACCTGTGGGGAGTGCGCGCTGGGGCACATGTGCCCAAGCCGGAAGAAGTTCGTGGAGCCCTAACCTCGCGGCAGCACGGCGAACGCGATCACCGCGTACTGCAGCGCCGCGGCCGCGAGCACTAGCGCGTGGAAGACCTCGTGGTAGCCGAACACCTTTGGCCAGGGGTTCGGTTTGCCGCTTGCATAGATCACCGCGCCTGCGATGTAGAGCAGCCCGCCGATGGCCAGGCCCGCCACCCCGAGCCAGCCGATCGCGGCGGGCAGCTCGCCGAAGACCGCGGCCGACACGAGTCCGAGCATCACGTACACCGCCGCGAACAGCCACTTCGGCGCGTCGATCCAGGCGAGCTTGAAGATCACGCCCCCGAGCGCTCCGGCCCACAGCACGATCAGGATCACGTTCGCAAGCGTTCCCTTCAGCGCGAGCAGTGCCACTGGCGTATAGGTCCCGGCGATCAGTACGAAGATCATCGAGTGATCGAGCCGCTTCATCCAGCGCCTGGGCCCCGGACGCCAGGTCACGCGGTGGTACAGCGCGCTCGTGCCCAGCAGGCCCGAGACCGCTGCGGCGTAGATGCTCGCCGCGACACGCGCGCGGCCGTCGGAGGCCGCCAGGATCAGGCCGACGCCGCAGAGCAGCGAGACGAAGAACGCGTACTGGTGCGAGACGCCCCTTAGCCGGGGCTTGACCGGCGCTGGCGAGGCCAACTCCATCTCTACAAGGTACCGCGCCAAATCAGAATCGGGGCGTAGTTGACATCTCATAGAAAATCTGCCACACTGCGACTTAGATTTAGAAGGACCAAGAGTTCCGGCCCGCTTTCCGATGTGCACTTGCACGGACCCGAGGAATCGCCGGACAGCAGGACAGAGACAGACATTTCATTCCCCAGACTCCAAGGAGCACCACATGGCTAAGACCATCGGCATCGACCTCGGCACGACTAACTCGTGCATGGCCGTGCTCGAGGGCGGCGAGCCCACCGTGATCGAGAACTCCGAGGGCGGTCGCACGACCCCCTCCGTCGTCGCGTTCACGGCCTCGGGCGAGCGCCTCGTTGGCACTGTTGCCAAGCGCCAGGCCGTAACCAACCCGCAGAACACCGTCTTCTCGATTAAGCGCTTCATGGGCCGTAAGGAGGCGGAGGTTCGCGAGGAGGAGTCGATCGTTCCCTACAAGGTCGTCTCCGGTCCCAACGGCGACGCCCGCGTGGAGGCAGGTGGCGAGCAGCACTCTCCACCCGAGATCTCCGCGATGATCCTGCAGAAGCTGAAGACCGACGCCGAGGCCTACCTGGGCGAGTCGGTCGACGGTGCGGTGATCACCGTGCCCGCGTACTTCAATGACGACCAGCGTCAGGCCACGAAGGACGCCGGCAAGATCGCCGGGCTGGATGTCAAGCGCATCATCAACGAGCCGACCGCCGCTTCGCTGGCGTATGGCCTCGACAAGGAGTCAGACCAGACGATCCTCGTCTTCGACCTCGGTGGTGGTACCTTCGACGTGTCCGTGCTGGAGATCGGCGACGGCGTGTTCGAGGTCAAGTCCACCGCCGGCGACAACCACCTCGGCGGCGACAACTTCGACAAGGCGATCGTCGACTGGCTCGTCTCCGAGTTCAAGAAGTCTCAGGGGATCGACCTCTCGAGCGACCCGATGGCCCTCCAGCGCCTCTACGAGGCGGCCGAGAAGGCGAAGATCGAGCTCTCGACCACGCAGGAGACGCAGATCAACCTGCCGTTCATCACCGCCGACGCCTCCGGGCCCAAGCATCTCGACACGCGCCTTACCCGCGCGAAGCTCTCCGAGCTGACCTCCGACCTGCTGGAGAAGATCGTCGCGCCCGTGCGCCAGGCGATCGACGACGCCAAAGACAAGGGTGTCAAGGAGATCGAGCACGTCGTTTTGGTCGGCGGCATGACGCGGATGCCGGCCGTGCAGGAGAAGGTCAAGGAGCTCACCGGCAAGGAGCCCCACCGCGGCGTCAACCCGGACGAGGTCGTCGCCGTCGGCGCCGCGATCCAGGCGGGAGTCTTGGCCGGCGACGTGAAGGACGTGCTGCTGCTGGATGTCACCCCGCTGACGCTCGGGATCGAGACGAAGGGCGGCGTGATGACGAAGCTGATCGAGCGCAACACGACGATCCCCACCCGCAAGGGCGAGGTCTTCTCGACCGCCGAGGACAACCAGCCCTCGGTTGAAATCCACGTGCTGCAGGGCGAGCGCGAGATGGCCCAGTACAACAAGTCGCTCGGCAAGTTCCAGCTCACCGGCATCCCGCCGGCGCCGCGCGGCATTCCCCAGATCGAGGTCGCGTTCGACATCGACGCGAACGGCATCCTCAACGTCTCCGCCAAGGATCTGGGGACGGGCAAGGAGCAGAAGATCGAGATCAAGTCCGGCTCTGGGCTCTCCGACGAGGAGATCAAGAACATGGTCTCCGACGCCGAGTCCCACGCCGAGGAGGACGCCCGCGCCCGCGAGCTCGCCGAGGCGCGCAACAACGGTGAGAATGCCGCCTACCAGGCCGAGCGCCAGTTGACCGAGCTGGGCGACCAGGTTGACGCCGACTCCAAGGGCCGCATCGAGGAGGCGATCAAGGAGCTCCGCGAGACGCTCGAGTCTGAGGACCCCGCGGCGATCAACGCCAAGACCGAGACGCTGCAGACGGCGTTCCACGCGGTGTCCGAGGCGATGTACCAGCGCGCTCAGGAGCAGGCCGCAGCCTCCGGCGACGGCGCCGGGGCCAACGGCGGGAGCGCGGACGGCGATGGCGGCACCTCCGATGAGGAGGACGTCGTCGATGCCGAGGTCGTCGACGAGCCCCAGGGCTGATCGTCATGACCGATACCGAGCAGACGATCGAGGAGCAGGTGGAGACTCCCGGCGCGGGTGGGACGGGAACCCACCCACCCGAGGGGCGTGCGCCCGGGGATAGTGGTGCCCCGCCGGAGGTGGAGACGCCCGAGGGGAGCGCCACGGCCGGACCCGAGGCCCCGGGAGCCGTGTCGCTTGCAGAGGGCGAGGGCGGCGTCCCCGGCGCTGTCCAGGACGACGAGGACGCTGCGGAGATCGAGGGCGAGCTCGACGAGTTGGCGGTTCTCGCCGGCGAGCGCGATCAGTACCTCGCGCTCGCGCAGCGCACGCAGGCCGACTTCGAGAACTACCGCAAGCGCGTCGCGCGCGAGTCCGCCGCTGCGCTCCAGCGCGGGGCGGCGAAGCTCGCCAAGGAGCTGCTCCCGGCACTCGACAACCTCGACCGCGCGCTCGACGCCGCGGCTCAGGACGACCCGCTGCTCGACGGGGTGCGCCTCGTGCACGGGGAACTGAGCGCGGGGTTGGGGCGGCTCGGAATCGAGTCCTTCGGCGCGGCCGGCGACACCTTCGACCCGGTCGAGTACGAGGCGGTCGCCCAGCAGCCGGTGGAGGGCGCCGCCAGCGGCAGCGTGGTCGAGGTCTACCAGCCCGGCTACCGGCTGGGCGCGAGCGTGATCCGCCCGGCGCGGGTGCTCGTCGCCGCCTAGTCGAGGATTGACAGATGGCATCGCGTCCCGACTACTACAAGACGCTCGGGGTCGACAAAAAAGCGACCCCCGAGGAGATCAAGAAGGCCTACCGCAAGCTCGCGCGGAAGTACCATCCCGACACCAATCCCGACGACAAGAACGCTGAGGCGCGCTTCAAGGAGATCTCCCAGGCGCACGACGTGCTCGGCGACCCGGAGAAGCGCAAGCAGTACGACAGCGGCTCGGGAGCCTTCGCCTCCGGCGGCGGTCCGGGGGGAGGCTTCGGAGGCTTCGGCAACTTCGATTTCGACGCCTCCTCGATGGGGGACATCCTCTCGAATCTGTTCGGTGGATCCGGTGGTCCGGGCGGCGCCAGAGGCGGGCCGGGCGCCCGCCCAGGCGGCCGGCGCGCGCGCGTGGAGCGCGGCAACGACCTCGAGGCGCAGGTTTCGATCGCCTTCGACCAGGCGATCTCCGGTGCGCAGATTCCGCTGTCGGTGCCGATGCGCACGACCTGCGGCACCTGCCACGGCACCGGCGCCAAGCCCGGCACGACCCCCACGGTCTGTCCCCGCTGCGAAGGTCGCGGGGTCGAGTCCCAGGGGCAGGGCATGTTCTCGATCTCCCAGCCGTGCTCGCTCTGCGGCGGCTCCGGGACCGTGATCGAAGACCCCTGCCCGACCTGCCATGGCTCAGGCGCCGTGCGGACGGTTAAGCGGATGCGCGTGAACGTCCCCGCTGGTGTGCGCGATGGCGGGCGCATCAGGCTCGCCGGGAAGGGCGAGCCCGGTCCGGGTGGTGGGCCGCCCGGCGACCTGTATCTGGTCGTGCACGTCTCCCCCTCGTCGATCTTCACGCGCAAGGGCAACAACCTCGAGGTCGAGGTGCCGCTCACGATCCCCGAGGCGCTGCGAGGCGCCGAGGTGCAGGTACCGACGCTGAACGGCGCAAAGACGCTGCGTGTGCCGCCGGGGACCAAGCACGGCACCGTCCAGCGCCTGCGCGGCGAGGGGCCGGTGACACCGGGCAGCGGGAAACCGCCGAAGCACGGTGATATCCACTACCGCTTTCTGATCGACGTGCCGAAGGAGTTGAACACGGAGCAGACAGAGGCGGTCGAGGCGCTCGCGAAGACGCTCGACGGCGACCCGCGCGCGGGGCTGTTCGATGGTGCGGGGGCCGGGGCGAATAAGGATTCCGCCACGGCCGAGGCGGATGCTGGTCGATGACCGTCTCCCGTGAGCACGGCGTGGACGCGCGGCAGCCCTCGGGCCGCCGGAAGCCCGGGATTCCGGCGGTCACCAGCGTCCAGGTCGAGACGAGCCGCGGCGTGTTCATGATCTCCGTGGCGGCCGAGCTCGCGAAGATGCATCCGCAGACGCTGCGCATGTACGAGGCACGCGGCCTGATCGAGCCCAAGCGCTCCCCGAAGGGCACGCGCCTGTACTCGCAGGACGACGTTGAGCATCTGCGTCGCATCCAGGAGCTGACGGCGGACCTCGGGCTGAACCTGGCGGGCGTGGAGCGTGTGCTCGAGCAGGAGGCCGAGCTCGAGCAGATGCACGCGCGGATCGAGGAGCTCGAGCTGGAAGCGCTGCACGCGCAGGTACGACTCGCTGAGGAGCTGGAGGAGGTGCGCCGCTCCTTCCGCGCCGAGCTGACGGTGCCCTATCGTGGCGGGACCGAGCTCGTGCGCGCGGCCGACGCGCGCTCGCCGTTCCGATCGTCGTCGCAAGGGAGGCGCGATGTCGCCTAACGGAGCAAACCCCGCCGCACCCCAAGGCCAAGCTGAGGAGGAGCAAAGCCCGCTGGAGCGCTTCGGGCGCGACCTGACAGAGATGGCCGAGCAGAACAAGCTCGACCCGGTGATCGGCCGCGACGAGGAGATCCGGCGTGTGATCCAGGTGCTGAGCCGGCGCACGAAGAACAACCCGGTCCTGATCGGCGAGCCCGGGGTGGGCAAGACCGCGATCGTCGAGGGCCTCGCCCGGCGGATCGTCTCCGGCGACGTGCCTGAGTCGCTGCGCGAGCGCCGCGTGATCGCGCTCGACATGGGCGCGCTGATCGCTGGTGCCGCCTACCGCGGCGAGTTCGAGGAGCGGCTGAAGGGCGTGCTGAAGGAGGTCTCAGACGCTCAGGGTCAGATCATTTTGTTCCTCGACGAGCTGCACACGATCGTCGGCGCGGGCGCGGCCCAGGGCTCGGTCGACGCGTCGAACCTGCTCAAGCCGATGCTCGCGCGCGGGGAACTGCGCGCGGTCGGCGCGACGACGCTCGACGAGTACCGCAAGTACATCGAGAAGGACGCGGCCTTGGAGCGGCGCTTCCAGCCGGTCACCGTCGGTGAGCCGAGCGTCGAGGACACGATCGCGATTCTGCGCGGGCTCAAGGAGCGCTATGAGGTCCACCACAAAGTCCGCATCCAGGACAGCGCCCTGATCGCGGCGGCGACGCTCTCGCATCGCTACATCGCCGATCGTTTCCTGCCCGACAAGGCGATCGATCTGATCGACGAGGCGGCGTCAAAGATTCGCATCGAGATCGACTCGTTGCCGACCGAGATCGACGAGGTCGACCGGCGCGTGATGCAGCTCGAGATCGAGCTGACCTCGCTCAAAAAGGAGAAGGACGCCGCCTCGAAGGAGCGCCGCAAGGCGATCGAGCGCGAGCTGGATGAGCTGCGAGAGCGCTCGGCGACGATGAAGGCGCAGTGGCAGACAGAGAAGGACGCGATCAGGGGCGTGTCCGATCTGAAGGAGCGCCTCGAGCAGGCGCGGATGGAGGCAGAGCGAGCCCAGCGCGAAACGGACTACGAGCGTGCGTCAAAGCTCCAGTACGAAGAGATCCCCGATCTGGAGCGCCAGCTGGCCGAGCACGAATCCGCTGAGCGTGAGAGGGATGGGGAGCCCACCCACTCCGAGGATGGAGATCTCACCCATCCCGGTCCCGTCTTCCTCAAAGAGGAGGTCGACGCCGACGACGTCGCCGAGATCGTTGCGCGCTGGACGGGCATCCCGGTCAGCCGTCTGTTGGAGGGCGAAACCGAGAAGCTCGTGCATATGGAGGAGCGTTTGCACGAGCGCGTCGTCGGCCAGGACGCCGCGATCGAGGCGGTCGCGAGCGCCCTGCGTCGCTCGCGCGCGGGTTTGCAGGATCCGGATCGTCCGATTGGCAACTTCCTGTTTCTCGGCCCGACGGGAGTCGGCAAGACCGAGCTGGCCCGGGCGCTCGCCGAGTTCATGTTCGACAGCCAGGACGCGATGATCAGGATCGACATGAGCGAGTACATGGAGAAACACTCCGTCTCGCGTCTGGTCGGTGCGCCCCCCGGGTATGTGGGTTATGAAGAGGGCGGTCAGTTGACCGAGGCGGTGCGCCGCCGGCCCTATGCGGTGGTGCTGCTCGACGAGATCGAGAAGGCCCACTCCGACGTGTTCAACACATTGCTGCAGGTGATGGACGATGGCCGTTTGACTGATGGGCAAGGCAGGACTGTGGACTTCAAGAACACCGTTTTGATCATGACTTCGAATATTCCTGTGGGTGTGGATGAGGGTGAGCATGAGGGTGAGGGTGAGGAGTTCGATTCGCCCCACGTCGACGCTCAATTGAGGGCGGGTCTGTTGGATTACTTCAAGCCGGAGTTCATCAACCGGCTGGACGACATCGTCCGCTTCAAGGCGCTGACGCGTGAGCAGATCTCAGAGATCGTCGACCTACAGGTCGCCCGCGTGATCGACCGTGTGGCCGAGCGTGGCGTGGAGGTGACGCTCACCGATGGAGCCCGCACGCTGCTCGGCGACCTGGGCTACGACCCCACCTACGGCGCTCGTCCACTGCGTCGTGTGATCCAGAAGCAGCTCACCGACCGCCTCGCCCTCGCGCTGCTCAAGGGTGAGCTGCGCGAAGGGGACTCGGTGCGGGTGGACGCGCGCGACGGGGAGCTGGTGTTGGATACGGTGAGCGCCGAGGCGACCACAGCGGCCGGGTAGCCGATCCGCTACAAACAACACTGAGCGCGCTTTCGACCGAGCTGGCCGAGAGCACCATCGGCAAAATCGGACGGAGGAGCCACCATGCCCACGTACATCATGCTCTCGACCCTCACCCCTGAGGGTGTGCAGACGGTCAAGAACAACCCGCAGCGGATCAACGAGGTCAACAAGGAGGTCGAGCAGCTCGGCGCCACCGTGAAGGCGCAGTGGGCAACGCTCGGGCACGTCGACTTCATCTCGATCATCGAAGCCCCCGACGAGGGCACGATGGCGCGCGTCTCGCTGGAGCTGGGCTCGCGCGGCACCGGCCGCTACGAGACGCTCTCGGCGATCCCCATCGACGAGTTCATCGCCAGCCTCTGACGTGAGGGTCCTCGTCGTAGGCGCGGGTGGGCGCGAGCACGCGATCGTGCGTGCGCTGAAGCGCTCGCCGCAGAAGCCGGAGCTGCTTTGCGCGCCCGGCAACGCCGGCATCGCCGCTGATGCGCGCGTGCTGGACATCGCCGCCGACGACATCGACGGGCTCCTCGCCGCAGTGCAACGGGAGGATGTCGACTTCACCGTCATCGGGCCGGAGGTGCCGCTCGTTGCGGGCCTCATCGACGCGCTCGCAAAGGCCGGTCACGCCGCCTTCGGCCCGAGCGCGGGGGCCGCGCAACTGGAGGGATCGAAGGCGTTCGCGAAGGATGCGATGGAAGCGGCCGGGGTGCCGACGGCGCGCTGGTCGCGGGTGCGATCGCTGGAGGAGGGGATCGACGCGCTGCGCGAGCTCACCCACGAGCCGGGATCAGCAGGCGTGGGTGTGGTGATCAAGGCCGACGGTCTGGCTGCCGGCAAGGGGGTGACGGTGGCCGATACGCGAGCGCAAGCGCAGGACGCCCTGAGTGAGATCTTTATCGAGGGCCGCTTCGGCGACGGCGAGGTGAGCGCCGTGGTCGAGGAGCGACTGACGGGCGAGGAGCTGTCGCTGCTGGCGCTGTGCGACGGTGAGCGTGCCGTTGCGCTTGCCCCCGCCCGCGATTTCAAGCGCATCGGCGAAGGCGATCAGGGCCCGAACACCGGCGGCATGGGCTCCTACTCCCCGGTGGCGGACTTCGACGACGCGCGTGTGCAGGAGATCGTCGCCACTGTCCATCAGCCGGTCGTCGATCTGATGCGCGAACGCGGCACGCCCTTTCACGGCGTTCTTTACGCCGGCCTGATGCTCACGCCACAGGGCATAAGCGTGCTCGAGTTCAACGTGCGCTTCGGCGATCCCGAGACGCAGGCGGTGCTGCCGCGGCTGCAATCGGACCTGCTCGACGTGCTGCTGCGTGCCTCGCGCCCCGGGGGGCTCGAGGGTGTGCGGTTGGAGTGGTCACCCGATTGGGCCGTGACGGTGGTGCTGGCGAGCGCCGGCTACCCCGCGTCCTCCTCTAGCGGCGATCCGATCGCCGGCCTGGAGGGGCTACAGGCGCGCTTCGGAGACGGCGGCCCGGAGAGTGCCATTGATGGTGGACAGGTGGTCGAGGTGACGCACGCCGGTACGGCGCGCACACCCGCGGGCGTCGTCACGGCGGGCGGGCGCGTGTTGAACGTGACCGCGCTCGGCGCCGACCCCGGCTCCGCCCGTGCGGCGGCGTATGCTGCCGCCGAGATGATCTCCTTCGATGGTATGCAGCTCAGACGCGACATTGCCGCGCATGCGGGAGAGAAAACCGCTCATGCCCATACAACAACAGTGCTCGCACAATGAGCGAGCGCGAGACGCCGGGACTGTCGCTGGCGCCGGAGCCGATGCAGGAGGCGGAAGTGCAGGCGCAGCTCGACGACATCGACGTCGACGCGCCGCGCGTCGGCATCGTGATGGGCTCGAAGAGCGACATGGAGGCGATGGAGAAGGCCGCGAAGGAGCTCGAAGAGCGCGGTATCCTGCACGAGATTCGCGTGATGTCCGCGCATCGCGAAGCGGATGTGGTCGCCGACTACGCGAAGAACGCGCACATGCGCGGCTTGCGCGTGATCATCGCCGGCGCGGGCATCTCCGCGGCGCTGCCGGGCGCGGTCGCCGCGCACACCGACCTGCCCGTGATAGGCGTGCCCCTCTCGGGCCGTCTGACCGCCGCCGGCGGCCTCGACGCGATCCTCTCAATCGTGCAGATGCCACCGGGCGTGCCCGTCGCCTGCGTGGGCCTCGACAACGCGCGCAACGCGGCGATCCTCGCGGCGCAGATTCTTGGAGCGTAAGCTGGCGCCGGCCGGCCGCGGGACGAGATCGCTCCGGGGTCGACACGGCGAAGCGACCGGCCGGCGATACTTCGATAGATGATCGCCCGCTACACAAGGCCCGAGCTAGGCCGTCTGTGGACGGACGAGGCCCGCATGGAGACCTGGCGCCGGGTGGAGATCGCGGCCTGCGAGGAGCTGCCAGGCCTGCTCGGGGAGGGGAACGGACCCACACCCACGGATCTGGAGGCGATCCGCAAAGCGACGTTTACGGTGCAGGAGGTCAACGAGCGTGAGCAGACCACCGACCACGACATGGCCGCGTTCGTCGACGTGCTCGCCGGATCGGCGGGTGAGGCGGGGCGCTGGATCCACTTCGGGCTGACCTCCTCGGATGTGCTCGACACCGCGCTCGCGCTGCAGTTGCGCGCCGTCGGTGAGGTGATCGTGCCGGGCGCGCGCGAGCTTGCCGACGTTTTGGTCAGACGCGCGCGCGAGCACGCGGACACGCTGTGCGTTGGCCGCACGCACGGGGTCCACGCCGAGCCGACGACGTTCGGCGTGAAGCTCGCGGGGTTCGCGTTCGAGGCAAATCGCAACGCGCTGCGCCTGGAGCGCGCGTTTGCGCAGGTGGTCGTCGGGGCGATCTCCGGCGCCGTGGGGACGTACGCGGCGACGAGCCCCGAGTTCGAGGCGCGCGTGCTGGAGCGTCTGGACATCAGGCGCGAGGACGTCTCCACGCAGGTCGTCGCGCGCGACCGCCACGCCGAGCTGCTGAGCGCGATCGCGCTGGCGGGGGCCGGGCTGGAGCGGTTCGCGACCGAGATCAGGCAACTGCAGCGCACGGAGGTGCGCGAGGTGCAGGAGCCGTTCCGCGCCGGGCAGAAGGGCTCCTCAGCGATGCCGCACAAGCGCAACCCGATCAGGAGCGAGCAGATCTCCGGCCTCGCGCGCGTGCTACGCGGCAACGCCCAGGCGGCGCTCGAGAACGTCGCGCTGTGGCACGAGCGCGACATCTCCCACTCCTCCGTCGAGCGCGTGATCCTGCCCGACTCGACGATCCTGCTCGACTACCTGCAACATCGCGCGATCGCGCTCGTGGAGGGCATGGAGGTCAACGTGCAGCGGATGCGCGAGAACCTCGAGCTGACCCACGGCGCGCTCTTTTCCCAAAGAGTGCTGCTGGCGCTCGTCGAGGACGGCAGCACCCGCGACGACGCCTACCGGATCGTGCAGGAGTTGGCCCAGCGCGCCTGGGACGAGGGAACCCCCCTGCGCGAGCTCCTCGCGCAAGACGACCGCGCGGCCGGTTTGGACCTCGAGGAGATCTTCACCTACGACCACTACACGCGCTACGCCGAGGAGATCGTCCGGCGTCTCGACGCAATCGCCTGACCGCACCGGTTGATACTCGCGTGTCCCCGAACCGGCCGGCGCCGACCGACCGCCCGGTCCCATTGCTAGCATCGCGCCACGTGACCACGCTCGTCGACCTGCCGCTGATCGCCAAAGGGAAGGTCCGCGAGATGTACGCGCTGGACGACCGGCTGCTGATGGTCGCCAGCGACCGGATCTCGACCTACGACGCGGTTCATCCGACGCCGATCCCGGACAAGGGCAAGGTGCTCACAGGGCTGTCGGTGTTTTGGTTCGAGAAGACGAGTGAGATCGTCGCCAACCACTTGATCTCCGCGACGGAGGACGTACCCGACGAAGTGCGCGGTCGGGCGCTTGTGGTGCGCAAGCTAAAAATGCTGCCGGTCGAGTGCGTTGTGCGCGGCTACATCACGGGGTCGGGTTGGAAGGACTACCAGGCCACGGGAGCGGTTTCGGGAATCGAGTTGCCGCAGGGACTGCACGAGTCCGAGCGATTGCCGGAGGCGATCTTCACGCCGAGTACGAAGGCCGACGTCGGCCACGACGAGACGATCGACTTCGAGCAGGCGATCGAGCTGGTCGGCGATAAGGCGCTGATGGAGAGGGTGCGCGATAAGTCGATCGAGCTGTACTCCTTCGCCGCCGAGCACGCGCGCGAGCGCGGCGTGATCCTCGCGGACACGAAGTTCGAGTTTGGGCTCGACGAGCACGACGAGCTGGTGGTCGGCGACGAGGTGCTGACGCCCGACTCCTCGCGCTATTGGCCCACGGACTCCTACGAGGTTGGCAGAGGGCAGGCGAGCTTCGACAAGCAATACGTACGTGACTGGGCCGCAGGCAGCGGCTGGGACAAGCGCCCGCCCGCCCCGGAGATTCCGCAGGACGTCGTAGCGGGCACGCGTGCGCGGTATGTGGAGGCGTACGAGCTGATCACCGGCGAGTCGTTCGCGGCGTGGCTACAGCGCACGGACGCCGGCGCGCGATGAGGGCACGCGTACTGATCAGGCCGAAGGCGGGCATCCTCGACCCGCAGGGCGAGGCGGTCGCGCGCGCGCTGCCGGCGCTTGGGTTCGAAGGCGTGACGAACGTGCACGTCGGCCGGCTGGTCGAGCTAGACGTCGAGGACCCGGCGCAGCTGGAGTCGATGTGCGAGCGGTTGCTCGCCAACCCGCTGGTCGAGGATTACGAGGTCCAGCTGCTCGACGGCAACGGCTGACGCGAAGTGCGTTTCGGAGTACTTCAGTTCCCCGGCTCCTGCGATGAGGTCGACGCGCTGGAGGCCGCCAGACGCGTGGGAGACGCGGAGCTGCTGTGGCATGGCGAGCGCGACCTGAAGGGTGCCGATGCGATTGTGGTGCCAGGGGGCTTCTCCTACGGGGATTACTTGCGCGCGGGGGCGATCGCACGGTTTGCGCCGATCATGGAGTCGGTGATCGACTTCGCCAGGGACGGCGGCTTGGTGTTGGGGATCTGCAACGGCTTTCAGGTGCTGTGCGAGGCGCACCTGCTGCCGGGAGCGCTGCTGGGCAACGCAAACCGGCGCTTTACGTTCAGGCAGGTCGGGCTGGAGGTGCTGAACAGCGGCGGCTCGTTCACCCGCGGGTGCGCCTTGAACGAACGGCTGAGCATCCCCGCCAAGCACGCGTGGGGGCGCTACCACGCGGACCCCGAGACGCTCGTGGCGATGGATCGGGCCGGCCAGCTCGTGCTCCGGTATGCGGCGGGCGAGAACTTCAACGGCTCGGTGTACGACATCGCGGGGGTGAGCAACGAGCGGGGGAACGTGTTCGGGTTGATGCCCCATCCCGAGCATGCGATCGATGAGTTGGTGGGCGGCTCGAGCGACGGGCTGAAGATCTTCGAGTCGATGCGCCTGACGGTGGAGGGTGTGTATGCCTGACAGCGCGGTGCTCCCGACGATCGAGGACGCGCTGAAGCTCGGGTTGACGCGCGCCGAGTATGAGCTGGTCTGCGAAAAGCAGGACGGCCCGCCCAATCAAGTGGAGCTGGCGATGTACTCGCTGTTGTGGAGCGAGCACTGTGCGTACAAGCACTCGAAGAAGCTGCTGAGGACGCTGCCGACGGAGGGTGAGTATGTGGTGATGGGCCCTGGCGAGAATGCCGGAGCCGTCGATGTGGGGGGCGGTCTGGTGTGCGCGTTCAAGGTGGAGTCGCACAACCATCCGAGCGCGGTGGAGCCGTTCCAGGGGGCGGCGACGGGCGTGGGGGGCATTCTGCGCGACATCTTCGCGATCGGAGCGCGGCCGATCGCGGTGCTCGACTCGCTGCGCTTTGGCGAGCCGCTCGATGTCCCGATGGGCTCGGGCTCCGGCACGCGCTCGCGTTATCTGCTTGACGGGGCTGTCTCGGGTATCGGTCACTACGGCAACTCGATCGGTGTGCCGACCGTAGGTGGGGAGGTGTACTTCGAGGGGCCGTACGAGCAGAACTGTCTGGTGAACGCGATGGCACTGGGACTCGGTGAGCGCGAGAAGCTGGTACGCAGCGCGGCCGCCGGACCGGGGAACACGCTTGTGCTGTTCGGTGCCCGCACCGGCCGCGACGGGATCGGAGGGGCATCGGTGCTCGCCTCGGCAGAGCTGGGCGAGGCGGATGAGGGCAAGCGCCCGACGGTGCAGGTGGGTGATCCGTTCGAGGAGAAGAAGCTGCTGGAGTGCTCTCTGGAGCTGCTGGAGCGGGGGCTGATCGTGGCTCTGCAAGACCTCGGCGCGGCGGGTCTCACTTCATCCGCGGCGGAGATGGCCTCCAAGGGCGAGGTGGGGATCGACCTCGACGTCGCGGAGATCCCCCTGCGTGAGCCGGGAATGGAGCCGTTCGAGGTGATGGTGAGCGAGTCCCAGGAGCGGATGTTGTGCGTGGTCGAGCCGGCGAAGGTGGAGACGGTTCTGGCGCTGTGCGAGAAGTGGGAGGTGAACGGCACGGCGATCGGTACGGTCACGGATACGCGTCGGATGCGGGTGTTTGACGGGGAGGATCTCCTCGGGGATATGCCGGTGCAAGCGCTGGTCGATGACTGCCCGCTGTATGACCTCAAGCCGGTTAAGCCGAGAGACCAGATCTACCGACCGCCGGTGGCGTCGCTGGCCGTGGAGGCCTCCCCGCGCGAGATGCTGCTGGCGCTGGTGGGCTCGCCTAACATCGCCTCGCGCCGGCCGCTGTTCGAGCAGTACGACGCGATCGTGCAGTCGCGCACGGTGCGCCGTCCCGAGCAGGCAGACGCGGCGGTCCTGGCGCTCGACCACGATCCCCACGAGGGCGGGCCGATCCCCGGGTTGGCGGTGAGCATCGACTGCAACGGCCGGCGGGTCGCGGCCGATCCCTACCGGGGCACGATCGAGGCGGCACTGGAGTGTGCGGCGAACCTGGTGTGCGTGGGAGCGCAGGCGCTGGGGACGACGAACAACCTCAACTTCGGCAACCCGGAGAAGGGGCACATCGCCTGGCAGCTGAGCGAATCGGTGCGCGGCTTGGGTGACGCCTGCCGGGCGCTTGAGGCCCCGATTGTGGGCGGCAACGTGTCGCTGTACAACGAGGGAGCCACGCAGGGACCGATCTACCCGACGCCGGTTGTCGGCATGGTAGGTCACCTGCCCGATGTCGCGCGTGCGGGCCGCCTGGGATTTGCGCGGACGGGAGATGCGGTGGCGCTGGTGGGCCCCTTTGCCCCATCGCTGCATGCGAGTGAGCTGGCGAAGCTGCGGGGCGAGCCGCTGCCGGACGGTTTACCGGAGTTCGAGCTCGACGCGGTCCTTGCGGCACAGGCGGCGGTGCGCGACGCGGTCCGGACGGGCGCATGCGCGAGCGCCCACGACATCGCGGAGGGCGGTCTTGCCGTGGCCTTGGCCGAGTGCTGCTTGGCCGGGGGAGTTGGGGTGCAGGCCGACGTGGACTGCGTGCCCGCCACGCTTATGAGCACCCTGTTCGGAGAGGGTCCGGGAGGCTTCGTGGTGAGCGGCCCGGAGCAGGCGCTGCGCAGCCTGGGCGAGAAGACCACGCTCCAGCTGATCGGGACGGTGGGCGGCGAGGCGCTGCGGATCGCGCTCGGCGGTGAGCGCCTCGAGGTTGGGCTGGCGGATCTGACGCGGGCGCACGCGGCGCTGGGTGAGCTGTTCGGATGAAGAGGGGCTGCTAGCTTGATGGGAGTGAGGCCTGGCAAGGACCGCTTGGAGTCGCCCCTCCGGGATTCGTCAGAGAGTCAGCTGCTCGCTGGCGCGAGTACCGACATGCGCGACGGACCGCGCGACGAGTGCGGGGTGTTTGGCATGTACGCACCCGGCCACGATGTCTCACGGTTGTCGTTCTTCGCGCTGTATGCGCTGCAGCACCGCGGGCAGGAGTCGGCGGGGATCGCCGCCGCCGCCCGCGGCGGTCAAATCATCACGCGTCGCGAGCTGGGGCTGGTCAGCCAGGTGTTCACCGAAAACGACCTCAGCACGCTCGCCGGCGAGCTCGCGATCGGGCACGTGCGCTACTCCACGACGGGCTCGAACGCCTGGGAGAACTCCCAGCCCGTGCAGCGCTCGGTCGGCACGCGCGGCTCGCAACGCGAGGTGGCGCTGGCCCACAACGGCAACCTGATCAACGCGGTGGAGCTGCACAACGAGCTGCTGGCGAAGGGGGTCACGTTCAGCTCGACATCGGACTCGGAGATCATCGCGGCGCTGATCGCGACGCATCCGGCCGAGCGCGTGGAGGACGCGATTGCGGATGTGTTGCCGCGGCTGAAGGGCGCGTTCTCGACGGTGGTGATGACCAAGGATCGTGTGGTCGCCTTCCGTGACCCGCATGGGCTGCGCCCGCTCGCGCTGGGTACTTTGGAGCCCACGACGAAAGCACAGGACGACACGGTGCGCTATTGCGTGGCGAGCGAGTCGTGCGCGTTGAACACCATCGGCGCGAAGTTCCTGCGCGACGTACAGCCGGGCGAGGTGGTGACGCTGAGCGAGGAGGGCTGCTCGAGCAACCAGGTGGTGGAGGGTGCGCGCAAGGCGTTCTGTGTGTTCGAGTACATCTACTTCGCGCGCCCGGACTCGCGCATGAACGATCAGGTGCTGCAGGTTGCGCGTGGGCGCATGGGCGAGATCCTGTGGCACGAGGCGCCGGTGGATGCCGACCTGGTGATCGCCGTGCCGGACTCCGGCAACCCGGCCGCGCGCGGGCTGGCACGCGCGGCGGGCTTGCCCCAAGACGATGGCTTTGTCAAGAACCGCTACGTCGCGCGCACGTTCATCCAGCCTGGCCAGGAGCTGCGCAAGCACGGGCTGCGGCTGAAGTTCAACCCGTTGCCGGAGGTGATCGCCGGCAAGCGGCTGGTCGTCGTCGACGACTCGATCGTGCGCGGCAACACGACCAGGCAGATCGTGCAGATGCTGCGCGACTCGGGCGCGAAGGAGGTGCACCTGAGGATCTCGGCGCCGCCGATCAAGCACCCGTGCCACTACGGGATCGACATGTCCACGCGCGAGGAGATGATCGCCCACGGTCGCACGACGAAGGAGGTCGCGCAGGAGCTGGGCTGCGATTCGCTGCACTACCTGTCGATGGAGGGCGTGTACGAGGCGATCCGCGGCACCCGCGAGACTCACTGCGACGCGTGCTTCACCGGCGAGTATCCGCTGGAGGGCAGCGACGGAGCCGCCGGCAAGTATTCGCTGGAGGAGGACAAAAAGGCGCCAACAGGCTCCTCCCTCCCCCTAGTCCGCGCCTAGATTCTCCTGCTCCTAGACGCCCGAGGAGCAGGCCTATTCGGCCGTCAGATCCTCGCGCGCTGCGGAGGCTGCGTTGTAGCGGTTGCTGTATGGCCGGCTGGTGATGAGATCGCCTCGGCGCCCTCCGCGGAAGGCATTCGCCAGAGCGGCGAAGATGACGAGTGCGACGATGATCGATGCAAGCATGGGGGAACCTCGATTCGTTTGTTGTCCTCCACCCTCGCTGTCTATTGAACCGCGACACTTGAGCGTTCTCTGTGAGCTGGGTCACACCGCCTGATCGTCAGATGGCGCCTGGTCGGTATGGTCCCGCGCGTGCCTGAGCAACTGCCGATCGCCGTCCTCGTGTCGGGTACGGGCACGAATCTGCAGGCGTTGCTGGACACGGTGCACGGGCATGAGGCGCAGATCGTGGCGGTGGCATCGAGCGTCGCGGACGCGCCCGCGCTGGCGCGTGCCGCCGAGCACGGGGTCCCGACAGCGGTGTTTCTTCGCTCGGAGTACCCCGACCGGCAGACTCGCGACGGTGCGATTGCGGACTGGTTGGAGGGAAAGGGCGTGCGCCTGGTCGTGTTGGCCGGGTACATGGAGCTGCTCGGCGAAGCCTTTCTGGGGCGCTTCACGGACGCGGTGATCAACGTCCACCCTTCGCTGTTGCCGGCCTTCCCGGGGCTCGAGGCGATCGGGCAGGCCCTGGCGTATGGAGTGAAGGTGTTTGGCGTGACCGTGCACATCGTCGACGCCGGCGTGGACTCTGGGCCGGTGATCTCCCAGTGCGCGGTCGAGCTGCCTCACGTCAGCGACCCCGAGGAGGTTCTGCAAGCGCTACGCCCGCTCGAGCACACACTTCTCCCCGATGCGGTGCGACTGTTTGCGCGTGGGGCGCTGCGCCCCGACCCCGAGAACCCTCGCCGGATAATCTGCGAACCGTGACAGTCGAGAACGAGCAGGCCGGCCCTGCCGGCATCGAGCGTGCTGAGCCCGGCGAGGTGCGCGTAAAGCGCGCGCTGCTGTCGGTCTCGGACAAGGCCGGGATCGTTGACTTCGCCCGCGGGTTGAGCGAGTTGGGGGTCGAGATCGTCTCCACCGGTGGCACTGCGCGCGCGCTCGCGGACGCGGGAATCGCGACCCGCGCGATTGAGGAGTTCACGGGCTTTCCGGAGATGATGGACGGCCGCGTGAAGACGCTGCACCCGCGGTTGTACGCCGGGCTACTCGCCCGCCGCGACGACGAGGCCCATCTGAGCGCGGCCGAAGAGCAGGGGATCGAGCAGGTCGATCTGGTGTGCGTGAACCTGTACCCGTTCGAGCGCACGGTTGCGCGCGGCGGCGCGAGCGAGGCGGAGGCGATCGAGAACATCGATATCGGCGGCCCGACGATGATCAGGGCGGCGGCGAAGAATCAGGCGTTCGCCACGGTGGTCGTCGATCCCGAGGATTACGGCGACGTACTCGAGGAGCTGCGGGCGGCGGAGGGGCGTATCTCTCTGGCACGCCGCAAAGAGCTCGCGGCGAAGGCGTTCGCGTGCACCGCCCGCTACGACGTGGCGATCGCGACGTGGTTCGCGGAGAAGACCTTCGACGGCTTTCCGCCGACGTGGCACGAGTCCTACGCGCTGGTGAGCGAGTTGCGCTATGGCGAGAACCCCCACCAGAGCGCGGCCTTCTACGCGAACGTGGCCGCGCCGGCGCACCTGCTCGAGGGCGTGGAGCAGCTGCACGGCAAGGAGCTGTCGTTCAACAACCTGCTCGATCTGAGCTCGGCGCGCGAACTGGTCGAGGACTTCGGGGGGCCGGCGTGCGCGATCGTCAAGCACAACAACCCGTGCGGTTGCGCGCTCGGTGATAGCGCCCGGGCCGCCTACGAACGCGCCTTCGCGTGCGACCCGGAAAGCGCCTATGGCGGCGTGATCGCCGTCAACCGCCGGGTCGACCGTGGCTGTGCCGAGCGTATGAATGGGCAGTTCATTGAGGTGCTACTCGCGCCGGGGTACGACGAGGATGCGCTGGAGGTGTTGCGGGGGAAAAAGAACGTGCGGCTGCTGGAGCTGGCCGACTGGCCGGCGCCCAGTGACGATTACGACTCCAAGCCCGTGCTCGGTGGGCTGCTCGTGCAGCAACGCGACGCGGTCACCGAGACACGCGAGCAGATGCGCCCGATGACCGAGCGCCAGCCGAGCGAGGCCCAGTGGGAGGACCTGCTGTTCGCGTGGAAGGTCTGCCGGCGCGTGCGCTCGAACGCGATCGTGCTCGCCTCGGGCGGCGCGACGATCGGGATCGGTGCGGGGCAGATGAGCAGGGTCGACTCGGTGCGGATCGCGGTCGAGAAGGCCCAGGCCAACCAGCCCGACCTGCTGGCCGGCGCGGCGCTCGCCTCCGACGCGTTTTTCCCCTTCGCCGACGGCCCCGAGCTAGCGATCGCGGCGGGCGTGACGTCGATCATCCAGCCCGGTGGCTCGGTGCGCGACCCCGACGTGGTCGCCGCCGCCGAAGCGGCGGGCATCGTGATGGTTGCGACAGACCGCCGCCACTTCCGCCACTAGCACCCTCCTCGTCGGTCCCGTGCCGGAACGCTCTTTTCGCGAGAGGTACTTGACAGAAGTTAGATAACGATATATCGTGACCTTACGAAGATAGTTCACGATAGGAGAAAGACATGTTTGGAAATAGGATTTACACAACAGATCCAGGTCATCCCGGCCATCACCCGGGCCATCACGGCGGGCATCGCCATCGCCACGGTCCGCGCGGCGGCGGCCCGTTCGGCGGCTTTGGTCCGGGGTTCGGTCCGGGCGGCCCGCGGGGACGCGGTCGCAAGGCGCGCCGCGGCGACATCCGCACGGCCGCGCTGCTGCTGCTGAACGAGGAGCCGCGGAACGGATACCAGATCATGCAGGAGGTGGAGGAGCGCAGCGACGGCGTATGGCGCCCGAGCCCTGGCTCGACGTACCCGGCACTGCAGCAGTTGGAGGATGAGGGTCTGATTCGCGCGCAGGAGCTGGACGGTCGCAAGCTGTTCCAGCTGACCGACGCGGGACGCGAGTACGTCAAGGAGCGCGGCGAGGACAAGCCGGCGCCGTGGGAGCAGATGAGCGGCGATGTCTCAGACCAAGCGCACGAGCTGGGCAGGTTGATCCGCGAGGTCGCGTCGGCCTTCACGCAGGTGGTGAAGACCGGCAGCGAGGCGCAGATGGGAGAGGCTCGCAAGGTGCTTACGACGACGAGGAAAGACCTCTACAGGATCCTCGCCGACGGCGACCTCGGCGAGGGCGATTCCGAGGCCGGTATCGTGGGCGAGGACGCCTGAGCCCGAGCCTCTGGAGCCCTCGAGAAGCCCAAAACCCTCAACCAAGTGACCACCGAACCACACTCAAACGGCGGCGCGCCACCCAGCGGTGGCGCGCACGGCGCTGTGACCCCC